>Ga0255165_1000400_pt1 | contig 15265 bp, 25 predicted proteins | sample Atl_Cont_RepB_8d_FD_183182 | JGI IMG/M metagenome (GOLD analysis project Ga0255165, IMG submission 183182) | Freshwater microbial communities from Altamaha River, Georgia, United States - Atl_Cont_RepB_8d | ecosystem: Environmental > Aquatic > Freshwater > River | place: USA: Georgia | collected... | reverse complement strand
TCTTTCGTCTTATCTGTGGATAACCAGCGGGAACTGGCGGGAACTGGCGAGAACCAGCAGGTAGATGCCTTGATTGGTCGTGACCGGCCGCGATTGGAGACTGTGGATATTGGGGGGAAGTCGTGGGGGCACCTTGTCGCTACCTGGGCGAAGGTGCATATGGGTGTCACGTTGATGGGCTGGCAGGTGCATGCTCTCGAGGGCATGTTGATGTTGGACGACAACGGGGAATTGCATTTTCGTGAGGCGTTGGTATCCACAGCTCGACAGAACGGCAAGTCCATTTTGTTGCAAGCAGTGCTCGGCTGGTTTCTGACTGACGGCACCCGGCTTCGCGGCCGCCCACAATCCGTGCTGTCGGTGGCCAACCGGCTTGACCGTGCCGAGGCCATCCACACCGCCTTGGCACCGATCCTCGAGGCCCAATTCGGAGCGAAGGTGACAAACGCTGTCGGCCGTAAAGCCGTCAAAATGGACAACGGGTCGACATGGGAAGTTCGTGCCGCCACCCCAAACTTGCACGGTGGATCGTACGACCTGATCGTCGTCGACGAACTGTTTGACATCGGCTCCAACTGCATCGACGACGCATTACGGCCGTCCATGATCGCCCGACCCAACCCGCTTTTGGCATGCTTTTCCACAGCCGGCGACGAAGGCTCGTCGGTGATGATTCAGATGCGAGAAATGGCCGTGGCGGAAATCGACGGTGGCGTGTGCGGCGACACCTATTTTGCGGAATGGTCAATGCCGCCCGGCGTGAACCCGGCTGATGAGCAGTGGTGGGGATGGGCCAACCCGGCTTTGGGCACCACGGTGACTGTGAAAGCGTTGCGGGCCGCGTCCAAGAAAGAGTCGTTTATGCGTGCCCACCTGAACATGTGGGTGTCCGCCCGTGGAGCGTGGCTTGACGCGGGCCAGTGGGCTGACCTGCAAACCGATGAGCCGATGCCGCCAGGCGGAATTTTGGCGGTGGATTCGAGCGTTGACGATGCCCGGTATGTGGGCGTTCGGTCGGTGGTGGCGGACAACAAAGCCCACGTTTGCGTCGAATTCGTTGCAAATTCGGAGGATCAGATGTGGGCCGAAATTGAGCGGGTCATGGCCGACCAAACTGTGCAGCTTGCGTTGACACCCACCCTCGAGATTCACTGTCCGCCCGTCTTGTCACGACGCACCACCATCGTCGGCTACGGCGAACTCCTCAAATTTTCAAGCCTTGTCCGATCAATGCTGGTGGAGGGGAAGGTGACGCAACGCGGGCAACGCACCCTCACCGAACACGTTTGCCGTGCCGTGCTCACGAAAACGGCACAGGGCACGGTGCTATCGTCGCAGAAATCGCCGGGGCCGATCGAGTTGGCACGGTGCATGGTGTGGGCTATCGCCTTGTCGTCGAGGCCGATAACTCGCACGAAACCCATACTTGCGATCGCCCCGTAGCACTATCGTGGGTGCTGGTGTCCGTCCCGTGTCGGGCGGGGCGGCCACCACCGACCAACGGAGTGACCATGGGAATTTTCAGTCGAAGCGTGAACAAAGCGGCGATCAGTCCCGCCCCTGAACCCCATGTCAAAGCGGCCGCCGCCGGCTCCGGGTCGTACAACGGTTACGGCACCTATGGCGGGTACACCAGCCAAGCGAACGGCATCAACTTTGTCGGTGCCTACTACACCTACTACGAGGGTGAAGCCCGCAACAAAGCAATGTCGGTGCCGACGATCAGCCGTGCCCGCGACCTCCTCGCTTCCGTGATCGGGTCGACCTACTTGTGCATGTACACCGAACGGTGGAACGACCAAACGTTGGAAATGGAAGAAGTCGATTTGGCCCCTCGAGCATGGTTACGCCAACCTGACCCGTCCGTCCCGTACGCCACCCTGATGTCGTGGACGTTGGACGACCTGTTCTTCTTCGGGCGTGCGTTTTGGTACATCACGTCACGCACAGCTGACGGTTTCCCCGCGTCGTTCACACGCCTGCCCGCAGGCACCGTCACGACACAGGATCAGTCCGGGCCCGTGTGGTTCGCCCCGTCAAGCGAAGTGTATTTCCAAGGCGGGATGATCCCGCCCGAGGATTTGGTGCAGTTCATCAGCCCGGTGCAAGGCATCATCTACATGTCCGAACAAGCTGTCGCCACCGCCCTCCGCCTCGAGGAGTCCCGGTATCGCAACGCCCAATCCGCCATGCCGTCCGGCGTACTGAAGCAGACCGGCGGTGAGCCGTTGTCAGCACAGGAACTGGCTGATCTTGCGGCCGCGTTCAACAGTGCCCGCATGTCCAATCAGACGGCCGCACTCAACGAATTCTTGGATTACAGCGAAACCAAAGCGTTGCCCGACAACATGCTGATGATCGAATCCGCCGAATTCCAAGCCAAAGAACTGTGCCGCCTCACCAACATTCCGTTCTACTTGGCTGGTGTCAACATCGGGTCATACCAGTACACCACCAGCCGTGGAGCACGCGAAGACCTGTACCTGTTCGGTGCTCGGCAATACCTGGACTGCGTTTCGCAAACATTGAGCATGAACAACGTGCTACCGCGAGGCACCTACGTCAAATTCGACATTGACGACTACCTCGAAGGCGTGCTCGAGGACAGCATGCAAGAAATGCCCGAGACAACACAAACGCCCGACACCGCACCAATGCCCGAGGAGGACATGTCGTGAAAATTCAACTATCAGCAGGCTTCGCACTGGATGTCGAAGCGGCCGCAGGCGAAACCACCGGCCGACGCGAAATCAGCGGGTTGGCCGCCCCTTATCAGGTGACCGCCACCGTCGCGGACGGGTCGGCCGTCATGTTCGCCCCCGGCTCCCTGCCCGTCGACGGCAAAGCCCCGAAACTGTTCATGTACCACGATGCCAGCCAGCCGGTCGGCCTTGTCACCGATCGCATGGAAGCACCCGATGGTTCCGGCATGATGTTCACCGCCAAAATCGCCGCCACCGCCGCCGGTGACGAAGCGTTACAGCTCGCCAAAGAAGGCGTGCTGGACAGCGTTTCTGTGGGTGTCAACGTGGTCGATTCCTACACCATGGAGGACGGCACCGTGGTGATCACCGCCGCCGACTGGATGGAATTATCACTTGTCCCCATCCCGGCTTTCAGCGGTGCTACCATCACCGATGTGGCCGCCTCGGCGGACACGACTCCCGACACCGAAAACCAACAAATCCTGAACGAGGAGCCTGAAGTGTCCGAAGTCGAAGCCGCCGCCCCCGAAGCCGCACCCACCAACCCGCTGATCCAATTTGCGGCCCCGAAGAAGGCTCCCCGCCTCCCCTCGGCCGGTGAATGGATGGCCGCGTACCACCACGGCGGAGAAACCTTCGCCAAGGTCAACGCCGCTGTCGTCGAATGGCGGAAGGAAAACCAGTCGACCTACGAGGCCGCCGCAGGTGACGTGATCACCACCGACACGCCCGGTCTGTTGCCGGTGCCGGTGCTCGGCCCGTTGGTGCAGAACGTCAACTTTGTTCGCCCCGTCGTCAACCGCTTGGGTGCCCGTGCCTACCCGGACGGTGGAGCACAGAAGACGTTTATCCGTCCGACGATCACCACGCACACCAGCGTCGGATCGCAGGCCGCCGAACTGAACGCAGTGTCGGCCACCACCATGGTGATCGCCTCCAACAGCGTCACCAAGACCACCTTGGCCGGTCAGGTCACCTTGTCGGCACAGGACATTGACTTCACGTCGCCCGCCGCCATGCAGTTGATCCTCAACGACCTCATGGGCGAATACATGATCGCCTCGGACAACCTCGCAGCCGACAACCTGTTGGCCGCGGCGACCTCGAGCGGCGTGTGGGACGGCACCGTCACCGACCTGATGAAGTCGATCTACGACGCGGCCGTCGACGTGTCCAACGGAACCAACTTCTTCCCGGACACGATCTTCGTCAGCCCGGACGTGTGGGGTCAGATGGGCCAGTTGGTGGACAGCTCCAACCGTCCCGTGTTCCCGTACGTCGGTGCCCCCGGCTTGCAGGGCATGAACGCCTTGGGCGGCGGCAACGCCTCCACCTGGGTCGGCTCCAACCCGCTCGGCCTCGAGATTGTCGTGGACAGCAACTTCGCCGCAAAGACGATGGTGATCACCAACAGTCAGAAGGCGTTCGAGTTCTACGAGCAAGTCCGCGGACTCATGTCCGTCGAAGTGCCGTCCACCCTCGGCCGCACCTTCAGCTTCTACGGCTACGTCAGCACCTTCGCTGCCGTGTCGTCGATGATCCGCAAGATCACGCAGGCCTGATCGGAGGGGCCGCCCCATGGCGACCTACACAGTCCAATACGGGGTAATCGTTCCCGGCTACGTCACCGCCACCACCCTCACCCCCAACGAGATCGTGGTGGGCGGATCGGTGACAGTCGCAGGCGTGGGAGCGGCGTACAACGGCACGCACACGGTGTACGCCCTCCCACAATTCCTGCCCGTCAACGTCGACAGCGACGGCATCATCGAATACGACTACTCGTATCCGATCGCCAACGCAGTCATGTGGGCCGACAATCAGACTCCCGAGGTGATCAACGCCATCACCGGCACGATCGCCTACACGCCCGTCTGCACTTGGATCACCTACACGCAGATTCAAGACTGGCTCGGAATCACGCTCGCGGCCGGAGCTGAGACCGCGTTTCTGACGCAGTGTGCGGCCGCCGCTAATGCGTTCTGCTACCGCCGCCGCCAAGAATCCGGGTATGTGGACAGCCTGACCACCAGCCCGTCAGGTGACGTCACCTTGGGCACGATCATGTACGGCGGAGCGTTGTACCGTCAGCGTGGAGCCATCGACCAGTTCGCGTCGTTCTCCGACATGGGGCAAGCACCCACGACCGGCCTGTCACCGCTCATCAAACAACTGCTCGGCATCTCAAGGCCGCAGGTCGCATGAGATGGCCTACACCGACCTATTCAACGAAGCGATTGACGACCTGTCCGCCACGCTCGCCACGATCAGCGGACTACGGGTCGTCACCGACCCCGCCAAGATCAACCCACCCTGCGTCTTTTTGGATGCACCGTCGTGGGAATCGTTCAACGGAAACATCGTAAAGATGACCTTTCAAGCTCGAGTGTTCAGCCTCGGCCCATCCAACCTCGACGCACTTCGCGACATCCTGTCCATCTGTGCCAAGTTGCTGGAGAAGAACGTGGCCGTGATGGACGGCCGCCCGGTATCCATCCAAATTGGCGGCCAAGAATTCCCCGCCTACGACCTCACAATCCCCCTACAAGCACAAGCAGGATGACCATGGCACTACGCATCATCTCCACCCGTATCGGCGAACTGGGAGCAATTTACGAGCCTGTGGAAGGCATCAACGTGGAAGCGTTGATCGCCGGAGGTTTCGTCGAGGAAGCCCACACCGCTGGTAGCAAATCTGCTAAAAATAAGAGCACGGCTCCCGACGCTGGCAACAATCCCAAGGAGTAATCATGGCCACGTCGACCTACCTTTCCAACCCAGTCGTCACCATCAACGCTGTCGACATTTCCGACCAGTGCACGTCGGCCACCATCAGCCAGCAGTACGACCAGCTCGAGTCGACCGCGTTCGGTGATACCGCCCACAAGTACGTTCAGGGTTTGCAGAACAACAGCATCACCCTTGACCTGTACTGGTCAACCGCCGCGTCGGAAACGTACGCCACCCTCAAGGCGTTGGTGGGCACCACCACCAACGTGACCATCAAGGGATCGTCGGCCGCCACGTCGGCCACCAACCCGCTCGGCACCCTCACCGGCGGCTTCCTGGCAGAGCTGCCGGTCGCCTACACCATGGGCAACCTGACCACCGTGTCGATCACGTTCAACGGTGGCACCTGGGCGTGGACTGAATCCTGATCTAAACCCAACCCGAAAGGCCCGACATGAAACTGCACCTGAAGGTCGACATTGGTGATGGCCCGTTTGTGGTCACCACCAACCTGCAAACCGTGATCGCATGGGAACGCAAATACCGCAAGAAAGCCGGTGACCTTGCGTCCGGCATCGGCATGGAAGATCTTGCGTTTATGGCGTGGGAATGTTGCAAGCGTGACAAGGTCGTCGTGCCCGTTGAGTTTGATTCGTTCATCAGTCGACTGGTGGAACTTGAGGTGGTGTCGGAGGAAGCGGTCGGCCCTTTCTCCCCGGCACCTACCGACGTTCATTAGCAGAACTGCTAATCAGCACCGGCTGGTGGCCGCCTGATGTACCATTTGACTTTGAGGACGTGGCGACCGTGGCCGCCATCATCAAGGAGCAGAAGCGATGACAGGGCCGACCATGGAAGTGCAGGGTGTCAAGAAAGCCTTGGCGATCCTGAACGCCTTGGACAAGAAAACCCGTCGTCAGATCACCCGCGACTTTGCTGAGATCGCCAAGCCGATGGTGCTTGAGGCCAAACGCCTGTTGCCCGGCGATGCCCCCATGTCAGGCTGGGAACGTGCCTACAACGTGGGCGGCCGCGAACGATCATTAGCCAACAAAGCGTCCCGTTACGCTCGAGGTGCCCGTGTCCGCGAAGCCGTCACCATGGCCAACGACGAAGCCACCAGCCTGCTCCCGTGGAGCACCAGCAAAGAAACCCGCTCCATCAAAGCGTTCACGTCCGGGTCAAAGAAAAAGGCGGCCGTTTTCGGCATGAAATGGAACAGCCGTACCGCCACCCTGTTTGACATGGCAGGCAAATCAACCACCCCGCAAGGTGCCCAAATGATCAACACCCTGTCGTCCCGGTACGGGAACCCATCCCGCACCATGTGGAAAGCCTACGAACTGTCCGCAAGTGACGTTCAGGAACAGCTGCGGAAACTGGTGGAAAAGATCATGAACGAGTCGTCCTACGCTCTCCAGTACAAGCATGGCAAAACGACAGTGGCCAAAATTGTGAAGGTGATCTGATGGCCGTATCAATCCCCATAGTCAGCGAATTTGTTGACACCGGGATCAAGGGGGCCATGAAGGCCTTCTCCGACTTCCGTACCAGCGTCGCACAAGCCGAAGGTGGCATGGCCAAATTCAAGGCCGGATCAGCCGTCGCCCTTGACTTTGTCAAAAAGAACGCCGTCGCATTTGCCGCCACGGCCGGCGTGGCCATCGCCAAATTTGCGTTTGACGGAGCACAAAAATTTCAGGAACTTGCCATCGCTACCGGCAAATTCTCCGATGCCACCGGACTCGCCACAGAGGAAGCGTCCCGCCTAATCGAGGTGGCTGGCGACCTCGACATAGAAGCAGGCACCCTCGAGGGAGCCATAGGCAAAATGAACAAGACGCTGGGCACCAGCCCCGAACTGTTCAAGGAACTTGGCGTTGAAATCGGCTATTCCAAAACCGGGGCCATGTCGGCTAACGAAACGTTCCTAAACGTTATTGACCGACTCAACGGCATCAAAGACCCCGCCGAACGTGCCCGTGTCGCATCGCAACTGCTCGGCAAAGGCTGGCAGTCGATGGCCGAACTGATCGGCCTTGGCTCCGACAAACTGCGTAAAAGTCTTGCTGAAGTATCCGATCAAAAGGTCATCAACGATCGCGAAGTAAAGCAGGCCCGCGACTACCGGGCGGCCATGGACAAATTGAACGACGCTACTACCGACCTATCCATGGCACTCGGTCAAAACCTCATTCCGATGCTGGCCCAACTGGCCGAACTTCTTGCCAAAGGCGTTGAACTGAGCAACAAACTTGGGTTTGGTATGGCAAACCTAAGCAGCACAGCAGAAGGTCTGAAAAAATCCGTAGACGATCAACGCAACGCATGGCGAGACGGTTATGCGGCAATGCGAAACGCACAAACTGCCCTTGAATATTTAGCGGACAAAGAAGACGACGTTCGCATGACAACTAACGAACTGAACTATGCGTGGCAGGCTTTGCTCGGTCAGTTCGACAAAGACGAAGCCATTCGAAATGCACAACGTGCCGTCCAAGACTTACAAGCGGCAGCCGTTGCCGCGTTTAGCGACCCCAGCAAAGTCATGGACTACGAGGAGGCGACACAGGGGGCATACGAAGCCGTCGCACGACTTATCGAAATCATCGGTTTGACAAACGCAGAACAAAACCGCATCAAAGTGCTGGTGGATACCGGCGAAATTGAATCAGCAATTCGCTTGCTGGACATCATGTCCAATAATCCAGGCACCAGCCTGACAAACGCAATGCGGTTCCGTGGCCCTCGAGCGGCCGGTGGGCCGGTCACGGCTGGCGGCACCTACCTTGTCGGTGAACGCGGCCCCGAGCTGCTGACCATGGGTGCCCGTAGCGGGTACGTCACCCCAAACGGGGCCATGGGCGGAAACACAGTCAACGTCACCGTCACGTCCGCCGACCCCAACGAGGTCGTCCGAGCGTTGCAATCGTACGTCCGCCAGTCCGGGCCGGTGCCCGTGAATACTCGAGCGATGTAACATGGCCGCCAGCAACTGGGAGTTCATCAAAAGCACCTATGCCGGCCTGAACTTCACATCCAAAGTGCTGTCAGCGTCCATCAGCCAGGGCCGCGAAAAATACCTTGATCCGTACCCCGGAGGCACCCTTCGTTTCACCATCAACAACACCGGCGAATACGCCAGCAACTTTGCGTTTAACGACAAAATCGTTGTGCGACGCAACGGCTCAGGCACTGGTGGATTCCAAGACTGGTGGACAGTCCAAGAGATCGACTACAGCGACTACCCTGGCAATACCGGGCTACCAACAGCCACCATCACCTGCGTCGACGCTTTGGCCCGTTCCGGCCGCTACCAGGCAACCAGTAAAAGCCTGACCCAAGTAGCCACTTTTGGTCAGGCCGGACAATTCAACGGCGACCCGCTCCCATCCGACCTTATCGTGTTCACATCCGGTGGCGGTGGCGGCAACTCGACTGCGTCAGCCCAAACGTACACAGGCACCGTCCTGAACCAAATCAACTATCTGAACGCCACCGAACGCGGCGTTATCCGCACTGGAGTCCGTACGACAGACGGGATTCAATACATTCTGCCGTACGCCCGTAATCAAGTCACCAATCAATCGATCAGCAGTTTCTATTTTGGTCGCACCGCATCGTCAGGGACTATCGGCTATCAAGAATTTGACCGCATCCAAAACGGACTGTCGTTCATCAACACAGCCACAGTTGAGCCTGTCGGCCTTGCCGCCCAAACCGAAGCCAACGCTTCATCAGTCACTACTTACGGAACCGCGTTCTACAGCTCGTCCACCGTTGACTATGACACCACCCAAGCAGACGGTAACGCCGCATGGATCGCTAACACGTTTTCCAATCCGTCATCCCTCAGGTTCCGTATCGGTTTTTCCGACACCATGCAAAACGCAACCGCCTATCAACTTTTTCAAGACTCGTTGCCGCGAAGCCTGGTATACGATCTCGTTTATAGGGTGCCCGGTGCCTCATTAGATACCACGGTGCAAGTCGTCCTTGAGGGCTGGCAACTCAGCATCACACCATCACAAACCCGCTGGACGCTTACGTTCAGCCCGTTGACCTATTACCAATTTTTCACTCTTGACTCCGGCACGCTGGGTATCCTTGACACCAGCAGACTTGGATGGTGACTCATGGCAACCCAATACACAGCAGGATTGACGGCAGGGCAGGTGTTGACCGCCGCCACCATGAACCAATTGGGGGCCGCAACGGAGACGTTCACCCCAACTATTGTCGGGAACACAAGCGGCTTAGTCACCATTAACAACGGCTCTCTAACTGGCAACTATTTCCGCATCCAGAAGCTCGTCGTCGTCAACTACGTGCTGACATGGGGAAGCACAACAACAACCACATGCTCGGGCTTGTGGCTGTTCTCGGTGCCGATCGGTAACGCCACTCGAGGCAACGCATTCGGGCGAATCCTTGACGCTGGAACGACGTACTACCGCGTTACCGGCATCGCTGGAAGCAACAAAATGGTGCTCCAAGCGACAGACACCGGCTCCGAGGTGCAGAACACAGTGCCAATGACATGGGCCACCAACGACGTCCTCAACGTCACCTTCGTATACGAGACGAGTGCATGATGACCACAATCCACCTACCCAACCCGACCGACGCTGAACTGACCGACGACCAATGGCTTGACGGCTGTCGCCTCCACCGTGACCGGCTACTCGCCGAATCCGACTGGACGCAACTACCTGACGCACCCGTCGACCGCCAGGCATGGGCCGACTACCGGCAAGCCCTCCGCGACTTCCCGGCAACATGGAAGCCCGGTCCTACCGTCACCTTCCCGGACAAGCCATGAAGATCCCGATCGCGATCATTGCCATGACGGCCGTCCTGATTTGGTGGATTTTCGCATGAGCGTCAACCCTTCCAAAGCCCTGATTGCCCTTGTGGCCCTCATTTGCATGACCGTCCTACTGATCGCCAACGCCATCCAAACCGACCAAGGGCTACCCATCATCACCATGATCGTCGGCTACAGCGTCGGCAACGGCATGGCCGCCATCACCGGCAAACCCGTTGACCCGATCATCAAGAAGAAAGACCCTAAATGATCTCCTCAAGCATCAGCGTCACGACCACCGCCACCCTGCTGGTCTCCGCCACCGAAAACGCCACCCGCACCATTTGGATTGAAGCAGTCGGCAACGACATCCATTTGGGTGGCTCCAACGTCACCAGCTCGACCGGCCTAACGATCAAAGGCGGGTCACAAACCTATTTGGTGCTCCCCCCGCTAAACAGCCTTTATGCCATCACGACAGCGGGCACGCACCAGTGCATCATCCTTCAGCCGTCCGGGGATTACTGATGGCAAAAGCCACCAAATTCAAATCGTGGCAAAAGATGGGCGAACCAGCCGCCCCGTATGTCACCAAATCCCCGAACCTTGTGCAAATCCACGCCTACTGCCGGGACACCTGGAACATGAGCAACCTCGGCATTTACAACCGGCGAGCGATCCGCGGGGGCACCGTATGGTCATCGCACGCTTTCGGGGCGGCCGTCGACCTCGGCTACACCGACCGGGCACAGCTCGAGTGGATCATCTTGCCGTGGCTAATCAATTACAGCAAAGAATTGGGCATCCAACGCATCCACGACTATCAGGGCACCCGCTACTGGCAGGCCGGTAAAGGCATGATCCCGAAATCGCCCGGCCCGGGGGGCATGTGGATACATGTGGAAACCCATGTGGATAATTGGGCGGACGCGACACCCGTCCCCACCCGCATCAAATGAAAGACGTGACATAGGAGCACGCATCTGTTAGAACCCTCCCGACCTCGGAAACCCGACACGGAGGAACCATGAAACCCAAACACCTGCTTGTGCTATTCGCCGGGCTGACCGCCACGATGACGGTGGGAGGTGACCTGATCCACCGGCTGGTCGACGACCGGCCCCCACAAACCAGCGTGGCGACCATCACCCCACCGGCCCCGCCCCGCACTGTCGTCATCCTGCCCGTGCCGTCCACGCCGGCACCCACCACCACGACCACGTTAGAAGCCCCTAAAACGGCTCATGAGGCGATGCAAGCCGACTTGGGCATGCTGATAGCACCCGACACACCCTGCCAAGAATGGGCACCGCTGGTGCTCGAGGTCGGCTGGCCTGCCGACGAGCTGCAAAACGTGCTGGAGGAGATGTGGTCGGAATCCCGTTGCCAACCCGACGTGATCTCGTCCGCCAACGACAACGGGCTGATGCAGATCAACACCGTTTGGCGTGACGAATTCGAGGAGTATTTTGGGCCGTGGGAAAAGATCCGCGACCCACGCCTCAACCTGATGATGGCGTTAGAAATTTGGCGTTGGCATCAAGACCATCAGGGGTGCGGCTGGAAGCCATGGAGCCGCCAGTGTTAGACGTCAACCGACCCGACTGGATGACCAAAGCCGCCTGCATTGGTGAACCACGGGAACTGTTCTTTCCGGGCCCCGGACAAGACGGCATCCGCAAAACGAAGAAAGCCAAGCAGATTTGCCGTACCTGCCCGGTTGTCAACGACTGCATCATGTACGCCATGTCGTTTTCCCCTCGGTCGCTGATCGGCATTTGGGGTGGCACGACGGAACGCGAACGAACCCGCATCCACAAATCCACCACAGGGCTTGTTTATACTGGTCGCACAACCCGACAATAAGGAGATCCGATGCCCGACAACATCGACCCGGTAGCCCACGTGATGCGTGAAGCGGCCGCCGCCATGGAGCAGGCCACCCATCAAATTCAACGGCTGGTCGCCGAAATAGAACGGCTCCGCCTCGAGCGTGACCAACTGCGACGTGCCCTGTACGAGTGTGCGTACTGTCTGAACAGTCTTGACATTGCACCGTCCGCCATGACCAAAACGACCGCTGACACGATCGTGCAACTGAACCTCGGAGGCTTCAATGACTGAACACATCAACCTCCGACAAGGATTCAAACTGTCTGTACCCGTTGATGATTTGGTCAAATGGTCGGAACACACGTGTGAAAAAACTGACCGTTTCATGGCAGTCAAGGCCTCGCTTTTCTGGCGTGTTTTGGACCTGCAAACGATGAAGTTCGTGACGGAACAAAATGGATCACATTGGGAGTTGATGCACCTACCAAAACGCCACGCCAAAAGGCTCGCAAAGATGCTGAACCGAGGCGGCTTCAATGATTGACGACATCGTGACCCGACTGCGGGAACGTGGCGAATGGGATTCGCACCCTATGGGCGGAAGGGAATGGTTCCCTGATGAACTTTGCCAAGATGCCGCCGACGAGATCGTTCACCTCCGCTCGACGATTGAGCTCATGAAGCGCGTCATCCCGACAGAGCTCCTCGCACAGTTCGAGGAGGGCGACGATGATTGACCGTCCGCGCCTCGAACGTCCGACCGCTGGAGCCTGCTGTCGCTGTGGAGCCCCGATCGCAGGCGATCAGATTTTCCACTGGTCGCCGGGATCGTGGTCTGTCTGGTGTCGCGAGTGCTATAAGGCCGAGCACCTCCCAAACCTCGTCCGCCTCGCCGAAACGCACCGGGAGCGAAACGCATGAGCTTCGACCTGTCTAAGTACGCGACCGTTGAGGAGCGTCTCGCCCTGTTCTGGGCCGCGAACCCGGACGGGCGGATCGCCACCGAACTCGTCCGCATGGACGACCACGCCGTCCTCTTCCGTGCCGAGGTCTACGCGCATCGCAAGGATCCGCTCCCGACCGCCACCGGCTTCGCCTACGAAGAGAAGACCGAGCGAGGCGTCAACGCCACCAGTCACGTCGAGAACTGTGAGACCTCCGCGATCGGACGCGCCCTGGCGAACTGGATCTACCAGGCCGGGAAACGGACCTCCCGCGAGGAGATGGAGAAAGTCGTCCGGATGGGCGGGACACCGGCCCCGACCGGCGACGGGCCGTCTGACGCACAGCTGAAGCTCCTCCGTGCGCTGAAGTATCAGGGCGACCCGCGAGCCCTCTCGAAGCGTGAAGCGTCCGCCGAGATTGACCGTCTGAAAACGGCACAAACCGAGGAAGCACCGTTCTGATGGCGTACGACCAATACGTCATGACAATGCATCGACGACAGGCGGCGATTGACAACGCAAACAAATGCTTTGACGAATTTCCCAAATACGACTGGTTGAGTTGGTTCAATGGATGTGCGGGCGAATCTGCCGTGTTCAGTTACTTTGCCGACGATCAATTCGGAATTCGTCAAGGCGGCAAAAAACTGCACGATTTGGAATTGCAATTACCGTCAAAAATCGTGCGTTTGGAAGTGAAAACCCAGATGCGAACGGTGTCAGCACACCCGTCATACGAAGCCAACGTCGACGCACGGCAAGTTGAAAACCAATTCCCGGATGCATACGTCTTCTGTTCGGCCTACTTCAGCCCAACCAAAGACACCGCACATTGCCAAGCCATTGAAATTGTGGGGTGGATTACAAAAAAAGACCTGATCAAGAATGCTCGTTTGTTGAAAAAAGGCGACACGTTTGCAAATGGTCGCGAAGTAACCAAAGACGTGTATTCGTTGGCGTTTGAAACAATGCGGCCTATGCATCAATTGAAGAAGATGGCTACCGCATGACTGAATCAGAGTTTCAGTCGGCCGTGATTGAGGTGGCCCGTTTGCGTGGCTGGTTGGTCATGCACCAACGACCCGCACAGATCCGCCCCGGACGGTGGGCAACCGCCATCCAAGGAGACGCAGGCTTCCCCGATCTCGTCCTGGCACGCCCTCGAGCAGGCGAACTGATCTTCGCAGAGTTGAAGCGTGAGAAGGGCCGCGTGTCCGTCATGCAGAAAGTGTGGTTGCGTACGTTGGCGGCCACGGGGGCGGAGGCGTATCTGTGGTACCCGTCTGACATGCCTGAAATTGTTACCCGACTATCAAGAGGTGTTCCGTGAACCAAAGAGACATTGTGGCGTTTATGGTTGGCTGGTGGGTGTGCGGCAGATGGCATGCCGTGATGCTTCGCATCGCTCGCAAGGCTGGCTGGATCAAGATTGTAAAGGACATGCCGTGAACCATTTGTGGCAACAGCCGATTAGGCCGATGGAGATCCTCATCAGCCCAGACGACGACCCGAACGACCTGTGGTCGTTGGTACTGTTCATTCGACCTTACGGCGACAAGGGTTGGGAAGTCATCACCCGAACCGGACACCGTTGGACATCAGAACAAACGATGCTTCGTGAGCGGGTAATCCCACACGCCCACATCGGCTGACACGTCCGGGCTACGATGCCCGACCACAACTGAACCACCACCCTCACGGGTAGGCATCCAGCCCTGACCGGCCTCTGAACCCGGCTGTGGGAATACACGGAAACGTGGGTGTGCCCTCATGCGTCGACGTGAGGGATCAGCGTTTCCAAACGTCAAATGGCCAACGGAGTCCGCCCTAATCAATCCGGCTGCCGAGGTTAGTTACCTGAAGTGTGGGGGGCACAACACCACCCACGCACGCAGGTATGGTTGAGGATGCAAGCCCGAGGAACGAGGGCGAAGCATCGACCCAACGAACGAAGTGAGGCGGGAGCCAATGCCCAAACGAACCAGCGACCCGACCTACCTCGCCAACCGGCGACGACTGCTGGCCGACAACCCCGCCTGCCACTGGTGCGGCCAACCAGCCACCGAAGCCGACCACCTCATCGAACACGACCGAGGCGGCACCGACGACCTCGACAACCTCGTACCCGCCTGCAAAACCTGCAACGCACGACGCGGCAACCGATACAAACAAGCCAAAGACGCAGCCCGACTCGCCTCGAGGACACTCGCGACCGGCCCCCAACTTTTTTCGTCCGACACCCCGCC
>Ga0255165_1000399_pt1 | contig 15306 bp, 8 predicted proteins | sample Atl_Cont_RepB_8d_FD_183182 | JGI IMG/M metagenome (GOLD analysis project Ga0255165, IMG submission 183182) | Freshwater microbial communities from Altamaha River, Georgia, United States - Atl_Cont_RepB_8d | ecosystem: Environmental > Aquatic > Freshwater > River | place: USA: Georgia | collected... | reverse complement strand
ACACACCCGGCAAAACCGAGCGGAGCAGATTAACCGTACCGCTATTGATGGCGAGATCGCCAATGTTGCTGGCCACATGGCCATAAAAAAGCGCGATCTTTTTCGGCTGAATCATTATTCTTTCTTCCTGCGGTAGAAGTAGGTTCTGAATAGTCAGAATCAGGCCAACAAACCTACGGCATCAATAACGTCAGGATGCGCTTGGATGTTGGCAAGTTCTTCGACGAACTCTCGGTGCTTGACCAGCACGCACAGGACATCGGCGGTCGAAAGAACATCGCTGAGCGAACTCAAGACCAGATTAGGCCTTCCGAGCTTTTGCGGCAGGGTTTCGATATTGGGCTCTACCGCCAACACCTGGCACCCCAGTTGGGCAATGTGCTGGGTGATTTCAACGGCGGGACTTTCGCGCAAGTCGTCGATATCCGGCTTGAAGGCCAGGCCCAGGCAGGCCAACTTGATATCGGCCATGGTGCTACCGGGCTTTTGAGCCAGGCAGTCGGCAATGGCGGCCTTGACCTTTTCCAGCACCCATTCGGGTTTGTAGTCGTTAACCTCGCGCGCCGTGCGGATGAGGCGGGCTTCGTTGGGCGTGGTGTCGACGATGAACCAGGGGTCTACGGCAATACAGTGTCCACCAACGCCGGCACCGGGCTGCAAAATATTGACGCGCGGATGGCGGTTGGCGAGCCGAATGAGTTCCCACACGTCGATGTCAAGCTTGTCGCAAATCATCGACAGCTCGTTGGCGAAGGCGATGTTGACGTCGCGGAAGCTGTTTTCCGTGAGCTTGCACATCTCGGCGGTGCGGGCATTGGTTTGCACTAATGCGCCTTCGACAAAGGTTTTGTAAAGTGCGCAGGCCATTTCTGCGGCCTTGTTGGTCATGCCGCCGATGACGCGGTCGTTGGCCACCAGCTCATGCACGACCTTGCCGGGCAGCACGCGCTCAGGGCAATAGGCAATCTGGATGTCGGCCTCCTCTCCGGCTTGCTGCGGGAAACTGAGGTCGGGCCGGGCAGCGGCCAACCAGTCAGCAAGCTTTTCTGTGGTGCCGACGGGCGAGGTGGATTCGAGGGTGACGAGGTTGCCTTTGACCAGCACAGGGGCGATGGCCTTGGCGGCGGCTTCGATATAGCTCAAGTCGGGCTTGTGGCCGTCGGTGAAGGGGGTGGGAACGGCAATCAGAAAGGCATCGGCGGGTTCCGGCTGGGTAGTGGCGCGCAGATAGCCTTCCGTGACGGCGGAATGCACCAGCATGTCCAGCTCGGGCTCGACGATGTGGATCTTGCCCTGATTGATGGTGTCGACCGCATGCTGGTTGATGTCGACGCCAATGACCTTTTTCTTGCGCGAGGCGAACAGGGTGGCGGTGGGCAGGCCGATGTAACCCAGGCCGATCATGGAGATGGTTTTAAACAATTTTCTAGCTCCCTTCTGACCAATTTCAATAAATTTCCTGCTTGAGGATGTCCCGGATGCGGTCAGCCGCCTTGCCATCGCCATAGGGGTTGTGGGCGCGGGCCATGACGTTATAGGCGGCGGGGTCGTCAAGCAAGCGGTTGGCTTCGCGGACGATGGTGGCCTGGTCCGTGCCCACCAGCTTGACGGTACCGGCCTCTACGGCCTCGGGGCGTTCGGTGGTATCGCGCATGACCAGTACGGGCTTGCCCAGCGAGGGCGCTTCTTCCTGCACGCCGCCGGAGTCGGTAATAAGGAAGGTGCTGCGGTCCATCAGGTACACAAAGGGCAGGTAGTCCTGCGGCTCGATGAGGTGGACGTCCTTTATGCCGGAGAGAATGCGCTGCACGGGCTCCTGCACATTGGGGTTGAGGTGTACCGGGTAAACAACCTGCACATCGCCACGTGCGGCGATATCGGCCAGTGCATGGCAAATAGCCTCGAAGCCGGCGCCGAAGTTTTCGCGGCGATGGCCGGTAACCAGGATGAGGCGCTTGGCGGGGTCAAGAAAGTTGAATTGCGACTCAAGGCGATGCTTGAGTTCGCCATCGGCGCGCACACGGTTGACAACATCGAGCAGCGCATCGATGACCGTGTTTCCGGTGATGTGGATGGTGTCAGCCGCTGTGCCTTCGCGCAGCAGGTTGGCGTGGGCCATTGCGGTGGGGGCGAAATGGAGGTCGGTCACAGCCCCTGCCAGGCGGCGGTTCATTTCTTCCGGCCAGGGGGAATATTTGTTGTGGGTGCGCAGGCCCGCTTCGACATGGCCGACCCGCACTTTGGCGTAGTAGGCTGAGAGGCTGGCAGCCAGTGTGGTAGTGGTGTCGCCATGCACGAGCACGATGTCTGGCTGCCACTTCCGGTACACATCGCGCATGCCGAGCAGCACGTTGCTGGTGATGTCGGAAAGGTCCTGCCCCGGCTTCATCAGATTGAGATCGAAGTCCGGGCGGATGGCGAAGATGTCGAGCACCTGGTCGAGCATTTGCCGGTGTTGGGCCGTGACGCAGACCTTGGCTTCAAAGTCCGGGTGGTCAGCCAGCGCTTTGACCACCGGCGCCATCTTGATGGCCTCGGGGCGGGTGCCGAATACGGTAAGTACTTTCATTGGTTTCAATCCACGTGATCGAGCACGATGCTTTCCAGCAACTTCAAGATGCCCACCAACATCAGACCGAACAGCAAGGTAATGACAGCGTTGTAGATGCGGCGTGGCTCCATTGGGTATTCGGCCAAGGTGGGCGTTTGCAGGACGGATACTTTTTCCAGCATGCGCGTGGCGTCGATACGGCCCTTTTCCAGCGCGGCGAGCGCGGTTTTGTAGAGCTCTTGCGTGAAGGTGACTTCCATTTGCAAGCGCTGGAATTCCTCCATGGTGATGTTGAGCGTCTTGCCCCCTGGATTGGCCAGCTTGGCTTTTTCCTCGCCGATCTGCCGGTCGACGGCGGCGAGGGATTGCCTGAGCATCACGATATTGGGGTGGTCGCGATCCAGATTTTTTGGCAAGGAGGCCAACTGGGTCTGCAACTGGGCACGTTGCTCTTCGAGCTTGGCAACGAGGACATTCAGACTCTCGGCGGTGGCCTGGGGCGAGAGCAGGCCCTTTTTGTTCTGGAACGCCAAGAGTCGTTGGCTGGCCTGCTGAAAACGCAATTGGGCCAGATCCACCTGGGTGGTCAGGAAGTTCACCTGGGTTTGGGCCAGCTCGTGGCCGAGCTGGTTCATGTAGCGTTCGCCCTCGCGCACCAGGGTATCTGCAATGGCCCGGGCCGTCGCTGAATCGTAAGCCTGGGCCTTGATACGCAATACGCCCGCATAGTCGTCGTATTCAATGGCAACCCGCGAGAGGTAATGTCGGTGAAACCACTCCATATCGGTGAGCCACATGCGCGAGATCCAGTCCCGGCCCCAGTCGCCGTAGTGGGCTTTGAGGTTGAGCTCGGCATCGAGCTTTTTGAGCATGTCCACCGAGAGCAAATACTCGCGCAACAACATCTGATCGCCGCGATTGACAGCGGCAATTCCAGCAATGAGCATGGACAGATCTGGCGTGGGCGCCGCAACCGAATCCGTCTTGCGGATGATGACGCTGGCTTCAGAAACGTAGCGGTCGGATGCGATCAGCAACCAGTAGGCGGTCGCCAGTACTGCCCCAAAGAGCGTCAGCCGAATCAGGCGCGGGAAAAGTCTGGTCATGTTGTCATTGTTCCCTTGTAGGCTTTGAATGCCTCGCCGATGTCGTCAAACCAATAGGCTTTGCCACCATGAAGTAAAACACCGGCTTGGCAGAATTTTTTGAGCGTGCCCTCGTCGTGAGCCACCATGATGAGTCCGGCGCGGTTGGCCATGTTTTTGAAGGCGTCTGCAGCTTTTTTGCGGAAAGCGGCGTCTCCGGCAGCGGTCACTTCGTCCGAGATGTAGATGTCGAAGTCAAAGGCCAGCGAGAGAGCGAATTGCAGGCGCGAGCGCATGCCGGAGGAGTAAGTGTTTACGGGTTCGTCGAATGCCTCGCCGAGCTCCGAGAAATCTTTTACGAACGCCAGCCTGTCCGCAAGATCGTCCTGGTGGCCATGCACCCGGCAGACGAACTTGGCATTCTGGCGGCCGGTCAGCGTCGGCTCCAGGCCGCCGTTGCCCATCGGCCAGGAGACGCGGCAGCGGCGCTCTACCCGCCCTTTGTTGGGATGATCGATTCCGCCGATGATGCGCAGCAACGTGGACTTGCCGGCGCCGTTGGCGCCAATCAGGCCGACATTGACGTTGCGGGGGATCGTCAGCGTTACGCCCTGCAAGACCCATTTGCCGGGGCCATGCTCGGTCTTGTAACGTTTATGAACATCTTCGATGACGATCATCGCATCACCATCTGGATGCCGAATCGGCGATACAACATCAGGCCGAGAAAGATGCTGACTACGCCCCAAGCAAACAGATACGGCATGCTGAGGCCGGGCACGGTGTGGTAGTAAGGAAAGAAGCCCACGCGAACCAGCTCTAGCCCGTGCGCGATGGGGTTGATCATCAAGATGTCGCGATAGGGCATGGGGATGCTGGCCAATGGCCAAATGACCCCCGAAATCAAATAAAGCGGCAACATCAAGATCTTGAGAACATGCTCCATTTCCGGCACAAGTGCCATCAGCACCGATGCAACCAGCCCGTAGCCGATGCCGAACAGCCATAGCCCGAAAACCGCCTGCATCACCAACAAGGCGTCGGTCGGAAAGGTGTCATGACCCAATAGCGCGGCGGTGACGAGGATGACGCCGGCAATGATGGCCATCAAAAAGGCTTCGAGCACCGCCCGAGCGATGGCGGGGTCAAAGGGTTTGACCTGGCGATACGTGAATAGCGGACGGTTGGAATCAACGGCATAGGTCACCTGAACCGCTGTGCGGCGAAACAGGAAGAAGGCCAGCATGCCGACGATGATCCAGACAACGACGTCCGCATTGCCAACGGTACGCACCCGAATCACGGTCATGACGAAAGTGATGAAGGCAATATGCAACACGGGTTCTGCCAGCAGCCAGAACCAGGCAAAACGCATGTCGAACAGCCGATCGAGCGCCTCGCGCAAGAAAATAGCGCGCCAGACGGCAAACGTAACGGCGAGCGGGTTGCGGTTCAATTGCTCAGGGCCCGGTTGATGGTTACGCTGGGCATGGCAACCGACACCACCAGCCGCAGGAATTTATTGAATTCGGCCTCGGGAGAGTTGGCAACGTAAATCACATCGCGGTTTTGAACAGGGAAGTTCTGCGTAACGAACAGAGAGGCCGGGTCACGTAGGTCAATCTGGTAAACCACAGGCACCGTGCCATCGGCTGATTGGGGTACCTGACCTTTTGCGTCGACCAGCTTCGCATCTTCGAAGCGGAATACAAACACGCCACGGGCATCGGCACGACTGTCGTTGAGACCGCCGGAGCGGGCCAGAGCCTGGGCAAGTGAAATGCCTTGGGCTTCAAATGGAATTTCTTCATTCTTTCCGGTCGCGCCGAGCACCGAGAAGCTTTGCGGCTGGAACAGGGCGGTTACGACATCACCCGGCTTGAGCAGGATGTTTTGCCGGGGGTCGCGGATGACGAGGTCGAGCGGCATGGTAGCCGTCACGTTGTCACGAGAGATCTGTACGGCCACACGGTTGATTGGTTGCTTCACTCCGCCCCCGGCAGCCAGGGCATCGAGCAGGCGTTCGCCCTTCGGGGTCAGCGGCAAGAGGGTACTGTTATTCACTTCGCCCACCACGGTGACATTCGATGTGTTGTTCTTGATGACCCGTACCAACACCTGCGGTTGGTGGGCCTTGCCGGTGAGGCGTTTGACGATGTCCGCCTCGATGTCCTGCGTGGTGCGTCCCTTGACGGGAACTCTGCCAGCGAAGGGCATGTTGATCGTGCCGTCTGGCGTGACCATCTGCTCCGGAAAAGTGACAACGCGCGTGGTAGTCGGGCCTGCCTTGGGATCAAGCACAACCGAGCCAAACAGCATCGCGGGCGGCGCTTCCCAAACAGAAACCTCGATGATGTCGCCCGGGCCGATCAGATAGTTGTTGGAACCATTGCTTGGGAATACATCAGTAAATTGACCGAGTTTTTTGTTCTTGGCGAGATTTCTGGCCAAAGCATCATTGACGTCGATCAATTGAATGCCTTCAATGCGTCCAGTTTCGCGCTTTTCCTGGACCTGCTCCCGACTCGGGCCAGAGGCTGACAACCAATCCGGCAATGTTGCACAGCCAGAAAGTGCAAACACCAGACCGAGGTAAACCAAGCTTATCCGAACAATAGTTGGGGGTTTCATGATTTGTCCTTGTCAGTCATAGCGATCTTTGGATGCTTTCGCACACATATCCGAAGTGTTTTTCGCTATGCATCGCCGAAATAAAAAATCGCAGCCGCGCCGCCTTTTCCTCCACCGCCGGATGGACAATGGGCTGGACGTTGATGGCGCTGTCAAAAAGCCGGTTGGACAGTTTTGCCGCCTTGAGCGAGCTGCCGGTAATCGCAGGCACGATGGCGAAGCCCTGCGAGGTGCCGGCATCGAGCCCGCTTTGTTTCGCCATCTTGAGGAACATCCGGCCGTTTTCCTGCAAACGGGCAACACGCTCGGGCTCGTTGAGCATGATTCGGAGCGCGGCAAGCGATGCGGCCGCCAGCGGCGGGGCGATGCCAACGCTGTAAACGAAGCCTGGCGCGGCGTATTTAAGGTGCTCGACCAGCGCCCGCTCGCCGGCGATGTAGCCGCCGCAGCCGGCCAGCGTTTTGGAGAGGGTGCCCATCCAGATATCTACATCCTTGCCAGCCACATCGAAATGCTCGTGGCTGCCTTTGCCCTTTGCCCCCAGCACCCCCAGGGCATGCGCTTCGTCCACCATCAGAAAACAGCCGTGGCGGCGCTTGATGTCGATGAGCGCGGGCAGGTCGGGGATGTCGCCATCCATGCTGTAGTGCCCTTCGACGACGATGAGCACGCGCTCGAACTGATGGCGGATTTCGGCAAGGATCGCATCGAGTGCCTGGGTATCGTTGTGCGGAAAGCTGCGCCGCGTGCTCCCAGAGAGCTTGATGCCTTCGAGCACGCTGTTGTGGATAAGCGAGTCGTGGATGACGAGGTCTTTGGGGCCGAACAGGTAACCGATGGTCGAGACATTGGTCGCGTGGCCGCTGACGAAGACCACGCAGTCTTCGACCTCGTAGAGTGCCGCCAAGGCTTCTTCCAGTTCACGCTGGATGGGGCGTTCACCCGCGACCAGACGGCTGGCGGAGGCGGAGGTGCCGTAGTGATCAATGGCGTCCTTCGCGGCCTTGTTGACAGCCGGATGCCCAGCCAGCCCCAGGTAGTTGTAGCTCGAAAAATTGATGAATTCACGCCCATTGATGCGGGTGACTGCGCCGGCCACGCCATCGTGGGCGATGAAGAACGGGTTGCGCAGCCCCAGACGATCCGCCGCCGCCTTGGGCACCAGCATTTTTTCGTAGCCGGGGTGGCGGTCGAAGCGGGTAAAGGCTTCCGGCACCTTGGCGCGATACAACGACCGGGTAGCGGCCGTCTGAGGCGCCGTCCCGTCAGCGCCGACTTTTTTGCCGAGGAAACGCTCGATGAGCTGTTGCTTGGCCTTCAGGCCGAGTGATGACTGGGTCATGCGGTGAGCCTCGTACCTTGTTTTTGTAGCGCGCGGGCATCCTGGGTGATCTGCTGTAATTCTTCGGCAGTCACGGCTTCGCCATGTTGCTTGGCGATGCCCTGAACCACGGCATCGACCGGGTTGGGGATTGAATCGCCCTCGTCAGTGCCGCCGAGCAGTTTTTCCACGATGCGCTGAGTGACCTTTTCCGCCGTGGGCGACTCGTTGAGCATCATCACCGGCAATTGTATGCCCAGCCGCTGCTCCAGCCCCAGCGCCAGTTCGACGGCCATGAGCGAATCCAGCCCCAGATCGTGCAGGCTGCGTGTGGGGTCAATACGATCGGCGCCGATGGCGAGGATTTGTGCGACTTCCTGCACCACCAGTTGCTGGACGATGACGGCGACTTCTTCAGGCGATTTGCCGGCACAGAGCGTTTGAAAATCCGCTTCGTCTTCCGTTAGGCTGGTGCTTTTGAGGCTGCGGTTGAGAACGGAAAAACGACCGCGAGTGGCGGAAGGCAGCAGACGGGCCAGCGTGTTCCAGTCGAAATTGGCAACAGCGAGAGAGCTGCCTTGAGGCAGTAGATGGTCGAGCTCGTTCAACGCCTGCAGCGTACGCAACGGCGGTTTGCCGAGGCGCTGGCCCAAGCTGTCGCGCACCGCTTCGTTGCGGGTGAGATAGCCCGCATCGCCAATCGGGCCCCAGCCGACGCAAACGGCGGGCAAGCCCATGTGCCGACGCATTTCGGCCAGACCTTCCAGCCCGGCATTGGCGGCGACGTAGTTGGCCTGGCCGGGGTTGCCGATGGCCGTGGTGATCGAGGAGTAGAGCACGAAGTGGTCGAGCGGCACATCGAGCGTGGCCAGATGCAGGTTCCAGGCGCCCAGCAGCTTGGGCGCGAGCACGGCTTCCATACGCGTAGCGTCGAGACTCTGCACCAGGGCATCGTCAAAGACGGCCGCCGCGTGCAACACGCCCTGGATGGGCGGGCAGGTCTTGCGCACGTGCTCGACCATGCGCACCACCGCCTCGTGATCGCTGATGTCGCAGGAGAGCGCCAGCACCTGGATGCCCTTGGCCGTGAACTCCTCGATCGCTTGCCGTGCGCCCGGGGTGTCCAGGCCACGACGCCCCACCAGGACGAGATTTCCTGCGCCATGTGCGGCCAGCCAGCGCGCCGACTCCAGGCCAAAGCCCGAAACGCCGCCCGTCACGATCCAGGTCGAGTCCTTGGCCAGCTGCAGCGGCGCTGGGGCCGTCGCCGGCCGTTCGACCGCCGGCCGTGCGCCGGCAAGCGAGACGACTACCTTGCCGATATGCCGCGCCTGCTGCATGGTGCGGAAGGCATCGACCACGCGCTCGGCCGGAAAAACCCGGCAGGGTAAGGGCGTGAGCGCCCCTTCGCGGAACAGGGCCATGACCTCGCGGAACAGACGTGCCGCCAGTTGCGGCCGACCGGTGAGCAGTTGATCCGCATCGATGCCGAAGTAGCTGATGTTGTCCTTGAAGGGCCGCAAGCCGATGGGCGTGTTCTCGAAAAAGTCGCGCTTGCCCAATTCGAGGAAACGGCCAAAAGGTTTGAGCACTGCAAGATTGCGGCGGATGGCTTCGCCCGCCAGCGAGTTGAGCACCACGTCCACACCCTCGCCGTTTGTGGCGGTGAGGATCTCATCGGCAAAGGCAAGCGAGCGCGAGTCGAAGACATGGTCGGCGCCTAATAGTCGCACGAAATCGCGCTTTTCCTCGCTGCCGGCGGTGGCGAAGACCTCTGCCCCGAGGTGTTTGGCGAACTGGATGGCGGCAATACCCACCCCGCCGGCGCCACCGTGGATGAGCACACGCTCGCCCGGTTGCAGGTCGGCCAGAGCTTTAAGGGCGTAATACACCGTGAAAAACACGGTGGGCACGGTGGCGGCGGATTCGAACGACCATTCCTCCGGCATTCGTGCAACCGCGGAGGCCGAGGTGACGACGTGGCTGGCGAAGCAGGCCGAGCCAAAGCCCATGACCTTGTCGCCCGGTCTGAAATCCCGCACGCGTGCCCCGACGCGGCGGACGATGCCGGCGAATTCCAGCCCCAGGCTGGCCCCGGCGAAGCCTTTTTCCACCGCTTCGTCCGGCAACAGGCCCATGAGGTACATGACGTCTCGGAAGTTGAGGCCGGTGGCTTGCACCTGCACTTCCACGGCATCTTCAGCCAAGGCGGCTTCTTCCTGCGGCAGCCAGACGAGGTTGCGCAGCTGCCCGGGCAGGTGGAAGTCGAGACGGAAGCGCTCCCCTGGTGCTGCACGCTGTGACTGATCCTCGGAGACTTCCTGCATGACCAGGGTAAAGCGCCCGGTATCGGCAAGCAGAATCTCGGACGCGCCATCGGGGTAAAGCAGTTCGTTTTCCAGTCGGTCGAGGCCGTCTTTACAGATCAGGTCGATCAGCGTGGTGTCGAGCGCCGGGTATTCGTTCATGAGCACGCGCGCGAAGCCCCAGAGCGCGGCTTGTTGCGGATTGGGTTCGACGCAGGTCGGCAGGCTCGAAGCCAGCGCACCACCACGGGTGACGAGCCACAGGCGCGGCGTTTTTGCGGTGTGCGCGGCGAGGGATTGCACGATCCCAAGGGCTTCGGCGAGCAGGCGCGGGGCGGTGTCTAGCGCGTCAGCCCAGCCACGCATGTACACGACATGGTCGATGCCATCGAGACTTTGCGGCAGAGATTGCGTTGTTGCCACCCGCTGCCCCTGCGATTCGAGCCGCGCGGAAAGGTGGCCTGCCATCTCCAGAGAAACGGCATCGGCGAGAAGTAGCCACGCAGCCGGCTCAGGGGCGGGCAAAGCGGACTTCCACTCGACTGGCGCGCGCGCCAAGATCAAGTAAGCGCCTTCGGCCAAGCCATCGGCCGCTGGTTCGCCACAATCCAGTACGTCCTCGAAACCTTCCGCCCGCAGCAGCTCCGCCCATGCGGCCGCCGGCGCCAGCGAGGAATGGGGTACTTGGTCTTCCGCGACCTCATGCCACCAGTCGTCATCCAGACCGGCGAGAAAATCGGCGCTCCAATCCGGGTGACGTTCGGCAACGATGAGGCAGGCGCCAGCGGTCAGCCAGCGCCGCACCTGGTTGAGCGCGGCTTTCGGGCTCACAGCTCGGTGCAGGGTGTGACGCAGGAGGACGACATCGAACCCGTCCGGCAAGGCTGTCTCGGCGCTCAGCTGCCAGCTCGCGTCATCCAGTGTGGCAATGACGAGATTGGGTGCGTGGGCGTATTCCGCCCGCTGACGTTCGGCCACAGTTTCAGGCAAGGCCAGCACATAGTCGAGGCGGTCTTCGGGCAGCGCCGCCAGCAAGGGGCGCGGGACTTCGCTCGGACCGTCGGCGATTTCCAGCACACGCAGACGGCGATGCGTCGGCCATCCGCTGGCGAGATGACTGAGTAGGTGCTCGACCGCCTGCCGCATGCCGGCATAGGCCGGGTCGTCTTGATAGAGCGTTTCCGCAACGGGCGAACGGCGCAGCGCATCGAGGAAGGCCGACCGCTCTGTCGGGTGGAGCAAGAGGCGCGGCAGGTGGCGGCCTACCCGGCCCAGCAGCACCAGTTGCGGCAAGGCATCAGCGTGCTCCCGCGCGAGCGTGCGCCAGATGTCCTCGGCGGCGGGCAGGTCGCTGCCGTCGGCGAGTTCCCAACGCCCTTCTTGGAGGGCGAGCAAGCCTTCCTGCTGCAACAGGCTGCCCAGCCAGCGGGCATAGGGGTCGGACGAGGTCATCAGCCTTTGCAGGGCTTCACCGTCTTTCTCGGCAATCGCCCGGAAGGCCTCGAATGTGAAGGAAACGACGAGCGCCTCGAAGAGCGGCAGGGCCTCCTTGAACCAGCGACCACGGGGTTCCGCCTGCTCAGCCATGGCCAGCCGCAGGGCTTCGACGAGCGCCTGCGGGGCGGGAAGCTGGGTGACAAGTCCTTCCGCCGGATGCGGGCGCAGCCAGGGAGAGATGCGCCAGCGGGAGACCTTCTCCTGCGCCTTGTGCGCGAGCGGCGCGGCGCGGAAACGGCAGCCGCTCACGCTGGCCAGCAGGGTATCTTCGGCATCGAAGAGTTCGAAGTCCGCCAATACGGAGCGCGCGCTGCGGCGGGTGAGCCGGGCACGGAATCGGCTGGGTTTACCTGCACGGTGGTATTCGAGCCGGCCGGTCTTGACGGGCAGCAAGGCTACGCCTTGGCCCGCCTCAATGTCGGTACTGAAGAAATCGACCAGCGACTGGTAGCAGACATCGAGCAAGGCCGGATGGAGGAGGTAGTCGTCTTGCGCCAGCTCGGCGGGAGGCTCCAGCTCGGCTTGCAGACAGTTATCGTCGACGACGGCCTCGCGCAGACCCTGAAAGCCCGGGCCGTAATCGAGACCCAGTGTGGCGGCCAGGCGGTAGTGGGTTTCCTGATCGACCTTGGTCTTATCCGTCGACAGCGGCGCAATCCGTGCGCTCCGGGCGGCGACACCCAGCTGCAAAATCCGCCCGGCGGCATGGAGCGTCCACGCATCCTGGCTCAAGCGCTGCCGACTCTTGATCTGGAAGCTGCCGTCCCGCTCGTTGAGCTCGAAACGGAGCAGTCGCGCGTGCTCGCCGTCGAAGACCATGGGGGAGACGATGTCCATCTCTTCGAACGCCAGCGCCTCACCGCCCAGCCATTCACGGGCGGCCGCCAGCGCCATCTCGGCATAGGCCGCGCCGGGGAAGACGATGGCGCCCCCTACCTGATGGTCGGCGAGCCAGGGCAGGACCGTCGGATCGAGGGTGTTTTCCCAAGCGTGTGCTGCCTCGGGAATCCGCCAACCCAACAGCGGATGCACGCGCCGCCGCTCGATGGCCAAGAGGCTTTCGCTGGTGCGCGGGTGCCAATGCCGCTCGCGCTGCCAGGGATAGTTAGGCAACTGAACACGACGCCCTGGCTGGGGGAAATAGGCACCCAGGTTCGGTTGGTCGGCCAGAAGGTGGGCACGCAAGGCGGCCTCGACGAACGTATTCCAACCATCGGCCTCCTTGCGCAGGGTGGGCAGCACCCGCCCTTTCGTGCCAATCGACGTGAGGCATTCGCCGATGTAGCGCTGCAAGATGGCATGCGGGCCGATTTCGATGAAGCTGCGGCAGCCAAGCTCACCGAGTGTGGTGATGGCCTCGGAGAACCGCACGGGCTCGCGCACGTTGTGCCACCAGTACTCTGCACCCAGTTGATTGGCGTCGAGTTCGCCGCCGGTGACTGTCGAGACGAAGGCAGTTCCTGCCGCAGTGCGGGTTTCCAACCCGGCCAGGCTAGCGAGCAGCGACTCTCGGATCGGGTCCATCTGGCGGCTGTGGAAGGCATAGTCGAGCTCGAGCAGGCGGAAAAAGACACCCTTGGGCGCAAGATGCGACTGGGCACGTTCCAGATCGGCCAGGCTGCCTGAAAGGGTAAGGTTCTTCGGGCTATTGATGCCGGCAATCGTGATATCGAGCGCCTCTCCCAGTTCCGCCATGACAGCTTGCATGGCTTCCACCGAGAGCCCGACAGCGGCCATGCGGCCCGTGCCGCGTGTCTCGCCCTGGGCGCGGCTGCGGGCAACGATCACCCGGATGGCCACGTCGAGATCGAGCGCGCCACAGGCCCAGGCCGCAGCCACTTCGCCCACACTATGGCCCGCCACTGCCAGCGGCTCGATGCCCTGCGCTTTCAGCAGGCGGGTGATGGCCACCTGAATGGCAAACAGCAAGGGCTGGGCAACGACGGTATCGTCGAGGCGGGAGGCTTCCCCGTTGGCCTGCAACTCGGCCAGCAGCGAAAAGCCGGCGATGGGCTGCATGCGGGCGTCGAGCTCGGCCAGGATGTCGGCAAAGGCCGGCGATTCGTCCATGAGGCGCAGGCCCATGCCCACCCACTGCGCGCCGTTGCCAGAATAGATGAAGGCCACGCCACCCGAGTGCGGCAGTTGTTCTTCGAGCACCAGACCGTCCGGAGCGTTGTCTTGGGCGTACACAGCCAGTTTTTCCGCCGCCTCGTCCGGTGTCTTGGCATAGAGTGCCAGGCGCTTTTCCAAGCGGTCGCGTCGGTACGCGGCGGCGTAAGCGATATCGTAGTAATCCGCGGGCGAGCTGTTCCTCAGCCGTTTCGCATAGCGGCTGGCCAAGGCTCGCAGCGCCGCGTCCGAACGCGCGGAGAGGAAAAGCGGCGGCAAGACCTCTGGGATAAACGCTCTTTCCTCCTCCCGGCGATATTCGCGCAGCAGGACGTGCGCGTTGGCGCCGCCAAAACCGAACGAGTTGACGCCGGCCACCAGCGGGGTTTGCTTGTCCAGCGGCCGATATTCGGTGACTGGCAGCAAATTGAGCCCGACGAAATCGATGTGCGGATTAGGTGTTTCGAGGTGGAGTTGCGGAGGCAGTGCGCGATGTTGCAATGCCAGGATCGACTTCACCAGACCCGCCATGCCGGAGGCTGCCTCCATGTGGCCAAGATTAGCCTTGACCGAGCCGATGGGTAGAGGTGTTTCCCGCCCTTGCCCATACACCGCCCCGATGGCGGCGGTTTCAATGGGGTCCCCCACCATGGTGCCTGTACCGTGCGCCTCAACAAAATCGATGTCCTGTGCAAACAGATTGGTTTTTGCCAGGACGTTTCTCATCAGCTCGGCCTGACCGTCTCGGCTGGGAATGGTGATACCCGTCTTGCGCGCACCGTCAGCATTGACACCCGTTGCAAGGATTACCGCCTTGATATCGTCGCCATCGGCGATTGCCTGTGCCAGCGGCTTGAGGAGGAGCACCGCCCCACCCTCGGCGCGCACATAACCATTGCCAGAAGCATCGAAGGCCTTGCAACGCCCATCGGCGGACAGCATCGAGGCCTTGGTAAAACCGACAAAGGGATAGGGGTGCAACAACAAATTGACCCCACCGACGAGCGCGGTGCTCGCCTCGCCAGTATTCAACGCACGGCAGGCGTGATGCAACGCGACCAGGGAGGACGAGCAGGCTGTATCGACGGCGAGCGACGGGCCGTGCAAATCGAAAACGTAGGAAAGACGGTTGGCGGCAAGACTGAGCGTGTTGCCAGTCATCGAGTGCGACGACATCGCGGCAAGGTCGTCGAGCCCGCGCGTACCGTAGTCGAGACTGGAGATGCCGACATACACGGCGCAATCGGTGCCAGCCAGACGCGAAGGGGGCACACCAGCGTTTTCCAGCGCCTCCCAGGACAGCTCTAGCAGTAATCGCTGCTGCGGATCGAGCCACGCCGCCTCGCGCGGCGAAATGCCAAAGAATCCAGCGTCGAATTCGTCGACACGCGAGAGAATACCCGCTGAAAAGGTAATGCTGCGACCCGGTTCAGACCGTTTTGTGCTCTGAAGTTCGCTGCTGGCCCAGCGATCACCGGGCACCTGGGTGACCAGATCCTTCTTTTGCTTGAGCGCTTCCCAAAGACTGGTATCGTCTGCAAGATCGCCAGGAAAACGGAATGCAATACCGGTTATTGCAATGGCGTTTATATTGTTTTCGTCAGATGCAGGCATGGCTACCGCAGCCTGCGCATTCGTTTCCGACGCAGGATGGCCATCTGGCAAGCCATTTATTTCTAAGTCAAGCAAAACCTTTTTGAGTTGATTCATCAACCCGCCTCCACCTGTGAAAACCCCCGCTCGCAACGCCAAGAAAACTATCTGAGGCGCCCGAATTCGGGGGGGGGGGGGGGGGCACACCCC
>Ga0255165_1000395_pt1 | contig 15463 bp, 20 predicted proteins | sample Atl_Cont_RepB_8d_FD_183182 | JGI IMG/M metagenome (GOLD analysis project Ga0255165, IMG submission 183182) | Freshwater microbial communities from Altamaha River, Georgia, United States - Atl_Cont_RepB_8d | ecosystem: Environmental > Aquatic > Freshwater > River | place: USA: Georgia | collected... | reverse complement strand
AAATTCACATGCTTATGATTTTTACATAGACTCTAGTGGATTTAGAAGAATAATAGGAACTGCATTAGGAACACAATGGGTGGATTGCACAGATCAATTGCCTATGAATTCTGCTATAGCATTCCCCACAGGATATACTGAAAACATTCCATCATACACAGAAGCAACTGCTTTAGGTAGCGGATGGGTATGGCGTATTCCTACACAAGAACGATACGGAAACGGGTATGTATTCTGCGACAGTTTTATAAATGAAGACCAAGCATATGCTGAAGTTTCTAAACATTATAAAGACAATCTTAATATTTCAGACGAATTAAAAATTGGCAGAAAAGTTAAATTCGGTGCAGGTTATGTTAAAGAATTTTGGATAAAGAATTGTGTGCAAGTAGGCCTTAGCGGTATATTTGTTGAACCTTTAGAAGCTTCTAGTATCGGAACTACCATACAGCAATGTTTCATTTTAACTCCTTCTATTTTCTTTTACGATCGAGGTGAAGATTTAACTGCTAAACGATACAACGATCACATGTCTAAAATTGCAGAAAATATTGTTGATTTTATTCAGCTGCACTATTTCACAGAAAGAAATGACACAGAGTTTTGGCGTTGGTGTAAAAATGAAATTGTTAAAACAGAGTTTAATAGAGAATATTTAGATTATTTTAAGAAAACTTTCCCTAACGGATATTATTTTAACGTGCCGTTAATATTATTCAGTCATTTGAATTATGCTCAAGTCATGCACGGTTTGAGAATGTTTGATCATACAGCAATTAAAGAGAAATACGAAAAACACCTTGGAAAATATACAGATTTATCTAAGCACAACATAGCAGATGCAAAGCAGACTGAAAATTTAAAAGTCGAAGTGTTTACTCATAGAGAAGCAATTAACAGATTAAAAGAAAGATACGATGAACTCACATATAAACTCTAAAGCAATCATTCTAGGTGGCGGGACTGCCGGATGGCTGACTGCATTATTTTTACATAGGAACTACCCAGATGTTGATGTTACAGTAGTTGAAAACCCTAACCAGCCTCCGATTATAGCAGGAGAAAGCGGAACTACAACATTTGTTAGCCTATTAAAACATTTGAAAATAGATTCTAATGATTTCATTCGCAAAGTAAATGCTACTCCTAAAGTAGGAGGATATTTTAAAAACTGGAACGGAGTAGGAACAGAATTCATACATTCTCTTCAAACTGATTATGCTCCATGGCTCGACGGTTGGACTGAATATGTAAGAACAGCTCCTCAAGAAGAATTGAGTCTAGGAACATTATATTCAATAATGAATAGCGAGCAAGAAAAAGATCTATATCTAAAAACTATTGTCGCTAATGATATTCCTATTGCAAGAGCATTTTATGCCAATCAGTTTATAAAAAATCAAAAAGTTCCTTTTGGAGCGGAGTCTGATTTACCTTGCGTTCCTATGTGGCACTTTGAAAGTAGAGGGGCCGCCGCATATTTTAAAGAAATAGCATTGTCTAGGGGAATAAAATTAATAGAAGGAGTGTATACGCATTCTACATTAAAAGAAAACGGAGATATCGCATCTATTAATTTAGAAGGTAATAGATCTTTATCTGCAGATTGGTTTTTTGATTGCTCCGGCTTTGCTAGATTGCTATTAGGCAAAGTATTAAATGAACCCGTTGTTGATTACTCAAATTATTTTCCTGCTAGAGCTGTAGTAGCATGGTGGGACAAACCTTGCTATTGTGTTACTACAAATGCCACGGCAATGAAATACGGTTGGAGTTGGAATATTAATATTAGGCACAGATCAGGAAATGGCTACATTTACGATCCAGATCATTTAACATTAGATCAAGCACTAGATGAAGCACGCCAAGAGTTCGGTGAGCATATTGAACCTATCGCAAATTTTCAATTTACTCCCGGCATGATGAAAAACGCATGGCGCAATAATGTTATTGCTATCGGATTAAGTAGTGGATTTTTAGAGCCCTTAGAAGCAAATGGTGTAGCAGTTATTATTGAAAGTTTATATTGCCTACAAGATCATTGGAAACCTAGTAATACATTCTTGAGACAAGAGCGTATGGGGAGATTTAATCTTAGAATTTGGAATATTACCGAAGATATAAAAGATTTTCTAGCATTACATTATAGGGGACATCGTAGAGATACAGAATTTTGGCAAAGTCACGGTAACGACTCTTTTAGAATTCCAGAAACTCTCAAAGAAAAATTAGACCAGTGGGCTGATTATTTTAACGGCACAAAGGGTGAGCCCTGGTTGCATGGATATAGTCCTACTGCATGGTTAATGGTTCTACAGGGCTTAAAAGTGTTTGATCATCGGACCCTAGCAAATTTACATAAAAAAGCACTGCCAATAGGAGAAAAGGTGCTAAATATTAACGAAGCCCGTTATAGGGATCTTGTCGCTCCTTTTTGGACGATTGACGAGTGGATCCAAAGGACAGCATAAATACTTACTGTAAGGAGATAAACATGCCTACCTATAAAATGATTTTAAGAAAAGCTGAACCAGCAGGAACTTTAGCTGTAGAAGAAGATTTCTGTGAAGCTAAAAGTAGAGAAGAAGCACAGAAAATTTTTGAAGAGCGTCACGGAAACGGCAGAACTGTAGCCGGTCCGATGAAAGTAGAAAATCCAAGCTAAATTTACAAGCCAGTGTTTTTGGGTATATCTCTTACACTGGCTATTCTTTTGATCTCGTTTTGTATGCGCTGATCTGTAAATTCAAAAGGTAATCCTAGTGCTGGTCTAGTATCCCATTTTAACCAACTTGAGCTTCCGTTAGCATCTACATATTGCAAAAATGCCTGTATTTGCTTAGTCCCCTGAAAAGGTTCTCTCCAGTGAGAATGCTTTCGTCCGCTGTAAATTACCAAGTCTCCTTGATCTAAGTTTACTTCGTGCTGTGTTCCGTTATCAGTTTTAATAAACAAAGGCCAGTCTACATTATCTTTTTCTATACAAATAGAAACTGTTATTTCTGAACTTTCTCTATCTTTATGTTTTTCTAGTTCCGAACCAGTGTAATATATTCTTGCATAAGAATATGTAGGATATAAATTTAATCCTGTTTGTTTTTCTATCAAAGGCAACAGATATAGAGATAGCGTTTCAAAGGGCAAAGGTGCATATCTAGCAAAGCTATTTTGGCACATGTCAGATCCGTCACTGCCTGGATATAGAGCTTTATATCCTTGTTCAAAAATTTCGTATTCGATGGCTGTAAATTTGCAAATTTCTGCAGATACTGCATTTTTTATAACAACAACATCTTCCATTAGTTGCTCCATGATACCACTGAATAACGAGTTCCTTTTATTATTTTTTCAATTTTGTGAGGGAATAAAAATACAGAAGGAAATATTACAATATCGCCTTTCTTTAAAGGAACTTTTGTATCTTCAAACATGATCAAATCCCCGCCATCGAAGTCATCATTTAACAATCCAATAATAGTAAGGATAGGAATTCCTTTGTTAATTCCGTCGTATAGACTATGAATATGATCGCAGTGGTTGGCCATTTCACAACCCTCTATATATTTTATAAATTTTAAATTGCTAAAACCTTGCCATCCTGGAAACCAAGGAAAATTAATATCTTCTAAAATATATTTTTTTAGAGCGTTCCAAATAGATTTCTGTAAATCCTGAGTAGTGTCTATATGCTGATGGCATTCAAACGGCTCTTTTCCGTTGTCAATTAATCCGTTAGTTGAGTAGAATCTATGCTGTTCCCAATTTAAATTGTTTAAAGCATTAACACTTCGATCGCAGATTGTGCTATCAATTAAATTATACACCTTAACAAAGTCTTCAAGATTCTTTTTCATGGCAACGGAATTAAACTCATATTCATAAATGGTCGTTCGACATAATCTCTAATAAAACTGTTATTAGGAATAGTGTGAACATCGTAACCGATGGTGGTCCTTACGCCTTCAAAAGGTTCTAGAACTTCAACTTTGTGTAGCCTATGCCCGGGACCAAAATAAATTTGTCCGGGTTTGTTTATTATTTCATAACTTTCAAAAATTGTTTTTGTATTCTTTGGATCGATAGATATGTAACCGTGATGATCAAAATCATGATGATGCCAATCTAAAACTTGATCTGCTGTGTGAAAATTTAACCAAGCTTCGATCCACAGCGGTCTGTCCCAACCCAATTGCGATCTAATAACTGTGCGTAGTTCTGAAAAAATTCTGTAAAAATTTGTCGAAGGAGCTGTTAGAGCAAATATATTATATTTAGAATATGCCCACGTAGAGTCTTCATTGGGGAACAAGCGTTTAAAATTTTCGTGAGCCACTCTAAGGTCTTCAAATATATCTGTTAAATTATCTGCAATAAAATCGCACTGGTGTGTAATATAGTCGTTGTTATTTTTATCGAAAGAATATCCTTCAGGCACCTGATAATTTAATTTGATATCGCTCATAGAACTTTTCCTAGATTCATATTAATGACGCAACGATATTTGTGATGTCTCACCGGGCTAGAACTATGATAATACTTTCCAGAAAATACCACTAACTTTCCTCTTTTAGGCTCTACTCTATGCTTAACTGTAAATTTATTTTGTTTAATAGTCCGTATATCATTTTGTCCGGAATCATAATCTTCGTTAGTTTCATTGAATATTACCGTATCCCCGTCGGTATCGTTGACATAATAGATAGCATTGTAGTGCGGCATGAAACTGTCTATGTGCGGCATATGCCAGTCTAATTTAGATTCCGGACTAGCCAATGTCATGTTAGCTCTCATCCTTATTAACATGTTAAAAGGAACATCTACCTTGCTGGTAATTGTAAGAACTAATGGATAAAATAGTTGAAAGAAATTACTTTGAGTTTTTTGATGCTCAAAGAAAAAATGATTAAATCCAGCATGATTGTTGTCATTGTCTAAAAAAACATCATCGCCCGATACCATGTTTTTATTAAAGACCCAAGGAAACTCCAGACCGGTCATCACAGATTCGATATGCCTCTGATAGTCAATTGGTATAAAATTTTCAATTTCAATAATATCGCTCATTTTCTTTTTATGTTTCCTGAAATAGATATCCTTGGCTCGTCGGATGTAGCAAATGGATAGACTGTGTGCTGTAGGCAGCTAGGAAAAATAAACACATATCCTTCGTAGGTTTTGTCTACAGGAAATTCTGCTTCTCTAATTTCACCAAATATATTAGTGTATATAAAAGAAAACATTCCCGCTCTAGGCGAATTTGATTTCTTACAATTTTCTTGATTGATCTCGTCTCCGATAAGATACGGAACATTAATCCATAAAGCAAAACTAAAAACACCATCATGGCTGTGCATAGGATTAAATTCGTGCTTGTGCTGAATATTAACCCAATGGCTGTATAATTCTAAACTGTCTGTTCTTAGATCTTTTGTTGTATAACTGATATTCCAGTTTTTAGAATATTCTTTACATTGTTCAATTAAAAACTGTTCTAATCTATCTTTGTTTTTTTCAAGTTTAAATTCTAAATTTATATTGCCAGCTAGGTTGTTGTTAAAAGGAACGGCTGTTTTGAAATCTAATTCATCGATTTCTTTTTTTAATTCGGATAACAATTCGTCAGGAACTCGGGCTTTGATAAACCCGTAATTTGCAAAATTTCCAAATTGAGTTATTATTTCCATGTTCCAAAAAAAGTTATAGTTAATCGAGAATCTGTTTTTGTTGTTCCAAAAAATCCGTCAGCACCATGCCACTCATTAGGATGAAACATAATGCACCTATTGAATTCATTTTCTACGGTCATGGATTTTTTAAAATAACTTTTTTGTCGTTGTTTATCTGCTGTATAGTCTTTTCTAGTTTCTGCCGGGGTCGAAAATTCTTCTTCAAGTAAATGAGTAAATGATTCTTGTGCGGGACGAATCATTCGATAAAAGCTAGTGCCAGAGTTTGATGCAGATTTAGGATTTAAATAAATTAATCCTGCAATATTATAATGAGGTTCGTCTTGATGCAACCACCCTTCTTTGTAAGTTTCATCAATTAACGAAAACGAAACTTCTAAATGCGTAAACCCAGACCCGCCGTGACAATGTTTAATTAATTTGCCGGCGAATGAAGAAAATAAATCAGGGTTAATATCCGATAATAATTTTGACTTTAGCCCGGGCCACGGAGATGAATTTTCTCTACTGTATTCTTGGCTCAAAGCAAATTCTCTCCATAGCTCTGGAGATTCTAAAAATGTATCTATAACTTTAATTGGGGTATATGGTATTTTCATCTTGCTCTAATAAAAAACACTTGTGTTAATCTAGAATCTGCTATATTATCTCCAAAGAAATTTTCAGCACTGTGCCAATTTCTTGGATCGAATATAATACACCTATTGTAAACACTTTCAATTTCTATACTTTTTGTAAAATGTGCTACTTGTTCTTGTCTATACTTTGCAAATGTTTCGCGTTCGGCTGGATCGGATAGTAGCACGTCATTCATAAACAATTCAGTATATTGTTCTCCATTAAAGTCATCTTGATCCTGATAAATTACAGTTCCTGATCCCAACGGAGCATCTTTGTTTAGATAAACTAATCCGGCTATGTTCAATTTTGGATCGTCGTCATGCACCCATCCCCGACCGTAGGTTCTATCTATAAGTTGAAAAGTTGTTTGAAGTTCGTCAAAGTGAGTAAACCCGTATTGTCGCACAATCATTAATAATTTTCTCATAGTTACACGAAATATATTCTCATCTATTTCATGCAACATCTTTGTTCTTAGTCCCGGCCAACTTCCTCTTTCGCCTTTAAAATATTCCTGACGTAGTGCAAATTCTCTCCACACATCAGGGTCTTCGTAAAAGTTATCAAAAACCATTGTAGGAAGATATGGAAAAACATATCTATTTTTAATTCCAGAATTTTTAATGAAATCTGCGCTACGAGAATTCATCTGTTTTAATTGTTCTACGTGCTTATCCATTTTTTTCTGCCGTGAAGTTCATTGTAAGTGCTATGCGTTTAGTAAACATCTTAGGACAAGTGCTGGCATGATAATGCCATCCGTTAAACATCACCATCTTTCCTTGATCCGGTGTGCTTCTATGAAGAATGTTATACTTTTCTGACTCTTCTATTTCTTTAAAGATCACAGTATCACCGTCCGACTTATTAACATAATAAACTAGTGTATAGTGTTCTTGATCAAAATCTCTGTGAGGATTATTGTATTTGTAGGGCATACTAGGAAACACATATTTTGTGTTTAATAAGAATCCCATGCGCATTCTTAAAAGATTAATTAATTTAAAACCGGCTTTATCTAAACATTGGTTTAGCAAAGGCATAAAGAAATCAACGTGCGGATTTGATTCATTATTAGGATGGTATATTAAATTTACAAAACCAGGTGTTGAAGTTTGCGGGTCATTGGTGGCATATTCAAAGGTTGTGTCGCCTAAGAAATGCCAAGGAAATTTAACGTTAGTTACGTAATTATAAATTTGATCTTGATATTCTTTATCAACAACATCAAATATTTCAATTGGTTTAAACATTTGTATTAATCCTATAAAAGTTTCTATCAACTGAATTAGTTGGTGGGTCGTTTGGAAATCTGTTCCAACAAGGAATGCTCATACTCAGTCGTTTGCCTTCTGGGTATGCGCAATGATACATTCTGCTAGGAATATAAAGTGCATCACCGGGCTCTAGTGTTACATCAATAGCTACCTCTAAGTCTTCATCTTTTAATCTACCATTCATAGTTCCTGTTCTATACATATAGGAAATTCTATTATTAAAAATTTTCCATCTAGTTTTTCCTTCAACTTGAATAATAAAATTACAAGGATAATCATCGTGTATAGTAAATGATTTAGAATTTTTTAAACCGCAATACACATGAATTGCAGAATTTACCTGATACAAAGTTTCAAAGATTTTTAACAATTCCATAGTTTTTTGACTATAAAATCCGTAGTTCATTATAACTAGTCCGTAGCCTTGATGGAACTTTTCAAAAAGAAATCCTTTGTCTTGTATTTCTCTATCCCATATCCATGCTTTTTTATGCTGAGGTATATCAATTTTAGTATTATATTGATCAATCATTTCAAATTGATATAGGTAAGGATTATTTAGACACGCTTCTACATCTGACCATGTGAGATACTCTTCTGGATTTTTTACCAGCTGTTTAAAAAGATGAGGTTTGTCATCAATTAAAAGATTAGTTTCGTTGAGTAGCCGTTGGCCAATATCGTTCATCGTCTGTCCTAATTAATTTTATATTAAAAGAAATACTAATTCTTTCTTCGTCTAATTCGTTTCGTTCTACACCGTGCGGCAAAAATCCTGGAAACATTATTAATTTACCAGACGAAGGCTCAAATGTAATAGCACTAGCACTGATCGGTGTATATCTGTCAACAGTGGCTTGAGATGCTACGATATAATCTTGATAATAACTTTTGTAGAAAGTTAAATTGCCATGACCTTTTTTAGCTTTAACGTAGTATGCTCCAGAGATAAAAGAATTATCGTGAATGTGAACCGAATTAGTGCAACCTTTTTCGTTGATATTAATCCACATATTTTCCATTGCTATAATACAACAATTTTCTTTATATCCGTAATCTCGATAACAATTAGCAGCCTGATCTAATATCTTTTTTTCTAATTCGGCTACTTCTGGATGAATACCCGGACGAAAGTCCATGCTCTGCCATCCGCCCTGATTACTTAATTTTCTTCCAATTGGATCTTCTTTTCTTAATCTGTGAGCCAGCAATTCTATAGGACCGTTATCTATTTCAGTCTGTTCCCACCAAATTGGAGTTGGAAAATAATAATCTAAATTCATCGAAAAATATCTCTTATAAAAGTTTCTTTAGCTAACTCGTGACTAAAAGCAAATGCGTGACTCCATCTAAAATCAACATTTTCTCCAACGTAAGCTACATGATGTATATTAGCTTTATACATTGTCATAGTGTTAATTTTTGTAGGAGCTTCACCTACTAGTTCAAATCCCCAACGTTTTAATTCTTCGTCAGGGTAATTAAACCAATCTGTTCTTTTAGGATTTTCAGCCATCGACGCCCATTCTTTGTGCAAATGATGATTAGGATCTATTTGAAAATCGTAAACTTCTCTATGCATATTACCTGTATACTTATAAAGTTTAGTTGAACTATCTTTTATATCATGGTCAGTAAACCACATATTAGCAACTAAACCGTAAACATAATCAATATGAGGAATTCGCCAACACGATATAGGCCTATTGATATTTTTTCTATATAAATTGCCCCATTCATGTATCTGAGGATCCAAAATGTTATTTGTAACATTTTGAATATAAAAATCTCTTATTAGAAAACAAATATCTTTGTATATCCAATCTGGTAAATGTATTGTATCAAACGGGTTCGGATCAAAATTATTTGGATGACTATTATCTTTTTGTATCGGAAATGATGCTATTAAATTTTTATAAGTATCTACCAACGAATTTTCAAATGGTAATTCAGTTATCCAATATCCAATATCGTCTTCTAGATGAATATATTCTGTTTTCCATTCGTTGAGATTTTTAATCTTAATGACCTTATTAAAATTATTAGCGTCGGGGTAGCAAACTTTAAAATCTATCATTTTATATTAAAGGTCATAACATATCTATTTTCTTGAGATCGATTAGGTTGAACTCTGTGCCTTAACCATCCAGGAAAAATTATCACGTCGTTGGTAGTAACTGGAATTTCTTTATAAAGTATTTCTTCTGGTTCTATAGGCCAGCTGGCAAAATGATATTCTAAGGGATCTTTAAATTCTATATTTCCAGAATTTACAGGACAATTTAAATAACAGCTAACAACAAATGTAGAAAAATTATGATTGTGTTCTTCAGTTATTCCACCGAATCCGTGTCGGTTAATCCATGACTGTGTAACTTGAGATTGTCTTTCTCGAAATTTATAAGTATCTTTTATAGACTCAAATGTTGCTCCTAGCCATTGTTGAAATTTGGCTAGTTCTTCCCAAGTATGGGGTTGCAGTTCTTGATTAACCGACACGGTAGATATAGCATCACCCTTTTCTAATTTTGAATTTTTTTCAACTAAACTGAAAAGGTTGTCAATTTTAGGTTTTAATTCGATGTAATTAAAATCGTATTGAAATTTCCATATATAAGGAGGAAATAAAATTACACCGCCATCGTTAAGCTGTAACACCTTGGGTTTCTCCAAAGGTCTCGATCGCTAATGTTATGCCCATGATAACACCTTCCATTTTTAAAATATCTGTGGCTAGCTCTTGTCTTTTAGAAAAATCAATAGAAGTTATGCCGTATGGATTTAATTTCACGTTGGCAAATTCTTCTTCTAATTTTTTTAGATCTTCTTCCTTTGTTGCTTTTTCAGCAGTAACATTTTCTAATGTTTTTTGCATAACTTGTAGATAACTCATAATTTTTCCTTTTTAAAATTTTTAAGTATAGAAACAGACCTAGTTAATCTGTTAGCTAAACTATCTGAATTTAGAAAAACACAATTAGCAGCATAGTTAAACGCTCTTTCTTTTTCTAAATCTTCCTCTCGGAATTTTTCAATAACAACATCATAATTAGCAAGGCTAAGACTTTTACGTGGAACTGGAATTATTTGAACTAATGGTGTTCCTGCTTTGACTAATGTTTTTGCATTCATATCTTTCCAGAAGAGCTGTATGTTTAATACATGTCCGTATTTCGTATCTAATATCCCATGAGCTGCTTGAAATCTATGCTCATTGTTATATGTCACTGGCATGAATAACAACACAACATCATCGCTGGCTTCGATTCTCCACGGTGTTTCTAACTTGACTACGGTTTTTAATGTAGTGTCTGGATCGTCCAATAACGGTTCGACTTGGCTGCGTGTATGAGATGAAACGTATGAATCTCTACCAGGACTAACTTTACTGAATCTATATGGTTCGGCCCATTCCATGCTAACCCCATCACCGTTTGTTTGAATAACAAAGTCTGCTGGCGCTGGAACTATCCAGCCTGTTGAAATTATTTTACGAATTCCTGGACAGTTTTTCGAACTTAATGTTTCTGGCCTATCACCTAGTTGTTCTGTCAACATAAAATTTCTTTTTATGCTGGCTGAACTCACAATAGGAAATATATCAGCTACACCCGGTTCTAAAGAATAAAATCTTACATAAGATCTTTTTTCTTTACGCATCCAGCCAAATAATTTTTTACAGAGCGTAGTCATCTTTTCCACCGTAGATATTATCTTTTAAGAATTGATAATGGCTTGGCAGAGTTTTAATATGCTCAATCACAAAATCTCTATATTCTTCGTATCTACGTTTTGTATAGTTTATTTCTTCTTCTTTACGAATTACATCCATCCTATCTCCGCTAAAATAAATTAGCTCAGGAGTAGAAATAGATTTAACACCCATACCAGCAGCAATAAACATATTACCTGTGTATTCAGCGAAATAACTCTGATTTCCTACAATGTTGCCTATTAGGTTAGGAAACTGTGCTTGTTTTAGCATAGTATCGCCCATCATTTCAGGACAATATTCATTTAACTGTGTGCACCAGCGCCAATACGGTGTATCAGTTCTCATCGATAGAGCATAGTGCTGTGCAATAAAATCTCTAAACTTTGTTACTTCGTAATCAACAGCAAAGTTAAATCCTTCAATTTCGCTACGAGTAATATAACCGTTTCTTCGATTTAAATTCTCAACTAATTTGATAATATTTTCATGTGTAGTTAGGAGTCCGGTTGATTCAAGCGGCTCTACAAAACCGTAACTTAAACCTACACCTACTACATTATGAACCCAAGCACGGCGGCGCTTTCCGTGTTTGATGTTAATTTCAAACATTTCTGCGTTTTCTGCAATCTCGGGACCGTGTTGTTTAGCAATATGTTCTCTAAATTCTCTCTTGGCTTCCTCTGGTGTGCAGAATCTTGAAGAATAAACATATCCGGTTCCGATTCTATTCCATAAAGGAATATACCATACCCAGCCGTTGTTTAAAGCGTGACAGTCTGTGACGTTGAGCATCTGACGCTCTCTATCTGTATAGGGCAATCTACAAGCCCAGGCTTTGTCATTGGCTAGGTATTTGTCAAATGGTTGGAATTGTTGTCCCATCCATTCTTCTAGCAAGATAGATTTAAATCCAGTGCAATCTATCCAAAGGTCAGTTTGTGGCAAAATAGATCCGTCAACACACATAATTTGTGTGATATTGCCTTGATGATCTTTCTTAAAACTATGTATATCGTTGATGATATGTTTTACACCATTGGGAATTGCAATAGTATTTTTTAAATACTGACCAAACAATTGTGCATCGAGATGATAGGCGGTGTCATATTTAAAATCATAATTTCTTAGAATCTTTTTTTCATCTCTAGTTTCTTTAGCATACTTGGCCAGTAGGGTATTTCCCGTGCAATAAAATTCTGCAAAAGTATTAGGTGTATATTCTTCAGGATAAAGTGTGGCTAGTTCAGACCATGCTTGTAGCCCGTGAGGCTTATCTGTAAAATCTAAGCCAGAACTAAATGGATATTCAAAAAATGAGCCATCGTTTTCTCTAAAGTTTGTAAAACGAATTGAATTTTTGTAAGTGGCATTACATGCTGCCATCCAATCTTCATCTTTAAGACCTAATAATTGTAAAAATTTATTAATATGTCCTAGTGTGCTTTCTCCAACTCCTACTGTTCCTACTTTTGAAGACTCTACTACAGTAATTTCTAAGTGTTTACACAATTTAGACAGAGCTGCGGCTGTCATCCAACCCGAGCTTCCGCCACCAATAATTGTTACTTTTTTGATTTGCATGAATATTCCTTATACCAATGGTGATGTATTTATATGCGCATTTTTTGATGGAAATAAAAAAAGGCATCCAAAGATGCCTTTTCTTGTTCTAGAGCAAATTATCTGCCTTGGTAGCCCTTCCAACCCGGATATCTTACCCAAGAAGGTAATTCAGCAGTTGACGGAACGGGTTGACGATCCGCACTTGGCTCTGTAGTTGCCATCGCTCGAATATATTCTTCATTGGTCATTAAGAACTTATCGCCAGTAGCTTTTGGAATCATAGATTTAACCATCACTTGATGCTGAAACCATTCGCTGTTTGTGTCTAAAACACCATTCTCTTTAATGGCATCAAAGATCATTCCTAACTGTGCTCCGACTTCTCCGTAGGCAACTTTACGTGCTACTTCGTTACTAGTAAATGGTCCGTCTCTTTCTACCCAAACCATCTTTTGTTGTCCTGGGCTCCATTCTAAAGTCCAGTCCATGGTGATGTCGTCCGGAGCATCTACCCATGCCATTGTGGCGCCAGGGCCTTCGTAAATTTCATGATCTTCGCCAGGTTCTACGATCTGAGAAACCCAGCCTTGATATCCCACTAATGCTTTTTTCATAACTTTTAATCTCCCAGATTATTTATATTCTTCAACTACTACTATTCCCGGACGACCGTCAGATCCTCTATGTCCGTGGAAATAACCACCCGTTCCGCCTGTGCCCGGAGCACTATGAGCCTGGTGATTGTGTGAAAAGTGACCCCCTTGTGGGTGTCCGCTTGGTGCAGGTCCGCCAAAGTGGCTTGTTCCGCCTGGTCCAAAACTGTGATGGTGTGAGCCGCCAGAACCAGTGTGTATGTTTAAATCACCACCGCTGGCACCTCCGCTAACACCGCCCGAGTGCTGATTTTGTCTATTAGCACCGTGGCCGCCTTGAGCACTGGCATAAGGTCCAAATGATGCATAGTCTCCGTTTCCGCCTGCATTGGCATAATACGTGCCACCGCCACCGCCACCGACATATACAGACACAGATGAAATACCGCTAACATCTAATACACGCTCGGCGTATCCGCCAGCTGCACCAGATTCGCCGTGACCAGATCCGCCGCCTCCGGCCGCTTGAACTTTTACTCTAATATATCTAACGCCACTTGGTCTATTCCAAGTTCCGCCTCCTGTAAATACCTGCATACCAGAAAAGCCTGCTACTGCATATTCTAGGCCGTTGTTAGATGAGTTAGTTCTTAACATGGTGTTTGAACCACCGATACTAGTTAAACCTGTTCCGCCTTTTGATATTGGTAGGGTTCCAGTCACTGTCGATGACGCAAGGTTTACAGCCGAGCTAGCCATTTTTCCAGAAGTAACTGCTCCGGCGGTGATGTCTGCATCAGGAATAGATCGATCTGTGATCTGACTAGTGCCGATCTGCAAATCAACGATTGCTGATCCTGTTAAATTTTTTAGTGTCTGATAATTAAATGGCATTTTTCTACTCTATTAATAATATTCTGTAACTACGATAATTCCAGGCCTTCCATCGGAACCTCTGTGTCCACTGAAGTAACCGCTGGTTCCACCAGTTCCTGGAGCACTATGTCCTTGATGATTATGAGCAAAATGTCCGCCTTGTGGATGGCCGCTCGGTGCTGCGCCTCCAAAATAAGTTGAACCGCCCATGCCGGACGATCTTTGTTCGTGTCCGCCGCCTGCGCCACCGTATAAATTCAAATCACCGCCAGAACCGACACCTGGCAATCCGCCGTTATGATTATTATGTCTATTACATCCATGACCACCGCCTGCAGATACATATGGTCCAAACGAACTGCTTGCTCCATTACCGCCTGCGTTATTATAATATGTGCCACCGCCACCACCACCGATTGTGATGCCTACTGACGGTATTCCAGTTACATCTAATACACGTTCAGCATATCCACCAGCTGCGCCGGACTCTCCGTGGCCACCGCCACCGCCACCACCTCCCTGGACTTGAACTTTGATATATCTTACACCGCTAGGTCTATTCCAAGTTCCGTTACCGGAAAACACAACCATACGATATATTCCGGTAGGTGCAAATTCTAAAGCATTATTTCCCGAATTAGCTGCTAAAACTCTAAAAGATCCAGGTAAAGAAGTTAATGCTGTTCCTCCTTTGTTAACTGGCAACGTTCCAGAAACAGAAGCCTGTGTAACATCAACAGATCCTGTTCCCAATTCGCTTGATGTGATTGTTGAATTCGCTAGTTTGGCATTGGTAACTGCGTTTGTAGTAAGATCTGCACCAATAATGGCGTTATTAACCAATGCCGCTTGGCTTATATTTTTTAGTGTTTGATAATTAAATGGCATCGATATCTCTCTTAATAAAAACTAGTAACAACAACTAGACCAGGACGTCCGTCTGAACCTCTATGTCCATGAAAGTGAGCACCTGCGCCGCCTGTGCCTGGAGAACAATGAGTTTGGTGATTATGAGCAAAGTGGCCGCCTTGTGGATGACTGCTCGGAGCACCGCCTCCCCAGAATGTGTCTGCATTTGATTGAGCACTATAAGCATGGTGACTAAATCCGCCACCTTGATGTAGATTTAAA
>Ga0255165_1000389_pt1 | contig 15586 bp, 12 predicted proteins | sample Atl_Cont_RepB_8d_FD_183182 | JGI IMG/M metagenome (GOLD analysis project Ga0255165, IMG submission 183182) | Freshwater microbial communities from Altamaha River, Georgia, United States - Atl_Cont_RepB_8d | ecosystem: Environmental > Aquatic > Freshwater > River | place: USA: Georgia | collected... | reverse complement strand
CGGCTTCATCGCCATCGATCCCGGCCCTGCAGATCACGACCATCTGGAGCGCCTGTGGCGTGCGGCCGGTGGCCATATCCGTTTTATCGTCTGCACCCATTCCCACCCCGACCACTCGCCCGGCGCGGCGCCGCTGCAGGCCCTGTGCAAGGACAAACCGCCCATCCTGGGCCTGGGCTCGCGACCCACGGCGCGGGCCAACAGCCGCTTCACGCCCGACCGCGAACTCCAGGACGGTCAGCGCCTGGTACTGGGCGCGGGCAACGTCACGCACACCTTGCAGGTGATCCATACGCCAGGTCATGCGGCCAACCATGTGTGCCTCGTGCTCGAAGAGGACGGTCTGCTGTTCTCGGGCGACCATGTGCTCAACGGCAGCACCACCGTGATCGACCCGCCCGACGGGCACATGGGCGACTATCTGAATTCGCTCGATCGCCTGGCCGCCGCCTGTGACACGCACGGCATCGAGTTCATCCTGCCCGCCCACGGCCATGTGCTGGGTTTCGCGAAGCAGGCCATCACCCAGCTCAAGGCACACCGACTCAAGCGCGAGGCCAAGATCGCTGCCGCGATGCAGGCGCTGCCGCACGGTACGCTGGAGCAGTGGGTCGAAAAAGCCTACGACGATGTGCCGCCACGCCTCTGGCCGGTGGCCGCACGTTCGCTGCAGGCCCATGTGGACCACATCCGCGAGACCCTGGGCGCATGAGCGAGGAGGGGGTGCGCCTGTCCAAACGGGTGGCAGCACTGCAGGGCTGCTCGCGCAGCCAGGCCGAGGCACTCGTTGCCACGGGCGCGGTCAAGGTGGATGGGCAGGTGCTGACCGACCCGGCGCGGCGTATTCCCGCGCATGCGCGCTTGCAGGTGGCCGAGTGGAAGCCGGCTGGCGCCTTGACGGTTCTTTTGTACAAGCCAGCCGGCATGACGGCTGCCGAGGCCCTGGCCCGGGCGTGGCCGGAGCTGGGCATGGGGCCGAACCCTGTGGCCCGCTTGCAGGAAATGCTGCCGCTGCCATTGCCTGTGTCGGGCTTGTCTGTATGGTCAAACGACCGTTCGGTGGTGCGCCGCCTCATGGACCGTGAGCGTCCCGTGGAAACCGAGTGGCTGTTGTCCTTGCCGGTGTCGCAGGTACGAGCCGTGATGGCCGCCCTGCAAGCTGGCGGGCTGCGTGCCAGTCCGGGTCACGAGCGCGAGGGACAGGCCCAATGGCGCCTGGTCGACAAGGGCGACGGCGGGCCGGCGATGGTTGATTTTCTTGACCGAAGTCAAGCGAGCGGGGCCTGGGCGCTGCGGCGCCAGCGCATCGGGCGGCTGGGGCTGTCGCCCTTGTCGGCAGGGCAGGCCCGCTGGCGGCTTGAGTTCGAAAAATTCTGATACATATTCCGGCGGTCATTGACGGTTTTGGCCTTGAAAACCTCTCGATTCAGACCAAAATGTGCTTTCAGCTCAAGAAGTTGACCAGACAGGGGGCGCCAACGGCAAGATCCGGTTGCGCTCCTTGCCCGGGGTGACAGGCCCCAGAAAGACGCAGAGAGGAGAACACCATGCGTTTGAGTACCAAAAGCCGTTTTGCTGTAACCGCCATGATCGATGTGGCCCTGCGCGAAGGCCGTGGCCCGGTTTCGCTGTCCGCCATCAGCGAGCGTCACCAGATTTCGCTGTCCTATCTCGAACAGCTGTTCAGCAAGTTGCGTCAGTCGGGGCTGGTCGAGAGCACCCGCGGGCCAGGTGGTGGTTATTCGCTGGGTCGCAACGCCGGGCAGATTTCCATGGTGGACATCATGAGTGCGGTGGACACGCCGACGCCAGAAGAAGCTGCAGGCGAAAACCAAGGCTGGATGAGCAGTGATCTGTGGTCCACAGTCAACAATCAGATGCTGTCACACCTGCAGTCCATCAGCCTCAAGCAACTGGTGGCAGAGCAGCGTTCCAAGGGTGCCGTCGTCGAGCCACCGCCCGCCAAGCTGGCATCCATCAAGAAAGGGGTGTTTGCCCGCCCCCAGCCCGAGAAGCTCAAGATCTCTGCACCCAATTCGGTGTTTGCCCTGGCCAATACCCTGGTGCCCAGCCGTGGTTGAGGACCTCAGGCCTTGAAAAAACCGCCCTCGGGCGGTTTTTTTATCCCCGTTCTTTCCAGAGGCAGGCAAACCGTACCGGGTGTTTCTGCGTGTAAGTGTGAAGCTTGCCGATAAGCCGGATTCTGTGCACTGCGGTTGCCCGCAGCGTGACCGCCATTACTCTGGGCCGGGGGTCGCCCGCCCGGCTCGATGCCACCTACCCGCCAGCTCCGCGGAACCACGTCGACGCTGGCCTACTTGGTGTTGCTGCGCGCAGAGATTGCCCGTTTCACCCGAACTCAATCGGCTCGTCTCTGTTGCTCTGATCCTCACCTCACGGTGGAGAGGTGTTACCTCCTGCGCTGTCCTGTGCAGTCCGGACGTTCCTCCAGTGCGGCCTTTCGGCACATGCACCAGCGGCGGTCTGGCAAGCTTCACGGCCCCATTATCCTCCAGGGCCGATCAGAATATCCGCAGCCCATCCGCCCGCCCAGGCCAGTCATGTCCGGCCGGGTCTGACGACCCCCTGTCTACCGATAAACTCCTTCTCTTTTGCGATACGTCACGGAGCATCCCATGGCCCTCATTCCCGCCACCATCCTGACTGGCTTTCTCGGCTCGGGCAAGACCACGTTGCTCAAGCGTGTGTTGTCCGAAGCGCACGGCATGAAGCTGGCGGTGATCGAAAACGAGTTCGGCGAGGAGAACATCGACAACGAGATCCTGGTGGCCGACACCAACGAGCAGATCATCCAGATGAGCAATGGCTGCGTCTGCTGCACCATCCGTGAGGACCTGCGTGCCACGCTGCAGCTGCTGGCGGCCAAGCGCCGCAAGGGTCTGCTGCAGTTCGACCGCGTGGTGATCGAGACCACCGGTCTGGCCGACCCCGGTCCGGTGGCGCAGACCTTCTTCATGGACGACGAGGTTGCCGAGACCTTCCTGCTCGACTCCATCCTCACCCTGGTGGACGCCAAGCACGCCCAGCAGCAGCTCAACGACCGTGTCGAGGCGCAGCGGCAGGTGGGCTTTGCCGACCAGATCTTCATCAGCAAGGCCGATCTGGTCTCTGCCGACGAGCTGGCCGCGCTGCAGCACCGCCTCAAGCACATGAACCCGCGGGCACCGCACAAGGTGGTGCATTTCGGCGAGGTGCCCATCCAGGAGGTCTTTGACCTGCGCGGCTTCAACCTGAATGCCAAGCTCGACATCGACCCGGACTTCCTGAATGCCGGTGACCATGACCACCAGCATGACCATGAACACGGCGAGCACTGCGACCATGTGCATGAGCCCGGTCATGTGCACGACGAGCATTGCGGTCATGACCACCATGACCACGAACACGGCGAGCACTGCAACCACCCGCACCACCATCACCACGACGACGATGTGAAAAGCTTCGTCTTCAAGTCCGACCGGCCTTTCGATGCAGCCAAGCTCGAAGACTTTCTGGGCGCCATCGTTAACGTATACGGCCCCAAGATGCTGCGCTACAAGGGTGTGCTCAACATGAAAGGCACCGAGCGCAAGGTGATCTTTCAGGGCGTGCACCAGCTCATGGGCAGTGACCTGGGACCGGTCTGGCAGGACCAGGAGACGCGCACCAGCAAGATGGTGTTCATCGGCATCGACCTGCCCAAGGACATCCTGGTGCAGGGCCTTGAGCAATGTCTGGCTTGACTACTTTGGCGTCCATTTCCAGGTCGATTCTGAATTTATAAACGGTGTCCGGATTTTGAGGGTTTGAGTCGTTACAATCCGCGGCCTGTAAAGCCTGCACTTTCCGGGACACGAGCTTCGGAAAGTCAACAAAGGCTTGTTCAGGCAGTCGGAATGCAAACGCTGCTCTTTGTAACGATTGGCGTTAGCCAGCAGGCGCACCTGCAGCCCGAGCCAGGAGACATGACGTGAAGACGCCCGCCAAGAAAGCGACCAAAGCCTCTGCGAAAGCGCCAGCCAAGGTCGTCGCCCCTTCCAGGAAGGTGTCTGCAAAGTCACCTGCCAAGGGGCAACCTGTTGTCGTGAAAGCCAAGGCCAAGTCCGCAGGACAAGCCAAGACGCAGTCCAAACCGGTCAAAGCCCCAACCGGAAAAGCCAAGGTGCCGACACCGGTCAAGTCCAAGACCTTGGCCAAAAGCCCCAAGGCCAGTCAGGCGCCAACAGTCAAGAGCAAAAAAGCCAGCAAGTCCATGGGCACACCGTTGAAGTCCGCCAAGACTGCGGCCGTGAAGCCCGCAGCCGTGAAGACAGCTGCGCTGGCGCCTGCTGTGCCTGCGCGGAAAAAGGCTGTCGCGCCGGCTGAGCAGCCTTCTGTAGCCGTCAAACCGGTGGTATCCGACAGTCCTGGGCCCGCCGATATGCCCATACGTTCCAGCCGCCCCTCGGCGCGGCTGGCTCAGATCACTGTGCCGTCGATGCCGCAAGCCGTGGCTTCGACGGCCGCCAAAGCGAGTTTTTTGCCCTCCATGTCCACCACTGTTTTGCCCGTACCGACCGCCGCAGCCAAGAAAGACCCCAAGCTGGCCAACAACTGGAAGAACAAGCCGGTGGATCAGCTCACCGATGCCGAAGTGTTGGCCATGCCCGACAGCGAGTACATGAACGACGTGCAGATGGCGTTCTTCCGCCTCAAGCTGGTGCAGCTCAAGCAGGGCATCCTCAACAATGCCGGTGAAACCACCGAGCACCTGCGTGAGGACACCGTGGTGGTGCCCGACCCCGCTGATCGCGCCACCATCGAAGAGGAACATGCTCTGGAGTTGCGCACCCGCGACCGCGAGCGCAAGCTGCTCAAGAAGATCGAGCAGTCGATCGCGCGCATCGATGCGGGTGACTACGGCTATTGTGATGAAACCGGTGAGCCCATCGGGGTAGGGCGCTTGCTGGCCCGTCCGACAGCCACCCTCTCGCTCGAAGCCCAGCAACGCCGGGAACTCAAGCAAAAAATGTTTGGTGATTGAACGAGTCCGAAACGCTTTGGTCAGGCCCCTCTTGCAGGGGCCTTTTCTTTGTCTGTGCCAAATCGCACTTTTGGACTTTTTACAATTTCTTTAACCCTTCAGGCATTACTTTCAGAGCACTCTCTAAGTGCCTAATTTTCAAGGGAAAACCACCCGAAAAATTTCTCTGGAAACATGACTAAGCTGTTGATTTCATTGAAAAAATCTGGATTGACCTCTTGTGGGGGATGGATTTCCTGATACAGTGCAAAAAAGTGCAATTAAGTGGGGAAAAGTGTCTCCGCTAGCTGCTTTCCACTGGAAAAGGTCATTGCAGTGTTTCAAGGGGCTTCATCGCTGAGTCTGGATGCCAAGGGGCGGTTGTCTGTGCCGACCCGGCACCGTGACGTCTTGAGCGCGATGGCCCAGGGCCAGCTGACCATCACCAGGCATCCGCACGGTTGCCTGATGGTGTTTCCCCGCCCCGAGTGGGAAAAATTCCGTGAGCGCATTGCCCAGCTGCCCATGTCGGCGCAGTGGTGGAAGCGCATCTTCCTGGGCAATGCCATGGACGTGGAGATGGACGGCACCGGTCGCGTGCTGATTTCGCCTGAGTTGCGCCAGGCCGCAGGCATTTCCAGGGATACCATGCTGCTGGGCATGGGCAACCATTTCGAGCTTTGGGACAAGGCCACCTACGAAGCTCATGAGGCCGAGGCCATGCAGGGCGAGATGCCTGACGTGTTCAAGGACTTTTCGTTCTGATGAACATGAGTGTCTCCACGCCGGCCCACATCACTGTTCTGCTTGCCGAAGCTGTCGACGCCTTGCTGGGTGCGCAAGCCGGGGCGGACGGCAGCTATGTGGATGGCACTTTCGGTCGTGGTGGCCATGCCCGATTGATTCTGGCGCGCCTGTCGAGTGCGGGGCGCTTGCTCGCCTTTGACAAAGATCCGGATGCGATCGCCGAGGCCGCACGCATCCCTGATGCGCGGTTTGCCATCCGGCATGAAGGTTTTGCACAACTGTCGGACCTGCCCGATGCCAGTGTCGACGGGGTCCTTTTGGACCTCGGGGTCAGCTCCCCCCAGATCGACAGCCCCGAGAGGGGTTTTTCTTTTCGTTTTGATGGTCCGCTGGACATGCGCATGGACACCACGCGCGGCCAAAGCGTGGCCGAGTGGCTCGCGACCGCAACGGTCGATCAAATCACGGAGGTGGTGCGTGACTACGGCGAAGAACGGTTTGCTTTTCAGATTGCAAAGGCGATTGCAACTCGCCGACAGGAGCGGGGCCCAATTTCAGGCACCGCTGAACTGGCCCAGCTCGTGGCTGACACGGTCAAAACCCGCGAGCCGGGCCAGAACCCTGCAACGCGGACATTTCAGGCTTTTCGGATTTTCATCAACGCCGAGCTTGAAGAGCTCGAACAGGCGCTAGAGGCCGCACTTCGGGTGCTGCGTCCGGGCGGGCGGCTGGTGGTGATCAGTTTTCATTCGCTCGAAGACCGGATCGTCAAGCAGTTCATCGCCAGGCATGCGCGCGAGGTGGTCGATCGCCGCGTGCCGTTTGCCCAGCCGAAGGCCATGCATTTGCGGGCGGTGCAGCGCATCAAGCCTTCGGAGGCGGAGGTGACCGCCAACCCAAGGGCGCGCAGTGCCATCATGCGCGTGGCCGAGCGCACGGAGGTGCCGGCATGATTGCCCGACTGAGCGTGCTGCTGATGCTGGTGTGCGTGGTCAGCGCATTGGTGCTGGTGCATTCCCAGTATGAGTCGCGCCGGCTGTTCATGGCGCTGGAGGTCGAGCGCAAGGAAGCCACGCGCATCGCGATCGAAAATGACCGGCTTCAGGTTGAGCGGCGAGCCCAGGCCACGCCTTTGCGCGTGGAGCAAATCGCAAGGCAGCAGTTGCAGATGCGGATGGTCAGTCCCGCCATCACCCAGTATGTGCATGTGCCGCAGACGCCGCAGGCTCCGGAGGTGCGTCCATGAGCCGCAGTGTCCAGCTCGGTTCCAGCCCGCTGCTGGCGAGCAAGACGCCGGTCTGGCGCAGCAAGCTCATCGTCGCGGCCATCGCTCTGGGTTTCATTGGCCTGATTGGCCGTGCCGCTTACGTGCAGGTCATCGAGAACGATTTCTTCAAGCGTCAGGGCGAAGTGCGTTTTGCCCGCACGCTGGTCCTGCCGGCCAACCGTGGACGCATCCTCGACCGCAACGGCTTGCTGCTGGCTTCGAGCGTGCCGGCACCGAGCATCTGGGCCAATCCCGAGGACATGGAACGCGATCCTGCCAAGTTGCGCCAGCTGGCCCGCTTGCTGGGCATGAGCATGGCCGAACTTGAAAAGAAGCTGCAGGATGAGGACAAGACCTTTGTCTGGCTGCGCCGCCAGCTCGATGAGCCGGTCGCCAGGGAGATCCTGGCGCTGGACATCAAGGGCGTCTACAGCATCAAGGAGTACAAGCGCCTGTACCCCGAGGGCGAAGCTGCGGCGCATGTGGTGGGTTTCACCAACGTCGAGGATCAGGGCCAGGAAGGTGTCGAGCTGGTCTTTCAGAAGGCGCTCTCGGGCAAGTCGGGTTCGCGGCGCGTCATCAAGGACCGACTCGGTCGTGTGGTCGAAGCGGTGGGTGAGGAAGTCCCACCCGAAGATGGGCAGGACATCCAGCTGTCGATCGACAGCAAGGTGCAGTTTTTCGCTTACCAGAAACTGCGTGAAGCGGTTCAGGAGCACAAGGCCAAGGCGGGCAGTGTGGTGGTGCTGGACGCGCAAAGCGGCGAAGTTCTCGCCCTGGCCAATTACCCGAGCTACTCGCCCAACAAGAGAGTGAATCTCTCGGGCGAGCAGCTGCGCAACCGCGCCTTGACTGACACCTTTGAACCGGGCTCGACCATGAAGCCCTTTCCTGTCGCGCTGGCGCTGGAAAAGCGGCTGGTCCGACCCGAAACGCCCATCCAGACAGCGCCTGGTCGCATCACCATTACGGGCTCGACCATCACCGACGCACATCCGCACGGCGTGCTCTCGGTCAGCGAGGTCATCCAGAAATCCAGCAACGTGGGCACCGTCAAGCTGGCCATGCAGATGGAGGCGCGTGAGCTGTGGGAGATGTACAGCGCCGTGGGTTTTGGCCAGAAGCCCCAGGTGCCCTTCCCGGGTGTGGTCAGTGGACGTCTTCGCCCCTACAAGACCTGGCGTCCGATCGAGCAGGCCACCATGAGCTACGGCTACGGAATCTCCGGCAGCCTGTTCCAGGTGGCGCGCGCCTATACCGTGTTCGCACGCGATGGAGAGATCGTGCCAGCCACCCTGCTCAAGACCGACCAGCAGGTTGCGGGCGTGCGCGTGTTCAGTGCCGACAACGCCCGTGCGGTGCGCAAGATGCTCGGCATGGCCGCTGCGCCTGGTGGCACAGCGCCCAAGGCCCAGACCATCGGTTATTCGGTGGGAGGCAAGACCGGCACCGCCCGCAAGCAGGAAGGCAAAGGTTACGCCGGCAAGAAATACCGCGGCTTTTTTGTCGGCATGGCGCCGATCGAGCAGCCCCGCATTGTTGTGGCGGTGATGATCGACGAGCCCGGCAACGGCCGCTACTACGGCGGTGAAGTGGCCGCGCCCGTGTTCAGTACGACGGTGCAGCAAACCTTGCGTTTGCTGGGCATTCAGCCCGACCTGTCGGTCAAGCCGCAGGTGGTGGCCGAGGCTGTGGAGGAGTCGTTCTGATGGTCGAACTCCAGAGCCCCGTACAGGCCGCCCAGTGGCTGCGCGAACACGTCACAGGGCAATTGCGCACCGACAGCCGCCAGGTGCAACCCGGTGACGGTTTCATTGCCTGGCCCGGTGCAGCCACCGATGGGCGTCACTACATTGCCCGTGCGTTTGAGCAGGGCGCGAGTGTCTGTCTGATGCAGCGCGAAGGCGGCGAGCCCTGGCAGCACTTGCAGCCTGCAGACCGCCTGGCGGCCTTGCCCCAGCTGCGGCAACTGACCGGCCTGATGGCCGCCGCCTATTACGAAGAGCCCACGCAGGAGCTTCGCGTGCTGGCGGTCACAGGCACCAACGGCAAGACCTCGGTTGCCTGCTGGCTGGCGCAGGTGTTGGCGCATCCGGCAATGGGTCAGCGCTGCGGTGTGGTGGGCACGCTGGGTGTCGGGCTCTGGCCCGATTTGATGGCCACCGGCATGACCACGCCCGATCCTGTCCTGCTGCAGCGCAGCTTCCGGCAGATGCTGCAGGCCGGCGCCCGGTCCTGTGCCATCGAGGCTTCCTCCATCGGCATTGCCGAGCACCGGCTGGACGGCACCCGCATCCGCACTGCGGTCTTCACCAACTTCACCCAGGACCATCTGGACTACCACGGCTCCATGCAGGCTTACTGGGCCGCCAAGCGGGCCCTGTTTGCCTGGGAGGGTCTGGAATCGGCCGTCATCAACATCGATGACCCGCAAGGCGCAGCGTTGGCTGTCGAGCTCGCGGATTCGGGTCTGGACCTCTGGACCTGTTCGCGCCGGCAGCCGGCGCGTCTGCGTGCCTGGCCTTTGCCGAGCGGTGAGGGTCTGAGTTTTGAAGTCCGCGAGGGCGATGCGCTCTGCCGCATCGACACCACGCTGACAGGCGACTACAACATCGACAACCTGCTCGGCGTGATCGGAACCTTGCGCGCCCAAGGACTGCCGCTGACGCAGATTGCACAGGCCTGTGCCGATCTGCAGGCCGTGCCGGGCCGCATGCAGCGCGTCCTGCCCGTGGCGAGGGGGACAGCATTGCCGGTGGCTGTGGTGGACTATGCCCACACCCCTGATGCATTGACCCAGGCCCTGCAGGCCCTGCAGCCCCTGGCCCGCGAACGCGGGGGCAGGCTGTGGTGCGTGTTCGGCTGTGGCGGTGACCGCGATCCGCACAAGCGGCCCTTGATGGCGGCTGCCGCCGAGGCGCTGGCCGACCGGCTGGTGCTGACCAGCGACAACCCCCGCAGCGAATCGCCTGCCGCCATCCTGGCCCAGATGTGTGCGGGCCTGCAGCAGCCGCAGGCCGCCACCGTGGTGGAAGATCGTGCGGCCGCGATCACACTGGCCGTGCAGCAAGCGGCTGCGGCCGACGTGCTGCTGGTGGCCGGCAAAGGCCACGAAAGCACCCAGGAAGTCGCGGGTGTACGCCATCCCTTTTCGGATGTGCAGCAGCTCGGACAGGCCCTGTCGGCACGCGCGTCGCTGGAGGTGCATGCATGAACCTTCTGCAGCCCACCGCCATGAACCTGGCACTGACGCATGCAGCTGGCTGGCTCTCCGGTGTGCGCGCCGAACGCTGCGAAGGCGTGGCGGTGGCGCGTGTGCACACCGACTCGCGCACGCTGCAAGCCGGCGACCTGTTCGTGGCCTTGCGTGGCGAACGCTTTGACGCCCACCAGTTCATTGCGGGGGCTGCTGCACAAGGTGCCGCCGCCGTGCTGTGCGAGCCGCATGGCGAAGCCGCCGCTCGCGCAGCCGGATTGCCCGCCCTGATCGTGCCCGACAGCCGCATCGCGCTGGGTGAACTGGCCGCCGGCTGGCGCAGGCAGTTCAATTTGCCCCTGATCGCAGTGACCGGCAGCAACGGCAAGACCACGGTCACGCAGATGGTTGCCAGCATCCTGCGCGCCGACGCCGGTGATGCAGCGCATGCCACCCAGGGCAACCTCAACAACGACATCGGTGTGCCGCTGACCTTGCTGGGCCTGCGTGCGCAACACCGCATCAGTGTGGTCGAGCTGGGCATGAATCACCCCGGCGAGATCGCTTACCTCGCGGGTCTGGCGCAGCCCACGGTGGCGCTGGTCAACAACGCCCAGCGCGAACACCAGGAATTCATGCATACGGTGCAGGCCGTGGCCGAGGAAAACGGCGCCGTACTCCAGGCCCTGCCGGCCGATGGCGTGGCGGTGTACCCGCAGGACGATGCCTACACTGCGCTGTGGGACGAGCTGGCCGGCAAGCGCAGACGCTGTCGTTTTGCGCTGCATGCGGGTGAGGTCAGCGCTGCGGTCGTGCTCTGGCACGCCGATGCCTGGCAGTTCACCCTGCGTACCCCCCAGGGCACGGCGCCGATCAATCTGCACATCGCCGGGCGTCACAACGTCAAGAACGCACTGGCCGCTGCTGCCTGCGCGTTGTCGGCCGGTGTGTCGCTGACTGCCGTGGCCCAGGGCCTGCTGGCTTTCGAGCCGGTCAAGGGACGCTCACGCGCCCTTAGCCTGGACGGCGGCCGCATTTCGCTGGTGGACGACAGCTACAACGCCAACCCGGATTCGGTGCGCGCCGCGATCGAGGTGCTTGCCGAACTGCCCGGCCCGCGCCTGCTGGTGCTCGGTGACATGGGCGAGGTAGGCAACCAGGGGCCTGAGTTTCATGCCGAAGTCGGGGCCTATGCGGCCGAGTGTGGCATCGAGACGCTGTTCACCCTGGGTGATCTGAGTCTGCATGCCTGTCGGGCTTTTGGCACTTCGCGCGGTCAGCACTTCGCCGACATGACGGCCCTGCAGGGCGCGGTGGCGGCGGTCTGGCGCAGCGCAGGCAGTATTCTGGTCAAGGGCTCGCGCTTCATGCAAATGGAGCGTGTGGTCCAGACCCTGCAAGAACAAGACCGTCCACAAGACGACATTCAAAAGGGAGAGGTCCATGCTGCTTAGCCTGGCCCAGTGGTTGCAGTCGATGTACCCCGAATGGGGTTTCCTGCGTGTGTTCCAGTACATCACTTTCCGCGCCGTGATGGCGGCAATGACGTCGCTGCTGATCGGTCTGGTGGCCGGGCCGCGGGTGATCCGCCACCTGGCGGCCCTGAAGATCGGGCAGCCGGTCCGCGAATACGCGATGCAGACGCACCTGGTCAAAAGCGGCACACCCACCATGGGCGGCGTGCTGATCCTGCTGGCGATCGCCATCGCCACGCTGCTGTGGTTCGATCTCTCGAACCGTTTTGTCTGGATCGTGTTGATCGTGACACTGGGCTTCGGTGCGATTGGCTGGGTCGATGACTGGCGCAAGGTGGTGCGCAAGGATCCTGAGGGCATGCGCTCGCGCGAGAAATACTTCTGGCAATCGGTCATTGGGCTGGTGGCTGCGCTTTACCTGGTGTTCAGCATTTCCGAGAGCAACAACCTGAAGGTCATGGAGTTGTTCGCGAACTGGGTGATGTCGGGCTTTGACGTGGACCTGCCGCCCAAGGCCGGCCTGCAGGTGCCTTTCTTCAAGGAAGTGAGCTACCCGCTGGGGGTGTTCGGTTTTGTCATCCTGACCTACCTGGTGATCGTCGGCTCGAGCAATGCCGTCAACCTGACCGATGGCCTCGATGGCCTGGCCATCATGCCGGTGGTCATGGTCGGCTCGGCCCTGGGCGTGTTCGCCTATGTCACCGGCAATGCCGTGTACTCGAAGTACCTGTTCTTTCCGCACATTCCCGGCGCCGGCGAGTTGATGATCTTCTGCGCCGCCATGGCAGGCGCAGGCCTGGCTTTCCTCTGGTTCAACACCCACCCGGCCCAGGTGTTCATGGGCGATGTCGGCGCGCTGGCCCTGGGCGGCGCCCTGGGCACCATCGCGGTGATCGTGCGGCAGGAGATCGTGCTGGCCATCATGGGCGGCATCTTTGTCGTCGAAGCCCTGTCGGTCATGCTGCAGGTGACCTATTTCAAATACACCAAGAAGAAATACGGCGAGGGCCGCCGCATCCTCAAGATGGCGCCCCTGCACCACCATTTCGAAAAGAGCGGCTGGAAGGAAACGCAGGTGGTCGTGCGCTTCTGGATCATCACCATGCTGCTGTGCCTGGTGGGCCTGTCCACCCTGAAGCTGAGGTAAGCAATGCAGCAGCTGCGCGACCTCCACGTTCTGGTCCTGGGCCTCGGTGCTTCTGGCCTGGCCATGGCCCGCTGGTGCGCGCACCACGGTGCGGTCGTGACCGTGGCCGACACGCGTGACGCCCCGCCGCAGCTTTCCACCCTGCAGGCCGAATGGCCGCGGGTGCAATTTGTCAGCGGCGCTTTCAGTGCGGCGCTGGTCGAAGGGACCGCGATCCGTGCGGTCTTCCGCAGCCCGGGCCTGGCGCCCGAGGTGGTGGCGCCGGTGGTGGATGCGGCCCGCGCCATGGGCCTGTGGCATGGCGGCGAACTCAGCCTGTTTGCCGCCGGACTGCAGGATTTGCGTGAACGCTTCGGCTATGCACCCCGGGTACTGGCCGTCACAGGCACCAACGGCAAGACCACCGTGACTTCACTGACCGGGCAGCTGGTCGCACGTGCCGGGAAGACGGTCAAGGTCGCCGGCAACATCGGACCGACCTTGCTGGACACCCTGGGCGAAGCCATCGCGCAGGCCGAGGTCGATGCGCAGAGACTGGAACAGCAGGAACGCGAAGCGCAAGAAGCCGAGCAGGCTGAAAAGGCAGCGCGGGCCGAAGACGCTGCAGCGCCGGAGGATCAGACGACCGATGTCCAGTCAGCCGTCGAAATGACCGATGACGGCGTTGATGAACAGCCCGAGGAAACTCCTGCCGAGCCCGGCGATGCAAACGCTGAGGATGCGGAAGAAACGGCCTCGGCTCAAGAGCTGCCCGTGCAGCCGCCCGTCCGCCTCTCGCCCATGGCCCGGGTGCTGCCCGAAGTCTGGGTGCTCGAGCTCTCGAGTTTTCAGCTCGACAGCAGCGAAGGCTTCGAACCCACTGCGGCCACGGTGCTGAATGTGACCCAGGACCACCTGGACTGGCATGGCTCGATGGCCGCCTACGCGGCGGCCAAGGCACGCATCTTTGGTCAGCAGGCGCTGATGGTGCTCAACCGCGAAGACGAGACCGTGATGGCCATGCTGCCCGATCCGGTCAGGGTCAAGCTGCAAAAGCCGCTGGTCCGCACGCACGCCACGTTCGGGTCTGACCTGCCGCAGCGCCCGGGCGACTGGGGCATCGAGACGGTCAACGGCATGACCTGGCTGGTGCGCGCGCTGGAAGCCGACGAGACCCGCAAGAAGCGCAAGGGCGAAGAGGAAGAGCTGCACATCCAGCGCCTGATGCCGGCCGATGCGCTGCGTATTCGCGGCCGCCACAATGCGGTCAATGCGCTGGCGGCGCTGGCACTGGCCAGCAGCGCCGGCTGCTCGCTCGCCCCGATGCTGTATGGCCTGCGCGAATACCGGGGCGAGCCGCACCGCGTCGAGCCAGTGGCGATCGTGAACGAGGTCGAGTACTTTGACGACAGCAAAGGCACCAATGTGGGCGCCACCGTGGCCGCTCTGCAGGGGCTGGGCGTCGAGCGACGCCTGGTCGTGATTCTGGGTGGCGATGGCAAGGGCCAGGATTTCTCGCCTCTGGCAGCACCGGTCGGTCTTTATGCGCGCGCTGTGGTTCTGATCGGGCGCGATGCCGGCCGCCTCCGTGAGGCCTTGCAGGGCAGCGGTGCAGTCCTGCACGACGCCACGACCTTGCCCGAGGCGGTGCAGGCCTGCGCCGGACTGGCGCAGCCAGGCGACGCCGTGCTGCTGTCACCGGCCTGTGCCAGCCTGGACATGTTCGACAACTATGTCCACCGCGCCGAAGTCTTTCGCGCCACCGTGGCAGAACTGGCCGATGCAGCCGGTGTCGTGATGGAGGGTACGCTGTGAGCCATCAGCCCCAATTCATCGAGCGCCTGCGCCAGGGCCTGCGCCAGGGCCTGCGCCAGGGCCTGTCCGGGCTGTTGGGTGGCCAGGGTGGCAATGAGGCTGCGACACCGCACGGCTTGCCGGTCAACCTCGGTGGATATGAATTTGCCAAGGCCAGCCCGGGTGCAGCAGCCCGTCTGTACGGTGTGGACCAGGCGCTGGTCTGGGTGGTGGTGGCCTTGCTGATGTGGGGCATGGTCATGGTCTATTCGGCCTCGATCGCCCTGCCCGACAACCCGCGTTTTGCGCGCTATGCGCAGACCCATTTCCTGATGCGCCACATCGTGTCACTGGTGCTGGGCGGTGCGGTGGCGCTGGTGGTTTTCCAGATGCCCATCGAGTTCTGGGAGCGGTGGGCACGCCCCATGTTTGTGGCAGCGCTGGTCTTGCTGGCCCTGGTGCTGATTCCTTTCATCGGCAAAGGGGTCAACGGCGCACGCCGCTGGATCTCTCTGGGCGTGATCAACTTCCAGCCTTCCGAATTGGCCAAGCTGGCCACCATCATCTACGCGGCCGACTACATGGTGCGCAAGATGGAAGTGAAGGAACGCTTCTTCAAGGCCGTGTTGCCGATGGGGGCTGCAGTCGGCCTGGCGGGCGTGTTCCTGCTGGCCGAGCCGGACATGGGGGCCTTCATGGTGATCGCCATCATCGCCATGGGCATCCTCTTTCTGGGCGGAGTCAACGCCCGGATGTTCTTCCTGATCTTCAGCATTCTGGTCATGGCCTTTGTGGTGATGATTGCCCTCTCGCCCTGGCGTCGCGAGCGCATCTTCGCTTATCTGGACCCTTTCAGCGCAGAGCATGCGCTGGGCAAGGGCTACCAGCTCAGCCATTCCCTGATCGCCATCGGGCGCGGGGAAATCTGGGGTGTCGGGCTGGGCGGCAGCGTCGAGAAACTGCATTGGCTGCCCGAGGC
>Ga0255165_1000382_pt1 | contig 15816 bp, 21 predicted proteins | sample Atl_Cont_RepB_8d_FD_183182 | JGI IMG/M metagenome (GOLD analysis project Ga0255165, IMG submission 183182) | Freshwater microbial communities from Altamaha River, Georgia, United States - Atl_Cont_RepB_8d | ecosystem: Environmental > Aquatic > Freshwater > River | place: USA: Georgia | collected... | reverse complement strand
CTGGGCAAGGTGGCCGCCACCATGCCCAGCGAGCCGGTCATCAGCATCCAGGAATTGGTGCGCAGCTGGGTGCTGGCGTCAAACCAGCGGCGGTAACCGGTCAGCGGCGCCATCAGGCAGGCGCTCAGGCCGATGCCGCAGAGCACGCGCGCCAGCAGCAGACCTGAAAAACTGGTGGCCTGCGCAAAGGCCAGGCAGCCCAGCACCGCCACCGACAAGAAAGCCAGCAGCACGCGGCGTGGGCCATAGCGGTCCAGCCAGCGTCCCAGCGGCAGCTGCGTGAGCGAAAAGCCGAAGAAATAGCCGCCGGCCAGCAGGCCCAGGTCACGCGCCTGCAGACCGAGCTCCTGCGTGAGGACCGGCGAGAGGGTGGCGGTGATGGCCCGCACCAGGGTCGAGAAAAAGTAGGCCAGCGCAAAAACCAGGAACACGACGATGGCCATGCGCCGGGTCAGTGTGGCAGAGCTGCTGGCGAGCTGGATGCTGGCGCTCATGGCTGCAGTCCTTCGAAAAAGGTTTGCGCCAGTTCGGGCGCGATCTTGCCGGCATAGACCACCGCATGCACCACACGGACATGGTCGCCTTCGGCAAAGGCACCCCAGACCGCCTGGGCGACCACCGCCTGACCGTCGGCACGCCGCCCCTGCGCCCGGATGCGCTGCGCCGTGCCCAGTGGCAGCAGGCCCGGACGCTGCCAGGCTTCGCTGTGGTCGGCCGACTGCACCTGCAGGTTAGCCAGGGTGGCCTGCTGCCAGCCCGCCAGCACCGCCTGCGCGTCGGCACCGGCGGCCAGCGGCGCGGTCATGATTGCCAGCATGGCCCCCCCCGACTCGCAGCCGGCCACCGACAACTGCACCAGGGCGCCACCCAGCGGCACCTCGCGGGTCGTGCGGTCGGGTTTGCAGGGCAGCTGCGCCTTGAGGGCCGTGCCGTCAAAAGTGATCTGGCGCCAGTTCTGGTCAGGACTGCAGGCGGCCAGCCCGGCCACGAGGGCCAGCATCAGGAAAATTCGCATCGCTGCATTGTAGGTAGCCGCCACACCGCCCAGGCATGCGCGTGCGATCGCGGTGAGTCACCGCTCCTACAGGGCAGGTCCATGCAATTGGCGACAATGGGCGGATGAACACACTCGATGGCATCCGCGTACTGGACCTCTCCCGCGTGCTGGCCGGCCCCTGGTGCACCCAGAACCTGGCCGACCTGGGAGCGGACGTGATCAAGATTGAGCGCCCGGGCTCGGGCGACGACACCCGCGGCTGGGGACCGCCTTTCCTCAAGGACGCCGAAGGCCGGGACACCGCCGAAGCGGCCTACTACCTGGGCGCCAACCGCAACAAGCGTTCGCTGACCTGCGACATCGCCCAGCCCGAGGGGCAGCAGCTGATCCGCGATCTGGTCAAACACTGCGATGTGTTCATCGAGAACTTCAAGGTCGGCGACATGGCGCGCTATGGTCTGGACTACGCCAGCCTGTCTGCCATCAATCCGAAGCTGGTGTACTGCAGCGTGACGGGCTTCGGTCAGACCGGCCCCTACAAGGACCGCGCCGGTTACGACTACGCAGTCCAGGGCATTGGCGGACTGATGAGCGTGACCGGTGAGCGCGACGACCTGGGCGGCGGTCCGCAGAAGGTGGGCGTGGCGGTGGCCGACCTGTTCACCGGCATGTACGCCACCGTGGGCATTTTGGCTGCGCTGCGCCATGCCGAGCGCACCGGACAGGGCCAGCATGTGGACATGGCGCTGCTCGATGTGCAGGTGGCCATGCTGGCCAATCTGGGCGCCAACTACCTGGTCAGTGGCAAGGTGCCGGGCCGGGCGGGCAATGCGCACCAGAACATCGTGCCCTATCAGGTGTTCGAGGTGAAGCCGCCCGAGGGCAGTGCAGCCGGCACCCGCGACCACATCATCCTGGCGGTGGGCAACGATGGCCAGTTTGCCAAGTTCTGCACAGTGGCTGGTGTGCCCGAACTGGCCAAGGACCCGCGCTACGCGCTCAACCAGGACCGCGTGCGTCACCGGGGCGAGCTGGTGCCGCTGCTCGAAGGCATTCTGAAATCCCGCACCAAGGCCGACTGGCTGTCTGCGCTGGAAGCCGCCAAGGTGCCCTGCGGCGCCATCAACAACCTGGCCGAGGTGTTTGCCGATCCGCATGTGCAGTCGCGCGAGATGGTCAACATCTGGCAGCACCCGATCCAGCCGGACCTGAAACTCGTCGCCAGCCCGCTCAAGCTCAGCCAGACGCCACCGCGTCAGGACCTGCCGCCGCCCCTGCTGGGCCAGCACACGCAGGACGTGCTGACCGAAGTGCTGGGCTACAGCGCAGCGCAACAGGCGGCCCTGCGCGCAAAGGGGGTGATCTGATGGCAAACTTCCTGCTCGTTCACGGCGCATGGCACGGGGCCTGGTGCTGGCGCCGGGTGCTGCCCCTGCTGCAGCAAGTGGGGCACCGCGTCCACGCGGTCACCCTCACGGGTGTGGGCGAACGGGCGCATCTGCTGCAGCCCGGCATCGACCTGGAAACCCACATCACCGACGTGATGGCCGCCATGGACACCGAGGAAATGGACGAGGTAATGCTGGTGGTGCATTCCTATGCCGGCATGCTGGGCACCGCCGTGGCCGACCGCCGGCCCGAGCGGCTGCAGCATCTGGTCTACCTCGACGCGGTGCTGCCGGCGCCGGGCGAGAGCTGGAGCAGCACCCATGCACCCGACACACGAGAAGCCCGCATCGCAGCGACCCGAGCCGATCCGCAGCACAGCTTTCCGGCACCCGATCCGGCGATTTTCGGGCTCTCGGGCGAGGACCATGCCTGGGTCGCCCGGCGGCAAACCCGCCACCCGGGTGGGCCTTACACGCAGGCGCTGGACTTTGACCCACGGCGGGTGGCTTCGGTGCCGCGGACCTTCATCCACTGCACACAGCCGCCGCTGGCCACGATCGACGTCAGTCGCCGGCGCATGGTCGATCCGGCGTTCTGGGACGGTGTTTGGCTACCGGGCTCGCACGTGGTGGAAATGACCACCGGCCACGACCCGATGGTCAGCGACCCGGAGGGTCTGGCGCGCATCCTGCTGGCGCTGCCCCGGACCTGACAGGGACAAGACCCGACTTTTACAATGGTGGGCATGAAACGCCTGCCCTTTATTGCCGCCCTGTTGTGCATCGCCATGGCCCTTTCGGGCTGTGGCCAGGAGCGCGCACCTGCATCGTCCTTCGTACTGCTCGACGGCAGCAAGCTCAGTACCGCCGAGTTGCAGGGCAAGGTCACCCTGATCAACTTCTGGGCCACCAGCTGCACCTCCTGTGTGGCCGAGATGCCGGAACTGGTGGCCACGTACAACAAGTACAAGGACAAGGGCTACGAGACCCTGGCCGTGGCCATGAGCTACGACCCCCCAGCCTACGTGGTGAACTTCGCCGAATCGCGCAAGCTGCCCTTCAAGGTGGCTATTGACAACACCGGCGCCAATGCCAAAGCCTGGGGCGACGTCAAACTCACACCCACCACTTACCTGGTCAACAAGCGCGGCGAGATCGTCAAGCGCTATGTGGGTACGCCGGACTTTGCCGAGCTGCATAGGCTGATCGAAAAACTGTTGACCCAGGCCTGAGTCAGCGATTGCGTCCAGGGTCTAAGGCCTGTCCCGAGCCATTCCTCAAACACCATCCCGGGTTTTTTTCAGGTGTCATCCTCGGGCTTGACCGGAGGACCCACCGCCCTTGACGATCCATTCAGCCCGGAGACACAACGGCCTGAAGCGGCCCTTGCAGATCAATCCTTGCGGAAATTGTCGTGACAGGCCTTGCAGGTGGGCGCAGCCGAGCCGAAAGCGGCCTTGAGGTTGTCCAGGTTGCCTGTCTTGGCTGCAGCCACCAGCTTGGCGATTTCGGCCTGACTCTTGTCCGCAGCCTCCTTGAACTTGGCCGATTCTTTCCAGATTTCGGGTTTGGCGCGGGTTTCGCCCTTGTCTGTGCCCTCACCGAAGGCGGCCCAGGGCAGCCTGGCCACAACGGCCAGCACGTCGGCGTTATCGGCCGCGACTTTGGCATCGAAGGGCACACGGCCTTGTGCCATCGCACCCAGGCGGCCAAAGTGTGCCGCCATCACGGTGAAGCCAGCCTTGCGGTACTTGATGGCATCTTCCGCCTTCGCAAACTGGGCCTGCGCAGGCACGGCCGCGGCGATTGCGGCCAGCAAGCCGCCCAATGCAATGATTTTTCTCATGTTGCGCTCCTGAAGTTGGGGGATGATGTCCTTTGCAAAGTCTCGCACATTCTTCCTGGTTCTGCTTGAAGGAAAATCCAGCCATGGTCACTGTCCGCATCTGGGATCTGCCCACCCGTCTGTTCCACTGGTTGCTGGCAGCCTGTGTCATCGGTCTGGTCGTCACGGGCAACATCGGCGGCAACGCCATGGTCTGGCATTTCCGCCTGGGCTATGCGGTGCTGACGCTGCTCCTGTTTCGGCTGCTTTGGGGCTTCCTGGGTGGCCACTGGTCCCGCTGGACACAGCTGGCACTGGCGCCCCGGCATGTGTTGCCTTACCTGCGCGGCCAGACCCCCGACTGGGCTGGTCATAACCCTCTGGGTTCGTGGTCCGTGGTGCTGATGCTGTTATGGCTTTTGCTCCAGGCCGCCACCGGACTGGTGAGTGATGACGAGATCGCCAACGCAGGTCCGCTCACGGCGCTGGTCTCCGGGGCTACGGTCAGTGTCGCGACGGCCTGGCACAAGGGCTGGGGTAAAGCGGTACTGGTCACACTGGTCGTCGTTCATATCGCGGCCATCGTCTGGTATCGGCTGCGCAAGTCACAGGCCCTGATCCCGGCCATGCTGCACGGCAACAAATCGCTGGACCCTGCCGTACCGGCCTCGCGCGACGGCCTCATGCCGCGCTTGCTTGCCCTGCTGGTTACGGCCCTCTGCGTGGCACTCGTGCGCTGGTTGATCGACCTGGGAGCGACATGAGTGGCTGCCGCGTCCCGCTAAACTGTGGGCCGGACCATGACTCACACCACCTTGGACAAACCCGACATCGAACTGTTCACACCGACTGCAGCTGCAGACATGCTGGCGGTGCGCGAGATCTTTCTGGAGTACGCCAGCACCTTGAGTGTGGACCTGGATTTCCAGGATTTCAGCTCGGAGCTGGCCACACTGCCAGGCGACTACGCGCCCCCACGTGGTGCTCTTTTACTGGCGCGTGTGGAAGATGCGGTGGCGGGTTGTTGCGCGCTGCGCCCCATGGACAACAGCGACTATCCGAATGCCGCCGAAATGAAACGGCTGTATGTGCGCAAGGCGTTCCGTGGCTTTGGCCTGGGGCGGCAGCTCACCGAGGCGATCCTGGACGAGGCACGGCGCGCAGGCTACAGCACGGTATTGCTGGACACCCTGGACGAGATGGAGGCGGCGCGTGCGCTCTACGAAGATCTGGGCTTCGGGGAAATTCCGCCCTACTACCATAACCCCCATGCCGGGGCGCACTACCTGAAGGTGGATCTGCACTGACCACGTTGGCTGTGGATCCTCGGATCCAGTCCGAGGATGACAGCATAAAAAGCCCGAGGATGACGGTTGGTTTGTCGTTCCCGACTTGATCGGGAACCCAGACCTTTTCTGCTTCAGCCCTTGGCCTGGGCCAGCATGGTGGCGGCATCGCTGACCTCGAACTTGCCGGGTGCTTCGACATTCAGTGTCTGCACCTTGCCGTCCTTGACCAGCATGGAATAGCGGTTGCTGCGCAGACCCATGCCGCGTGCGGTCAGGTCCAGCGTCAAACCCACAGCCTGGCTGAAATCGGCGCTGCCATCGCCCAGCATGCGCACCTTGGTGCCGGTCTTTTGATCACGCGCCCAGGCGCCCATGACGAAAGCATCATTGACACTCACGCACCAGATCTCATCCACACCTGCAGCGCGCAGGGCATCGTAATGCTCCACGTAGCCAGGAACGTGCTTGGCTGAGCAGGTGGGGGTGAAAGCGCCAGGCAGCGCGAAGAGGGCAATTGTCTTGCCGGCGGCAGCTTTCTGCACATCCACCGGATTCGGGCCGATGCTGCAGCCGTTGCCTTCGACTTCGGAATACTCCATCAGCGTGGCTGCGGGCAGTTGGTCTCCGACTTTGATCATGGGTGTCTCCTGAATTGAAAAGGTTGGGCGAAAAAAAACGACCCGCGCATTGTGGGTCGTTTTGGCGAAGTTTGCAGCGCTTGGGCTTTTTGGGCTTAAACGACTGCAGCTTTCTCGACCAGGCGGGTAGCCACCCAGTTCTTGGTCTTGGAGATCGGCTTGCTTTCAGTGATCTCGATGATGTCGCCCAGGTGGTATTCACCTTTTTCGTCGTGCGCATGGTACTTGCTCGACTTGGCCACGATCTTGCCGTAGAGGGCGTGCTTGACACGACGCTCCACCAGCACGGTCACGGTCTTGGCGCGCTTGTCGCTGACCACCTTGCCAATCAAGGTGCGCTTGAGGGATTTTTTGGCTTCCGTCATGGTCACTCCTTATTTGGCGGCTTGCTTTTCAGCAAGGATGGTCTTGGCACGGGCAATCGCTCGACGGGTTTCACCCAGCGTGCCCGTGTTGCCGAGTTGTTGCGTGGCTTTCTGCATGCGCAGACCGAAGTGAGCCTTTTGCAGCTCCTTGATCTCGGCTTTCAGGCCATCAACGTCTTTTTGGCGCAGTTCAGCAGCTTTCATTTCTTCGTTCTCCTGATTACTGGCCGATCATGCGGCTGACAAACGTGGTGCGCAGCGGCAGCTTGGCAGCAGCCAGCTTGAAGGCTTCGCGGGCCAGTTCCTCGGGCACGCCGACGATTTCGTACAGCACCTTGCCCGGCTGGATTTCAGCCACGTAGTACTCGGGGTTGCCCTTGCCGTTACCCATACGCACTTCTGCGGGCTTGGTGGAAATCGGCTTGTCGGGGAACACACGGATCCAGATGCGGCCACCGCGCTTGACGTGACGGGAGATGGCACGACGGGCGGATTCGATCTGGCGGGCCGTCAAACGGCCACGGTCCGTGGATTTGAGGCCGAAGTCACCGAAGGCCACCGTGTTGCCACGGGTAGCGATGCCGGTGTTGCGGCCTTTCTGTTCCTTGCGGAACTTTCTGCGTGCGGGTTGCAGCATGTTTCTACTCCTTATTGGCCGTCAGCTGCTGCAGCTGGCGCGGCGACGGTGCGAACGCGCTTAACGGCGGGTTTGGCATCACCACCGGCGCCGGCAGGCTTGTCGCTGCCATCGGCGGGGGCGGCATTGGTGCCGGAGGGACGACGGGGACCGCCGCGGCGATCACCGGCGGGACCACGGCCATCGCGGCGCGGACCGCGGGGGCGACGCTCTTCTTCGGCACGCGGCTCGGCCACGGGGGCGTCGTTGCGGCCAAGGTGGTCACCCTTGTAGACCCAGACCTTGACGCCGATGACGCCATAGGTGGTCTTGGCTTCGGAGAAGCCATAGTCGATGTCGGCGCGCAGGGTGTGCAGCGGCACACGGCCTTCGCGGTACCACTCGGTACGGGCGATTTCGATGCCGTTGAGACGACCAGAAGACATGATCTTGATGCCCAGGGCGCCCAGACGCATGGCGTTTTGCATGGCGCGCTTCATGGCGCGGCGGAACATGATGCGCTTTTCGAGCTGCTGGGTGATGCTGTCGGCGATCAGTTGGGCATCGGTTTCGGGCTTGCGCACTTCTTCGATGTTCACTGCGACGGGCACGCCCAGACGCTGACCGAGTTCCTTTTTCAGGTTCTCGATGTCTTCGCCTTTCTTGCCGATCACCACGCCCGGACGTGCCGAGAAGATGGTGATGCGGGCGCTCTTGGCGGGACGCTCGATCAGCACGCGCGAAACGGCAGCGTTCTTGAGCTTGGCCTTGAGGTACTCACGCACCTTGATGTCTTCGGCCAGCATGCCGGCGAAGTCACGGTTGTTGGCGTACCAGCGGCTGGCCCAGTTGCGGCTGACAGCCAGGCGGAAGCCGGTAGGATGGATTTTCTGTCCCATGTTTCTTCCCTAGCTTAGTTGCCAACGGTCACATACACATGGCATGTGGGCTTGCTGATGCGGTTGCCACGGCCTTTGGCGCGGGCGGTGAAACGCTTGAGCGTGGTGCCTTGCTCGACGTAGATGGTCTTGACCTTCAGTTCGTCGATGTCAGCGCCGTCGTTGTGCTCGGCGTTGGCAATGGCGGACTCCAGAACCTTCTTGACGATCACGGCAGCTTTTTTCTGCGTGAAGGTCAGGATGTTCAGGGCTTGGTCCACTTTCTTGCCGCGGATCAGATCGGCGACCAGGCGGCCTTTATCGACCGACAGACGGACGCCCCTGAGGACTGCACGTGTTTCCATGGTCTTTCCTTATTTCTTCTGGACTTTTTTGTCCGCCGGGTGACCCTTGAAGGTGCGGGTCAGCGCGAATTCACCCAGCTTGTGGCCGACCATCTGGTCTGTCACATAGACCGGCACGTGCTGCTTGCCGTTGTGCACGGCGATCGTCAGACCGATGAATTCGGGCAGGATCATCGAGCGGCGCGACCAGGTCTTGACCGGCTTCTTGTCCTTGGTGGCGATGGCCTTTTCGACCTTGGCCACCAGGTGGTGGTCAACAAAAGGACCCTTTTTGAGAGAACGAGTCATTTGTTACCCCTTACTTTTTACGGCGCGACACGATCATGGTCTGTGTGCGCTTGTTGTTGCGGGTGCGGTAGCCCTTGGTCAGGTTGCCCCACGGATCGACCGGGTTGCGACCTTCACCAGTACGACCTTCACCACCACCGTGCGGGTGGTCGATCGGGTTCATGGCGGTACCACGGACGGTCGGACGAATGCCCATCCAGCGCTTGACACCGGCTTTACCCAGTTGGCGCAGGCTGTGCTCTTCATTGGCGACTTCGCCGATGGTGGCGCGGCACTCGATGTGGATCTTGCGGACTTCGCCGGAACGCATACGCACCTGGGCGTAGACGCCTTCGCGGGCCAGCAGGGTGGCAGATGCGCCAGCCGAGCGGGCGATCTGGGCACCGGCACCGGGCTTGAGCTCGATGCAGTGAATGGTCGAACCCACCGGGATGTTGCGGATCGGCAGGGTGTTGCCGGCGCGGATCGGGGCTTCGGAGCCGCTCATCAGGGTGCTGCCCACTTCAACGCCACGGGGGGCGATGATGTAGGTGCGCTGACCGTCGGCGTAGCACAGCAGGGCGATGTGGGCGGTGCGGTTCGGGTCGTATTCGATACGCTCGACCTTGGCCGGGATGCCGTCCTTGTTGCGCTTGAAGTCCACCACGCGGTAGTGGTGCTTGTGACCACCGCCCTTGTGACGGGTGGTGATGTGGCCGTTGTTGTTGCGGCCAGACTTCTGGTGCTGGGCTTCCAGCAGCGGAGCGTAGGCTTCGCCTTTGTACAGATGGTCACGGGTGACCTTCACCACGCCACGACGGCCGGGAGAGGTCGGTTTGATCTTGATGACAGCCATGATTACGCAGCCTCCCCGGACAGGTTCAGCTCTTGACCCTCTTTGAGCGTCACGTAGGCCTTGCGCACGTTGTCACGGCGGCCCACGGTCTTGCCAAAGCGCTTGGTCTTGCCCTTGGTGTTCACCACAGAGACGCCCTTGACCTCGACCTTGAACATCAATTCCACAGCGGCTTTGATTTCAGGCTTGGTGGCATCCTGCAGCACTTTGAATGTCACAGCGTTGGACTTTTCAGCAACCATGGTGGCCTTTTCGGACACGATGGGAGCGACCAGCACTTGCATCAGACGACCTTCGTCAAACTTCACGGCGCTCATGCGAACATCTCCTTGAGTTTGTCGATCGCGCCCTTGGTAACGATCACTTTCTTGAAGTGCACCAGGGACACGGGATCGGCGTAACGCGGTTCAACGACGAGCACGTTGACCAGGTTGCGCGAAGCCAGATACAGGTTCTCGTCCACTTCTTCGGCGATCACCAGGACGTGGTCCAGGTTCATGGCCTTGAATTTGGCAGCCAGCTGCTTGGTCTTGGGCGAGTCCACTTTCAGGGAGTCGACCACAGCCAGACGGCCTTCGCGGGCCAGCTGGGAGAAGATCGAAGCCATACCGGCGCGGTACATCTTCTTGTTGATCTTCTGGGTGAAGTTTTCTTCCGGGCTGTTCGGGAAAATCCGACCGCCCCCACGCCACAGCGGAGAAGACGTCATACCAGCACGGGCGTTGCCTGTGCCTTTTTGCTTGAACGGCTTCTTGGTGGAGTGCTTGACTTGTTCACGGTCTTTCTGGGCACGGGTGCCCTGACGCGCATTGGCCTGGTAGGCCACCACGATCTGGTGGATCAGGGCTTCGTTGTATTCACGACCAAACACGGTCTCGGGGGCTTCCACTTTGGAAGCGGCCTGACCCTGGTCATTCAGGAGTTCGAGCTGCATCAGTTCGCTCCTTTGGCTTTGACAGCGGGACGGACGGTCACGAAACCGCCCTTGGAACCGGGGATGGCGCCCTTGATCAGGAGCAGACCACGGGCCTCATCGACGCGCACCACGTCCAGGTTCTGGGTGGTGACGGTCACGTCGCCCAGATGGCCAGACATCTTCTTGCCCGGGAACACACGACCCGGATCCTGCGCCATGGAGATGGAACCCGGCACGTTGTGCGAACGGCTGTTACCGTGCGAAGCGCGCTGCGAACCGAAGTTGTGGCGCTTGATCGTGCCAGCGAAACCCTTACCGATGGAGGTGCCCTGCACATCGACCTTCTGGCCGGCGGCGAACACCGTCACGGGCACAGCAGCGCCTGCGGCGTACTGGGCGGCGGTCTCGGGGGTGACGCGGAATTCTTGGATGATTTCGCCGGCTTCCACGCCAGCTTTGGCCAGGTGGCCAGCGATGGGCTTGGTGACGCGCGATGCACGGCGCTTGCCAAACGTCACCTGCAGGGCGACGTAGCCATCGTTCTCTTGGGTTTTGACCTGGGTCACGCGGTTGTTGGACACATCCACCACCGTGACGGGCACAGCGTCCCCGTCATCGGTGAACAGACGCATCATGCCCACCTTGCGGCCCAGCAACCCCAGGGAGGTGCTCAGACTCATTGTTTTCTCCAGAACTTTCACCGAAGCCACTGCAATTGGCAGCTTCGTTTGGTGTATGAAAGAGGGTTAATAATCCTCACCCCACAAGGAGGTGAGCCTGAAATTATAGCGCTGCCCGCCAGAACTGGCAAGCAGCGCCATTTTTCAAGGGATTTTGGACCGCTTTCGCGGCCCGCAAGTGCATTACTGCAGCTTGATTTCGACGTCCACGCCAGCCGGCAGGTCGAGTTTCATCAGGGCGTCAACCGTCTTGTCGGTCGGGTCCACGATGTCCATCAGACGCTGATGGGTGCGGATTTCGAACTGGTCGCGGCTCGACTTGTTCACGTGCGGCGAGCGCAGGATGTCGAAACGCTTCATGCGCGTCGGCAGGGGCACGGGACCCTTGACGATGGCGCCGGTGCGCTTGGCGGTATCCACGATCTCGGCAGCGGACTGGTCGATCAGTTTGTAGTCAAACGCCTTCAGGCGAATGCGGATTTTTTGCTTGGAAGACATGTCGGTTCCTTGTGTGATTCAGTGAAGTTGTGAAGCCGCGGATCGCACGATCCGCGGCGACTGACTCACGACAATTACTCGATGATCTTGGCCACGACGCCGGCGCCGACGGTACGGCCGCCTTCACGGATGGCGAAGCGCAGACCTTCTTCCATGGCGATCGGGGCGATCAGCTTGACGGTGATCGACACGTTGTCACCCGGCATCACCATTTCCTTGCCTTCGGGCAGCTCGATCGAGCCGGTCACGTCGGTCGTGCGGAAGTAGAACTGCGGACGGTAGTTGTTGAAGAACGGCGTGTGACGGCCACCTTCGTCCTTGGACAGCACGTACACCTCGCCGGTGAAGTGCGTGTGCGGCTTGATCGAGCCGGGCTTGCACAGCACCTGGCCGCGCTCGACTTCTTCACGCTTGGTGCCGCGCAGCAGGATACCGACGTTGTCGCCAGCCTGGCCCTGGTCCAGCAGCTTGCGGAACATTTCCACGCCCGTGCAGGTCGTCTTCTGGGTGTCCTTGATGCCGACGATTTCGATTTCTTCGCCAACCTTGATGATGCCGCGCTCGATACGGCCGGTCACCACGGTGCCACGACCGGAGATGGAGAACACGTCTTCCACGGGCATCAGGAAAGCGCCGTCCACAGCACGCTCAGGCGTGGGGATGTAGCTGTCCAGGGCGTCAGCCAGGCGCATGATGGCCTGCTCGCCCAGGTCGCCCTTGTCGCCTTCCAGAGCCAGCTTGGCCGAACCCTTGACGATGGGGGTGTCGTCGCCGGGGAAGTCGTACTTGGACAGGAGTTCGCGAACTTCCATCTCCACCAGCTCCAGCAGCTCGGCGTCATCGACCATGTCGCACTTGTTCAGGAACACGATGATGTAGGGCACGCCCACCTGGCGGGCCAGCAGAATGTGCTCGCGGGTCTGGGGCATCGGGCCGTCAGCGGCCGAGCACACCAGGATGGCGCCGTCCATCTGGGCGGCACCGGTGATCATGTTCTTCACGTAGTCAGCGTGGCCGGGGCAGTCCACGTGGGCGTAGTGGCGGTTGGCCGTTTCGTATTCCACGTGGGCGGTGTTGATGGTGATGCCGCGGGCCTTTTCTTCCGGAGCAGCGTCGATCTGGTCGTATGCCTTGGCAGCACCGCCGAACTTGGCAGCCAGCACCGTGGTGATCGCAGCGGTCAGCGTGGTCTTGCCGTGGTCAACGTGACCAATCGTGCCCACGTTCACGTGCGGTTTCGTACGTTCAAATTTTTCCTTGGCCATTTTTCAATTCCTTAAAAAGAGCAATGCCCGTGTGTTGGTTTTACGTCTGCATCCGGTTGCTGGATCACACCGCACGGGCACGGTGTGGCACCGGATCGCAGACAGACTTCTGATTTTGACAACCTCCCTCAATCAGGGCAACTGTGGAAGGGCTTTGCCCGCCCACGGGTTGCGCCACCTTGAGGGGGAAGCGGCAAAGCCGCCTCGGGGGTGGTCCTTATTTAGCGCGTGCAGCCACGATGGCGTCAGCAACGTTCTTCGGTGCTTCGGCGTAGTGCTTGAATTCCATCGTATAGGTGGCGCGACCTTGCGACATGGAACGCAGCGTGGTCGAGTAACCGAACATTTCGGACAGCGGCACTTCGGCCTTGATGGCCTTGCCACCGCCCACCATGTCGTCCATGCCCTGCACCATGCCGCGACGGGACGACAGGTCGCCCATCACGTTGCCGGCGTAGTCTTCAGGCGTCTCGACTTCCACGGCCATCATGGGCTCGAGGATGACGGGGTTGGCCTTCTTGGCGGCTTCCTTGAAACCGAAGATGGCCGCCATCTTGAAGGCCTGTTCGGACGAGTCCACATCGTGGTAGGAGCCGAAGGTCAGGGCGACCTTGACGTCCACCACGGGGTAGCCAGCCAGCACGCCGCTGTTGAGCGCCTCTTCCACACCCTTTTGCACGGCGGGGATGTATTCGCGCGGCACCACACCGCCCTTGATCTCGTCGAGGAACTCGAAGCCCTTGCCCGGCTCGTTGGGTTCCAGACGGAACACGACGTGACCGTACTGGCCCTTACCACCGGACTGGCGCACGAACTTGCCGTCGACGTCGGAAACCGTCTTGCGCACGGTTTCGCGGTAGGCCACCTGGGGCTTGCCCACATTGGCTTCCACGCCGAATTCGCGCTTCATGCGGTCCACGATGATTTCGAGGTGCAGTTCGCCCATGCCACCGATGATGGTCTGGCCGGATTCTTCGTCGGTTTGCACGCGGAAGGAAGGATCTTCGGCAGCCAGACGCGACAGGGCAATGCCCATCTTTTCCTGGTCGGCCTTGGACTTGGGTTCCACGGCCTGACGGATCACGGGCTCGGGGAAGACCATGCGCTCGAGCGTCACGATGGCTTGCGGATCGCACAGGGTTTCACCGGTGGTGACGTCCTTCAGACCCACGCAGGCGGCGATGTCGCCAGCGCGGATTTCTTCGACTTCCTCACGGTTGTTGGCGTGCATCTGCACGATACGGCCGATACGCTCTTTCTTGCCGCGCACGGCGTTGTAGACGGTGTCGCCCTTCTTCAGAACGCCGGAGTACACACGCACGAATGTCAGCTGACCCACAAACGGGTCGGTCATCAGCTTGAATGCCAGGGCAGAGAACTTCTCGGTGTCATCGGCCTTGCGGGTGGTCTCCTTCTCGTCTTCGTCGAAGCCGGGAACCGGAGGCACATCCACAGGCGAAGGCAGCAGCTCGACCACGGCGTCCAGCATGCGCTGCACACCCTTGTTCTTGAAGGCGGTGCCGCACAGCATCGGCTGGATTTCCACGGCCAGGGTACGGGCACGCAGACCAGCAGTGATTTCCTCTTCGGACAAGTCGCCTTCTTCGAGGTACTTGTTCATCAGGTCTTCGTTGGCTTCTGCAGCGGCTTCCACCATCTTCTCGCGCCATTCCTTGGCGGTTTCCAGCAGCTCAGCCGGAATGTCTTCGTAGGTGAACTTCATGCCCTGGGAAGCCTCGTCCCAGATGATGGCCTTCATCTTGCGCAGGTCGACCACGCCCTTGAAGCCCTCTTCGGCACCGATCGGGATCACGATCGGCACGGGGTTGGCCTTCAGGCGCAGCTTCATCTGCTCGACGACCTTGAAGAAGTTGGCACCGGTACGGTCCATCTTGTTCACGAAGGCCAGACGGGGCACTTTGTACTTGTTGGCCTGACGCCAAACGGTTTCAGACTGGGGCTGCACGCCACCCACGGCACAGTACACCATGCAGGCGCCGTCCAGCACGCGCATGGAACGCTCCACCTCGATGGTGAAGTCCACGTGGCCGGGGGTGTCGATGATGTTGAAGCGGTGCTCGGGGAAAGAGTTGTCCATGCCGCGCCAGAAGCAGGTGGTGGCCGCGGAGGTGATGGTGATACCGCGCTCTTGTTCCTGCTCCATCCAGTCCATGGTGGCAGCGCCGTCGTGCACTTCACCAATCTTGTGGTTCACGCCGGTGTAGAACAGGATACGTTCGGTGGTGGTGGTCTTGCCGGCGTCGATGTGAGCCGAGATACCGATGTTGCGATAGCGCTCGATGGGGGTGGTGCGAGCCATGATGGTCCTCTTGGGAATTCAGATTGCAAAAATACTAGAAACGCTTACGCCCTACAGGGGCCTGCAGGGCGTAGCGAGCGGCTGTCAGCCTAGGCGCGGGCGGCCGGAAACTGGAACGACCTTGAGGATCGTGAGGATTTCCGGACGGGCCCCGCAACGACGGATCACAGCCGCGCAGTAGCCCCTCGGCTTAGAAGCGGAAGTGCGAGAAGGCCTTGTTGGCCTCGGCCATGCGGTGCACTTCGTCACGCTTCTTCATGGCACCACCACGGCCTTCGTTGGCTTCCAGCAATTCGTTGGCCAGGCGCAGGGCCATGGACTTCTCACCACGCTTGCGGGCGGCTTCCTTGATCCAGCGCATGGACAGGGCCAGGCGACGGACCGGACGCACTTCCACGGGCACCTGGTAGTTGGCGCCACCCACACGGCGGGACTTGACTTCCACCATGGGCTTGACGTTGTTGATGGCGGTCGTGAACAGCTCCAGCGGGTCCTTGCCGGTCTTCTGTTCCATGGTTTCCAGGGCGCCGTAAATGATGCGCTCGGCAACCGCCTTTTTGCCGCCTTCCATGATCACGTTCATGAACTTGGAGAGCTCGACATTGCCGAACTTGGGATCCGGCAGGATTTCACGTTTAGGGACTTCGCGACGA
>Ga0255165_1000379_pt1 | contig 15916 bp, 14 predicted proteins | sample Atl_Cont_RepB_8d_FD_183182 | JGI IMG/M metagenome (GOLD analysis project Ga0255165, IMG submission 183182) | Freshwater microbial communities from Altamaha River, Georgia, United States - Atl_Cont_RepB_8d | ecosystem: Environmental > Aquatic > Freshwater > River | place: USA: Georgia | collected... | reverse complement strand
TACAGAAATCCGGCGCCGCGTGCGCCAGTGGTGCGGCCAATGGAAATCCATGGCGGTTTGGCGGGTGCTGTGAACTACGGAAGCATTTCCGGACCCTCGACAGCCATCGTCAACCAGAACAGCCATCAAAACCAGAACATGAACCAGAACGCAGTCCAGTCTCCAAATACCAGCCTGGTCAATCCTGGAGGCATGTCCAACAATCAGAACGCAGTGCAACTGCAGGGACAGTCGGGTCGGATCACATCCAGGTAACAGTGACATTCGATGTGTCGAGCCAGTGTCCTGGGCACTTGTGGCAAAGTACAGGGATGACTTATCCCACCATTGAAGACGCGATTGGCAAGACGCCGCTGGTGGCCCTGCAGCGCATGGGCGCTGTGGCCAATCGGGCCCGGGGCAATGTGATCCTGGGCAAGCTCGAAGGCAACAACCCGGCGGGTTCCGTGAAGGATCGTCCGGCCCTGTCGATGATCCGCCGTGCCGAGGAGCGTGGTGAAATTCAACCCGGGGACACTCTCATTGAAGCGACCTCCGGCAACACCGGGATCGCACTGGCCATGGCGGCTGCCATCAAGGGCTACCGCATGATTCTCATCATGCCCGAGGACCTGTCGATCGAGCGCGCCCAGACCATGAAGGCCTTTGGTGCCGAACTGATCCTCACGCCCAAGAGCGGTGGCATGGAATACGCCCGCGACCTGGCTGACAACATGGCGGCCCAAGGCAAGGGCCGCATCCTGGACCAGTTTGCCAATCCGGACAACCCGCGCATCCATTACGAAACCACCGGCCCCGAGATCTGGGAACAGACGGGTGGCAAGGTGACGCACTTTGTGAGTGCCATGGGCACCACCGGCACCATCACGGGTGTTTCGCGCTACCTCAAGGAAAAGAACCCGGCCATCCGCATCATTGGTGCGCAGCCCAGCGAAGGGTCACGTATTCCGGGCATTCGCAAGTGGCCGCAGGAATACCTGCCCAAGATCTACGATCCCAGCCATGTGGACGAGCTGGTCTATGTGAGTCAGGCCGATGCCGAGGACACCTGCCGCGAGCTGGCCCGCACCGAAGGCATTTTTGCCGGTATCTCGGCGGCCGGGGCTTGCTGGGTGGCGCAGCAGATCGCCGCCACGGTCGAGAACGCGACCATCGTGTTCATCGTCTGCGACCGTGGTGACCGTTACCTTTCTACGGGCGTGTTCCCCGCCTGACATCACCAGCACTCTGGCAAGGACGCTGTCATGGCCGAATACCGCTTTTGCCCGCAATGCGCCACGCCCCTGGCCTGGCTGACCCAGATGGAGGACGGCGGCGAGCAGATGCGTCTGCGCTGCCCGGCCTGCGACTTCGTGCACTGGAACAACCCTACGCCGGTGCTCGCGGGCATTGTGCAGGTGGGCGATCAGGTGCTACTGGCGCGCAATGCCGCTTGGCCGGGACGGCGCTTTGCGCTGATCACCGGTTTCATGGAAGCGGGCGAAACGCCCGAAGACGGCATCCGCCGCGAGATTGCCGAAGAGACCCACCTTGAAGTCACTGCGCTCAAGCTGGTGGGCGTTTACGACTTCCAGCGCATGAACCAGGTGATCATTGCCTACCATGCGCATGCCCAGGGTGAGGTGCGGCTCTCGCCCGAGCTGGCCGAGTACAAGATGTTTGAACTGAAGGACCTGATCTGCTGGCCTGCGGGCACTGGCTACGCGCTGGGCGACTGGCTGCGCACCCAGGGGATCGAGCCGACCTTCATGAGCTGGGCCGAGCGCGAGGCGCAAAGCCAGGAGAGCAACACGTGAACGTGGACAAGGAAATCGACACCAGCGGCCTGAACTGCCCGCTGCCCATCCTCAAGGCCAAGAAGGCGCTGACCGATTTGCAAAGCGGTCAGACCCTCAAGGTGATTGCGACCGACCCGGGCTCATGGCGCGACTTTGAGGCTTTTGCCCGCCAGACCGGCAACGAGCTGGTGTCGCAGGAAAAGACCGAAACGAATTTCGTCTACGTGCTCAAGCGCCGCTGAGCCTGGGGGGAGCAGAGACCTGTCTCGCGATCAGGAAATCGCTCCCACAACGGATCCGGTTCACCGCGAACTGGGTATTCACAGGAGCGGTCCCCCGACCGCGAACAGCGGAGAGCCCCCCTGATCAGCCCAGACGCTGCAGCTGCTCGCGCACTTTGACCAGTGTGGCGGTGAATTCGGCCACGCGCTTTTTCTCCTGCTCGATCACCGCCGGCGGCGCCTTGGCCACAAAACCCTCGTTGGAGAGCTTGCCGTTGGCCTTGGTGATCTCGCCTTCGAGGCGCGTGGCTTCCTTGGACAGGCGTGCTTTTTCAGCGGCCACGTCGATTTCCATGAAGAGGCACAGGCGGGCCTCGCCGACCACGGCCACCGGGGCAGCCTGCGCTGCGGCGGCCCAGTCGGCTTCGTTGTCGAACACCTTGACTTCGCTGAGCTTGGCCAGGGCCTGCAGCACCGGGGCGGCGCTTTGCATGAAGGCGGTGTCCCCGACCACAAACAGCGGGAGGCGCGTGGCGGGCGAGACGTTCATCTCGCCGCGCAGGTTGCGGCAGGCGTCCACCAGGGTCTTGAGTTTGGCGACATGGGCCTCGGCCTGGGCGTCGATGCGCTCGGGCTGGCTCACCGGGTAGGCGGCAATGCTCACCGAGTCCCCTGCGCGGCCAGCCACGGGCGCGACCTTCTGCCACAGTGCTTCGGTGATGAAGGGGATGATCGGGTGCGCCAGACGCAGGATGGTTTCGAGCGTGCGGATCAGCGTGCGGCGGGTGCCGCGCTGTTGTGCCTCGTTGCCAGTGTTGATCTGCACTTTGGCGATTTCGAGGTACCAGTCGCAGAACTCGTTCCAGACGAAGTCGTAGATCGTGTTGGCCACGTTGTCCAGGCGGTATTCGGCAAAGCCCTTGGCCACCTCGGCTTCGATGCGCTGCAGTTGCGAGACGATCCAGCGGTCGGCCTGGCTGAATTCCAGATAGCCACCGCCGGGCAGGCACTCGGCCGCGCCGTGTTCCTTCAGGCCGCAGTCCTGGCCTTCGCAGTTCATCAGCACAAAGCGGGTGGCGTTCCAGAGCTTGTTGCAGAAGTTGCGGTAGCCCTCGCAGCGCTTGCTGTCGAAGTTGATGGAGCGGCCCAGCGTGGCCAGGGCCGCAAATGTGAAGCGCAGCGCGTCGGCGCCGTAGGCCGGGATGCCGTCGGGGAATTCCTTCTCGGTCTGCTTGCGCACCTTGGGCGCGGTCTCGGGCTTGCGCAGGCCCTGGGTGCGCTTGTCGAGCAGGGGCTCAAGCGAAATGCCGTCGATCAGGTCCACCGGGTCGAGCACATTGCCTTCGGACTTGCTCATCTTCTTGCCTTGCGCGTCCAGTACCAGGCCGTGGATGTAGACGTGTTTGAACGGCACGCGACCGGTGAAGTGCGTGGTCATCATGATCATCCGGGCGACCCAGAAGAAGATGATGTCGTAGCCGGTGACGAGCACGCTGCTGGGCAGGTAGAGGTCGTAGTCTTGGTTCGTGCCTTCGGTGCCGCTGTCGAGCGTGCCGGCATCGGTCTTGCTCCCACTCGCTGCGCTCGCCATGTTGCTGCGCCCGGTCCCAGCGCGCTCGACAGCTGCGGCTTCTGGCCAGCCCATCGTGCTGAAGGGGATCAACGCCGACGAGTACCAGGTGTCGAGCACGTCTTCGTCGCGCTTGAGGGTCTTGCCCGGCGCCAGGGCTTGTGCCTCGGCTTCGTTGCGGGCCACGTACACCTTGCCGTCTTCGTCGTACCAGGCCGGGATCTGGTGGCCCCACCAGAGCTGGCGGCTGATGCACCAGTCCTGGATGTTGTTCATCCACTGGTTGTAGGTGTTGACCCAGTTCTCGGGCACAAAGCTCACCTGGCCCGACTGCACGGCATCGATGGCTTTTTGCGCGATGCTCTTGCCGGTGGCGTCGCCTTTGCCCACCTGGTTCATCGCGACGAACCACTGGTCGGTCAGCATGGGTTCGATCACCTGGCCGGTGCGGGCGCAGCGCGGCACCATGAGCTTGTGCTTTTTCACTTCGACCAGCTGGCCGGCGGCTTCGAGGTCAGCGACCACGGCCTTGCGGGCCACGAAGCGGTCCAGGCCGCGGTATTTTTCAGGCGCGTTGTCGTTGACGGTAGCGTCCAGATTCAGCACGCAGATCATCTCCAGCTTGTGGCGCTGGCCGACTTGGTAGTCGTTGGTGTCGTGCGCAGGCGTGACCTTGACCACGCCGGTGCCGAAGTCCTTGTCCACGTATTCGTCGGCAATCACTGGGATGGTGCGGCCGCACAAAGGCAGATTCACCTGCTGGCCGATCAGGTGTTTGTAGCGCTCGTCTTCAGGGTGGACCATCACGGCCACGTCGCCCAGCAGGGTTTCGGGGCGGGTGGTGGCCACGGTCAGCGAACCCGATCCATCGGCCAGGTCGTAGCGGATGTGCCACATCGAGCCGTCTTCTTCCTCGCTCTCGACTTCCAGGTCAGACACGGCGCTCATCAGCACCGGGTCCCAGTTCACCAGGCGCTTGCCGCGGTAGATCAAGCCCTGCTCGTAGAGCTTGACGAAAGTCTCGGTCACCACCTTGGACAGCTTCTCGTCCATGGTGAAGTACTCGCGGCTCCAGTCCACGCTGTCGCCCATGCGGCGCATCTGCTGGGTGATGGTGTTGCCAGACTGCTCTTTCCATTCCCACACCTTGGCCACGAAGTTCTTGCGCGCCTCGGCGGGCGTCGGCCCCATGTCGTGGCGGCTGATGCCCTGGGCCTGCAGCTGGCGCTCCACCACGATCTGGGTGGCGATGCCCGCATGGTCGGTGCCCGGAATCCAGGCGGTGTTGAAGCCCATCATGCGGTGGTAGCGCGTGAGGCTGTCCATGATGGTCTGGTTGAAGGCATGGCCCATGTGCAGCGTGCCGGTCACATTGGGCGGGGGCAGCTGGATGGCAAAGGCGGGGGCGCCATCCTTGGCGGCCTGGGTGCCGCGGAAACCGGCCACGCCATAACCGCGCTTTTCCCATTCGGGGCCCCATTGGGCTTCGAGAGCGGCGGGCTCAAAGGATTTGGACAGGCTGTCCAGGCCGGGCTGGGCGGGGGTGGTGCTCATGGTGGGGGGCTGGTTGTGGGGTCTGGCGCACAGGGTGGCCGTGCGGGTCGCTGAAGCGCGAAAGTGCCGATTTTACTGACCTCATTTTTCGTCGCCGTCTGCGCACACAGGCGTGGGCCAGTGTGCTGGATAGTTTTGTCTAGGGTTATCCCTTATCGTCATAGACGATCTCAATCGACCGGATTGCAAGGTCCAATTAGACGAACTTGCGGTCCGTCCTTAATCTTCGGCTCCTCTGGCAAGCACGCCAGGGTTTTGCAATGTCATTTCAACCCAAGGAGATATCCATGGCAGCACTCAAAGGCTCGCGTACCGAGCAGTGCCTGAAGGAAGCCTTCGCCGGCGAATCCCAGGCCAACCGCCGTTACCTGTACTTCGCAAACAAGGCCGACGTGGAAGGCCAAAACGATGTGGCCGCGCTGTTCCGTTCCACCGCTGAAGGTGAGACCGGTCACGCCCACGGCCACCTGGAGTTCCTGGAAGCCGCTGGCGACCCCGCCACCGGTCTGCCGATCGGCTCCACCCGTCAGAACCTGGAAGCCGCTGTGGCTGGCGAAACCCACGAGTACACCGACATGTACCCGGGCATGGCCAAGACCGCTCGCGAAGAAGGCTTTGACGAAATCGCCGACTGGTTCGAGACCCTGGCCAAAGCCGAGCGTTCGCACGCCAACCGCTACGCCAAGGCACTGGCCGAGCTGCAGGACTGATTGAGTCTTGTGTGTTGGGCGCTGGCTTCAGCGCCCAATGCAGAACACCCAACCACAACAAAAGGAGCACACCATGGCCCGTGAAGGCAATCTGGAAGCCCCCACAAGACACCCGCTCGACTGGCAAAACCCCGACTTCTACAACGAGGAGTCCTGCTTCAACGAGATGGAGCGGATCTTCGACATCTGCCACGGTTGCCGCCGCTGCGTGAGCCTGTGCGGTTCATTCCCCACGCTGTTTGACCTGGTCGATGAAGGCAAGACCGGCGAGCTCGATGGCGTGGACAGGAAGGACTACTGGAAGGTGGTGGACCAGTGCTTCATGTGCGACCTGTGCTACATGACCAAGTGCCCGTACACGCCGCCGCACGAATGGAACCTGGACTTCCCGCACACCATGCTGCGCGCCAAGGCCATCAAGTTCAAGAAGGGTGAAGTGGGCTCGGCCGAGCAGTTCCTGGCCTCGACCGACAAGCACGGTTCGCTGGCAGGCATTCCGGTGGTGGTGCAGGTGGCCAACGCGGTCAACAAGACCAAGACGGCCCGCGGCATCATGGAAAACGTGCTGGGCGTGGACAAGGATGCCTGGTTGCCCGAGCTGGCGACGAAAAAGTTCCGCTCCAGCGCGCCAGCTGCCAAGGCCAGCAAGGTGGTCGACGGCGATAAGACGCCCGGCAAGGTGGCCATCTTCTCGACCTGCTACATCAACTACAACGAACCCGGCATCGGCCACGACCTGCTCAAGATCCTCGACCACAACGAGATCCCGTATGTGATCGTCGACAAGGAAAAGTGCTGCGGCATGCCCAAGCTCGAACTCGGCGACCTCGATGCCGTCAAGGAATCGAAGGAAGCGAATATTCCGGTGCTGGCCAGGTACGCCAAGGACGGCTACGCCATCATGGCGGCGGTGCCCAGCTGCGCGCTGATGTTCAAGCAGGAAATCCCGCTGATGTTCCCCGAATGCGCCGACACACAGCTGGTCAAGGACGCGATGTGGGATCCGTTCGAATACTTCATGGCCCGCAAGCGCGACGGCCTGCTCAAGACCGAGTTCCCGCAGCAACTGGGCAACATCAGCTACCAGATTCCCTGCCACGGCCGGGTGCAGAACATCGGCAAGAAGACCGAGGAAATGCTCAAGATGATTCCGGGCACCGAGGTCAACACCATCGAGCGCTGCTCGGGCCACGCCGGTACCTATGGCGTCAAGAAGGGCTCGCACCAGACGGCGATGAAGCTCGGCAAGCCGGTGTTCAAGGCCATGGCCACCATGAAGAGTGGCGCCAAGCCCGACTACATCAGTTCGGACTGTCCGCTCGGTGGTCACCACATCGCGCAGGGTTTTGAAGTCAATGGCCTGGGCGCCCCCGAGCTCAACCATCCGCTCACGCTGGTGCGCAAGGCCTACGGATTGAAATGAGGAATTCCACCATGCAACTGACCGGAAAAATCACCGCCGACAATCTCATGACGCTGGAGGCCTACAGCAAGTGGCGCAAGGCCCACAAGCCCGACGTCATTGCGCACCGCAAGCTCCGCACTGTGCTGCTGGGCGAGCACCTGAATGTGCAGTTCGAGAGCGAGACCACCATCCGCTACCAGATCCAGGAGATGCTGCGCATCGAAAAGATCTTCGAGGAAGAGGCCATTCAGGACGAGATTGACGCCTACGGCCCCCTGGTGCCCGACGGCAGCAACTGGAAAGCCACCATGTTGCTCGAGTACACCGACATCAATGAGCGCAAGCGTGAGCTGGCCAAGCTGATCAACATCGAAGACCGCGTGTTCATCGAGGTGGAGGGCCACGCCCGGGTCTACGCCATTGCCGACGAAGACCTGGACCGCGAGACGGAGGACAAGACCTCTTCGGTGCACTTCCTGCGCTGGGAACTGACACCTGCCATGCGCGCGGCCGTACTGGCTGGTGCGGGGGTGAAGATCGGCTGTGACCACACCCATTACCCGGTCCACCAGCAGATGGCCCCGGAAACACTGGCCAGTCTGGCAGGCGACCTCAAGGCTTGAGTGCGCCATGTCACCGGGCCATGGGGCATGGATCCGGTGACTGCTTTTGCCGCAAGGGGTCTTGCCAGACCGCCTGCTCCCCCCGACAATCGTGCCATGTCCATCCAGGCCCTGATCGTCGGCATCCACCTCGCCCGCAGCACGCGGGGCAAGCCCTGCGCACCGCCAGCAGCCTGATCTGGCCATGCAGTCCGTCCAGGTTCTGCATGCGCCGCTTTCTCTCCCCGATTTGATTTGTTTGTTCGCGCACCCCTGAACGTGGGTGGCGCTGCCATTGCACGGAGAAAAGACATGGCTGATCTGTTTGACAACCCGATGGGTTTGTGTGGTTTCGAGTTTGTGGAATTTGCTTCGCCGCAGGCGGGCGTGCTGGAGCCGCTTTTCGAGAAAATGGGCTTTTCAATGGTCGCGAAGCACCGTTCCAAGGACGTGGTGCTCTACCGCCAGGGCGACATCAACTTCATCGTCAACCGCGAGCCGCGCAGCCTGGCGGGTTACTTTGCGGCCGAGCACGGCCCCGGGCCTTGCGCTATGGCCTTTCGCGTACGTGACGCGCACAAAGCCTATGCCCGCGCGCTGGAGCTCGGCGCCCAGCCGGTGGAAGTGCCCACTGGCCCGATGGAGCTGCGCCTGCCCGCGATCAAGGGCATTGGCGGTGCGCCGCTGTACCTGATCGACCGTTTTGATGACCCCCATGCGGCAGAGCCGCTGCCCCCCGAGGGGACGGGTCCCGCTTCGGGCGGCCGGGCGCGGGCCCGAGACGGCAAAAGCATTTACGACATCGACTTCGAGTGGCTGCCCGGTGCCGACCGCCATCCGGCGGGCCATGGCTTCAGGATGATCGACCACCTGACCCACAACGTGTACAAGGGCCGCATGGCCTTCTGGGGCAGTTTTTACGAGCGCATCTTCAACTTCCGCGAAATCCGCTACTTCGACATCAAGGGCGAGTACACCGGCCTGACCAGCCGCGCCATGACCGCGCCCGATGGCCTGATCCGCATTCCGCTGAACGAGGAATCGGGCCATAACGGTGGTCAGATCGAGGAATACCTGATGCAGTTCAACGGCGAGGGCATCCAGCACATCGCCCTGCTGACCGATGACCTGCTCAAGAGCGTGGATGCGCTGCAGATGGCGGGTATCCCGCTCATGACCGCGCCCAACGACATTTACTACGAGATGCTCGAAGAGCGCCTGCCCGGCCATGGCGAGCCGGTGGCTGAACTGCAGACGCGTGGCATCCTCCTCGATGGATCGACGGCCAAGGGCGAGAAGCGCCTGCTGTTGCAGATCTTCAGCCAGACGCTGCTCGGCCCGGTGTTCTTCGAGTTCATCCAGCGCAAGGCAGACGAGGGCTTTGGCGAGGGCAACTTCAAGGCGCTGTTCGAATCCATGGAGCGGGACCAGTTGCGCCGCGGGGCCATTGGCGGTGCCAAGGACTAAGGGCGTCAGTCCATACGGATATTGGCAGCCTTGATCGCCTTGGCCCAATCGACTGTTTCACGCTCAAGCACGCGCGTGGTTTCTGCAGGTGACAGGTAACGCACTTCGATGCCTGCCGCATCGCCGCGTTGTCGTGTCTCGGGCAGTTCCATGGCGCGTTTGAGATCGGCCGAGAGCTTTTGCAGCACGGCAGGCGGTGTCCCGGTCGGTGCGTAGATGGCCACCCAGGATTCCAGCTCGAAATTGGACAGACCGGCTTCGGCGACTGTGGGCACCTGCGGCATGCCGGGGTGGCGGATCTTGCCGGTGACAGCCAGGGCTTTGAGCTTGCCGGTCTGCACATGTTGCATGACCGAGGGGGGGGTGGTGATGAAGACCTGTACCTGGCCCGCGAGCACGTCGGCAATCGCCTGGCCAGAGCCCTTGTAAGGCACATGGGTCATCTGCGCCCCGGTCTGCATCTTGAAAATCTCGGTGCCGATGTGTGCCACCGAGCCATTGCCCTGGGAGGCATAGTTGAGTTTGTCCGGGTTGGCCTTGGCATACGCGATGAACTCGCGCAGGTTGTTCGCCGGTACCGAGGGGTGGATGGCGATCACGTTGGTGGCGACTGTGACCAGGCCCACCGGGGTCAAATCCTTCAGATCCCAGGGCAGCTTGTCCATGAGGATGGGATTGGCGATGTGGTAGCCCGAGTAGGAAACCAGCAGACTGTGGCCGTCCTTGGGGCCGCGCGCCACTTGCTGATAGGCCAGGTTGCCGCTGGCACCAGGCTTGTTTTCGATCACGACCGACTGGCCCATGATCTTGGCGAGACTGTCGCCAACCAAGCGGGCCGAGGTATCGACCAGTCCGCCAGGTGGGTTGGGTACCACCAGGTTGATCGGACGGGTGGGGAAGTTTTGGGCCAAAAGTGCCAGTGGTGCAGCGAGCAGGGTCGTTACGAGGGTCCGGCGAAGCAGGGGGAAGGCGAGTTTCATGATGTTGTCTCCTGTCATGTGATCCGATGAGCGCTGTCTCAGCGCATGCCAATGCGGGCGTCCGGGCCAAAAATTGCGCTGGCTTCTCTGGGCAGACAGCGCCAGTACTGTGCAGAGGCTTGTACCTGCCCTTGCAGCGCAGCTGCCGCATGCCATCCCCATCGTGGGTTGTAGAGAAAGGCACGTGCCAGGGCGACCAGATCGGCGTCACCCCGCTGCAGCACGGCTTCGGCCTGTGCAGGTTCGGTGATCAGGCCCACCGCCATGGTGGGCAGTCCTGTGCGTGCCTTGACCGCCTTGGCCAGATGCACCTGGTATTCGGGGCCGACGGGAATCTTCTGCAGTGGCGATACGCCGCCGGAAGACACGTGCACGAACTGGGCGCCTGCCGCTTGGATGCGTGCGCTCAGCTCGGCGGTTTCTTCAATGGTCCAGCCGCCTTCCACCCAGTCGGTGCCCGAGAAACGGATGCCCAGCGTGCCGTCGAAAACCTCTCGCACATCCTGGAAGACCTCCAGTACCAGACGGATCCTGTTGTCGAAGCTGCCGCCATACTGGTCGGTGCGCTGGTTGGACAGGGGCGAGAGGAACTGGTGCAGCAGGTAGCCATGGGCACCATGCAGTTCGATGGCCTCGATGCCGATCGCTTTCGCTCGTCTGGCGGAGACGATGAAGTCGGCGCGGATTTTGGCGATGCCCTCCAGCGTCAGCTCAGAAGGAGCCGCTTCCTGCGGCAGGTGGGGCAGGGCGCTGGGGCCCAGCGGAAGCCAGCCACCGTCCTGAGGTGCGATCAGCATGCCGCCGCGCCAGGGTACCTCGCTGGATGCCTTGCGCCCGGCGTGACCCAGTTGAATGCACACCGGCATGTGCGGTGCCTGGCGACGGGCGCGGTCCAGCTTGTCGTGCAAGGCCGCTTGTGTGGCGTCGTCCCACAGGCCAAGGCAGCCGGGGCTGATGCGGCCTTCGGCAGAGACAGCGGTGGCTTCCAGTGTGAGCAGGCCGGCGCCGCTGTTGAGCAGGTTCGTCCAGTGTGCCTGATGCCAATCGGTGGCCTGGCCATCGACCGCGGAGTACTGGCACATCGGCGCGACCACGATGCGGTTGGGCAAGGTCAGCGGACCGCGTGGAGCGTTGAAGGTGAAGGGGGTGAAAAGCAGACTCATAGCCACATGCTAGAGGCTGCAGTGTTGTCTGGCGATCCTTCAGGTGACAGACAGTGCCTGATTGTCGTGTTGAGGCCAAACTGACCATTCGGCCGGCATCGGGGCCTCGACCTTCAGGGCTGCGCCGCTGACCGGATGCGTCAGTTGCAGCGTGCAGGCGTGCAGCCACAGCCGCCCCAGGCCCAGGTGCCCCGCCACCGCGTGGTTCAGCGGCCCCTTGCCGTGGGTAGCATCGCCCAGGATCGGGTGGGCGATGTGCTTGGCGTGCCGGCGCAACTGGTGGCGCCGGCCGGTCAGGGGTTGCAGTGCCACCTCGGCCCAGCGCAGCGTCGGAAAGGCGCCCTGTGCCACCGGCAGTTCGCCCCGGCGCAAGGTACGCAGCCGGGTCTGGGCGCTTTGGACTTCCTCGCGCTGGCTGCGCATGTCATCGGGCGTGCGCTTGAGGGGGTGGTCGATGAACAGTTCGTCAGCCGGCCAGCCACGCACGATGGCGCGATACTGCTTGTGCAGGCCTTCGCCGCTTTCAAAGGCCTGGCCCAGGGTGCGGGCCACCTCGGCGCTGAGCGCAAACACCAGCACCCCGCTGGTGCCCTTGTCCAGCCGGTGTGCCGGCCAGACGGCTTGCCCGATTTGGTCGCGCAGGGTCTGCAGCACAAAGCGCGATTCCCCCTTGTCCAGCGGGGTGCGGTGCACCAGCCAGCCGGCGGGTTTGTTGACGATGGCGAGATAATCGTCCAGGTAAAGGATATTGAGCATGCTGTTCCTATTGTCTCCCGCCAAATCCCTCGACTACGACACGCCCGCCGGCGACGTGCCGCACACCCTGCCCGCTTTTGTGCCCCAGGCGGCTGAACTGATCGAGGTGCTGCGTCCGTATTCGCCCCAGCAGATCGCCGAGCTGATGGACCTGTCGGACGCGCTGTCGGTGCTCAACGTGGCCCGCTACGAGGCCTGGAGTCCGAAGTTCACCGCCAAAAATTCCAAGCAGGCGGTGCTGGCCTTCAATGGCGATGTGTACGAAGGCCTGGACGCCAAGAGCCTGAACGCCAGACAGCTCGAATGGGCGCAGGACCATGTGTGCATCCTGAGCGGCCTGTATGGCGTGCTGCGGCCGCTGGACTGGATGCAGCCCTACCGGCTGGAAATGGGCACCAGCCTCAAGAACCCCAAGGGTGCCAACCTTTACAAGTTCTGGGGCACGCAGATTGCCGACTACCTCAACGAGCGGCTGGCCAAGGACAAGAGCCCGGTCATCATCAACCTGGCTTCGCAGGAATACTTCAAGTCGGTGGACCGCAAGGCGCTCAAGGCCCGCGTGGTCGAGTGCGTGTTCGAAGACTACAAGGGCGGCAAGTACAAGGTCATCAGCTTCAACGCCAAGCGTGCCCGCGGCCTGATGGCGCGCTGGGCCATCACCCACAATGCGCAAAAGCCCGAAGACCTGCTGGGCTTTGACGGCGAAGGCTATGCCTTTGACAAGGCCGCGTCCGAGCCGGATCGGCTGGTGTTCCGCCGCAAGCTGGAGGCTTGATGGGGTCTGCCGCTTTCAGTTTGATGAGGCCCGGCCCTTTTAATCTGTCATCCAGGGCCCTTTTATTTGTCATCCTGTGCCCTTTTATTTGTCATCCCGGGCTTGACCCGGGATCCATGGATTCCCGCTTTCGCGGGAATGACGCAATTCAAAACCCATGAGCAACACCCCCGAACAATCCCAGCTGGGCAAAGCCAGTAGCTACGCCGACCAGTACGACGCCAGCCTGCTGTTCCCGATCCCGCGCCAGCCCAAGCGCGACGAAATCGGCGTGACCGATCGCCCGGTGTTCTTTGGCGCCGACCTCTGGACCGCGTTTGAACTCTCGTGGCTCAACCCCAAGGGCAAGCCGCAGGTGGCGATCGCCCACATCACCATCCCGGCCGAGAGCACGCACATCGTCGAGAGCAAGTCCTTCAAGCTCTACCTCAACAGCTTCAACAACACCCGGTTTGAATCCCATGATGAGGTCAAGGCCCGCATCCGCGGCGACATCAGCGCGGCCATCTGGCAGGGTGGCCCGGTCATGGCAAGTGCCGGCGTGAAGCTCTTGATGCCCGAGCAGTTCGACGCCGAGCCGGTGCACGAACTCGACGGCCTGAACCTGGACCGGCTGGACATCGAATGCACCCAGTACCAGCCTGCGCCCGAGCTGCTGCGTGCCAACACCGAAGATGCCCCGGTGACCGAAACCCTGATCAGCCACCTGCTCAAAAGCAATTGCCTCGTGACGGGCCAGCCCGACTGGGGCAGCGTGCAGATCAGCTACAGCGGCCATCAGATCGACCAGGCGGGTTTGCTGGCCTACATCGTGAGCTTTCGCAACCACAACGAGTTCCACGAGCAATGCGTCGAGCGCATCTTCATGGACGTGTGGACGCGCTGCAAACCCACGCAACTGACGGTGTATGCGCGCTACACCCGGCGTGGTGGACTGGACATCAACCCCTGGCGTACCAGCGCGCCGGGGGCCTTGCCGCCCAACGTGCGCACAGCACGTCAGTGAGCTGGCTCAGCCGAAGTCCCTAAAGCCCTTGAGCGGTGCCAGTGGCGGGAACTGCGGTTCGCGTTTTTCCTTCATGGCGGTGATCGCCTCGCGCACATTGGCGTTGCTCCACACCGCGCCCTGTATCCAGCCCATTTGTTTCAGGCCTTCGTCCACGCTGTGATCGCGCGCGTAGTGCAGCACCTGCTTGGTGCCCCAGATGGCCACGGGCGGTTTACTGGCAATTTCTTTCGCAGCCTGCAGGGCGGCGGTCACGGTGGCTTCGTGGGTAGGCAGCACTTCGTTGACGAGGCCCCAGGCCATGGCCTTGTCGGCGCTGAGCCGTCTGCCGGTGTAGGCCAGTTCCTTGACCAGCGCCATGGGCAGCAGCTTGGGCAGGCGCTGCAGCGTGCCCACATCGGCCACCATGCCGATGTTGATTTCCTGCACGCAGAAGAAGGCGTCGGCACTGCAGTAGCGCATGCAGCAGGCCGTGACCATGTCCACCGCGCCGCCGATGCAGCCACCCTGAATGGCGGCAATGACCGGCATGCGCAATTGTTCGAGCAGCGTGAACGTGTGCTGCATGTCGGTCAGCAGGTCGTAAATGGCGGCGCGGCCTTCGGCGCTCCGGTCGTCCATGGCAATCGCCCCGCCAAAGGTCTGCAGGTCCATGCCCGCGCTGAAGTGCTTGCCGGTGCTGGAGATGACCAGCGCCCGTGCTGTGCCTTCACTGTGCAGGCGCGTCAGGATCTCGTGCAGCTCGCGCCAGAAAGTCGGGTGCATGGTGTTCATCGCCTCGGGGCGACTCAGCACCAGGTGGGCGATGTGGTTCTCAGTCGTCAGGGAAAAGCAGCTCGGTTTGTCCATGGGGTGTCTCCTCGGAAGCAATGTAGTGGGTGGCTTCGGGCGGTGCTGTCCCGGCCTTGACCAGCGAGCCCACCCGCACGCCCAGCAGGCGGATGCGGCGCTCAAGCTGAACGCGCTTGAGGCATTGCCCGGCGATTTGCCGGATGCGTTGGGCGTCGGCAATATATTCGCCCAAGCTCTGGTCGCGCGTGACGCTCTGGAAGTTGTCGTAGCGGATCTTGATGCCAATCGTCCGGCCTTCGTAGCCCTTGCGCTGCAGATCGGCGGCCACCTGCTCGCACAGGCGGGTGAAGATGCCGCCGAGTTCTTCGCGGTCGCGCACCGCATGCAGGTCGCGCTCGAAGGTGGTTTCGCGGCTCATGCTGACGGGTTCGCTCTCGGTCACCACCGGCCGCTCGTCGCGGCCCCAGGCCGCGTCGTGCAGCCAGGCGCCGTAGCTTTTGCCAAAGTGTTGCATCAGCCAGGCCCGGTCACGCCCGGCCAGCTGACCAATCGTTTCGATGTCCTGGGCCTTGAGCTTTTCGTCCGCTTTGGGACCGATGCCGTTGATCTTGCGGCAGGGCAGGGGCCAGATCAGGGTCTGCAGGTCCGCCTCGTGCACGATGGAGATGCCGTTGGGCTTGTTGAACTCGCTGGCCATCTTGGCGATCAGCTTGTTGGGCGCGACGCCAATCGAACAGGTCAGGCCGGTTGCTTCAAAAATGCTTTTCTGGATCAGCCGCGCCAGCACCCGGCCACCTTCGCGCTGACCGCCGGGCACCTCGGTGAAGTCGATGTAGACCTCGTCCACCCCACGGTCTTCCATGACGGGCGCGATCTCGGTGATGACGGCCTTGAAGGTGCGTGAGAAATGCCGGTACCGCTCGAAGTCCACCGGCAGCAGGATGGCTTCGGGGCAGAGCTTGGCGGCTTTCATCAGGCCCATGGCCGAGCCAATGCCGAACTGCCGCGCCGCGTAGGTGGCGGTGGTGATGACGCCGCGCCCGGTGTAGCCCGAGAGGCGCGGAAAAAATTCCAGCGGAATGTGCGCCAGCCGCTCCTGAAAATTTTCGGCCGTCCACTCGCCTTCGGGGTAGGCGA
>Ga0255165_1000378_pt1 | contig 15931 bp, 17 predicted proteins | sample Atl_Cont_RepB_8d_FD_183182 | JGI IMG/M metagenome (GOLD analysis project Ga0255165, IMG submission 183182) | Freshwater microbial communities from Altamaha River, Georgia, United States - Atl_Cont_RepB_8d | ecosystem: Environmental > Aquatic > Freshwater > River | place: USA: Georgia | collected... | reverse complement strand
GGGGAGCGCCCATCCATCAGCACTTCGCCTTCGTGGCTGTCCTGCTGGAAGTAACGCGCAAACGACGGCTCGCGCACCAGGTGCACCACATGCTGGCCCTGATCGCGTTGGGCGTCGATGCCCAGGTGCTGGCTGGCCGCACTGTTGCACCATTCGATGCGCCCCTCGCGGTCCAGCAAGGTCACACCGTTGGGCGAGGCCTGGATGGCGTTGAGGTAGCGCTGCAGGCGCTCGGCATGGTCCTGGACCTGTTTGTCGCGCTGACGCAGCACGCGCCGGATGCGGTCACCGACCTCGCGCCAAAGCCCTGCCAGACGGGGCGGGTCACCCAACGGTCCGCCACGGAACCAGGCTTCGAGGCGGTGCGCGCGCCAGAGCTGCTGCAGCGCCCAGAACAGGCTGCCCAGCCAGGCGCCTGCGCCCGCTGCATCCGCGCCAAGCAGCAAACCGCCCAGCACACCGCCGAGCAGGCTCCAGAGCAACAATGCGATGAGGTAAACGAACATGAATCAGGCAGACGGCCTGGCCGTCAGGCGGTAACCGGCACCACGCACCGTCTCGATCATCTTGCCGGCATCGCCCAGTGCCTCGCGCAGGCGCTTGACGTGCACATCGACCGTGCGTTCCTCAATGTAGACATGGTCGCCCCAGACCTTGTCAAGCAACTGACCGCGGCTGTGCACCCGCTCGGGATGCCGCATGAAATACTGCAGCAGCTTGAACTCGGTCGGCCCCACCTTGAGCGCCTGCGCCTGCCAGCTCACGCGGTAGGTGTCAGCGTCCAGGCTCAACCCGCCCACCGTCACCACGCCACCGGCCTGCTCAGGCACGCGGCGGCGCAAGACCGCGCGAATACGGGCCAGCAGCTCACGCGGCGAAAAGGGTTTGACGATGTAATCGTCGGCCCCGGCATCGAGCCCGGCCACCCGGTCTGGCTCATCACCGCGTGCCGTGATCATGAGGATCGGCACCACCTTGCTGCGCGGGTTGCCGCGCCAGCGTTTGGCGAGGCTCAGGCCACTCTCGCCAGGCAGCATCCAGTCGAGCAGGATGACATCGGGTAAAACCTCATCGAGCTCCTTCTGCGCCGTCTCAGCATCCATGGCCCACACCGGCTGAAAGCCGTTGTGGCGCAAATTGACCGCCATGAGTTCGGCAATCGCGGGCTCGTCTTCTACGATCAGGACCCTGGGCTGGTTTCTCATTTCACGACAGATTCGACATCGGCCCGGGCGGTATGACGCACATCGGCCCCCTTGACCACATAAATGATGAACTCGGCGATGTTCTTGGCATGGTCACCGATGCGCTCGATGGCCTTGGCCACGAACAGCAGGTCCAGGCTGGCCGAAATCGTGCGCGGGTCTTCCATCATGTAGGTCACCAGCTTGCGCAGGAAACCGTCGAACTCGGCGTCGATCAGGTCGTCTTCCTTCATGATCACCAGCGCCGCCTGGACATCCAGCCGGGCAAAGGCATCGAGGGCCTTGCGCAACAGACCCGAAGCCAGATCGGCCGCTACGCGCAGCTCTGAAGCGGGCAGCGAGCGGGTGATGCCCTGCTCCACGATCAGCTTGACCATGCGGGCGATGCGTTCGGACTCGTCACCGGCACGCTCGAGGTTGGCGGTGATCTTGGAAATCGCCATCAGCAGGCGCAGATCGCGCGCCGTCGGCTGACGACGGGCGATGATCGACGACAGCTCCCGGTCGATCTCGACCTCCATCGCATTGACCTGCTTTTCGGTGGTGATCACCTGCTCTGCGACCTCCACGCTGAACTGCGAAAGCGCATACACCGCGTGGCGGATCTGCGATTCAACCAGCCCCCCGAGTTCGAGCACGCGGGAAGAGGCGTTGGCCAGTTCGGCGTCGAACTGGCTGGAAATGTGCTTGTCCATCTGATGTGCTCCTCGTGGCTCAGCCAAAACGGCCGGTGATGTAGTCTTCGGTTTCCTGGCGGTTGGGCTTCATGAAAATCTGTTCGGTCTGACCGAATTCGATCAGCTCGCCCAGGTACATGTAGGCGGTGAAGTCCGACACCCGCGCCGCCTGCTGCATGTTGTGGGTCACGATGGCCACGGTGTAGTCGTTTTTGAGTTCGTTGACCAGCTCTTCCACTTTGGCAGTCGAGATGGGGTCCAGCGCCGAGGTCGGCTCGTCCAGCAGGATGACCTTGGGTTTGACCGCCACCGTACGTGCAATGCACAGACGCTGTTGCTGGCCGCCGGACAGGGACAGACCACTCTGACCCAGTTTGTCCTTGACCTCATTCCAGATCGCGGCCTTGGACAGCGCCCACTCGACCCGGTCGTCCATTTCGGAGCGGCTCAGGTTTTCGTAGAGCTTCACGCCAAAGGCGATGTTGTCGTAGATCGACATCGGAAACGGGGTGGGCTTCTGGAACACCATGCCGACGCGGGCGCGCAGCAGGTTCAGATCCTGCTTGGGGTCGAGGATGTTTTCGCCATACAGGTTGATCTGGCCTTCTGCCCGCTGACCCGGGTACAGGCTGTACATGCGGTTGAGGGTGCGCAGCAACGTGGATTTGCCGCAACCGGAAGGCCCGATGAAAGCGGTGACCTTGTGCTCGGCGATGTCGAGGTTGATGCCCTTAAGGCCCTTGAAAGTGCCGTAAAAGAATTCCAGGTTTCGGATCTCGATGGCATTCTTCATGCCGGTCGGGTTCAGTACATTCGATGTGTTCATGGAGGATCTCGTTCAGAACAGATTCAGGACGGGTTCAATGGGCGCTCTTTTCGCGGAAGAACACGCGGGCCACGATATTGAGCACCAGCACCGTGAGCGTGATCAGCAGCGCACCGCCCCAGGCCAGGCGCACCCAGTTGTCGTACGGACTCATGGCAAACTGGAAGATCACCACCGGCAGGTTGGCCATGGGCGCATTCATGTTGGTCGAGAAGAACTGGTTGTTCAGCGCAGTGAACAGCAGCGGCGCAGTCTCGCCACTGATGCGGGCCAGCGCCAGCAGCAGGCCGGTCATCACACCCGCACGGGCGGCACGCAGCGTCACAAAAGTGGCCACTTTCCAGCGGGGCGCGCCCAGTGCAAAAGCCGCCTCGCGCAAGCTGCCGGGCACCAGTCGCAGCATGTTCTCGGTGGTACGCACCACCACCGGAATGGCGATCAGCGACAGCGCGATCGAACCGGCCCAGCCTGAAAAATGCTTGACCTGCGCGACATAGATAGCGTAGACAAACAGGCCCAGCACAATGGACGGGGCCGACAGCATGATGTCGGTCACAAAGCGCGTGAGACTGGCGGTCTTGCTCTGGTCACCGTATTCCGCCAGATACACCCCGGCAAAAATGCCGATCGGCGTGCTGACCAGCGCGGTAGAAACCACCATCATCAGACTGCCAACGATGGCGTTGGCCAGACCCCCACCCTCAGAGCCCGGGGCCGGGGTGGATTGTGTGAACATGGCCCAGTCGATGGCGGCAAAGCCGTTCTTGAACAGCACCACCAGAATCCAGAGCAGCACAGCCAGGCCCAGAGCCATGGCGCCCATCGACAAGGTCAGGCCAATGCGGTTGGTCATCTTGCGACGACGGTAAATTGCAGCATCCATTGCGGTCTCTCTTTAAGGTGATGGGGACAGGGCCGAAGATCTGTCCCGCAAAGTCATTTCATCAGGTCTTGCTGCCCTTGGCTTTTTCGCCACGCAGGATCAGGATCTTGGCCAGCGAGAGAACCACGAAGGTGATGATGAAGAGCACCAGACCCAGTGCAAACAGGGTCGAGAGGTGGAAGTCCGCAGCCTCGCCGAACTCGTTGGCCAGGGTCGAGGCAATCGAGGAACCAGGGGAAAACAGCGAGCCGGTGATGCGCTGCGAATTGCCGATCACAAAGGTCACGGCCATGGTCTCGCCCAGGGCGCGCCCGAGGCCAAGCATGATGCCGCCGATAACGCCTTTTTGGGTGTAAGGCAGCACGATGTTGCGCACCACCTCCCAGGTGGTGCAGCCCAGGCCATAGGCCGACTCGCGCAGCACAGGCGGTACGATCTCGAACACATCACGCATCACGGCAGCGATGAAAGGCAGGATCATGAAAGCCAGCACAATGCCCGCCGCCAGAATGCCGATGCCGTTGGTGGCGCCACCGAACAGGGGGCCGATCAGCGGCATCTGACCCAAGGTGGATTGCAGCGCAGGCTGACCGTATTCGGCGAACAGCGGTGCAAAAATGAACAGGCCGAACATGCCGTAAATGATGGAGGGCACGGCAGCCAGAAGTTCGATGGCCGTGCCCAGCGGGCGACGCAAGGCCACCGGACAGGTTTCGGTCAGGAACAGCGCAATGCCGAAGGACAGGGGAACCGCGATCACCAGTGCAATCGCGGCGCTCACCACCGTACCAAAAATCGCAATCGCCGCGCCAAACTCTTCATTGACGATGTCCCACTCGACACGCCACAGAAATTCAGGACCGAACTTGGCCAGAGCTGGCCAGGCATTGATGAACAAGGAGACGATGATGCCCATCAGCGCCACGAGCACCATCATGGAAAACAGCCATGTGATCTTGTGAAAGAAAAAATCCTGCAGGCGCTGGCGCTTGGCCACCGCCATCACCTGTGTTGCGGCCAAAGGGGCCTTGTCCGGAGTGGCGCTCAGGCTCATATCAATTCCTTGAAGGGTTGCCATGACGATCTCTTGGGAGGGCAATCAAACCAACGGCCCCGGTCCAAATCAGACCTGGGGCCGTATTGTGTCAGTCAAATGACAAATCAGTTCTTGATCTGTGACCAGACACGCTGGCGGATCTGTGCAGTCAGGGCGTCAGGCAACGCCACGTAGTCGAGTTCGGCAGCCATCTGCTTGCCGCTCTTGAAGGCCCAGTCGAAGAACTTGAGGGCATCCCTGGAAGCAGCCTTGTCGCTCGGGTCCTTGTACATCAGGATGAAAGAGGCGGTGCTGATGGGCCAGCTGTTGGCGCCCTTGGCATTGACCATGGACACCCCCATGCCCGGCACACTGAACCAGTCGGCGCCAGCGGCAGCCGCAGCGAAAGTGGCATCGTCAGGGTTGACGTATTTGCCATCGGCATTCTGCAGCTGCAGGAAGTTCATGTTGTTCTTCTTGACGTAGGCGTACTCGACATAGCCGATGGCGCCTTTCACGCGGGTCACGTTGGCGGCCACGCCTTCGTTGCCCTTGCCGCCGACCGACGAAGCCGCTGGCCACTTGACGGCAGCGCCCTTGCCCACCTTGTCGGCCCAGTCCTTGCTGACCGCAGCCAGGTAATCGGTGAAGTTGAAGGTGGTGCCGGAACCGTCAGCGCGGTGCACCACGGTGATGGCCTGGTCCGGCAATTTCTTGCCAGGGTTCAGGGCGGCCAGCTTGGAGTCGTTCCATTTGGCGATCGTGCCTAGGTAGACCTCGGCCAGCACCGGACCGGTGATGCGCAGCTCGCCAGGCTTGAAACCGTCCAGGTTCACCACCGGCACGGTGCCGCCGATGATGGCCGGGAACTGCACCATGCCGTCCTTGTCCAGATCCTCACCCTTGACCGGTGCATCGCTGGCACCAAAGGTCACGGTCTTGGCGCGGATCTGGCGAATGCCACCAGACGAACCGATGGACTGGTAGTTCAGGCCCACACCGGTTTCCTTCTTGTAGGCCTCGGCCCACTTGGAATAGATCGGGTAGGGAAAGGTGGCGCCAGCGCCAGTGATGTCAGCCGAAAAGGACGTCAGGGCGGCGGCACCCAGGCCAACAGCCACCAGCAGGGATTTGATTCGCATGAAAAGCTCCTGTTTGAAACACGAGTGAAGGATTCGCGCCTGTCGCCCGGTCGGGCGCTTGAGGCGTGTCCGAAGACAGGAGCGACTTTATGGTTTGAATGTGACAGCTTTGTGTCAAAGGGCCGGGCTGTTTGTCACAGAACTGCCATGTTTCGATTCGACAATTAGTGGGGTCCATCAGCACACCCTGTATACCGACGGAATTCACCATGAATCACAATGTTTTCAACGTCCTTTTCCTGTGCACCGCCAACTCGGCCCGCAGCATCATGGCCGAAGCCATCCTGCAGCACCTGGGCGCGGGGCGCTTTCAGGCGTTCAGCGCGGGCAGCCACCCAGCCACTGCGGTCAACCCCTACGCAATTGAACTGCTGCGCCGCAACGAATACACCACAGAAGGCCTTCGCAGCAAAAGCTGGGACGAGTTTGCCGAGACCGGCGCACCCCATATGGACTTTGTGCTGACGGTTTGCGACAACGCAGCGGGCGAAGTCTGCCCGTTCTGGCCTGGCCAGCCGATGACTGCACACTGGGGTGTCGCCGATCCGGCAGCTGCGCAGGGCGACGAAGCCGCCATCTTCAAGGCCTTCAACGACGCCTTCATGGTGCTCCACCGCCGAATAGCCCTACTCGTCAATCTGCCGATTGAAAAGCTCGATCGGCTGGCCCTGCAAAAGAAGTTGGTGGAGATCGGCCAGCACAACACAGGTCCGACAGCCTGACTGCCACGAGTCCAAGATGGGCTCAGGCAGAACTATGATGGCCGCGCAATGGTGGAGTTGAAACGTGGGTGTTTTTGAACGATTTCTGACCGTCTGGGTCGGTCTGGGGATCCTGGCCGGTGTGGGACTGGGCCTGCTGCTGCCCGGCATTTTTGAAGCGGTGGCCGCGATCGAGGTGGCCCAGGTCAACCTGGTGGTGGCCGTGCTCATCTGGATCATGATCTACCCAATGATGATCCAGATCGACTGGGGCGCCGTGCGCGATGTCGGCAAACGCCCGCAGGGTCTGCTGCTCACGCTGGTCATCAACTGGCTGGTCAAGCCCTTCACCATGGCTGCACTGGGCGTACTCTTTTTTGAACACCTCTTCGCGGCCTGGGTCGATCCGCAGTCGGCCCGCGAATACATCGCCGGCATGATCCTGCTGGGTGTGGCGCCCTGCACGGCGATGGTGTTTGTCTGGAGCCAGCTGGTCAAGGGCGATGCCAACTACACCCTGGTGCAGGTCTCGCTCAATGACCTGATCATGGTGTTTGCCTTTGCGCCCATTGCAGCTTTCCTGCTGGGCGTGACCGATGTCACCGTGCCCTGGCAGACGCTGCTGCTTTCGACCGTGCTCTATGTGGTGCTGCCCCTGCTGGCGGGCATGGCCACTCGCAGGCTGCTGGCACCCGAGGCGTTGAGCCAATGGGTGGCCCGCCTCAAACCTTGGTCGATTCTGGGGCTGATCGCCACCGTGGTGCTGCTGTTCGGTTTTCAGGCCGGTACCCTCATCGAGCAACCCGGTGTGATCGCATTGATAGCTGTGCCGCTGATCCTGCAGACCTACGGAATTTTCTTCATCGGCTGGTGGGCCGCCCACTGGCTCAAGCTGCCTCACAACATTGCTGGACCCGCCTGCCTGATCGGGACCTCCAACTTTTTCGAGCTGGCGGTGGCGGTGGCGATTTCGCTGTTCGGGCTGAACTCGGGTGCGGCGCTGGCGACGGTGGTGGGGGTCCTTGTGGAAGTGCCTGTGATGCTCTCGCTGGTTGCCATGGTCAACCGCTGGCGCAGGTGAGCCCCGGCCGACTCGTGACACAGGGCTGTCACAGAGGGACGGCAACATGTCCTTATAGCCCATTCACTTGAAATCACCGAAGACAAGATCGCGCAACTGCGCGAAGACCTGCTGGACTCGCTGGACGAAGAGTTCGAGCTGGAGATGGAAGACCGCCTCGGCGAGGATGCGGCGCGGCAAGGCGCGAGCAGTTCCAGCCGGATTCAGTACTTTCGCGAGCTGCTCCGCCTGCAAACCGAGCTGGTCAAGCTGCAGGACTGGGTGGTGCACAGCAAACACCGCCTGGTGATCCTGTTTGAAGGTCGCGATGCGGCCGGCAAGGGTGGGGTGATCAAGCGCATCACCCAGCGGCTGAACCCCCGCGTGTGCCGCGTGGCCGCCCTGCCCGCACCCAACGACCGCGAAAAAACCCAGTGGTACTTTCAACGCTATGTCTCGCACCTGCCGGCAGCAGGCGAAATGGTGCTCTTTGACCGCAGCTGGTACAACCGCGCGGGCGTCGAGCGGGTGATGGGCTTTTGCTCGGACGAGGAATACGAAGAGTTTTTGCGCTCGGTGCCCGAAAAGTACTGAGCTGCGTGGGCAAAGCCCAGGACGACATGGACTCGTCATGGCTGCGTCATATTGAAGTCACATAATGCATGGGCAAGCAGTACTCACGCCATGCAGACCAAAAACCTATTTGCCGCCATTGACCTGGGCTCGAACAGTTACCGCCTCGAAATCGGACGCCTCGAGAATGGCCATTTGCGTCGCGTGGAGTACATCAAGGAGACCGTACGCCAGGGCAACGGTCTTGACGCCGAACGCAACCTGACCGAAGACGCCATGGCACGCGGGCTGGCCTGCCTGGCCCGTTTTGGCGAGCGCATAGCCGGCTTCAAGTCGACCCATGTCCGCGCTGTGGCCACACAGACCCTGCGCGAAGCGCGAAACCGTGATGCCTTTCTGGTCCAGGCCCGCAAAACACTGGGTTTCCCGATCGAGGTGATCGCAGGACGAGAAGAAGCCCGCCTGATTTACCTGGGTGTATCGCACCTGCTGCCCGACAGCGATGAGCGCCGCCTGGTGGTGGACATCGGTGGCCGATCCACCGAACTGATCCTGGGTCAAGAACACACGCCACACACCCTGGAGTCCTACCGCGTCGGCAGTGTGGCCTGGTCCATGAAATATTTTCCCGACGGCCAGTGGACGCATGGCGCTTTCAAGGTGGCAGAAATCGCGGCCAAGGCTGTCCTCGACGAAGCCTTGAACCTGTATCCGCGTGACAGCTGGGATCGTGCTTACGGTTCCTCAGGCACCATCGGGGCAGTCGCCGATGCCCTGCAAGCCAATGGCTGGCCTGCTGGCCCCATCACACGCGAGTCGCTTGACTGGCTGCTGGAAAAGCTGCTCAAGGCCCGCAGTGCCGAACACCTTCGCCTCGAAGGCATCAAGGAGGACCGGCGACCGGTGATCGGCGGTGGCCTGGCGGTGCTGCGTTCGGTGTTTGACCTTCTGCAAATTGACGAAATGCAGCCCGCACAGGGTGCCCTGCGCCAGGGCGCGCTCTTTGACCTGCTCGACCGCGAGAACCCGCAGACCGACGTGCGCTCTCGCATGATCGACTGGCTGGCGAGCCATTTCGATGCCGACAAGGCACAGGGTGAACGGGTCGGACACACGGCCATTCGAATCTTCGATCAACTCATGCACAACCGCACGGACGCTCCCACACTGGAGCGCTACCGTCGAAAATTGCATTGGGCAGCGCGGGTGCATGAAATCGGCATGCTGATTTCACACAGCGACTACCACAAGCACGGCGCCTACATCCTCGAAAATACCGACCTGCAGGGCTTCACGGTTGACGAACTGCATCGCCTGGGTCTGCTGGTACTCGGTCATCGTGGCAAGCTGCGCAAGCTTGAAGACAGCCTGGAAGACCCGGTATTCATCCTGCAGTTGCTGGCCCTGCGCCTGGCTGTCGTGCTCTGCCATGCCAGACGCGACCCTGACCTGCAAGACATGCAGCTGCAGCGCCATGACCCCGAACTGTCGTTCCGGATCACGCTACCCGAAGCCTGGGAGAGCCAATATCCCCAATCAGCGCACCTGTTGCGCGAGGAATGTACGGCATGGCAAAGGGCGCCATGGCGTCTGAATCTGCGCATGGATTGATTTCCACTTCAAACGGTATAAACTGTATATACCGTTTCAAGGAGAATCCATGGCAACTGCCAAATCCGATCGCGCATCATCTGCTGCGACCACCAGGAAGACTACGCCAGCCAAGTCACCCGCCAAAACCACTGCAGGATCGGCTGCCAAAAAGCCTGCAAAGGCCCCTGTGAAGGCAGCTGCAAAATCACCGGCTCAATCTGTCACTGCGCGTGCACACGCTCACCGTGCCGCCTCTGAAGCTGCCAATCTGACGACTCCCAAATCGGCCAGCAGCAAAGCCGAGAAGAAAAAGGACAAGCCCGAGAAGGTGAAGGTGTTGCGCGACAGCTTCACCATTCCCAAAGCCGAGTTCGCCCAAATCGCCGCGCTCAAAAAGCGGGCCATGGCCCTGGGTCAGGAGGTCAAGAAAAGCGAGCTGCTGCGTGCCGGCCTGCTGCTGCTGGGCAAGCAAAGCGATACCGCCCTGCTCAAGGCATTGGCGGCCGTGCCTACGCTCAAGACGGGCCGCCCTGGCAAGGCCTGATCAGAGCTTTTCCGGGCTCATGGCTGACAGGATCACGGTCTGGTCCTGTCCTTCGCGCTGACGGTGCCGCAGCCACCAGACGGCTCCCTTGCGGATGGCCATAGGCTCCGGGCCCATGCCGAACAGGTGCGACACCAGGGCCCCCAGCGCCGGTTGATGACCCACCACCAGCACCGGATGCCGGGCCTGAGGCCAGCCCGAAGTTTCGAGCACATCCTGCACCGTTGCACCAGGCGACAGGGCATCGCGCACCTTGTATTTGCGCTTGAGCGCCTGCGCCGTCTGTTCGGTTCGCACAGCGGGACTGCACAGGATTCGGGTGCCCTCGGGCAATTGCTGGTCAAGCCATTTGGCCATGCGCTCGGCATGTCTCTCGCCGCGCGGAGTCAGACGTCGCTGAAGATCGCTTTCACCTTCTTGAGGGTCAAACGCTTCGGCATGACGCCACAGGATCAGGTCCATTTCAGTTTCCATGCTTCATGTAGCGATTGGCCAGAGCCAGCTGAGCGCCGGGCTTGCGCGCAGACCCAGAAGCGGGCGCATAGGATCCGTCCTCTGTCATGCACCAGGCGTCTCGTTCATCATGCAGGTAGGCCTGCAGGCACTCGTCAATGATGCGCTGGCGCAGCACCGGGTCTTCCACCGGCCAGGCCACTTCAATGCGCCGCATCATGTTGCGGTTCATCCAGTCTGCGCTGGAGAGGTAGAGCGCTTGCTGTTCACCGGCCCGGAAATACGAGACACGGGAATGTTCGAGGAAACGGCCGATGACCGAACGCACCCGAATGCGGTCGGTTTGCCCGGGCCGGCCGGCAGGCAGCATGCAGGCACCGCGAACGATCAGGTCAATCCGGACACCGGCCTGTCCCGCCTCGATCAAGGCTTCGATCAAGGGCACATCGGTCAAGGCGTTCATCTTGAGGATGATCCGTGCGTCCTGACCCTGCCTGGCGGCCTGGGCGGTCCGCGCGATCCAGCGCAGCATACGCGCATGCAGGTGAAAGGGTGCCACCAGCAGTTTGTGCATGCGCGGCAATGGGTTCTGGCTGGCAAGGTGGGTGAAGAGTTCATCCATGTCGGCCGTGATGCGGCTGTCGGCAGTCAGCAAGCTCAGGTCGGTGTAGAGGCGGGCGGTGCGGGGGTTGTAGTTACCGGTGGACAGGTGGCCATAGCGGCGCAGCCGCTTGCCTTCGCGGCGTGTGATCAGCAGCATCTTGGCATGGGTCTTGAGGCCCACCACACCGTACACCACCTGCACACCGATCGCTTCGAGCTGCTCGGCCCAGTTGATGTTGGCCTCTTCGTCAAATCGGGCCTTGAGCTCGACCACGGCCGTCACTTCCTTGCCACGGCGCACGGCCTCGCGCAACAGATCCATCATCACCGGGTCACTGCCCGTGCGGTAAATGGTCTGTTTGATGGCCACCACATCCGGATCACGCACGGCTTCGCGCAGGAACGCGATCACGCCATCGAAACTCTCGAAGGGCTGATGGATCAGAACATCCTGCTGCCGCAGGTGCGCGAGGATGGAAGGCAAGCCATGCAGCCCCAGCGGCAGGCTCGCGCGGTAAGGTACAAACAGCAATGCCGGACGCGAGGCCAGGTCGATGAACTGGGACAAGCGCACCAGATTGACCGGCCCATTGACTCGGAACAGCGCCTGTGAAGGCAACTTCAGCTGCTCAAGCAGGAAATCCGACAACTGGGGGGAACAGCTGGAGGACACCTCCAGCCGAACCGCCTGGCCGTAATGGCGATGCTGCAGTCCCTGGCGCAATGCGGTGCGCAGGTTGACGACATCGTCTTCATCCACCGCCAGATCGGAGTGGCGGGTGACGCGGAACTGGGAAAACTGATCGACCTCGCGCCCCGGAAAAAGCTCGGACAAGTGGGCACGTATGACGCTCGAGAGCAGCACAAAGGCCCTGCCCTGCCCAGCCAGCTCTTCGGGCAAGGCGATCACGCGCGGCAGCACCCGGGGCACCTTGAGGATGGCGATTTCGTTTTGCCGGCCAAAAGCGTCCTTGCCCAGCAAATGCACAATGAAGTTCAGCGACTTGTTGGCCACCTGAGGCAAGGGGTGCGCCGGGTCAATACCGACGGGCAACAGCAGGGGCTTGACCTCGCGATTGAAGTAGGCCTGCACCCAGCGGCGCTGCGCCTCGTTGCGCTCGCCATGCGAGAGCAGGCGAATGCCCTGCCTGCGCAAAGCCGGCAACAGCACCTGGTTGTAGAGCCGGTATTGTTCGTCGACCATGGCATGGGCGCGATCGGCAATGCGCTTGAGTCCTGAAGGGTCTGAAGCGCCCTGCAGACCCTGCGCCACCTCCACATGCGGTGCCATGCGAACTTCGAAAAACTCGTCGAGGTTGGAGGACACGATGCACAGGTAACGCAAGCGCTCCAGAAGCGGCACGTTTTTGCGCCGTGCCCAGTCCAGCACGCGTGCATTAAACGCGAGAATGCTCAGGTCGCGATCCAGCAATGCGGGCATGCTGGCGGGCTGAGTGCTGGTCAGGCTGGCCGAATCAGCCATTGGACATCCATCATCAAGTCAGTTCAATGACAGATTCTGGCGATGCACGGTGACAGTACCGTGACAGAACCAACGGTTTCCCAAGGGAAGAAATCAGCCGCTTTTCCAAACCGAAAGTCATTTCACAGGCCTGCGAGTCAGGCGCTCCCCAGAAAATGCTTGCGGTAGCGCGACGGCATGTCTGCAATCCGCATCATCATCGGCAGATCGGCTGTATTGAAATCCGGGTCCCATGCAGGGGCGCCCAGGATTCTGGCGCCCAGCCGCAGGTAGCCCTTGATCAGGGCGGGCGGTTCCACCTGGAGGGTCTGGTCGAGTTCATCGATCGGCAAAGGCAGACGCGGAAACACCTGGCACTCGATCGGTGCCAGATGGGTCTGCCTGAGCTGGCTCCAGATGCTGGCGGCCACATCGCCGCTGACGACGCCGTTGTGCAGCATGGGGATGCTGGCACAGCCGATCATGGTGTCGAGCTGATTGCGGACCATGAATTCAGCCAGCGCGCCCCACAAGGCCATGATCACACCACCATGGCGATGATCGGGATGCACGCAGCTGCGTCCGAGTTCCACCATCTTGCTGCGCACACTGCGCAACCGGGTTAGATCAAATTCGGTATCGCTGTAAGTGCTGCCCACACGTTTGGCCTGGGCTGGCGTCAGCACGCGGTAGGTCCCGACCACCTGGCCAGAGACGCGGTCACGCACCAGCAGATGCTCGCAATAATCATCGAACAAATCGATGTCATGTTCCGCCACAGGGGTGTCCAGACGGGCACCCATCTCACCGACAAAAACCTGGTGCCTCAGGCGCTGCGCTTCTCGAACCTCATCGAGGTGCCGTGCCCAGTGAACCTCCGTGCCACCCGCGGCCACAGACGCAGCCACCTGGGGCGTTGCAGCCGGATGAAGTGACCCCCGGGGCAATTGGATCGGGGACAGCGCGAAAGTGGGATTGGGCAAGTCTTTCATGGCGTCAGGGTGCGGTTCTGTGTGGTGTTCAATGTGCCCACATGACATGACGGCCGGAAGAATCTTTGATGAAGACTTCGTGACAGGGCCTGCGCTGGGCCACTGTTAAACTGAAACGATGATCCTCGAACTTGCCGACATCCGTATCCAGCCTGGTCAGCAGGCTGCCTTTGAAGAAGCCGTGCAGCGCGGCCTGTCGACCGTGGCCATACGTGCCCAGGGTTTTCAGGGCGCCAAGGTCAACCGCGGCATTGAAAACCCCGAGCGCTATGTGCTGCAGATCTTCTGGGATACCCTCGAAGACCACACCGTGGGCTTCAGGCAATCACCGCTTTTTGCCGAGTGGCGTGCCATCGTGGGCCCTTTCTTCGCGGCTGCACCGGTGGTCGAGCATTTCGAACTGGCCTGGAAGTCCGCCTGAGCCAGCTCAGCCCGGGTTCTGCCCGGGTTGCTCGTGACCCGCTACCAGCCTTGACAACAGCTGCATGAAGGCCAGCTGATCTGCGGCGGACAGGGGCGCCAGGATATTTTGCTGCGCCTTCTCCACTGCAGCGTTCATGCGCGCGAGCATGCGGGCACCCAAGGGTGTCACATAGAGCAGTTTGCGTCGGCGGTCCTGCACATCTGCCTCCCGTCTGACCCAGCCTTTGGCTTCGAGACGGCCGATCACCGAGCCCGAGGTCGCTGCGTCGAAAGCCACCCGGTTTGCAAGCGTGATCTGGTCCTGCCCCGGTGAAGTCAGCATGGCCTGCATGAAGGCAAACTGTACTGGCGTGACATCCTGGTCTGCGGTCTCCCGCGCAAACTCCGCCACCGCGATTTGCTGTGCGCGGCGAATCAGGTGACCGGGCGCCTGGGCGAAATCAAAGCTTGTCGACATGTCTGGGTATGAATTGAGGGTAAACCCTAGTTCCTGCAGGTCGCTGGCAGGTTTTCTTGATAAGTATACTTATGAAATGCGCCCAGGCTCAGACCTGCAGCGTTCCTGCAGTGTCCATGTTGGAGTCCTAGCCATGTCCTACCTATTTGAGCCAGCTGCACCGGTCTGCGTGCCCGTGGTGGGTGAATCTCGCCAGTTCCCGGTCCACCGCGTGTATTGTGTCGGCCGCAACTACGAAGAGCATGCCAAGGAAATGGGCTTCACTGGCCGTGAGCCGCCTTTCTTTTTTCTCAAACCGGCCGACAGTCTGGTGGTGGTGCCCGATGGCCAGACCGGCAGCATGCCCTACCCCAGCCTGACGAGCAACCTGCACCACGAGATCGAACTGGTGGTGGCCATCGGCAAAGGCGGCAGGAACATCCGGGCCGCCGATGCTACCCAGCACATCTACGGTTATGCCGTGGGCCTGGACATGACCCGCCGCGACCTGCAGAACGACATGAAGAAACAGGGTCGCCCCTGGTGCATTGGCAAGGCCTTCGACCATTCGGCGCCGATCGGTCCAATCACCCCGCTGACCCAGGCCGGTGATGTCAACAACGCCGAAATCTTTCTGCAGGTCAATGGTGCCGACCGCCAGCGCAGCAACGTGAACAAGCTGATCTGGAACGTGGCTGAGACCATTGAACACCTGTCTGTTGCCTGGGAACTGAAAGCCGGCGATCTGATTTACACCGGCACGCCAGAGGGCGTTGCGGCTGTTGTGCAAGGCGACGAGTTGCTGGGCGAAGTGGCTGGCCTGGGTCAGCTCAAGGTCCGCATTGCCTGACCTGCGCCGCCCATGCCAGGGCGGCATATCTGATAGCCGTGCCAGGGCGACTCCTGTCGCCCCGGTCTTGCTTACGATCAAGCATTCGTTTCGGAGTTTCGATGAAAACCCTTTCCGCACTGGCGCAGCTCTGCGCTGTACTTGCTGGTCTGCTGATGACCGTCATCACCCTGATGACCTGCGTCAGCCTGATCGGCCGCAACACCACCGGCTGGACCATCACCGGAGACTTCGAGCTCACCGGCGTGGCCACGGGGGCTGCGATTGCCCTGTTCATGCCGCTGTGCCAGCTCAAGAAGGGCCACATCATCGTGGACTTTTTCACGTCCAAGGCCAGCGAAACGACCAACGCCTTTCTGGACCGCATTGGTGCGCTGTGTGTGAGTGTGCTCTTTGCGCTGATGACCTGGCGTACCGCTCTCGGCGGCATCAATGCCCATGAGACTTTCTCGGGCACGATGATGCTGGGCTT
>Ga0255165_1000373_pt1 | contig 16047 bp, 18 predicted proteins | sample Atl_Cont_RepB_8d_FD_183182 | JGI IMG/M metagenome (GOLD analysis project Ga0255165, IMG submission 183182) | Freshwater microbial communities from Altamaha River, Georgia, United States - Atl_Cont_RepB_8d | ecosystem: Environmental > Aquatic > Freshwater > River | place: USA: Georgia | collected... | reverse complement strand
ATGGCCGGCATCGGTCCAGTGAAACACCTCGGGTTGAGTGTCCTTGGGGCTTTGCAGTGCACCGAGCGAGCGCGTCATCGCGATCACGTGCATCAGTGTCATGCCTTGTTTGAGCTTGGCGTTGAGCATCACCGCACTGGTGACATGGCCAATCGGACGGTCAGCCGCCTTTTTGAGGATGTGCATCAGCCGCGTGAAATGCAGCAGGATCCACATCAACACGCCGCCTGCCGCCAGACCGATGCCCGCCCATCCGAACTGACGCCAGGCACCGATGGTCAGCACGATGACGGCCACGGGAACGAGAATCTTGTTGAAGTTCATGTTTTCAGGGGTTTGAACGGGTTCGCATAATACCGGGCATGCAGACCTCCCCATTCCTGACCCTGGTGATCAATCTGGACCGCTCGCCTCAGAGGCTGTTGGCCATCTCCAAACAGCTTGCGGGCCTGAACATGCCATGGGAAAGGCTGCCTGCCGCCGAAGGCAAACTGTATTCGCTGGAAGACGCTGAACTCGTGGATTTGCCCGAGTTTGGCCGTCGGCATGGGAAAACGCCTCTGCATGGCGAGCTGGGCTGCTACCTCTCGCATGTTTGGGCCATGCGCAGATTCCTGGAAACGGACAGTCCCTACGCGCTGATTCTTGAGGACGATGTGCACATTGCAGCGCATTTGCCGCAGGTCCTCGATGTCTTGGCGGCATGTTCAGCGGATTGGGACATGGTCAAACTCTCGGGGGTGCATTCCGGTACGCCTCTGAAGATCAAATCCCTGGGGAACGTAGGTAGCCTGGTGGTCACGCTGACCCCTTACACCGGTTCGAGTGCCTATGTGATCAACCGGCAGGCGGCGCAGAGGTACGCCTCGGACTTGTTGCCCATGCGGGTGCCGTATGACCATGAATTCGACAGGGGGTGGCACTGGGGCCTGAAAGTCCGGGCTGTCATGCCGCCGGCCTGTGGTCACGACCAGTCCGGCGAGTCCATGATCAACACCACTGCTGTGAACCGGAAATTCCATTGGACGCGGCGCTTGCCCGCCATGGGTTGGCGGCTTCAAAACCAATGGCGCCGCCTGATTTACGGTTGGCGCGTCTGGCTTCGGTTCCGGCTGAACTGAAGGGGATCAGTCCAGCCCGCGTACCACCTGCATCGCTTCCTCGATCCGCTCCACGCCGTGAATGGTCAGCCCGGCATAGGCCTTGTCGCCTTTTTTGGGCAGATTGGCCTTGGGCACCACCGCCACGGTGAAGCCCAGTTTGGCAGCTTCCTTCAAGCGTTCCTGGCCGCGCGGGGCCGGGCGCACCTCGCCGGCCAGGCCGACTTCGCCAAAGGCGATGAAGCCCTTGGGCAGCGGCTTGCCGCGCAGGCTGCTGGTGATGGCCAGCATGACGGCCAGGTCGGCAGCGGGCTCGCGGATGTGCACGCCGCCGACCGCGTTGACGAAGACGTCCTGGTCCATGCAGGCCACGCCCGCATGGCGGTGCAGCACCGCCAGCAGCATGGCCAGGCGGTCGCGCTCCAGGCCGACCGACAGGCGCCGCGGGCTGGGGCCGCCCGAGTCCACCAGGGCCTGGATTTCCACCAGCATCGGCCGCGTCCCTTCGAGCGTGACCATCACGCAGCTGCCGGGCACCGGTTCGCTGTGCTGGCTCAGGAAGATGGCGCTCGGGTTGGTCACGCCCTTGAGCCCTTTTTCGGTCATGGCGAACACGCCAATCTCGTTGACGGCGCCAAAGCGGTTCTTGATGGCGCGGATCAGGCGAAAGCTCGAATGCGTGTCGCCTTCGAAGTAGAGGACCGTGTCGACCATGTGTTCGAGCACGCGCGGGCCGGCCAGTGCCCCTTCCTTGGTGACGTGGCCGACCAGCACGATCGCGGTGCCGCTGGCCTTGGCCGCGCGTGTGAGGTGCGCTGCGCATTCGCGCACCTGCGCCACCGAGCCGGGCGCGCTGGTGAGCTGGTCCGAATACACCGTCTGGATCGAATCGATGATGGCCACCTTGGGTGAGCGGGCCTGCAGCGTGGCGAGGATTTTTTCGAGCTGGATCTCGGCCAGCACCGGCACCTGCGAGCCCGCCAGACCCAGCCGGCGCGAACGCAGAGCGACCTGGGCCCCGCTTTCTTCACCGGTCACGTACAGCGTTTCCAGGCCCGCACGCTCCAGCGCGTCCACAGCCTGCAGCAGCAGGGTCGATTTGCCGATGCCCGGGTCACCGCCGATCAGCACCACCCCGCCTTCGACGATGCCGCCACCCAGCACCCGATCCAGTTCTTCCTGGCCGGTGGGGTGGCGCTGCACATCGGTCGCCTCGATCTGCGACAGCGGCATGACTTCGGACGCTGGCGCCAGCCCTTGCGCCAGCGCGCTGCCAAAGCGGTTCTTGCCGCCTGCGGGTTCGGCCACGGATTCCACCAGGCTGTTCCAGGCGCCGCAGCTCGGGCATTTGCCCAGCCAGCGTGGGGAGGTGCCGCCGCATTCGTTGCAGGTGTAGAGGGTTTTGTCCTTGGCCATGGACCGATTGTGCCGCGTCACCCGGGCCGCTTACACTTTGCGCATGGAACTCAAAATCGTTGTTTATTCCAAGTCGGCCTGTCCGCAATGCGAATCGGCCAAGATGCTGCTCAAGACCCGCTCGCTCGCTTTTGAGGAAATCAAGATCGATGATGAAGCCGAGCGCATGGCCTTTTACGAAAAATGCGGCCCATCGGTGCGCCAGATGCCGCAGATCTTCATCAATGACCAGCGTGTAGGCGGGCTCTCGGGTCTGCAGTCTGCGCTGGCCCAGCTCGGCCGCTGAGCTTCAGCCCAGGCCGCGTGCCAGTGCGGCGGTGATCTCTGCTGCAGGCGCGGCGCGGCAGCCGCTGGCGTTCTGGCCAGACCACAAGGGGCTGCAGTCGGTGCGCCCCAGCGTCTCGAAGTGCGCACGCAGCGGGGCTACTGCGGCTGTGGCCGTTGGAAAAGCGGGGACTGCCGGGTGGAGCGGACCGAGTTCACGCATCAGCCGGTTGACGATGCCGCGCGCCGGCCGGCCGCTGAACAGCGTGGTCAGTTCGGTGTGCCGGGCGGCATCGCTCATCAGGGCTTGCCGGTGAAGGGCGCTGGTGGTGGCTTCGGGGCAGCACAGATAAGCCGTCCCCACCTGGACGGCGGCGGCCCCCAGGGCCATGGCCGCACGAACGCCAGTTGCATCTGCGATGCCACCGGCCGCAATGACCGGCAGCTTCACCGCAGCGACGATCTGCGGCAGCAGGGCCAGCGTGCCCATCTGGCTGCCCAGCTCGGAGGTGAGGAACATGCCGCGGTGCCCTCCGGCTTCCAGGCCCTGCGCGATCACCGCGTCTGCGCCATGGGCTTGCAGCCACAGGGCTTCTTCCACGGTGGTGGCCGAGGACAGCACCACGCTGCCCCAGCCTTTGACGCGGGCCAGCAGATCGGGGGCCGGCAGGCCGAAATGGAAGCTCACCACCGGCGGCGCAAAGGCCTCGACGATGTCAGCCACCGCATGGGAAAAAGGCACCCTGCCACCACCGGCAGGCACGCTGGCCGGGTCGATGCCGGCTTCCTCGTAGAAGGGGCGCAGGGCCTCGCGCCAGCGGGACTCGGCGGCCGGGTCGGACTCGGGCGGCGTGTGGCAGAAGAAATTCACATTCCAGGGCCCGGCCGCCTGCGCGCGCAGCACCTGCAGTTCGGCCTGCAGGGCCTCGGCGGAAAGCATGGCTGCGGGCAGACTGCCCACGCCGCCCGCCGCGCAAACGGCCAGGGCCAGCGTCGACCCCTGGGCGCCTGCCATGGGCGCCTGGATCAGCGGGTAGCGGGACGAAATGAGCGTGGTCAGAGCAGAGGTGCTGGCCATGCCGGGAGCGGGGTGGATGAGGTCAGGAGGGACATTCAGCGTCCGCTGAAATGTGCAGCACGTTTTTCGACAAACGAGCGCACGCCTTCGGCAGCGTCCTCGCTGCGCGAGAGGCGCTTTTGCACGTCCATGAAGTCCTGCATGGCCAGCAGCGGACCTTGCTCGATACCCTTGAGCACGTTCTGGCGGGTGGCGACCACTGCCAGCGGAGCCTGCGCTGCGATCCGCTGGGCGATCCGCAAGGCTTCGGCCCGCTCCTGGCCAGCAGGCACCACCTTTTGCACAAAGTTCAGTCGCAGGGCTTCGGCGCTGTCGAACACATCGCCCGTCAGCAGGTGCAGCAGCGCGTTGCCCATGCCGGCGCGCTCGGTCATGCGCAGTGTGGCGCCACCGGTGGCCATGATCCCGCGCGCGACTTCGAGCTGGGAAAACCGGCAGTTGTCGGCCGCCACCACGATGTCGGCGGCCAGCATCAGTTCGATGCCCAGGGTGTAGGTGATGCCTTGCACCGCCACCACCATCGGCTTGGTGCGGCGGCGGTAGCCCTCCATGCCGAGGTTGAGTGGATCGACCAGACCCAGCGGTACGGCTTTTTCCCCACGTTGCATCAGCGGGGCGATGGTGGGCAGGTCCAGGCCGGCGGTGAAGTGATCGCCTTCAGCGCACAGCAAGCCCACGCGCAAAGCCGGGTCGTCGTCAAGCCGGGTGTAGGCTTCGCCCAGCTCGCGGAACATTTTGGGCGTGAAGCCGTTGCGCTTGGCGGGGCGGTTGATCGCGATCTGCAGGACCTCACCGACAACCGCGGTGTCGATGCTGCCTTCAGGGTGGTGTGTGACCGTTTTCATGAAAGGCATGCTAGGACGTCTTGTCCAGCATGCCTTTCACGCCGGTGACAGCGGTCCGAAGCCCTTTGTATTTCAGCTGCGCCCGCCGATGGCGGCCAGGCTTTTTTCGATGTGGGCCTTGGCCTTTTCGAGCGATTCGACACTGCCCGAGAGGTACATGCGGCCGCTGGCGCCGATCATGCTGCACTCGACCAGGGTCACGTCGGGCGCGACCTTCTCGGCCTCGTTGGCCATGTAGGCGCCAAACAGGGCCGGGGCGACTTCCATCAGCAGCATGTTCTGGCCGGGCAGCAGCATGCTGGCCTGGCGCGTGCGGTTGATCAGCACGGCGTGCTGGTCCGTCACGTTTTCCAGGATGTCGCTGTAGAGCAGCTGCGGGCGCAGCTGGTCCTCGGGCTTGGCACCGAGCCAGTCGAGGATGGCCTGACCGCCGCGCTCGAGCGCGGCGCGGTCGTGGCTGTGCAGCTCCAGGATGCCGAACTGGCGTTCGACGGCCAGGATGCCCGGTTCCAGGCTGGGTTCGGCCTTGAGGGCCAGGTCGATCACGCGCTGGATCGACAGACCCGGCGCGATCTCGATGAGCAGCGAATTCGTGCCCTGCAACGGAACATAGCCACGCGCACCGACCGGAGAACTCATCCAGGAGGCGAACTGGCGCTGCAGGTCCGTCAGCGTCAGGTAGACACGCAACTCGGCCGCCGCCTTGGCGGTCTTTTTCTGTGTGGCCATGTTGACTTCCGTTCAGGGTTTACTTGCCGTCAAAGGCCTTCTGCACATCGGCGTGCGGACGTGGAATGACGTGGCAGGACACCACTTCACCGATGGCGCCCGCGGCTTCGGCACCGGCTTCGGTGGCAGCCTTGACGGCGCCCACATCGCCCGAGACGATGATGGCCACCAGGCCACCGCCGACTTCCTTCTTGCCGACGATGTTGACGTTGGCGGCCTTGACCATGGCGTCGGCTGCCGCGAAGGCGCAGACATAACCTTTGGTTTCGATCATTCCGATGGCTTGTGACATGTGAGTCTCCTTGGGGTTGGTAAAAAGAAAAGGGTTGAGGGAAGTGAAAGGAAAAGAAAGCGTCAACGCATCGGCGTTGGCGTGTCGTAGTTGTCCAGTGAGGCAATCACCAGTGCATCGGCCACTACCCGTTGCTGCGCCGGTGCAAACCACCAGGCCGCCGGGGCGCCGATGGTGATCATCACGCGCTCGCCGATGCCGCAGCCCAGCGGGTCGTAGCAGACCACCACGTCCTTGGGGTAGTCGAGCTGCACTTCGAGCAGGGCGCCTGCAGGCAGTTCGGGCAGGCGTTTGCTGGCCACGATGCGGCCGATCACGGTTCCGGTTTTCATGGGGCTTTTCCTTTGTCGAGGGTGATGCCGCGTTTGCGCAGGGCGTCCTTGCCCAGAGGGGTGAGGACCGCTCCGGGTTTCAGACGCACGGTGTTCACGCCGGCGGTGATGGCCTTGACCTGGCGCTCGCCGATCACGCCGGACAGCTCGGCAGTTGCAGGGCCATGGTCATGGGCGTGGGGCAGCTTGCAGTCCGGGCCGTCGCATTCGCAGGCCTTGCCGGCCTTGCACGATGCGCAGCAGGTGGCCGGGTCGATGGCGGTGGTGGCGGCCATGGCCGAGGTGCTGGCGCCGCCCGTGCCGCCTGTTGCGCGCAAAGCCGAAGCGTCCACCCGCAGCTCAAAGCGCAGCAGGCCGGCGTCGGCCATCTGCAGCAGGGCCGGGTTGGCGGCCAGGCGCTGGAAGAGCTGGGCCAGCACGGCGTTGTCCTGCGCACTGCCCACACGCAGCGGGACCACCACCGCGCCCTGTGGTGCAGAGGCCGCTGGGGCAGCGCTGGCCGCGGGGGCAGCAGGGGCCGCGGGTGTGACCGTGGCCGCACGCGAGAGCGCGTGACGCACCTGCTCGCGGATGCGCTGGCGCAGTGCCTCGGTGTTCATGCGGCTCCTCCGGCGTCGCGGATCACGGCTTCGGCCACGGCGGCTGCAGCCCGCACGTCGGACGCATTGCCCGAGAGGTACAGACGCCCGGCCGGGCCCATGAAGCGGCAGTCGATCAGCCGCACATTGGCGGATTTCTCGGCATCGTTGGCCACCAGCAGCGCATACGACGAGGTGGTCATTTCCATGATGTAGAGCGACTCGCCGGGCAGCAGCATGCTGCCGGACTTGCTGCGGTTGATCAGGAAGGCGTGGTAATCGTCGACCCGGTCGATGACCTTGGACGCCAGGATCTCGGGCTTGAGCACGTTCTTCTCGGTGGCGCCCATGGCTTCGAGCAGGGCCGCGCCGGCCGACTTGACCGAAGAGGCCGAGGAAGAATGGAACTCCAGGTAGCCGAACTGGCGCTCGACCACCAGGTTGCCCGGCCGCACATCGTCGTGCTTGAGGGCCACGTCGGTCAGCCATTCGATGTCCATGCCGGGGGCCACTTCGACCACGATGGCGGCATCGTTGTGACGCGGCAGAAAGCCGCGGGCGTTCGAGCCGAGCAGGCACATCAGCTGGGGCTGCAGGCGGTCGAGAAAAATGTAACTGCGCAGGGTGGACATGGGGGTTCTTTCAGCTCTTCATTCAACGAAGGTGGGCCAGTTCTTCCTCGACGATGCGCAGCACCATCGCTTCGACATCAGGGGTGACAGCGCCCGGCATCGGGCTTGCGGGCGCATGCGCTGCGCCCGAGGCCATGGCGCCGGCCCAGCCGCCGGGCAGCGGAAAGGCCACGCGCTTCCAGTTGACCAGCAGCTCGGGGCCGACATTGCAGTCCACCGAGCTCTTGCCGGCATAGCCGGTGCCGATCGTGAAGGTGTAGGGCAGGCCGGTGTTGGCGCCGGTGGTGTCGTGCACCACGCTGCCGTTCACCACCACGCGGTAGTAGTCCAGCGCGGCACCCCAGTAGACCGCCTGCTCGGCATCGGCCGTGTAGATGCCCGAGGTGTGGCCGGCGCCGCTGTGCTGCAGCATCAGCCGCGCCACATCAATGGCCTGGTCGACCCCGCTGACCACGGTGCAGGCCAGGATGGGCGAGAGCTTTTCGCGCAGCAGCGGGTGGCCGGCTTCAGGGTGCGGCAGGGGGCACACCAGGGCTTCGCAATCGGTGGGCACGCTCACGCCGGCGGCGCTGGCGATCTCATGCGCCGGGCGGCCCACCACCTTGCCGTTGAACTTGCCACCGGGCCAGGCATAGGCCTGGATCTTCGCGGCCTCTTCCGCGGTGCAGACATGCGCGCCGGCACGCGTGAGCGCCATGGCCATGTCGGCCACCACAGCCTTGTGCAGCATCAGCACCGAGGGCGCCGAGCAGGGGCTGCCGTGGTCGAAGTTCTTGGCCACCACGATCTTCTGCGCGGCATCGGCCAGGTCGGCGCTCTCATCGACATAAATGGGCGTGTTGCCCGAACCCACGCCAATGGCCGGGTTGCCCGAGCCGTAGGCGGCGCGCACCATGGGCGTGCCACCGGTGGCCAGGATCACGTCGGTGCGACTGTCGCGCATCATGGCGTTGGTGGCCTCGATCGTCGGGCGCGTGAGGATCTGCACCACGTTCGCCGGGCCGCCGGCTTTCTCGATGGCGGTCTGGATCTCTTGCACCACGGCCGTGCAGCACTGCAGCGCCGCCGGGTGCGGCGAGATGATCAGCGCGTTGCGCGTCATCAGGCACAGGATGGCCTTGAAAATGATGGTCGCCACCGGCGAGGTGGAGTTGGACAGGCCCACCACCACACCGGCCGGGCGGCCGATCTCGACGATGCGCAGCGCGTCGTTGCGGCGCACGCCACCCAGCGCCACGTTGTCCCAGGCGCTGGGGGTGAGGGTGCAGGCGATTTCGTTCTTGGCGATCTTGTCGGCCACCTTGCCGATGCGGCTCTCGCGCACCGCCCATTCGGCGTAGAAGGCGGCGCGCGGCAGTAATGCCGCACCGACGGCCTTGGCCACGCGCTTGCCCTCTTCGGGGCTCCACTGCGCCAGGGCGGTGGCCGCCTGGCGCGCCTGGTCCAGCAGCACACGCACTTCCTGCTGCGCGGCCAGGTCGTGGTCGGCCAGTTCGATCGGACGTTGGGCACTCATCGGCACATCACTCCGGCATCAGCGGCGCTGGGCCGAAGCGGCCACGGCACCCAGGTCCACGTTTTCGAGGGCGCTGAAGATGGCCTCGACCGCCTGCTGCTCGCGGGCGCTGGCGGCTTGCAGGCGCTGCGGATCGAGCAGCTTGCGCAGGGCCGGCGATGCCGAAGCTGCGGCAGCAGCCGGCGCAGCGGCGCCCACCGAAGCGGCGGCGGCGACCGGGTCGAGCGTGGGCACGAAGCTGCCGCAGGTCATGCGCTGGCCGGCGCGGTAGTGCGGCGCGTAGTCAAACACGGCGTAGTGCTGCGTGGCGCAGTTGTCCCACATGGCCACTGAATCCTTTTCCCAGCGGAAGCGCACCATGAACTCGGGCTTCTTGACCCACTCGTAGAGCATGTTGAGCACGGCATCCGACAGGTCCATGTGCATGCCGACCAGGCGCTTGGTCCAGATCGAGTTGACGAACAGGATCTTGCGGCCGGTGTAGGGGTGGGTGATGACCGCCGGATGCGTGACCGTGGGCGTGGTCTCGATCATCTTGCATTCCTGCGCATTGGCCGTGATCACCATGCCGCTCTTGGCCGAGTTGACCTTGGCCAGCTTCTCGTGGATGTTGGCGCGGCGGAAATGCCAGGGCAGGTCGTGGTCGGCCTGCAGGCCCAGCAGCATCTGCTGCAGGCCGGGGTTGAGCGCATCAAAGGCGGCACCCGCGTGCATCCACATGGTGTCGCCACCGGCCGGCGGCAGGTCGGTGATGCGCAGGATGGACACCATGTTGGGCTTCTTGCGGAAGGTCACGTCGGTGTGCCAGCGGTCGGTCTCGGGCGCCTCGTTGCCCTGGTGCGAGATCAGCTGGATCTGCGGATGGCCTTCGATGTGCGGGAAAAACTCGTGCTTTTCCATCTCGCCGAAATGACCGCCCAGGCGGATATAGGCCTCCGGCGTGAGCGCCTGCTTGCGGAAGAACACGACGCCGTACTGCCATAGGGCCTGCTTGATTTCCTCGTAGACGTCTTCGGAGCGGACGCGGTTGAGGTCCACGCCGCTGATCATGCCGCCGATGGTGGGCGTGAGCGGATCAACCTGGATGTGACGGAAATTCATGGGGGAGTCTCCTGACGGAAAAAGGAAAGTCGTTATTGCCAATGCAGCAGCCGGCGCTCCAGCCAGTTCATGAGCTTCATGATCAGCACGCCGATCAGCGCCAGATCAAACAGCAGCGACCACACGCCATTGACGTTGAAGGTCGAGCCCAGGTAGGCCAGTTGCTGGCCCAGGCCGCGCTCGGAGGCGATCACCTCGGCGCCGACCACGCCCAGCAGCGCATAGATCAGACCCAGGCGCAAGCCGGAAAACAGCACCGGCACGGCGCCGGGCAGCGTGACCCAGAAGAACATCTGCCGGCTGCTCGCGCCCAGGGTGCGGGTGAGCGTGACATGGTCCTGGCTGACGCCGCGGATGCCCGCCACGGTGGTGGACAGCACGATGAAGAAGGTGAGCGAGACGCCCAGGGCGATCTTGGAGCCGACGCCCAGGCCGAACCACAGGATGAACAGCGGCACCAGTGCGATGCGCGGCAGCACGTTCATGGCGGCGATGTAGGGCTCGCAGAAGGTTTCAAGCTTCGGCCAGGTCACAAATGCCAGGCCGGTGGCCACCGCCGCAGCCGAGCCGATCAAGAAGGACGAAAACACCGCCAGCAGCGTGTAGCCCAGGTCGCCCCACAGCCGGGCATTGCCGAGGTTCTCAAGCGTGAAGCCGATGATGCCCAGTGGACTGCCCATGAAGCTGGGGTCGATGACACCCGCCCGTGCGCCCCATTCCCAAAGGCCCAGCACCAGCCCGACAAAGACGCTGTGTTGCAGCAGGGTGCGAACGCTCTCAGCCTTCATGTTGCACCCACCCTTCTTCGAGGTGTTTCCACACCCGGGCGTAGGTGTGGTGAAAGTCGTCGCTGGTCTGCAGCGCACGGATGGAGCGCGGGCGCGGCAGCGGCACGGGCACGTCGGCCACGATGTGGCCGGGGCGCGAGGACATCACCACCACCCGGTCGGCCAGGGCCACGGCTTCCGAGAGATCGTGGGTCACAAACAGCACGGTGCGTTCGCTTTCCTGGCACAGCTGCAGCAGCAGGTCCTGCAGCTGCAGTTTGGTCTGTGCGTCCAGGGCGCCAAAGGGCTCGTCCATCAGCAGCAGGGGCGAGGGCATGGCAAAGGTACGGGCCAGGGCGACGCGCTGGCGCATGCCGTGCGACAGGGCCTTGGGCAGCTTGTCCTCGAAGCCGCCCAGCCCCACGCGCTTGAGCATGGCCGCCGCCCGTTCACGCGCATCGGGCACAGGCAGGCCCCGCACCTTCAGACCAAAGGCCGCGTTGTCCAAGGCACTGAGCCAGGGAAACAGGCTGTCACGCGCCAGCATGTAGGCCACGCGCTGGCTGCCCAGCGCCGGCGGCTCACCGGCCACCCGCAAGCGCTGTGGCGCAGGCAGGTCGACCAGGCCCGCGCACAGGTTGAGCAAGGTGGTCTTGCCACAGCCGCTGGGCCCGGCGAGTGCGACGAACTCGCCGGTCTTGACGTGCAGGTCAATGCCCTGCAGCACGAGGTGCGTGCCGTCAAAACTCAGGTCGAGACGCTCGGCTTCGATCATGGACATTCCCTGAACGCGTGCTGGAGAGGGGCTCGTTCAGGGCAACACCGCCGGGGCCATGTCCACCTTGACGGGCAGCAGCTTGTTCTCGGTCATGGCATCGGCCACGGCCTGCATGGCGGGCACAGTGCCCCGTGCCTTGAAGTTGCCCAGGGCATTGCGCAGGGCCACTTCGGCGATCTGGTCGGCGTTGGGCAGCTGCAGGGCAAAGGTCTTGCGCAGGATCTCCAGCGTCTTGCCGAAGTTGGCCGGACTGGCCACAAAGGCTTCGGACATCTCCAGCGCCTTGCGGATGGCCACAACGGTCTGCGGGTTGGCCGCGGCCCAGTCGGCCTTCACCGCCATGGTGCCGCCACCGCCACGGGTGGCCAGCAGGCTCTTGGGGCCCTGGCCCTTGCGCGGGTCGACCACCACGCGGCAGGCCTTGAGCACCTCGCACATGCCATCGGTGGGGGAGAAGGTCATGATCAGGTCCACCTGGCCGCGGGTGAGGGCCGGGAAGGCGGTGTCCGGTGCGCCAACGGCCACAAAGGTCACGTCGTTGGCGCTCAGGCCGGCATCGGCCAGCATGTCCACCACCTGGAACTCGGCGCCCGAGCCGCGCTGGGTCACGCCGATCTTCTTGCCTTTGAAGGACTTGACCACCCCGGGATACCCTTCGTTCTCGGTGGGCAGTTCGGTCTTGGCGCCCGCCGCAATGAAGAAGATCGGGTCGGTGTAGCCCGCGCCAATGATCTTGATCGGGGCCTTGCGTGCCACCGCTGCTGCCGCCACTTCGGTGGGGCCGAAGAACACTTCGATGTCACCTGCCAACATGGTCTGCATGCCCAGCGGCGCAGCAGGAATGGTGCGCAGCTCGCAACGGATGCCGGCCTGCTGGCAGAAGCCCTGCTCGCTGGCCACGCGCACCAGCAGGTTGCCGGTGCCGGGGTAGTCCTGGAACCGCACCACATTCTGTGCCTGGGCTGCAGCGACTGCGCCCATGGCAGCCAGAGCCACGGCCCACAGCTTGAATCCTCTTTTGATCATGGTTGTCTCCTCGTCGTCGGGTAAAGCCCGAGGCCGGATATTCCATGTCGAGGTGGACCAAAATTGTTTCTCAGGAGACAATTTAAGGGATGACACCACCTTATGGTTTTCCCGGCCCTGATTTACCAGAGGGCTTGAGCGATCGTCACATCACCCGATTTGTGCTGGGTGAAGACATGCTGCGCACACTCATGCCGATGGGTATCCGCCGGTCTTGGCGCAGCGGTGATCTGCTGGCCTCTTATGGCCAGCGCATGGAGCATGTCAGCGTGTGTCTGAGTGGACAGTACAAGGTGCTGCTCACCAGCATTGACGGACAGCACCATTTCATGCGGCTGATCACCGAGGGGGAGTTGTTTGGGGTGCCCTCGGCACTGGCGGGAACGCCTTTTCCCACCGATATCGTGTGCGAAGAGCCGGGCGAGACGCTGGTGATTCCTCGCCACAATCTGCTGGACATGTTGCGCAAGGAACCTGACCTTGCCCTGGGCGTCATCAAGAGTCTGGCTACCCGCGTGACAGAGATGTTCGATGTGATGGAGGCTGATCTGCTGCCATCGTTGCGCGCCCGTGTATACAAACGGTTGCAACGTCTGGCGCAGTTCAACGGACGAGCTGATCGCCAGGGCCACATCGAGCTGCCTTTGACGCAACAGGACATTGCCCAGTCGCTCAATGCTTCACGTCCGCGGGTGCAGCAGGAGCTCAAGCGTCTGGAGAGGGAAGGACTGATCCGCCTGGGCTACCGGCGGATCACCTTGCTGCAGGCGAATTCAGCCGCAAGCGCTGGCCGCTGAGACGGGAGCGTTGCGGCTGCAAAGCTTCAGTACGTGTAAACGCCCTGACCTGTCTTGCGGCCCAGACGGCCGGCGGCCACCATTTCCTTGAGCAGCGGGCAGGGACGGTATTTGCTGTCGCCGAATTCCTTGAGGTAGACCTCCATCACCGCCAGGCACACGTCCAGGCCGATCATGTCGGCCAGGGCCAGCGGGCCGATGGGTTGGTTGCAGCCGAGTTTCATGCCAGCGTCGATCGCCTCGGGCTCGGCCAGGCCTTCGGCCAGCACGAAGAAGGCCTCGTTGATCATGGGTACCAGAATGCGGTTGACCACGAAACCCGGCGCGTTCTTGACGGTGATGGGCGTCTTGCCCAGCGCCAGCGCCAGCTCGTGCACTGCGTCGTGCGTGGTGTCGCTGGTTTGCAGGCCGCGGATGATTTCCACCAGCGCCATCATGGGCACCGGGTTGAAGAAGTGCATGCCGATGAAACGGTCGGCGCGTTGCGTGGCGGCAGCCAGCTGTGTGATCGAGATCGACGAGGTGTTCGACGCGATGATCACGTTGGGGGCCAGCAGGCCGTCGAGCTGCTTGAGGATCTTGACCTTGAGTTCGTGGTTTTCGGTGGCGGCTTCGATCACCAGTTGCGCGCCCTTGAGGTCGTCATAGCTCGTGCTGCCCTTGATACGACCGAGCGCCGATGCCTTGTCTGCCTCTGAAATCTTTTCCTTCTTGACCAGACGGTCCAGGCTGCCCGAGACGGTTGAAATCCCCTTGGCCACAGCAGCCTCGGAAATGTCGACCATGACGACGTTCACGCCCGACACGGCGCATGCCTGTGCAATGCCGTTGCCCATGGTGCCGGCACCGATGATGCCTACGGTTTGGATGTTCATTTGTATGCTTGCTCCATTGCGAGATAAGAATCAACTGACCTTATCGAGTGTACTTGGCCCCTTGCGCAGATAAGCAAGCATGGTGATGGAGGCGCGAAAATCTCTCGTGACAGGTCTCTCGCCGTCGCCGTTCAGTGGGGAAGCGTGAGTCTTAGCAGCTCTTCCGTTAGTAACTGGATGTTGGCTTTGGCGGCACCTTCATTGGCGAGTCTCAAACGTTCGGACCCAGCAAAAGCATCGGAAAACTTTGCCGTGTAACTGGCAGAAATGATTTTTGAGAAAACTTCTCTGCGGGTAGTGGCTTCAATCAAGCCATACCTGACATTTGAAGTTACGGTCATATCAATGCCCATCAGGGGCTGGGTGACTTGCAAGATGTCTGCGGTGAGGTGGTACCGGTTGGCGGAAATAACAGGATCGCTCAAGCCGATGTTGCGCAGTGACGATTCGAGAGCGCGTCTAAATGCCTCGCTGGAAACCTGAGATGTCCACATCGCATTGGTTTCTCGCCCACCCGTGACGTCCGTTACAGCCACCGCATTTTTCAAGTGGGCATTTTCTGAATGAAGCCTGGAGGAATAGACAGACATTTCCTCTATGCGGGCCGGTGAAGCACAGCCTACAAGTGCGGCCATCAACACCAGCCCCCCGACCTTCATCTTGAAAGACAGTCGTCTGCCTTGTGCGTGCATCATGAGCACTTCTTGTTGACGCTTGCAGCGGAGAGGGCATCGTATTCACCCTTCAGGCGAGAAAGCTCTGCTTCCTGCTGTTTGGTACCACCCAAAGCGAAAAGAGCCGGCCAGAAAAGAATCATGCCAACCCCCATGATGGCCTTGTCGTTGCTTGAAGCCTCATCCAGCCGCCCTGACAGTTGGCTGGCCCGTCCCTGCACTCGAAGCATTTCCTGACGAAGCTGATCGCAGTCGTAATTTGAGAACTGAACGGGAGAGACATAGCTGGCAGCCACATCTTTCCCTGCCGTAGCGCACGCTGACAGAAAAATAGGGATCAGCGCAGCTGCAGTCATTTTTGACAAGTTGATCTTCAATTTCGTTCTCCTTGGTTGTATTGGTGCGTCAATAAAGTCGTGTTACCTTAAAAAAGTAATTTAGTTTAACGTTATTTGTAATCAAAAATCAAATTCTTAATGTGGCGGTCCGATAACTTGTGGGCATGGCGACCACATCCGAAGCAGAGGCATTTGCCCTAAGGCTGAGAAAAGCCTTGGACAGTTGCAATGTGCGCGCATCGCCGACCATCGTGGCCAACGAATTCAACTTGCGTTACTGGGGCCGAAGCATCACGCCTCACACGGCTCGCAACTGGTTGCTTGGCCAGTCACTGCCCACACAGGACAAGCTGGTGGTGCTGGCGGACTGGCTGCAGGTCAGCCCGGATGAACTGCGCTTTGGCAAGGCCTCTTCCGGCCTGCGTCTGGCTGACGCGGACCCCGAGTTCGAGAAAATGGACATGGCTGACCGGGAAATGCTCAAACGCTACCTGACCCTGCCCAAGCCAGAGCGCAAGACGGTACGCGAGGTGGTGACGGCCATGGCGATAGTTGCCGCGCAGCATCTCCGAAAATGATTCCCTAGACCCTTTGGCGTGGTCAGATGACTGGTGCTGCCTGCCGAGGGCACAATCCGCCCATGCCCGCTCCCGCCCCCCTGTCTGCCCCCCAAAAAGCCCTCCGCAAGCTGGGCCTGGTGCGTGACATCGATCTGGCGCTGCACCTGCCGCTGCGCTACGAGGACGAAACCCGGATCGTGCGGCTGTGCGATGCACGCGATGGCGACACGGTGCAGATCGAGGCGACGGTGACGGCCTGCGAGGTGAATTTCAAGCCGCGCCGGCAGTTGCTGGTGACGGTAGACGACGGCAGCGACACCTGCACGCTGCGCTTTTTCACCTTCTACCC
>Ga0255165_1000372_pt1 | contig 16080 bp, 15 predicted proteins | sample Atl_Cont_RepB_8d_FD_183182 | JGI IMG/M metagenome (GOLD analysis project Ga0255165, IMG submission 183182) | Freshwater microbial communities from Altamaha River, Georgia, United States - Atl_Cont_RepB_8d | ecosystem: Environmental > Aquatic > Freshwater > River | place: USA: Georgia | collected... | reverse complement strand
TCAAAGGTGGAGCCAAGTACCACCAGATGCTGCTCAAGGCGTTTGCCGAGCACCTGCTGCACACCACCCTCGATGCGCAGCGCTTGAAGGCGCCGACGCTGGATTTGTCGGCACTGCGTTTGGGATTCGATGTGCCGCAGGCGGAGGTCGATGGTTTCAACGTGCTGCAGGTGAAGTCGATCAGCCTGCTCAGCCCGGACAACCAGCTGAAACTCGACTGCACGGCCATGGCGGCAAGCGAGCATCGCTGCGTCACCGACCTCCTCGCCGATAAGCTGCCCGGCCCCTTGGCGGAAAACTGGATGGTCACCGCCGCGCAGATCAATTTGTACTACCCACCCGAGCCTGGCAAGTCGAAGGCGAAGATGGTGACCATCGAAGTCACCCGCAAGGGGCGCCTGAACCTGCACAAGTTCGACGCGCGATTGCAGGCGCAGCTTGAAAGCTACCTGGTCGCGCTGGGTATTCTGGCCAAAGGGCAGACGCTCAATGCGCAGGAAGTGCCGATGGGTGACGCCAGTGACGCACCGGATCTGCAACCCGCCTACGAAGACTGATCGATGTCGAGCCACGACGCATGGTCGTTGGTCTGCCGCCTATTCAAGGGCGGTACGCCGATATTCCGAGGGACGTTGTCATCGGCCGAGATGAAGGCCTGCGCCAGCGTGGGTGCGGCGATCAAGCCGACGGTCATCAGCCGCGCGTTCGTGCTGTGTCCGTACTGCCAACTGAAAAGCGGTCAGATCTTCGGGGATGGCAAGGGCGGGCAGATCTGTCAGTGCCCGGACTGCGGGCCCATCACTGTGACACCTGAAGATCGGGCGGCGGTGATGCTGGACGAAACCTGGTTGCGGTCAAAGCTGCGCATAGCCATGGACATTGAGAGCCGGGATGGCATCACCGACATTGCCGATGGTGTGTGGCGGCTGGGCGATGCGCGTCGGTCGCCGGTGTTGTTGGCCAGGAGCCTGACGCGGCTGTGGTCCGATCCGTCCATCTTCGATCGGGTCCGCATGGCAGGTGCCAACATCCGGGTGATTGCACCCAAGGCACGTGAGGTGCGCGGCAATCCGTTTGCTGCCGGCATCGACTGGTTGCCATTGGAGGAACGGTTTACCTTTTACGGCGGCGGGATTGCCGTTATCGGGTCTGACACGGGGCCGGCATCGATGATGGTGGCCGAGCCCTGGGCCGCCTACCTGGGACCCTTCTCATCGGACTTTCGGTGGGTGACGGTGGAGGACTGGCCCCATGGCCCCATCCGTTGCACCGATGGCCAGGCGGCCGTCTTCAAGGCGCTCTGGTCGTTCAAGGGGGTCAAGGTCGATGCCGAGCGCGTCATGCTCAAAGCGGGCCAGGACAGCGAAAAGCCCATTGACCTGTTCAAGGTCAAGAAAGAGAACAAGGGTAAGCCGGAGTACGAGGGCCCGCTGCATGCGTACCGCACGCTTGTGAAATCAACCCAACGCCCGGGGACCTACTGGATGCCGTGTGCAGCGGCAGCGGGCTGAAACAGAAATTGGGGATGCCAAGACGGCATCACACACGTTCAACGAAAGGAATGGAAATGGAAGACAAGAACCCCATCGCGGCAAGCATCGACTGGTTGATTGACCAGGGCTTTGACCGCAAGCAGGCCACCAACATCTGCAAAGCCATCAAGGCAGACAGCGCAGAGAAGCTTTGGGAGGACGCGCCAGCCTGGATCGAATGGTGTGGCAAGGTCAAACGCGATCACGACTGCATCGTCATGTTGGCAGCCATGGGACTGACCACGGTGCAGATCGGCCCGGGCGGTGTGGAAAACGATTTGCGCATGAGACTCATGGACGGAATCGATTCTCCGAAGGCCAAACTAAACATGGCGTAGATCGATGTATTTGGCGCCTTACACAAATCAACAGCTATCGAGTTTGATTTTCGACATGGGATTCAGAACATCGTCTCAGACTCATGGGCGTGCCAAAATCATTTTGACCTTGTGCCAGGACCGGAGAGCAGATGAGCAACGATGACACGACACCCCATAAACCCAGCCTCTGGCGCCGAATTGCAGCGTTTAAAACCATAATTTTGACCCTCTCCATGGCTGGCTTGATTACCAGCAATGTGGCCAGCCTGGTGAGCGCCAGTGCCCATGACTGGATGCACAACGCTTTGAGGAGTGTCCTGTCCATCGGTGGTCAGGCTGTGGCAGATCGAGCCCTAGCCAACAGTCCCAAGGCGAAAGTGGATCAAACAGTCAAAGCAAAGACGGCTGATCTGGATGCGAAGAACAGGCTCCAGGCCAAAGAGCTGGAGGACATCCACGTCAAGAATCGGAAACTGGCACAGCAACTGGATGTGAACGGCAAACAGGCCAAAGCCACTGTGGCAGCAGTCCACCAACGATTGGCCAAAGGTGTTTCCAGGAATGTGGCGGCCTTGCCAAGCGAGTCCATTCCGTATCTTGGCTTGGGTGTGACTTTGGCTGTGACGTCTTTGGACATATACGATGCCTGCCAAACCATGAAGGATTTCAATGAACTTCTTCGGATGATGGGCCAGGGCGAAGAAAAGCCAGACCTGTGTGGTCAGAAGGTGCCAACGGTGGATCAGGTGCTGGCTTCCACAAAGGCTGAATGGCGGAGTAGTGTTCAGCGTGTCACGGATGATGCAAAAGCTTTCAAAGTGGCGGTACCGGATGTGCGCTTACCAACCCGAGATGAAATGATCAAAGCGTCATGTGCTGTGGTTTCGGTGCCTTACCTTTGCCCGGAGAAGTGACGCATGAAGATCGAATTGCCCAGTAAATGGGCCATGGTGATGCTGAGTATGGCATTGGTAGCATGCGGCGAAGCCCCTTTACCGAACACCCCTTCCGAGCCTGCACCGACCGTCCAAGCGTTGAAAGACGTTCCCGTAATGGCCATGGCCTTGCAAGAGGTAGTGGATACCTACGTGCTCGGCGGAAACAGAACAGACCTGCAACGCGAAGCCATGACCGCCAAGCTGGTCGGTTCCGTGGTGATCTGGCGCTTCAAGGTGTACGACATTGCCAAAGAAGATGGACGCTACCGGGTCATGTCCGAATTGATTGATGGCACAGAGCCTGGAGCCTTTGGCAAATTTACGGTGGTGGCCTTTGTGAGCCCCAACGACGAACAAGATATCCAGGCTCTTTTAAAGCTAACAACGGGTAGTGAGATCACCGTACGCGGCAAGGTCGAGGGCATCACGCTCAGAACGGCGATCGTCCTTAGCCCCGCTGAATTGATTCATTAAAACAGGTGTGCGGTCATCAATGATTGCCCCTCCAAGTGGCCTGGCGAACTCGAAAAATCGACACACGCATAAGTCCTTGTCACACAAGGCGTTGTGCGTGTGCCACGGCGTAAGAGTTGGTGTTTTTTCTCAGAGAACAGAGGGCAGAAAAGGGTCGAACTGGGTACTCCAGGCGCCTGTTCGGCCTACCCCCTGGCACACGCAGAATGCGCCTGAACCCCACGTGTCCTGCGGGGTCCACAAATGAAAACGCCCAACCGAGAGGGGTTGGGCGCTGAATCATGGTGGTGGAGTGTGGCGGCTTAGCAAACACTCATTCCGTAGTAGTGAGGCGTGCCGCCCTGAAATTAGCCCTCAATGAGGAATACGGGGTGCATCCAAGGACTTGCTCTAACCACCTCACTGGTTCGGAAAATTCCCTGCCAGTGCGTGTGTCGACATCTCCCAGCAAAAACACTACCGGGTAACTCAAGCAGCGCTTCAACCGATGTGGCGCACTGAGTCCAAAATTTGTCGGTAAAGAGATGCGTGAGCAGACTCTTTACGTTTGATCACTGCCGCACGAAAGTCATACACAACAGCGACTGGCTCAGCAGAATTCCTGCCCGCTGAGTCTGCCGATGGAACAGTGCCCAAGCTTACGTCAGACTGACGATCAAAGGCATCGAACACGAAACTAAGCTGCTGGGGCGGCGTCGCCTTGTCCATCGTTAGTCTCCTCTACAGTGATCAATTGGTGCCTAGCCAGTGATTGTACAACCAGACCCTCAAGCTCGGGGAAGGCCTGCATGCTTTTTTCAAGTCTCGGCATGGCTTCTTTAGGAGAGATCTTAATCATCAATCCGTTGGATTTGCGAGTGTCAGGTCTGACTTTGAAAAGGTCAAGATATCGTCCTGGTGCCACACCATCAAAAGGAAGTAATCTAACTTTTTCAACATCAGTCTCTCGCTCTGAAATGGCATCTCCATGTAATTTTATTGCTAGACTTTTGCGATACGGCTCGATGTAATAAACCTCCGTAATTCCAGCTGCCACAATATGCCGAGCACATGAGTGACAAGGATATGTAGTAACAAATAATTTGCCTCCAGCGATCTTGGATCCGGAGATATTTCCAGCATTTAATATTGCATGCATCTCAGCGTGAATTGAACGCGAAAATTCAATTAAACCGCGAAGCTTTCCGAATTTCGATACTGCCTTTCGCGCATCTGATAATTTTTCTGGTGAGATAAAACTTTCGAGCGTTTCCATTAACTGGTCAGCAAACAAGCCTTTTTCTTCATCATTGAAACATTTACCACCATCACGATTCCAGCATCTTTTGTCATGCTCCCCCAATGGATCCAATGCACTTGCCAAATACAAGCCGCCACCCATACGAGGAACATCATTCCAACCGGTACTGATAACCTCTCCATCGCTAGAAGTTACGGCAGCTCCAACTTGTCTAGAAAGGCACGCTGAATTTGCAGCGGCAGTAGCCGCAGCATACATGGCAGACTCATTTAAGGTTGGTGTGATAATTTTTGTTCCTAAAATTAGATTCAAGAACCGCTCAACCCTACGCGAGAGCTGCGCATCTGTTCCACTATCCATTCGGAGAAAAAAATCACATTGCGGAAATGTATCCCGTACTGTTTGACCTGTTTCCGACTCTTCCCCTGAATCTCGGTCAATCAATTTATACACCTGAGCAGAATCAAGCCCCTTACGCTTCAAGTTTTCCTCTCGTTGTTCAAGCGGAGAAAATACGCCAACAACATAAAGCATTTCACGATAAACCATTCGTAAAAGATCAAGTTCTTCTTGATTTTTCACTGAATCAATAATGTGACACACTCGCCTGGGCGCGTGCGAAGCAGCTCCAAGTTCTGCCTTATACATCTCCCTATCAAGACGTATTGAGTTCACTGCGAGTTCTGCTAAAACGCTACTGCCATATTTAGCTCTAAGATCATTGCCGACATCAATTTGAGCCTGTATTTTTTCAAACCCAGGCTTGGCCGGTATTTGCTTTTGAACCTTTTCTGCATACTCATCGATTAATGCACTCAATCGAATCTTTGTACATTTTTCATAGCCAAATGTATCTATAAGCTTCGTCTCAATGGAGGTCGCAACATCATGTAATGGTGATCCAATTGGCCCACACAATGCAATTACAAGCTCAGTGGTATGAGTTTTTTCAATTGAATCAGAGGATTTTGAAGAATTAAAGAGATCCACGACACCCTGCCGCTTATCTGATGAAGGTTTTTTTACTGCTGCACCAGCCATATCAGCTCCTCATTTAAATTCGCAAAAATTATGATTATCGACCCAGAGAAAAAACTGCTGCAATGAACTTAACGGTTGGATTGAGCGGTTGACAGCAACTGATTAGATGATTGGTTGTCACAACGCAAGCCGCCTAAGCAGTCCCATAAAGTATTGATTGCAAAACACAGTCTAAGGGGATCAACGAGGGTGTGCAAGATTTTGTGTAAACGGACAATTGAGTCGGGGCCTGAGCCCCATAGTCCGTCAACACAATGACCACCAAGAAACACGAAGTACCCGAAGAACTGTTGTCTGGCCTGCTGGCCAACTACAAGAAGCCTGAAGACCTGATTGGCGAGAACGGCCTGCTCAAGCAGCTCACCAAGCTGCTGGTCGAGCGAGCATTGGATGCCGAGCTGACCGAGCACCTAGGCCATGAGCGCCACGAATCGGTGGCCAATACCGCTGGCAACACCCGCAACGGCAAGAGCAAGAAGACCCTCAAGGGCGAGTTTGGCGAGTTGCCCATCGAAGTGCCACGCGACCGCCATGGCAGCTTTGAGCCCCAGCTGATCCCCAAACACCAGACCCGCTGGACGGGTTTCGATGACAAGATCATCTCGCTGTATGCCCGGGGCATGACGGTGCGCGAGATCCAAGCGCACCTGCAGGAGATGTACGGCGCCGAGGTCTCCCCCAGTCTGATCTCCTCAGTCACTGATGCCGTGGCCGACGAGGTCAAGGCCTGGCAAGCCAGGCCCCTCGATCCGATCTACCCCATCGTCTATCTGGACTGCATCCATGTGAAGGTGCGCGAGGGCGCCGTTCGGGTCAAGGCGGTGTACCTGGCCATCGGCATCACCCTGCAGGGCAACAAGGAGGTACTGGGCTTGTGGCTTGCCCAGACCGAGGGTGCCAAATTCTGGCTGCAGGTGGTCACCGAGCTGCGCAACCGGGGCGTGCAAGACATCTTCATCGCCTGCGTCGATGGGCTCAAGGGCTTTCCCGAGGCGATCGAGGCCGTGTTCCCCAAGACGGTGGTGCAGCTGTGCATCGTGCACATGGTGCGCCACAGCCTGAACTACGTCTCGTGGAAACGGCGCAAAGAGGTGGCCGCCGATCTACGGCATGTCTACCAGGCTGCCACGGCCGAAGAAGCCGAGCAGCGGCTGGGTGAGTTTGAGGACCGCTGGGACGAGGAATATCTGCCGATTGGTCAAAGCTGGCGGCGCGGATCAACCAGCATAAGGATTGTGATACTGACGTTGGAACGTTGGCTGCGCCGCGATGTCAAAGACCTGTCCGCAATCCTTGTTTTTGCAGTAAGCAGCATTGCCATCCTCTTGCAATATCGACAACTTGTTCAGTACATCTTTGCAATTGGGGCAGATGAAGTGAGCTGGCTCACCCGTCCGAGCTAAATCGGCCTTGAGTCGATACAACCGTGTTCCCTTATACGGTTCCGTCAATTCATAGCGATCGAATTGAGCTCTCCGCGAAAGCTCTTCGTTCGCTTTTCTCAACTCATCCTGCATTTGTGCCATTGATTGCTGAGCTTCGAGGAGGCGACCTTGTATTTCTGAAATTGTGGAAAGCAGCTCTATTGCTTTGGCATTGACGGCAACATCTTTGCTTGCTGTCAACATTCCGTTCGCAATTTCTTAGAGTGTTTTCAGACTAGAAATTGCACCCCCAACCATAGTTGCATCAACCATTTTGAATTTCTCCGTTCTTTGTCATGACGACTCAATGACCTGGAGCAGCATCGAAATGCCCTGCAAAGCGGCGGCAATCGCAGCTGAATAGGCCGCCCAGCGGTTCCACTCTCCCTGCTTCTTCACGGTCTCAATGAAGTCATCATCTCTATCCGAAATTCCGGACGGATAAAAACCATCTTCATTTGGCTTGGGGTCATAGGACACTCGGGCACGAGCTGCGATGACCCACAGAGTCGCGGACACAAACGCGGTAACTGCAGATCCGATTGAAATATAAGCTCCTAAGTTCATGCCATCCCACGCTTCCCTTCGTCAACTGCGAGCAAATGCAATCAAATCGTTGAACTGACCCTGATCTGCTGCACGTAAGGCGGCAAGGTATTGATCGCGAAGCTCCCCCACCGTGGTGATGGATGCTTCGCCGCCGCCCCACGTCAGTCGGGGACGGCCAAGACGCATTGCCAACAAATCTGCCATCAAACGTGCATGGCGTCCGTTGCCATTCGGGAAGGCATGGATCCACACCAATTGATGGTGAAACCTCACTGCTGTCTCATCGGCATCAAAGACATGATTCTCGATTTGATATTTTGTATTGTCTGTATTGACCCAGTGAAAAACTGCTCAGGTGTTATCTTTGAAGGAAACACTGATGAGCACACGGATGGAAGACGACATCAAACGCTGGACAGCCAAGCGCAAAGCGGCGCTGGTCATGGAAATCATTCAAGGCAAGACCACGGTAGCCGAGGCCAGTCGGTCTTTTGATCTGCCGCCCTCGGAGATTGAGGAATGGGTGGACGAAGCCAAGAAGGGCATGGAGAACGCCCTGCGGTCCAAGCCACTGGACATCAAGGAACAGTACGAACGCCAGCTGGCTAATCTGCAGTCGGCGTACGGCGAAGCGATGTTGGAGTTACGTGCCAGAAAAAAGCTGGCCTCCCTGCTGGGCAACGAGGACGAGAAATGATCCTGGGCCTTCAGCAGGGATTGAAAGAGGACGGTATCGAGGTCAGCCTGGTCAAACTGTGCGAATGGTTTGGCGTTGCCCGGCGCACGGTTTACTACCGGGCCACCAAGGGACAGCCCAAGCTGCAGGAGCAGTTTGTCAAACCCATCAAGGCCATGATCGAGGAGAACCCGTCGTTTGGCTACCGGACGGTGGCGCATTTGCTGGATTTCAACAAGAACACGGTGCAACGGGTGTTTCAACTCATGGGCTGGCAGGTACGCAAGCGGCCGGTGGGCTTCAGGCCCCGCATCCAGGCACTGCCGTCTGTGGCCAAAGCTCCAGACGAACGCTGGGCCACGGATCTGTGCCGGGTTTGGGCAGGTAAAGATGGCTGGTCGCATCTGGCACTGGTCATCGACTGCCACACGCGTGAACTGCTGGGCTGGCACCTGAGCCGCAGCGGCCGCTCCAAAACGGCCGAGGCGGCGCTGGAGCAGGCATTGATCACCCGCTACGGGTGCCTGGGGCGGGTCACCAAGCCATTCCTGCTGCGGTCGGACAACGGTTTGGTCTTCACAAGCCGCAGCTACACAGCCTTGGTCAAAAGCTATGGGCTGCAACAAGAGTTCATCACGCCCTACAGCCCGGAGCAAAACGGGATGGTCGAGCGAGTGATCCGGACACTCAAAGATCAGTGCGTGCACCGCCACCGTTTTGAGAGTCTGCAACACGCCAGTCGGGTCATTGGTGACTGGATTGGCTTTTACAACCACCAGCGACCACACCAGGCGCTGGGCATGAAAACGCCTGCTGAGGCTTACGCATTAGCAGCCTGACCTGTGCAGTTTCCGCTGGGTCAATACAGTTCAGCGGCGGATACAAGGGGTTTCTTATCATCCATTTGTTATGGATTCTAACTTGAGCGGATGACTTTCAGGCTAATCGGAATATGGCAATCATCAATAGAATTTAAACCGATACCGCTGCTCCAGTGAACTCTATATTCATGTGGCTCCTGTTTATTGATGACTGCGCAAGCAAGCGCACATCGTAAAAAAACCCACCGTGTTGCCACGGTGGGTTTTGATTTCTAAATCTCAAGCTGTCTTACGACAGCAAGAAATTAGAAGGTGTGACCAACGCGCACAGTGAAACCAGTACCAGTGTTGGCACCAGCTTCAGCTTTGAAAACGTCAGCACCCAGGGTAGTGCGCTTGCTCAGAGCGTAATTCACGCCAAATGCTGTACGGGTATCAGCGTTGGTGGCTTTTTTCTTGTCCTTGACATAACCAGCCAGCAGAGTGAAAGCACCCATGGGAGCTGTAGCGGTTACACCAGTCTGATCGCCAATAGTGGCACCTGCAAGTTTAGTTTTGCTATTGAAAGCACCAACTTTTGCAACACCCAGATCGTAGCTGGCACCAACGAAGTCTTGCTTGAGATTAACGTTGTTGCCTGTGGTAGCAATAGCTGCTGCCGAAGGATAGGCAGCCAGTGTGTTACCACCATTTTTGACTTGAACATATGCCAGCGACACAGGGCCATTTGCGTAACCGAGGTTAAGCACAGAACGCTCACGTGCACGATCAGGAGTGGTCACAGTTGTTTGATACCCACCGCTGAAACCAGCGATAGTGGGGGTTGCATAGCTAACAGAGTTAGCCTGCGTACCAGCACCCACCAGAGCAGAGACACCGCCAGCAGAACCTGCCATCAGACCAGCGCCACCTGTGCAACCCCAGGGATCGAAAGCACAAGAACCAGCTTCAGCAATCTTACCCACGCGAACGGTACCAAAACCACCGCTGATGTATGCATTGGCTGCGTGCAGCAGTTCGTAACCAGTAGCTGCAGGAGTGGCACTAACGTTTGCCAGGCCTGCAGAGTTCACATCACCAGTAGCAGCGTTGTAACGAATCTGGCCAGTGAAACCACCTTTGAGACCACCGCCCAGATCTTCGGTGGAATTGATGTTGATGGCGTTGGCGCCGTTGCCCAGATGAGCAACACCAGCTTTGGAACCAGCAACGCCAGTGTCCATCACGCCAACGTTGATAGAACCCGACAGGGTCACAGAAGACTGAGCGAAAGAAGCGGTGGCGGCCAGGGCAGCCAGAGCAGCTAGCTTGTACTGCCCTTTCTCCATCTGTGCGATATAGACCGACTGTGTTCACTCTAGATTCGGGTAGCAGTATGGTGATTCGTGCAATTCAGGCCTCCTTGATGACCAGCTTGGAAGAGTTCAAGGCCCAACCTTTGGCCGTGGTGCAGGCCAGTGCGGGTGATGTGGTGGCGGTGCTGGACCAGAACCAGACGGTCTTCTATGTTCTGAGCCCCGAAGCCTGGGCCAGGCGTCAAATACCGTCCGCGTTAGGCGTACCCGCCGTATTGACCATGGAGACCCATTCCAGATTTCAGCGCTTTGATGCGCTGGCCCTGGACCTGATCGAGCGCGAGCGCATGCGGGTGCAGCAGGGGGAGCTCAGTGCGGGCTCTCTGGGCATTCTGCGCAATCGACTGGATGCGCATGTCCTTCCGTTTTTCAGGTCGGTGTCACCGGCGCAGGTCAATGCGCGCATGCTCGAGGACTTTGTCGCCCGGCTTCGGCGGGCGGGGTTCAGTTCGACCACGGTGTCGCAGTATCTGGTGGTCGTGCGCAAGCTGCTCAAGCTGGCTATCCGGCATGAGGTGCTGCTGCAGATGCCCGAGTGGCCGTCGGTGCGCATTGTCAGTCGACCTCGTGCCATGCTGAGCTTGGCTGAGTACGCAAAGGTGGTGCGCACGGCGCAGCGGCTGGTCCGTGACAGCGCACAGGCTCCAGCCCTCAAATCGGGTGCGGGACAACGTGAAAAATTTTGGGTTCTGCCCAGACACTTGCGGTTGGCGCCAGATATGGCCTGGGCCATCCGGTTCATGGTGAACGGATTTCTGCGGCCTGGTGATTTGCGGCAGTTGCAGCATCGGCATGTGCAGGTTTGTCGCCAGGGGCAAGCGCTTTACCTGCGGCTGACTTTGCCGGAGACCAAGAGACACGATGGGGCGGTAGTCACCTTGCGTGCCGCTGTGGGGGTGTATGAGTCATTGCGGGCACATGCCCTGGCGCAAGGGTCTGCCGAGCCTGGGGACTATGTGTTCCTGCCGCGGGAAAAGGACCGCAACTACGCCCTGGCCGTACTGGGTTTCTGGTTCAAATGGGTTTTGCGCGAAGCCGGTGTGGCCACCGAAGACACCTGGGGTCGGCCGCGCACACTCTATTGCCTGCGCCACACGGCCATTATGTTCCGTCTTCTTTACGGCCAGGGGATCGACATGCTCACGCTGGCACGTAACGCCCGTACCTCGGTGCAGATGATTGAACGCTTTTATGCCTCGGCGCTGGATGGGGAGATGAACGTGGCCATGTTGCAGAGCCGGCGTAAAACTCTGTGAGTACTTCTCAGGTGTAGCGTTTGCTGCGCAGGTTGTTTTTCATGTCGCGCAGCAGGGGCTGCAGTTCTTCACCGATGCGCAGCGCCACGGTGGTGGCGAGGATGTCGATGATCAAGAGGTGCAGCAGCCGCGAGACCATGGGGCTGTATTTGTCGTAGCCCTCCGGATGGTCGGCGGTCAGGTGGATGTGGCCAATGCCCGCCAGGGGTGAGCCGCTGGCGGTGATGACGATGGTGGTGGCGCCGCGCTTTTTGGCAATGTCGCAGGCGTCCATCAGGTCGCGGGTGCGACCTGAGTTGGAGATGATCACGGCACAGTCACCTGGCTGCAGCATGGAGGCGCTCATGACCTGCATGTGGCCATCGCTGTAGGCGATGGTGTGCAGGCCCAGGCGGAAGAACTTGTGCTGGGCATCCTGCGCCACGATGCCGGAGTTGCCCACGCCATAGAACTCGATGCGCCGGCCGCTTTTGTGGGTCTCTGCCAGCGCCTGGGCCGCGTGCTCCAGCGCAAACGCACTGGCGTCGTTGCGGTATTTGAGGAAGGCCGCCACGGTGTTGTCGATGACCTTGACCGCCACGTCGCTGGTTTTGTCGTCGGCGTCTACGCTGCGGTGGATGAAGGGCACCCCCTCGCTGACACTGCCGGCGAGCTTGAGCTTGAAGTCCGACAAGCCGTCGTAGCCCATGCTGCGGCAAAAGCGCACCACGGTCGGTTTGCTCACATGCGCGCGGTCGGCCAGTTCGGTCACGGGCAAGTTGGCAAAGGCCCGGGGGTCGGCCAGCACGAGTTTGCCCACACGCTGTTCGGCGGGTGCCAAAGAGGGCAGGGAAGCTTTGATGCGGTCAAGCATGGATATCTCTCCGATCTTTTATGACGCTTCGCGCCAGCAATAACCGTCGCGCGCAATCATCGCACTGGCGGCGTTCGGTCCCCAGGTGCCGGCCTGGTAAGGGCGCGGGCCGACCGAATCGGTGGCCCAGTGTTGCAGGATGGGTTCGACCCAGCGCCAGGCTTCTTCCTGTTCGTCGCTGCGCACAAAGAGGTTCAGGCGGCCATCGAGCACATCGAGCAGCAGGCGTTCGTAGGCGCCCACGCGTTCGCTGCCAAAGCGCTTGTCAAAATCCAGGTCCAGGTGCACCGGTGTCAAAGCCTGCGCCCCACTGCCCTGGCCGCGTTTGCTCTGGCCTGTGGCGAGCAGGTGCAGTTCGAGCCCGTCCTTGGGTTGCAGGTGGATCACCAGTTTGTTCACCTGGCCCGCAGGCGCTCTGAAAATCTCATGCGGGGCGGGACGAAAGCTGATTTCAATGTGCGCCTCGCGTGCGGCCATGCGCTTGCCGGTGCGGATGTAGAAGGGCACGCCGGCCCAGCGCCAGTTGGCAATTTCGGTGCGCAGCGCGACAAAGGTTTCGGTGTGGCTGGACGGGTTGACGCCCGGTTCATTGCGGTAGGCCGGCACGGCCTGGCCGTCCACCGTACCCGCGGCGTACTGACCGCGGATCACATGCTGGCTCAGGGTCTCGGGCGTCCAGCGCTTGAGGGCACGCAGCACCTTGAGCTTTTCATCGCGGATGGCGTCGGCATGGGCATTGATGGGCGGCTCCATCGCAATCGCGCACAACAGCTGCAGGGCGTGGTTCTGCACCATGTCGCGCAAGGCGCCGGTACCGTCATAAAACCCCCCGCGCTTTTCCACGCCGAGTTCTTCGGCGATGGTGATCTGGATGTTGGCAATGTGTTCGCGCCGCCACAGGGGCTCGAACAGGGCGTTGCCAAAACGCAGCGCAAACAGGTTCTGCACCGCCGGTTTGCCCAGGTAGTGGTCGATGCGGAAGATCTGCTGCTCCTTGAAGGCCTTGCCCGCGACGGTGTTGATGGCGCGGTTGGAGGCCAGGTCATGGCCCAGCGGTTTTTCGAGCACGATGCGCGTGCGCGGGGTGTTCAGGCCGCTGGCGGCGAGTTGCTCGCAGATGGTGGTAAACAGGGTCGGCGCGGTCGAGAGGTACATGACCACGGTGTCCGTCTCGCGTTCGTTCAGGCGGGCCTTGAGCGCGGCATAGGCTTCGGGGCGTGAGAGGTCCATGCGCACGTAGCACAGCAGGGCGGCAAAGCGCGCGGACTCCTCGGGGTTGGGCCGTTTGTCGCCTTCGACCTTTTCGAACTTGGCCTGGATGCTCTGGCGGTACTGTTCATCGCTGAGGTCTTCGCGCCCGACGCCGATGATGCGCCCCCCCTCGGGCAGGGTGCCGTGCCGAAAGGCCTGGAACAGGGCCGGCATGAGTTTGCGCCACACCAGGTCGCCGGTGCCGCCGAAGAATACAAGGTCGAAAGCCATGGGAAGAAGTGTTATTGAGTTACATGAAAAAATTGGTTTGTAATGTAACTTTGTTTCAAAGATAATTCAAGCCATCATGAACCAGCTCGACGCCCTCAAGCAATTCACCACCGTCGTCGCCGACACCGGCGACTTTCTGCAACTGGCCCAGTTCCGCCCGCAGGACGCGACCACCAACCCCTCGCTGATCCTCAAGGCGGTGCAAAAGCCCGACTACGCGCCCCTGCTGGCCCAGACCGTGGCCGCGCACCGCGGGCAGCCGCTGGACGTGGTCATGGACCACTTGCTGGTGCGCTTCGGGCAGGAGATCCTCAAACACGTGCCGGGCCGTGTCTCCACCGAAGTCGACGCTCGCCTGAGCTTTGACACCGCCGCCACCGTGGCGCGTGCGCGCCGCATCATGGCGCTGTACGCGGCGCAGGGCATCGGCCGTGAACGCGTGCTGATCAAGATCGCCGCCACCTGGGAGGGCATTCAGGCTGCGGCCCAGCTCGAGCGCGAGGGCATCCACTGCAACCTCACGCTGTTGTTTTCGTTCAGTCAGGCCGTGGCCTGCGGCGCGGCCGGCGTGCAGCTGATCTCGCCCTTTGTCGGCCGCATTTACGACTGGTACAAAAAGGCCGCAGGTCCGAACTGGGTAGAGGCCGACAATGCCGGCCCGAACGACCCGGGTGTCCAGTCGGTCACCGCTATCTACAACCACTACAAGAAGCACGGTATCCGCACCGAGGTGATGGGCGCGTCCTTTCGCAACATCGGTCAGATCACGGCCCTGGCCGGCTGTGACCTGCTGACCATCAGCCCCGAACTGCTGGCCCAGCTGGCGGCGACCGACGCGCCGTTGCAACAGGCGCTCAGCACGCAGACAGCGCAGGCCATGGACCTGCCCGCGGTGACCTATGATGAAGCCAGCTTCCGACTGGCCCTCAACGAAGACGCCATGGCCTCCGAAAAACTCGCCGAGGGCATCCGCGCCTTCTGTGCCGATGCGGTCAAGCTCGAAGCCCTGATGGTCTGAACGCCTGGCGTCTTGTGTGGGAGCGAGCCCCTGCTCGCAAAGGCCCCGCAAGCGCTGCTTGTCACTTTCGGCCGCAGGGGCGGCCTCCCACACCACAACAGTCTCTTCATGCGTTGTGACCACACCCCTGCCTGGCAGGCCCTGCAAACCCATGCGGCCCGCTTCAAGGATTTCGACCTGCGACCGGCCTTTGCCGCCGATGCTGGGCGCGCTGCTGGGCTGAGCCAGTCGGCGCCGCATGTGTTTGCCGACCTGTCCAAGAACCACACCGACCCCGCTACCGAAGCCCTGTTGCTGGCGCTGGCCGGGCAGACCGGCCTGGCCGCGCACCGTGACGCGATGTTCCGCGGCGAGCCCATCAACAACACCGAGGGCCGCGCCGTCATGCACTGGCTGCTGCGCCAGCCGCCGAACAGCTTGCCAGGCGCTTTGGCCGAGCCGCTGGCGCAGGTGCACGCCACGCTGGATGCGATGCTGGCCTATGCGGAGCAGGTGCGCTTGGACGAGGCCATCACCGATGTGGTGAACATCGGCATTGGCGGTTCGGACCTCGGGCCGCAGATGGCGGTGCTGGCCTTGCAGGACTGTGTGCTGCCGGGCAAGCGTTTCCATTTCGTCTCCAACGTGGACGGTCACGAGCTGGCTGCCGTTCTCAAAGGCCTCAAGACACAGAGCACCCTGTTCCTGATTGCCTCCAAAACCTTCACCACGATCGAGACCATGACCAACGCCCGCTCGGCGCTGGCCTGGTTCCAGGCGCAGGGCGGCACCGAGGTGGCGCGCCACTTTGCGGCACTCACCACCAATGTGCAGGCCGCGGCGGCGATGGGCATCACCACCACCTTCGGTTTTTGGGACTGGGTGGGCGGGCGCTATTCGATGTGGTCGGCCATCGGGTTGCCGATCGCCATCGCCATTGGCGCGCAAGGCTTTCGCGACCTGCTGGCCGGTGCGCACGTGATGGACCGGCATTTCCAGACCGCGGCGCTGTCCGACAACCTGCCCGTGCGCCTGGGCCTGCTGGACGTCTGGTACCGCAATTTCCTGGGCTACACCAGCCGCTCGATTGCGCCTTACCACAGCGCGCTGCGCCGCCTGCCG
>Ga0255165_1000366_pt1 | contig 16307 bp, 17 predicted proteins | sample Atl_Cont_RepB_8d_FD_183182 | JGI IMG/M metagenome (GOLD analysis project Ga0255165, IMG submission 183182) | Freshwater microbial communities from Altamaha River, Georgia, United States - Atl_Cont_RepB_8d | ecosystem: Environmental > Aquatic > Freshwater > River | place: USA: Georgia | collected... | reverse complement strand
CCATGCCACCGGCCACCAGCACGTCGTGCGTGCCGGCCACCAGCATGTCGTGGGCGAACATCGCCGCGCGCATGCCCGAGCCGCACATCTTAGACAGGGTGACGGCACCCGCACTCTTGGGCAGGCCACCCTTGAAAGCGGCCTGGCGCGCCGGGGCCTGGCCCTGGCCGGCCATCAGGCAGTTGCCAAACAGCACTTCGGTCACGAGTTCGGGAGCGATGCCGGCGCGCTCGACGGCGGCTTTGATCGCCACACCACCCAGGTCATGGGCGGCGAGTGAGGAAAAATCGCCCTGGAAGCTGCCCATGGGGGTGCGCGCTGCGCTGACGATGACGATGGGGTCTTGCATGGTGGAGTCCTTTCAGGAATATCAGGAATGGATGTCGGCAATGATCAGGTGCTCGCCGCTTTCTTCTTCGGCGATGCGGCGGATGCAGGCGACAAAGCCCGGGTCCTCACCGCGCAGCAGCAGTGGCAAGGCGTGGAGAAAGTCGTCGCGGCGGCACCACTCACGCATATAGTCGTCCCAGGAGTTCCAGCGCCGCTGTTCGGCAGCGCTCATGGTCTCGCGGTAGACGATCAGGTAGGCCCGTTCGAACAGCGCGATCAGCATGTCAAAGATGATCATCATGCGCTCCTTCTGCTCGGGCGTCGGGTCCGGCAGGGCCTGGGTGGTGCGCAGCTGCAGGTCGGCATGGTCGAGCACCACCTTCAGAAAGTCGTTGTAGGCGTCCGAGAGGTGCTGGTAGGCCTCTTCCTCTTCGTTCTCCCGTTCCTTGCGCTGCTCGGCCCAAAAGACCCAGACGGCGTACGGCAGACCAAACACGGTCACGGCATAGCTGCCCAGCTCCAGGATCTCGGCCAGGGTCATGGTGTCCTCAGGCGCCCCGCGGGTAGCGCTTGAGCGCGTTGCGGAACACGTCGATCACTTCGTCGGGCCGGCCCATGCTCACGCCCAGGTCCTTGGCCAGACCGTCCTTGAGGCCGTAGCACCAGCCATGGACCGTCAGGTTCTGGCCCCGGGCCCAGGCGTCCTGCACCACATTGGTCAGGGCCACATGGCCCACCTGCTCGATCACGTTCATCTCGCACAGCGCGTCTTCCTGCTCGGGAACCGGCAGGTGGTCGAGCCGACGGCGGTGGCGGATCTTCACGTCGTGCACATGGCGCAGCCAGTTGTCGGCCAGTCCCACGCGGGCGCCGCGCAGCGTGGCCAGCACACCGCCACAGCCGTAGTGGCCCACGACCAGGATGTGCTCGACCTTGAGGTAGTCCACCGCGAACTGAATCACCGACAGCGCGTTCAGGTCCGAGTGGGTGACCACATTGGCCACGTTGCGGTGCACGAACACCTCGCCCGGCTCCAGACCGGTGATCTGGTTGGCCGGCACCCGGCTGTCGGAGCAGCCGATCCACAGGTATTTGGGGTTCTGCTGGGCCGCGAGATGGCTGAAAAACCCGGGCTGCTCACGCTCCATGCGCGCGGCCCAGGCCCGGTTGTTGTCAAAAAGGTGTTGCAGTGCGTTGCTCATGGCATCGATTGTCGCCGGCCGCAGCACGCCGGTCCTTACATCGTCTCGGCAAACAGCTCGCGGCCGATCAGCATGCGGCGGATCTCGCTGGTACCGGCGCCGATTTCATACAGCTTGGCGTCGCGCCACAGGCGACCCAGCGGGTATTCATTGATGTAGCCGTTGCCACCAAAGATCTGGATGCCGTCGCCGGCCATCCGGGTGGCCTGTTCGGCACACCAGAGGATGACCGAGGCGCAGTCCTTGCGCACCTGGCGTACATGCTCGGCGCCCAGCTGGTCGAGGTTCTTGCCGATCTGGTAGCAAAACGCGCGGGCCGCCTGCAGCACGGTGTACATGTCGGCCACCTTGCCCTGGATGAGCTGGAATTCGCCGATGCTCTGACCGAACTGCTTGCGGTCGTGGATGTAGGGAATCACGTTGTCCATGACCGCCTGCATGATGCCGATCGGGCCGGCGGCCAGCACGGCGCGCTCGTAGTCCAGGCCGCTCATCAGCACCTTGGCGCCCATGTTCAGGCCACCCAGGATGTTCTCGGCCGGCACCTCGACATTGTTGAACACCAGCTCACCGGTGTGGCTGCCGCGCATGCCCAGCTTGTCGAGCTTTTGCGCAATCGAAAAACCCTTCATGCCCTTTTCGATCAAAAAGGCGGTCACACCGCGCGCGCCCAGTTCGGGTTCGGTCTTGGCATAGACCACCAGGGTGTCGGCGTCAGGGCCGTTGGTGATCCACATCTTGTTGCCGTTGAGCAGGTAGTAACCCCCTTTGTCCTCGGCCTTGAGCTTCATGCTGATGACATCAGACCCGGCACCGGGCTCGGACATGGCCAGCGCGCCCACATGCTCGCCGCTGATCAGCTTGGGCAGGTATTTCTGCTTTTGCGCCGCGTTGCCGTTGCGCTTGATCTGGTTGACGCAGAGGTTGGAATGGGCGCCGTAGGAGAGGCCCACCGATGCGCTGGCACGCGAGATTTCTTCCATCGCCACCATGTGGGCCAGGTAGCCCATGTTGGCGCCGCCGTACTCCTCGCCCACGGTGATGCCCAGCACCCCCAAATCGCCCATCTTGCGCCACAGGTCCATCGGGAACTGGTCGCTGCGGTCGATCTCGGCCGCGCGCGGAGCGATCTCGGCCTGGGCAAAGTCGCGCACGGCTTCGCGCAAGGCGTCGATGTCTTCTCCGAGCATGAAGTTCAGGCCTGGCAGGTTCATGGGGTTCTCCTCTTGGGTCAGTTGGGAACAGCGGCAAAGAGCTGTCCCGCAAGGTTATTCAATAAGTCTTGGGCACCGGCACCAGGGTCTGCTGCATCACCGCGCAGTCAGAACGTTGGCCGGACTCGTCGACGTGCACCACCTCGGCGCTGGTGACGATGATGCGTTTGCCACCCTTGGTCACGCGGCCGGTAGCCCGGATTTCGCCGCCCTGAAAGCTGGCAAGGAAATTGATCTTGTATTCCACTGTCACCACCTCCATGCCCTCGGGCGCGACCGTCAGGGCCGCGTAGCCGCCCGCGATGTCGGCCAGCGCGCCCATGGCACCGCCATGAAAGCCACCCTGCTGCTGGGTGACTTTGTCGCTGTAAGGCATGGCCAGTTCGACCAGACCGCGCTCGGCGCGCAGCAGGCGTACGCCCAAGGGCTGCATCATGCCTTGGCGGGCCAGGCTGGATGACACACGGTCGTATTCGGGCGTATTCATGAAGGAGGGTTGTCGGCAATGGACACAAGGCCATCACTTTAATTGACGTTTACGTAAACGTCAATTAAATCATCTCTGGATCAAGCCGCCGTCCTGCCCGCCTTGGCGAGCAAGGCACGGGCTTCCTTTTCATGGGTCTTGACTTCGTCCAGCGTCGCCTGGAGTTCTGCCAGCTGGGCCTCGAGCTGCTGGCGGTGATCGGCCAGTACCACCAGAAACTTGCGCAGCTGCGGCACGGTATCGCGCGGGCTGTCGTACATGTCGATCAGGTCCTTGGCCTCCGTCAAGGACAAGCCCAGACGCTTGGCGCGCAAGGTGAGCTTGAGTCGCGTCCGGTCGCGGTGAGAGTAGACGCGGCTGCGTCCGCCGGGTCCGGAGCGTCCGGGCTGCAAAAGCCCCATGTCTTCATAAAAGCGGATGGCGCGCGTGGTCAGGTCAAATTCCCTGGCCAGATCGCTGATCGTGTAAGTGCTCGCCATGTCGTCCCTTCGCTCTTGGGGGCACCACGGCGACAAGCCTCCTGAAGAGACAGAACCTGGAATGCCCGGCATGCTTGACGTTAACGTCAACGTCAATTCGCGAATGCTAACCGAAAGCCATGCACCGTCCAGCCCCTGACACCGCTCTGGATTTCCACCTGGGTGAGCACCTGCCGGCTCCGGGCCAGGCTACCGAAGTCGCGCCCGGCGCTGCCTGTACGCAGCAGGCTGGCGCCGGCGCTGCTTACTTTCCGAACCAGCCGAGCACATGCTGCCAGGCGCGCCGCAGCCAGCCTGCACGCTCGACATCGGCCTGCGCGACGAGCGGTGCCTCACCCACCGGTTTGCCATTCAAGGTCGCAACCACCTTGCCGATGACCGTACCCTTGGCCACCGGCGCTTCGAGGCCCGGCAGAATCTCCACCGCGGTCTGCACCTGCTGACCGCGTGGTACGGTCAGCAACCAGGGCGCCGCCAGTCCCGCGCCCACGGCATCTGCCTTGCCGAAGCTGACCTTGGCCATGGTCACCGACGTACCGTGTTGGATGGGACTGACCTTCTCGAAGTTGCTGAAACCCCAGCCCAGCAAGGCGCGTGTCTGGTCCGCACGGGCCTGCGCACTGTGGGTGTTGAGGATGACCGAGATCAGGCGCATGCCATCGCGCTTGGAAGAAGTGACCAGGCAATAGCCAGCCTCTTCGGTGTGCCCTGTCTTCAAACCGTCAACCGTGGGATCGGTGTAGAGCAAGGCATTGCGGTTGCCTTGCTTGATGCCGTTGTATTTGAATTCACGTTCCGCATAGAGCGGGTAATACTCGGCACTGTCACGCACGATGGCACGCGCCAGAACGGCCAGGTCACGGGCAGAAGCCTTGTGTGCCGGGTCTGGCAGGCCTGTGGCGTTGACAAAGCGGGTCTGCTTCATCCCCAGGCGCTGGGCCTCGGCGTTCATGAGCCTGGCAAAGCCTTCCTCGGACCCGGCCATGTGCTCGGCAATCGCCTTGGAGGCATCGTTACCGGACTGCACGATGATGCCGCGCAGGATATCGATCACGGTGGCCTGGCTGTTGAGCGGCAGGTACATGCAGGATTCGGTGCTCGAGCCCCGGCACCAGGCGTTCTGGCTGACCGACACCAGATCGGTGGGCTTGAGCTTGCCGGACGAGAGCGCCTGCTCGACCATGTAGCTCGTCATCATCTTGGTGAGCGAGGCCGGTGGCAGCGGTTCGTCCATGTTGGCCCCTGCCAGGACTTCGCCGGAATCGAAATCCATCAACAACCAGGCTTTGGCAGGCAGCGCCGGCGCATTGCCCGCCAGAGCCGTCTGGGCGGCCAATGGGGACAGCGTTTTGGCCGCCGCAGCCACGGCCTTCTTCTTGGCGGGCGAAGACTTGGCTGCGGGTTGGGTACGCGCAAAGGATGCCGAATCGGGCACCAGGGTAGCCACAGCAGCGGCCATCAGGAGGGAGATGAAGGGAAAAGTCTGGGTTCGCATGGCGTTTTGGGAAAGAGTGCCGATTGTGGCGGATAGACACGACCGTCTTCGCCTGGTGCGAGGGTTTTCCCGCTGAGCGTCACGCGTGGAATTTGTTTAACATGTTAAACAAATGAAGCGATCCACCCCTTTTGTCCACCGAAACCTGCCGCGCCTGCTGCTGCAGGCGCGAGAAGCCGTGATGGCACACACCCGGCCGAGCCTGCGTGCGCATGCGCTGTCGGACCAGCAGTGGCGCGTGTTGCGGGTTCTGGGTGAACATGCGCAGGATCCTGCCGGCATAGAGACAGGCCGTGTGGCGCGTGAAGCGTATTTGCTGGGCCCCAGCCTGACCGGGGTGCTCTCGCGCATGGAACGCGATGGACTGCTCACGCGCGAAAAATGCCCTCAGGATGCACGCCGCAGCGTGGTGCGCGCCACCGCTTTGGGGCTGGAGAAGGTGCAGGCCCTGTCGCAAACCATTGAAGCGCACTACAGCTGGATGGAGCAGCAACTGGGCAAAGCCAAGCTGGGTCAGCTCTATGCCCTGCTCGATGAACTCATCGCACTGGAAACGCCCGAAACCCAAACACCTGAAGAACTGGCCGAGGAAGAAGAACAATGAACGCATGGACTCAGCCATGGACCCCAGACGGCACGGTGTACGGCACCTTGCTGAATTTCCGCCGCGAGTGGGACCTCTGGTCAGCGCGCATGACGCAGGAACCGCACAAGGTTCCTCCCAGAGCGCCGGTGCTCTACGTTAAAACCGCCAACACCTTCTGCCCGGCCGGCAGGGACCTGCTGCTGCAGGACGGCGTGAGCGAAGTCGACATCGGTGCCGCGCTGGGTCTGGTCATGGGCCCGCAGGCCCAGGTGGTCGGTGCAGTGTTGCTGAACGACTGGAGCGTGCCGCACGCCAGCTATTACCGCCCGCCGGTCAAGTTCCGTTGCCGCGATGGCTTTCTGGGTTTGCCCGCGCAAGTCACCGCGGGGCAAGTGCAGGACTGGACCGGGCTGCAGCTGGAGGTGCGCCGCAATGGCGAGCTGGTACAAACGGTTCAACTCGGCGATCTGATGCGCAACATGCCCGCGCTGCTGGCCGATGTGGGCGAGTTCATGACGCTGCAGCCCGGCGATGTGCTGATGGTCGGCACCGACTGCCTGGCGGACGGCACGCGCCCGCGTGCCCAAGCGGGTGACCGGGTGGAGATTTCCGCGCCGGGTTTTGCCGCTGTGGTCACCAACGTGAAAGGCCAGCCATGAAACGCGCCCGCATCGCCTGGTCTGGCGCCATCCACGACGCCGTTGAAGCCGAGGGTCAACTTTTGCTCACACAAGGCCCCCACGCCGGTCGCCGCGTGGGCTTGGATGAGGTCATCTGGCTGCCGCCACTGGCCCCTGTGCCGCAAGCCCGCACCGTGATCGCGCTCGGCCTGAACTACGCCGACCACGCCAAGGAACTCTCCTTCAAGCCCCCCGAAGAACCACTGGCCTTCGTGAAGGGCGAGGCCGCATTGATCGGCCACAACGCTTTCACCAAGCGCCCGGCCGATGTGGCCTGCATGCACTACGAGTGCGAGCTGGCCATGGTGATCGGCCGCAAGGCACGCCATGTCAAGAAGGCCGATGCGTATGACTTCATCGCTGGCTACACCGTGGCCAACGACTACGCGATCCGTGACTACCTGGAAAACTGGTACCGCCCGAACCTGCGGGTAAAGAACCGAGACACCTGCACGCCCATTGGCCCTTGGCTGGTCGATGCCGCCGATGTGCCCAATCCGATGGCTTTGAGCTTGCAGACCACCGTCAACGGCAAAGTGACGCAAAGTGGCAGCACCGCCGACATGATTTTTGACGTGCCCACGCTGATTGAATATTTCAGCAGCTTCATGACGCTCAACCCCGGCGACCTGATCCTGACCGGCACGCCCGACGGCATCGTGGACTGCCAGCCCGGCGATGTGATCGTCACCGAGATCCAAGGTATTGGCGTCCTGACCAACACCATCGTTTCTGCATGAGCATGACTTTGGCTGGCAGCACGTCGCGCATTGTCACCCTCGCACAGGCGGAAATGACCATAAACCAATTCAGACATAGGACCTAGCGCATGAAAATCAACCACCTGATCAACGGCCAAAGCGTCCCGGGCAGCGACTACTTTGAAACCATCAACCCCGCCACACAGCAGGTACTGGCCGAAGTCGCCTCGGGCGGCCAAGCGGAAGTGAATGCCGCCGTGGCCGCTGCCAAGGAGGCTTTTCCCAAGTGGGCCACCACGCCCGCCACCGAGCGCGCCAGGATCATGCGCAAGCTGGGCGACCTGATCACCAAGCACGTGCCCGAAATTGCCGAGACCGAAACCCGGGACTGCGGCCAGACCATCAGCCAGACCGGCAAGCAGCTGGTGCCACGTGCAGCCGACAACTTTCATTACTTTGCCGAGATGTGCACCCGTGTGGACGGCCACACCTACCCCACGCCCACGCACCTGAACTACACGCTGTACCACCCGGTCGGCGTGTGCGCGCTGATCAGCCCGTGGAACGTGCCCTTCATGACCGCCACCTGGAAGGTCGCCCCGTGTCTGGCCTTTGGCAACACCGCCGTGCTCAAGATGAGCGAGCTCTCGCCCCTGACCGCTGCGCGTTTGGGCGAATTGGCCCTGGAAGCCGGTGTGCCTGCCGGTGTGCTGAACCTGGTGCATGGCTACGGCAAGGAAGCGGGCGAACCCCTGGTCGAGCACCGCGATGTGCGTGCCATCAGCTTCACCGGCTCCACCGTCACCGGCAACCGCATCGTGCAAAGCGCAGGCCTCAAAAAGTTCAGCATGGAACTCGGCGGCAAGAGCCCCTTTGTGATTTTTGAAGACGCCGACCTGGACCGCGCTTTGGACGCCGCCGTGTTCATGATCTTCAGCAACAACGGCGAGCGCTGCACTGCGGGCAGCCGCATCCTGGTGCAACAAAGCATCTATGCCGACTTCGCCGCCAAATTCGCCGAACGCTCCAGGCGCATCACCGTGGGCGACCCGCTGGATGAAAAAACCATCGTCGGCCCGATGATTTCCAGAGCCCATCTGGCCAAGGTGCGCAGCTACATCGAACTCGGCCCCAAGGAAGGTGCGACCCTCCTCTGCGGTGGTCTGGACCAGCCTGGCTATGCCGCTGACTTGCCCGCCCATGTGCAAAAGGGCAACTTCGTCTGGCCCACCGTGTTCGCCGACGTCGACAATCGCATGCGCATTGCGCAAGAAGAAATCTTTGGCCCCGTGGCCTGCCTGATCCCGTTCAAGGACGAAGCCGATGCGATCGCCAAGGCCAACGACATCGACTACGGCCTCTCCAGCTACGTCTGGACCGAGAACCTGGGCAAGGCTCACCGCGTGGCCGCCGCGATTGAGGCCGGCATGTGCTTCGTCAACAGCCAGAACGTGCGCGACCTGCGCCAGCCCTTTGGCGGCACCAAGGCCAGCGGCACCGGCCGCGAAGGCGGCACCTGGAGCTACGAAGTGTTCTGCGAACCCAAGAACGTGGCGGTGTCGATGGGCTCGCACCACATTCCGCATTGGGGAACGGCATGAAGCCGTTCCCCTTCGGGGATTGCTGGGCTCTCCCCACCCAACCCTCCCCCTCTGGGGAGGGCTTTTTGATGGAGATGTGACATGGGACAACTTGCCCTCGCGGCCAAAATCACCCACGTGCCCAGCATGTACCTGAGCGAGATCCCGGGTCCGCGCTTCGGCACGCGACAGAGCGCGATTGACGGTCACAAGGAAATCAGCCGCCGCTGCCGCGCCCTGGGCGTGGACACGCTGGTGGTGTTCGACACGCACTGGCTGGTCAATGCGAACTACCACATCAACTGTGCGCCGCACTTCAAGGGCAGCTACACCAGCAACGAGTTGCCGCACTTCATCAACCACATGGCCTTCGAATCGCCGGGCAACCCCGAGTTGGGGCACCTGCTGGCCAAAGTGGCCAACGAGCACGGCGTCGAAACCCTGGCGCACGACAACACCACGCTCGACCCAGAGTACGGCACGCTGGTGCCGCTGCGCTACATGAACGAGGACCAGCACTTCAAGGTGGTGTCGGTCTCGGCGCTGTGCATGGTGCATTACCTGAACGACAGTGCCCGCCTCGGCTGGGCCATGCGCGAGGCGGTCGAGAAACATTACGACGGTAAGGTGGCGTTTCTGGCCAGCGGCTCGCTCTCGCACCGATTTGCACAAAACGGCCTCGCGCCTGAGTTTGCCCACAAGATCTGGAGCCCTTTTCTGGAGCAGCTCGACAAGCAGGTGCTGCAGATGTGGGCCAACCGCGAGTGGAAAGCGTTCTGCGAGATGCTGCCCGAGTACGCCAGCAAGGGCCACGGCGAAGGCTTCATGCACGACACCGCCATGCTGCTCGGGGCCCTGGGCTGGACAGGCTACGAGGGCACAGCCGAGATCGTCACACCCTACTTCGGTGCCAGCGGCACCGGCCAGCTCAACGCGATCTTTGAGGTGACACCCCAGGACGGTGCGCAGGTACCCGTGGCCGTAGCCAGCCACGCCGAGGGCTACACCGCCATCAGCACAAGGCTTTGAACATGCACCCAACATGTCATCCCGGCATTGAATTTTTAAGTCATGCTGAAATTGAATTCTTCCGTCATCCAGGAATTTCGTTCTGTCGTCATCCCGGACTTGATCCGGGATCCATCTTCGGAACACCATGGATCCTCGGGTCAAGCCCGAGGATGACAAGCAAAATGCCAAGCACGACCAGTGCACGCCCGAGGATGACTGGCAAGATGCCAACCACGACCGGTGCACACGCGAGGATCACCGCCAAGACATCCAGCATGACCTGTTCAGGCCCAAGGATGACGCTGTCAAAGGACGCCACATGCCCCATCTTGTGATCCTCTACACCGGCCAGCTGGACACCGAGGTCAACATGACCACTTTGTGTCGCCAGTTGGGCGATGCCATGCTCACCGTCAAGGACGAGGAAGGCAAGCAAGTCTTCCCGACCGGCGGCACACGCGTGCTGGCCTACCCCGCGCCGCACTACGCGGTGGCCGACGGTGGCGCGGCAGGCCGGGCCGCTGGCGGCACAGGCGACTACGCCTTTGTCTACCTGAATGTGCGCATGGGCCGTGGCCGCACCGAGGCCACGCAGCAACGTGCAGGCCAGACCCTGGTCGAAGTGGTCAAAGCCTTTTTTGCCCCGGCCATGGCGCAGCGCCACATCGGCATCACGCTGCAGATCGACGTCGGCCCTGAAGTCTTTGACGCCAAATACAGCAACCTCCACCCCTTGTTTCGGTAGCAGCGGTTTTCGTGGGAGCGATCCCCTGATCGCGAATCTCTGCTCCATATTTCGCGATCGGGGGATCGCTCCCACAAAGGAAACGAGAAACGACCATGTTTGATGAGACATTGATCCAGCAACTCGCGCAAGAGCTTCACCAGTCCGAAAAATCGCGCGTGCAGATCGGGCATTTTTCCAAGCGCTTTCCGGGCATGACCGTCGAGGACGGTTACCGCATCAACCGCGCCTGGATGCAACTCAAGTTCGCCGAAGGCCGCCGGATGATCGGCCACAAGATCGGGCTGACGAGTCGCGCCATGCAGGTCTCCAGCCAGATCGACGAGCCCGACTACGGCACCCTGCTCGACGACATGCTCTACACCTGCACACCCGGGCAGGTACTGGACATCCCATACACCAACTTCATCGCGCCGCGTGTCGAGGTCGAGCTGGCCTTCATCCTCAAAAAGGCTCTGCGCGGACCCGGGGTAAGCGTCGAGCAGGTGCTCGATGCCACCGACTACGTGACGCCCGCGATCGAGATCATCGACTCGCGCATCGAACAGTTCGACCGCCACAACCAAGTGATGCGCAAGGTCTACGACACCATCAGCGACAACGCCGCGAATGCGGGTATCGTGCTGGGTGCCCGACGAGTGGACCCGCTCACCACCGACCTGCCATGGTGCGGGGCCATCCTGCGCCAGAACGGGGTGGTCGAAGAAACCGGATTGGCCGCTGGCGTGCAAGGACACCCTGCCATTGGCATTGCCTGGCTGGCCAACAAACTCGCCCCCTGGGGTGAACACCTGCAGACCGGCGAGATCGTACTGGCCGGTTCCTTCACCAAACCCGCGCCTGCGAAAGTAGGCGATGTGTTCGATGCGGACTACGGTCCGCTTGGACGACTTCAATTCCGCTTTGTCTGAAAGGCTGACCCATGCACAACCCTGTCAACACCTTCAAGCAGTCCCTGCGCGAGCGCCGTCCCCAGATCGGCCTGTGGATGGGCCTGGCCAGTGCCTACACCGCCGAGATCTGCGCCCTGGCGGGATTCGACTGGCTGGTCATCGATGGTGAACACGCGCCCAATGACCTGCGCAGCATCCAGGCCCAGCTGCAGACCGTGGCCGCCTACCCCGCCAGCCATGCGGTGGCCCGCGTACCGGTGGGTGACACCGCGCTCATCAAGCAATACCTCGACCTGGGTGCACAGAACATCCTGGTTCCCATGGTCGACACGGCAGAGCAGGCCGCGCAGCTGGTGCGTGCCATGCGGTATCCGCAGGATGACGGACAAGGTGGCGTGCGCGGCATGGCTGGGGCCCGGGCTTCGCGCTGGGGCCACTATGCCGACTACTTCAAGCGCGCCAATGAAGAGGTCTGCCTGCTGGTGCAGGTGGAGTCGCGCGAAGCCCTGAAGAACCTGGATGCGATTGCCGCCACCCCCGGTGTGGACGGCGTCTTCATCGGCCCGGCCGACCTGTCGGCCTCGATGGGCCATGTCGGCAATGCCGCCCACCCAGAGGTGCAGGCGGCCATCGAAGACGCGATCGCCCGCATCCTCAAGGCCGGCAAGGCGCCCGGCATCCTCACCCCCGATGAAAGGCTGGCACAACACTACCTGTCACTCGGCGCGGTGTTTGTCGCCGTAGGTCTGGATACGCAAATCCTGATGCGGCAGACCACCGATCTGGCGGCCCGTTTCAAATCAGTGGTGGCCCCAGCTGCCACACCCGGGCAGACCTACTGAGGAACCAGGCATGAGCAAGGACAAAGCGCCACGAAAATTCCGCTCGGCCACGATTTACGAAGGCACCATCCGTGCGACCACGCGCAGTTTTCTGCATGCGCTGGGGCAGGATCAGGAAGACATCGCCCGTCCGCACATTGGCGTGTTCCACACCGGCGGCGAGATGAGCCCCTGCAACCTCAATCTGCGCGATCAGGCGCAGCACGCCAAGACCGGCATTTATGCCGCTGGCGGTACGCCCCATGAGTGCCCGGTCGTGTCGGTGTCCGATGGCCTGACCATGGCGCATTCGGGCATGCGGTTTTCACTGATCTCGCGCGAGTTGATCGCCGACAGCGTGGAGGCCTCGGTGCGCGGCCACCAGTGGGACGGCATTTTTGGCATTGGGGCCTGCGACAAAAATCTGCCCGGACTGATGATGGGCATGGTGCGCTGCAATGTGCCCAGCGTGTTCGTGCACGGTGGCTCCGCACTGCCCGGACAAACCCCCGGCGTGCACGGACGCGACCTGAACGTGGTCGACACTTACGAAACCATTGGCAAGGTGCTCGCAGGCGACGCCACAGCCGACGAGCTGGACGCCATCAGCCGCGCCTGCCTGCCTACTGCCGGGGCCTGCGCTGGACAGTTCACCGCCAACACCATGGGCATGGTGTCCGAAGCGCTGGGCCTGGCACCGATCGGCTCGAGCATGGTGCCCGCGGTGTTCAGCGAGCGTGCTCCTTTGCTCAGGCGTACGGCCAAAATCCTGATGGCGGCTGTCATGGGCGATGCGCCTTTGCCGCGCGACATCGTGACCCGAAAGGCGCTTGAAAACGCCTGCGCCGTGGTGTCGGCCACAGGCGGCTCCACCAATGCGGCCCTGCATATTCCAGCCATCGCCCACGAAGCGGGCATCCGCTTTCATCTGGACGATGTGGCCGAGGTGTTTGCCCGCACCCCGCTGATTGCCGATTTGCGTCCCGGCGGCAAATACCTTGCGCGCGACATGTTCTACATCGGCGGCGCAGGCGTGGTGCTGCGCGAGTTGCTGCGTACAGGGCATCTGCATGGCGATGTGCTGACCTACACCGGCCGCACACTGGCCCAGGAGTTGGCCACCGCCAACGCACCCGACGGCGAGGTGGTGCGCAAGGCGGAAGAAGCCCTGTCGCGGGACGGTGGGCTGGCCGTGCTCAAGGGCAACCTGTGCCCCGATGGCGCGCTGCTCAAGACGGCAGGGCTCAAGACCCTGGTGCACCAGGGCCCGGCGCGCGTGTTCGAGTCCGAAGAACAGGCGCAGGCCGCTGTGCAGGCCATGCGCTACCAGCCGGGCGATGTGATCGTGATCCGCAACGAAGGCCCCAAAGGCAGCCCGGGCATGCGCGAGATGCTGGGCATCACCGCTTTGCTGTATGGGCAAGGCATGGGTGACAAGGTGGCCCTGCTCACCGACGGACGTTTTTCCGGCGCTACCAGGGGCTTGTGCATCGGCTATGCCGGACCCGAAGCCGCCGACCACGGTCCGATCGCCGCGCTGCGCGATGGCGACCAGATCACCATCGATGCCCGGCCCCAAGCGCGCAGCATCTCGGTGCAGCTCAGCGAGGCCGAGCTGGCGCAGCGCCTGGCGCAGCTGCCGGTCAAGGCCTTGCCGCCACACGGCGGCTTGCTGGAGAAATACGCTTTGACCGTGCGCCCCAGCCACCAAGGTGCAGTCACCCATTCGGGCGCGGTCCATTGGCTGCGTGACGAAACCTGATTTTTTCGTGTGTGCTTTAAATTCAACCAGGAGACTTCCATGAGCATTTCCCGTCGTCAATTTGTCCAATCCGCCAGCGCGGGCGCGATGCTGGCCACTCTGGGCCAGCAGGTGATGGCCCAGGCCCAGATCGAGAATCTGAAGATCGTTACCGGCTTTGCGCCCGGCGGCACCTCGGACACCACCTGCCGCCGGGTGGCCACCCGCCTGACTGGCAGCTACGCCAAGACCGCAGTGGTGGAAAACAGGACGGGTGCCGGTGGCCAGATCGCCATCCAGTTCGTCAAGGGACAGCCCGCCGACGGCGCCACCATGCTGCAAACGCCCACCTCGATGCTGACGATCTACCCGCACATCTACAAGAAGCTCAGCTACGACCCGGCCACCGATCTGAGCCCTGTCTCTCTGGCCTGCGTGTTCGATTTCGGCTTTGCGGTTGGCCCGGCCGTGCCCGACAGCGTGAAAAACATCAATGACTTCATGGCCTGGGCCAAGGCCAATCCGACGCAGGCCAACTTCGGCTCGCCCGCCGCAGGCTCCACGCCACACTTTGTGGGCGCCTTGCTGGGCCGCCATGCGGGTGTCGAGATCAAGCACGTCGCTTACCGCGGCACCCAGCCGGCCATGCTGGATTTGCTGGGCGGCCAGATCGCCGCCGTCAGCGGCCCCATCGGTGACATCACGCAGCACTTGGCCACAGGCAAGGTCCGCATCCTGGCCACCTCCGGTGCCAAGCGCAACCGGTTTGCGCCCGACGTGCCCACCTATGCCGAGCAAGGCCTCAAGGACATGGTGCACAGCGAATGGTTTGCCTTCTTCCTGCCGGCCAAGGCGTCGCCCGAGGTGGTGACACGCCTGAACACCGCGGTCAAGGCAGCCCTGGCTTCCAAGGATGTGGTGGACGGACTGGCCACCTTCGGTCTGGAAGCCCTGTCGAGCACGCCTGCCGAGCTCTCCGAGCTGATCCGCAAGGACACTGCCAAGTGGGCGCCCATCGTCAAGACCATCGGCTTTACCGCCGAGGCCTGATTTTCTGATCTCCCTGCGCAGGAGCGGCGAATCGCCGCGACGGTTTCAAAGCATCCTGACCTGACCCGGATCAGGGCAGACGCATCCATCGTGAAGAGCCCGTCGCTCCTGCAACCACACTGGAGACTCGCCATGTTCCCGACACCACAACCCCTTGTGCCTTCCCTGGAGGCGCGGGTACACCCGGACGAATGGCAGGCACGGCTGCAACTGGCCGCCTGCTACCGCGTGTTCGCCCAGCTCGGCTGGACCGAAATGATCTACAACCACATCACGCTGCGCTTGCCCGACAGCGTGACCGGTGGCGAAAAGCAGTTCCTGATCAACCCCTTTGGGCTGCACTACAGCGAGGTCACTGCCAGCAACCTGGTCAGGATCAACATGCAGGGCGACGTGCTCGACGGTTCACCCTACAAGATCAACCCCGCGGGCTTTGTGGTGCATGCCACGCTGCACGGCGGCATCGAAGGCGCGCACTGCGTGATGCATACGCACACCACTGCAGGTGTAGCGGTGGCGAGCCTCGAGGGCGGTCTCTCACAGAGCAACTTCTATTCGGCGCAGCTGCACGACATGGTGGCCTACCACGACTTCGAAGGCATCACCATCCACGCCGAAGAAGGACCGCGCGTACTCAAAAGCATCGGCAAGAAGCCGGCGGTGATCCTGCGCAACCACGGCCTGCTGTCCTGGGGCCACACCCTTCCCCAGACCTTTGCGATTTTATGGACGCTGCAGCGCGCCTGCGAAATCCAGCTGGCCACACAGAGCATGGGCGTACCGATCCCGGTGCGCGAGGACATTGCCGCCAGATGCACGCGCGACGCGCTGCAGTTCAACCCGAACCATGGCGCCGGACAGGATGTGTTCGAAGCCCTGGTGCGTCAGGTGGACCGCATCGACAGCGGGTGGCGCGCATGAGCGAGGTGATGTTGAACAAGGTCGCCATCGTTGGCGCTGGCGCCATTGGCGGCTGGATGGGCACGCACCTGGCGCGTGCGGGAGCGCAAGTGAGCGTGCTGGCACGCGGCGACACCCTGGAGGCCTTGCACAAAAACGGGTTGCAGCTGCACCAGGGCGGCGAGCTGTACACGGTGCTGGTGAAGGCATCGAATGACGCCCAAACACTCGGCGTGCAGGACCTGGTCATTGTGTCCGTCAAGGCGCCGGCGCTGGCCTCGGTGGCTCAGCAGATCGGGCCGCTGATCGGCCCCCGGACCGTGGTGCTGACCGCCATGAACGGCGTGCCCTGGTGGTTTTTGCAAGGCTTTGGAGGGCCCTGGGCCAACCGG
>Ga0255165_1000355_pt1 | contig 16500 bp, 12 predicted proteins | sample Atl_Cont_RepB_8d_FD_183182 | JGI IMG/M metagenome (GOLD analysis project Ga0255165, IMG submission 183182) | Freshwater microbial communities from Altamaha River, Georgia, United States - Atl_Cont_RepB_8d | ecosystem: Environmental > Aquatic > Freshwater > River | place: USA: Georgia | collected... | reverse complement strand
CACCCCATGAAACTCAATCCCTTTGCCAAGAAGACTGGCGCTTACCTGGCCAGCATCAAAACCGAACACGATGATCTGCAGCGCCGGATCGAGGACATCGAAGACGAGTTGGTCGATGCCCGCGCCGATTACGAAGCTGCCAGTGACCAGAACACCCGTTTGCGCGAAAGCGCAGGACGCCTGTCCATGAACACTCCGCCAGCAGCGTCGGCGCACTGGCCGGTGGTCACAGCGGCCTCACAGAAGGTCCAACGTCTGGAATCGGACCTGAGTGATCTGAAGTCGCGCATTCCGCCCCTGCGTCGTCTGCTCGACGCGCCGGAGGATCACGAGAAGGCGCAAGCCCGCCTTGATGAACTGAACACTCGACAAGTGACGCTGACAAACGAGTTGGCCAAGGCAGACACCGTCATGGCCAAGCTGGAAAAGCGCATCGCTGATGTGCAGTCGCGCATCGCCGCAGAAAACCAGCTCGCCGCTGAAGCCTTGATTGGCGCCGAAGGGGAATTCACAGTACCCGAGGTATTGGCCAAGCTCGAAGCCGAACAGCGACTGGCACAGACCGCGATGAATGATTTGACGGCCAAGAAGGCAGCCTGGCGCCAAGAGCAAGACAACAACCGCACTGAGCTGCGTGATGCAGAACATGCGCTTGTCCACACCCGGGCCACCGTCATCGAGATTGAGCTGCTCGAGAAAGTGTTCCCGCTGATGGATCTGTTTGCCCGCGCCGCCGTCTCTCGCAGCGCACGCCACTGGGGTGATAGCGAGCACGAGTACTTGATCAAGATCCCCAGTGAACAGGTGCTGGCTGCGCGCAGGGCGCTGGGTATGCCAACCGCCGACTGATGGTAGAGGCAGGTCATGCGCAGTCGCGGCATATGCATGGCCTGTCGTGGGGGCGGTCCTTCTTCCCGCACCCACTCCTTGTGCACATGTCGCGTAACGCCTGGCCGGTGCTGACTGTGAATGGCATTGCAGAAAACCGGCCACCCCCGAATTCACCTTGAAAGGACACCCAATGGGCATTGATGGCAATCCCGGACTCCTGCGGGCACTCGACGGGTCCTTCCTGCGCATAAGGCTATACGGGGGGCAACAGCGCAACGCTTCACCAGGCACTGACCACAAAACCAGGTTACCACCCGCCGGGTTACCACGGCGGTTACCACCCCCGGCCATGGCCGGGGGACATCAAACATTCGGAGCAGACATGAACACTGAAACCACAAACGACAACCACCGCTATCCCACCCAGCCGCTGTCGAATTACGACCCGGCCATTGAATCCCGCGTCAGCGCTTGGTTTGACGAACTGCGGCCCTTGGTCTGGATTCCGATCCTGAGCGCAGACAACTTTCCTGGCGTGCCGGTGGAAGTCAGGGCATTCGCATCTCGCTTTGAGCAGGACCTGCGCTGGCTCATCGGCAAGCCTGAAGATTTGCTGCAACTGCCCGATGGCATCACCGGCTGGCTCATGCCCGCCGATGAACAGAACACCGACGTGGCCTGCGGCGTGTGGGAGGGCGAGGTCTACATCCTGGGCGTTCAGGACAAACGCACCGGCGTCAAGCAGACCTACCTGGACGAGCGTCAGAACGACGCTACAGGGCAATGACAGAGGGTGGTTTGCGCTTGGCTTCTGCTCGCCACAGCGCGTTCATGGAGGTCCGCAAACCCCTCTCAGGAAAGGAACACTGAAATGACCATCACCAACGTCACAACCGTCACCGCGCAGGTGACCGACACCAACCACCGGCCCAAGGGCACCATGCCCGTGCGGCTGGAATTTGACGCCGAAGGTCCCGTGCGTGCGCAGCACGCCGGGCAGGTTTACCGCTACACCGGCAAGGCAGGCCACAACCGGGCCACGGGTCTGGCCGTGCGCGAAATGGCCACCATCGAGGACGCCCGCCTGTGGATCACGCTGGACGGCCAGCAGATCTGGGAGGACTGAGCATGGCCGATCAACACGCCAGCATTGCAGCCCAACTGGCCGCACTACCCTCCATGCACATGGCCGAGCTGTGGGCCCTGTGGGACCAGCATTTCCCCCGGCGGCCCAGCCACCGCAATCGCCACTATGTGCAGTCACGCCTGGCCTATCGCATCCAGGAGAAAGCCTACGGCGCACTGTCCACCAACATCCGCAAGATGCTGGTGGAGGCCGGTGCCAAGCATTCCAAGATCAAGTCTGCCGCCGGTCAAAGCACTAAGACATTGCTGATGCCCGGCACCACGCTGATCCGGGAATGGGATGAACGCGAGCACCGCGTGATCGTCACGCCCGATGGCCTGTTCTCCTTGGATGGGCAGGTGTTCAAGAGCCTGTCAGCGGCGGCGCGTCACATCACCGGAACCCAATGGAATGGGCCGAAGTTCTTTGGTCTGCGCAGTGGCAAGGGGGACCTGTGATGCGGGCACCCCTTACAACCCCAAGCCTGCCGCCCCGGCGCTGTGCGGTGTATTGCCGCGTCTCCAGCGACGAACGGCTGGACCAGTCCTTCAATTCCATCGACGCGCAAAAAGAAGCCGGGCGCGCCTTCATCAAGAGCCAGAGCCACGAGGGGTGGATCGCCGTGGCCGACGATTATGACGATGGCGGTTTCTCCGGCGGCAATATGGAACGCCCCGCCCTGCGCCGTCTGATGGCCGATATCGAGGCTGGCAAAGTGGACATCGTGGTCGTGTACAAGATCGACCGACTGTCACGATCCTTGGCCGACTTTGCGCGGATGGTTGATGTATTCGACCGCCACCGGATCAGTTTCAGCGCCGTCACGCAGCAGATCAACTCGGCCACCTCAATGGGCAGGCTGATGCTCAACGTGCTGCTGTCATTTGCCCAGTTCGAGCGTGAGGTCACGGGCGAACGCATCCGAGACAAGATTGCCGCCAGCAAGGCCAAGGGCATGTGGATGGGCGGGCCGCTGCCACTGGGCTACGACGTGCGCGATCGGTTGCTGGTCATCAATGACACCGAAGCGGCCCTGGTGCGCCGCATCTTCGATGACTTCGTCGGCATGGGGTCGGCCACGCTGATGGCCAAGGCCTACGCCGCCGAGGGTCTGGTGAGCAAGGGTGGCAAGCCTTTCTCCAAGCAGACTCTCTACAAGATGCTGCACAACCGCATGTACCTGGGCGATATCGTCCACAAGGGACAGAGCTTTCCTGGCCGGCATCTGCCCATCATCACCCAGGCCCAGTGGGATGCTGTGCATGCGGTGATCGCGACCGATGGCCTTGAGCGCCGACGCGAAACCTATGACCGCCAGGCGGAACCGGTGCTGCTGCGTGGCCTGCTGTTCACGTCCGATGGCGAACGGCTGGCGCCCAGTTACACAAAGAAAAAGGGCAAGACCTACCGCTACTACAGCCCGAACAAGCATCGGCGGTTTGGTGCGTGGGCCAGCAACCATGGTGCTTTGCCAGCGGTACCCATCGAGGAATTGGTGACCCAACAGATCGTGGCCGCGCTGTCGGCTCCGCACATGGTGCAGGCGGTGTGGGATCGCATCCGGGAACTGCGGCCAGAGATGACAGAGCCGCAGGTGGTCTTACCCATGCGCCAACTGGCCACGGTCTGGCAGCAGTTGTTCCCGGCCGAGCAATGCCGGTTGGCCCAATTGCTGATTGAACGGGTGGTGATCGCCGACGGTGGGCTGGAGATCGTCTGGCGTGACCACGGCTGGCAGGCCTTGGCCGCAGAGCTCATGCCCGGCACCATTGGCGCGGAGTTGCAGGAGTGGGAGCAGCAGGAGGTGGTGGCATGAAACCGAAAGTGCAGACCCTGGGCACCCCTGTTGCCCGTGAGCGCCGGGATGGGGGGCAGGTCAAGCTGTCGACTTTCATCCCGCTCAAGATCAGAAAGCGTGGTGGCAGCAAGGTGGTGGTGCGCCCCGATGGCCAGGTGGCGGCACCGGGCAATGTGGCCACACCCATTGACCAGCCGCTGCTGGTCGCATTGACACGGGCGTTTTACTGGCAGCAGTTGCTGGACGACGGCGTGGTTGGCAGTGGCGTTGAGATCGCACAGCGCGAGGGGCTGCACCACTCCACGATCAACGAGCTGCTGCGCCTGACGCTGCTGGAGCCCGCTATCATCAAGGCGATCGTGGCCGGAAAGCAGCCGCGCTGCATGAGCCTGCTGTGGTTCCAGCGCAATCCGCTGCCGACGGACTGGGTGGCGCAGCGGGCGGTGGTGGCGGCGTTTGATGCGTGATGCCCCAGAGCGATCGTTGCAACCTCGGTGCGAACCTTTTGACAACACAGACTCAGATACAAGGCTTTCTCGTTGAATGATGAGGTGCAGCCCTGATCTTTTCAAGGCTCTCTGTGACGTGTTTTGGATACTCACCACTGAAATACTCGAAGGTCAGCGGATTTGCTGTGAAGAAGTGGCAGCAGAACTCGACCCAGTCTGCTGTCTTTAGCGGGCCATTAATCTTGAAAACCTTGCTCGATCTGGCTTTGATGTGTGCAGGATTCTTGATCGTCATATTGAAATCGGAATCTCGCCTCTGGAAATATTCTTCTTCCGTGAAAAGCTGGATAGCGCCGTCAAAGTGCCTGAAACAGTTGGCTGCGAGATCGAACTCCGCATGAAGGTAGCGGGCTGGGAAGTAGGACTGGCCACCATCCTTGATCCGAACATCCTCCGTCTTCATTTCCAGGGCTTGAAACGACTTAATACCGTCTGATTCGCTCCACTTGATATCTAGACAGTACGCATCCGCGAAAAAGAAAGAGATATGCCGAGTTTCAAGATCCAGAGGTGGGCGAAGCTTGGCGATTCCGGATTTGATGTTTCGTATGTCATCTTCGAAGGGTGCGCCGTACCACGTGTCGGCCTCGAAATAGTCCATACCGTCGACGTCGATTCGGACCCGGTTTTCGTCGAGGGCAATGTATTTTTCTATGTCGGGTCCGTCGAATTGCCAGAACAGGTCTATGAACTTCGGGGCCCAGTTATTGACGGGGTGCATTCCGCGCCGGTAGCAGGGGTGGGCCATCAAGATAAAGCTGGGCCCGGCAAAGCAACCTCCGCGATGAGCGCTGGGAGGAAATCGGCTCGCGACTTCGTTGAACGGTAAAAGTCTATCCCGGTCGGTTCTTATGGGTCCGCAAAGCGCCCTCGCAATGCCTTGCGCCTTGGCAACGATGCCAATGGTCTGGATGTATTCGAATGACTCAGCGCTAAGGATCACTCCTTTAGATGCGGCTTGAGCCGTGAACGCCCCAATCAAGTCCGCCGCTTCTGTCAGTCGTTCGCGGGAATGTTTCTCTAAGTCCGCGATATGACGGGCAATCATCTCTTCATATTCTTGGTCAGTCACGGTATTTCAAGCAGGTAATAACACTACCCCAATATACCTGTGCCCCACTGCAACGGGCCACTTACCGTACATCGAATGGGCAAGAAGGCGTGGGTCATGGGGTCACGAATGACCGACCCATGCAGGAAGCGGGCTACGTCCTCCTGCAAGGGCAGCATACAAAGCGACTGCAGTCAGTGGCCACGCAGCCACAGCGCTATGTTTCCATTTCCTCGACTACGAAGGGAACGTCCAAGAGTTCGAAGCCTGATCGGTCACCTTGGTTGACAACGAACCGTCGAGCGTAAGTTGTTGATTTTGCTAGAGCCAACGTTGCGCCATACCCGCAGGCCAAACAGAGAATAGAGACGGCTCTGGCGGAAAAAGTGGCCAATTCCGTGCGTTTCGGCAGGTAGCCACCCGCAGCACTTCGGCGCACTTCCCTGGGGAAACGCCAAAAAAAAGGGCCCGGAGACTATCCGAGCCCTTATGTATGGTGGCGGAAGGATCCCAAGCGAAAAAACGGCTAATTTGATTAGTTCGTACTAATGCGGAAGCCTGCGGCCTGGTGATGATTCTAGCGAAACTCGATACAGCATCCCGAGGATTCAGGGGTCAATCAATCAGCACCGATTCTGTACCCCATCGCCCGATAGCCCGCCTGGCGCTTGTCCCACATCCGCAGCAGTGCCGGGTGCCCTGTGTCCACAAAGTCAATGATCCGCACGTCGGCTTTGCTGGCGTGCTCACGGTGCAAGCGTCCTGCATATTGCTGCAGCGTCCCCTTCCAGGACACAGGCATGGCCAGCACCAGGGTGTCCAGTGGTGGGTGGTCGAAGCCCTCGCCCACCAGTTTTCCGGTCGACAGCAAGACACGCGGCGCGTCGGGCGGCAGTGCATCCAATTCAGCGACCAGCGCCGATCGTTGTTTCCTGGACATTCGTCCGTGCAAAACGAACGGTACTGGCAGCAAGCCGTTGAGCTCCGCCTTGATGGCATCGAGGTGTTCAGTGCGCTCAGTCAGAACCAGCACCTTGCGCCCCTGGCTGACAGCGTCACGAACCTCGGCGGCAATGGCCTCAGTTCTGGCCTGGTCATTGGCAAGATGCCGGAAGACATCCTGGATGCCTGCATCGGGCGGAAGGTCGATGCTTGTGAAACGTGAGCGGGGCAGCACTTCCATGTCGTGCGGTGCACCGGCAGGCTTGGCCGCTGTGTACCGGATCGGCCCGCACTGCATGAAGATGATCGGCTGCTGACCATCGCGACGGATGGGCGTCGCGGTCAGGCCCAGGACGTATTTGGCCTTGGTCCGTTTGAGGATGGCGTCGAACGACACAGCACCGACGTGGTGGCACTCGTCCACGATCACCTGTCCGTAGTTCTCGACCAGCGGGTTGACCTCCCCCTGTCGGGAGACTGACTGCATGACGGCGATGTCGATCTTGCCGGTGGGTTTGGCTTTGCCACCGCCGATGGTGCCGACCACGCCCTTGCCCACACCCAGAAATGCCTGCAAACGCTCTTGCCATTGCTTGAGCAGTTCTGTTCGATGCACCAGCACCAAAGTGTTCACACTCCGGCGGGCGATCATGGCGGCTGCGGTGACCGTTTTGCCAAAAGCCGTCGGAGCGCACAGCACGCCAGTGTCGTGGTGCAACATGCCGGCAATTGCAGCCTCCTGGTCCAAGCGCAAAGTGCCGACGAAAGTGACGTCGATGTTTTCACCGCTGAATCGCTCATCACGCAGGTCGCAGGCGATACCGTTGTCTCGTAACAGATCCAGTGCGGCATCAAGACAGCCGCGAGGCAAGGCGATGTGCTGCGGGTAGTTCTCAGCATTGCCGATGACACGCGGCTTGTCCCATACCGACATGCGCATGGCCTGGGCCTTGTAGAACTCGGGATTCTGGAAAGCCGCCAGACGGATCAGGCGGTTGGCCAGTGCCTGGGGCAGTTGGCCCTTCTCAAAGTAGATCAGGTTGGCCAGCGTCACGGTCAGCGACTTCGGCATCTGCCCTGCGAGCTTCTTGGTTGACGTACTCTGCCGCTTCCAAGGGGTGGCCAGGTCCTCGTCGTCTATGAAAGTGACGTCCAGCGGGTGGACACCGCCGGTGGCCCGCAGGATGGTGGGCTCGATATCGTGTGCCGCCATCGGCTGGATGGACGCCAGAAACCGCCATTGGTCCGGATACGGGCGCAGATCCGCATCCACAAACACGCTGCAGCCGTTTTCACGCGGCCATTTCTGCAAAGGCAAGGCGATCAGGTTGCCGAAGCCGCCCTTGGGCATCGTGTCCTGGTTCGGAAACAACCGATCGTAGGATTCCAGCTTCAGTTGCCGGGTGCGCGCGCAGGTATGACTGATGATCGCTGTCCCCAAGCGCCGGGCATCGCGGGCGGAAACGCGACTGGCGAAGAACACCCATGCGTGCGCGCCATTGCCGGACCGAGAAATTTCCAGCGCCGCCGGAACACATAGTTCTTCGCAGGACTGCATGAAGGCCTGTGCATCTTCGCGCCAGTCAGCCTCGTCGAAATCTACCGCCAGAAAATAGCAGGTGTCATCTTCCAGCAGCGGATAGACGCCAACCGTGTGTTCTCCTGTCAGATGATCGTAGATCACCGCATCGGACAGTGGGATCAGCAGGCGGTTATTGCATTCGCCGCACTTGATGCGCGGCTTTTCGCAAACACCAGCGCGCCACTCGTTAGCGCAAGCTGGCGCATAGCCCGATTTGCCCGAGGCCTTGCCCTCCCATCGAACCGGGTAAACATCCGTTCTTCCACGAAACAAGCGCCGAAACAGTGCGACCTTCTCTGTGGTGGACAGCCGGGATGGCTCTGGCACCTGCGCCACAGAAACGGCTGACTGTGGTGGCAACCGCCATTCGATGTTGTTAACCTCGAGCAGCACAATCAGGCGAGCATTTTCCTCGCGCAGAGCCTTCAACTCATTCGTCATGCGAGGGCGCTGTCTAAAAAATCAACGTCATCTGTTTCGTATCCATTTGCCAACCTCGAATCCCTGCTTACGAACAAGGCATCGAAACTGCCGCAAGGTGGTAACACCAATTTCTTTTGATTGAGGCAAAACGGCAGCACCCACAGCGTCAAGCCCTCTGTCTTCGGAAACTCGAACACCGGCAGCGGTTGGTCAAAAGCAGCGGTCTTGGGGTAGATAAGAGCCAATAGGCCATCGCCATCAAGATAGCTCTGGCCATAGGCGTGTAACTGATAGAAGTCAGCCTGGGAAAGGCCATACTTGTCGGAACCGTTGGCTTTCACGCCATCAAGCAACTTCCACTTGGTGTCCAGCACGAGTCGGTTGGCATGGTCGTCATGAATCAGCAAGTCTGGCTTCATACGAAACCAGTCCTGCTCTTGATGGCGAACCAAATAGTGGCTGCGGGCCTGTGTCTTGAGTACAAAGCCATGGCTGACCTGCTTTTGCAGGTGCTTTGCGACGAATGCCTCGAACAATGCCTCCATCGGGAACAGCAAGGAGGGCGCAGAGTGATTGCCTGAGCCGGTCAGCGGTGACTCATTGCCCAAGACCAACCGTACCCATGCCAGCGCTCCCTCGTAATGTCCCATGCTGCGGTCGATGCGCACACGTTGAAAATCTGCGCTTGGCAGGTCAGACACCGGCACATCAGCAAACACGAACGCCAGCTCACGAGCCAGCTTCTGATTTTCTTGCGACGTGGTCAATCGCAGCACATGCTGCAATGCGGCGTGCAGCAGACGGTTTTCCGGTCGATCCGTGGTGAACTCATCAAATTGTGTGAAAAACCGATCCGCCCGAAACAGGTTTTGGCGCAGATGGGCAGCCACCATCAACTTGCCACGCAGGGCAAAAACATTGTCTTGCCGGGCGGAGTAGTCGCTTTGAATGCCGCGCTTGACGACCAATTCGACTGCCCGCAGGAACTCCGATATGAAGACTTCCAGCAGTGGCATGCGACGGGCCAGCAACTTGGCCTTATCGGTCTGCACATGCCTGAAGCGCTGCAGACAGCAGAGCATGTCGATCAACAGCTGCCTGGCCTCGACGGCCCCGCCACCGATGGCCTTGCCGACCTTGGGCAGCACCTCAATCTGGAATCCGTTGGGCGCACGCAGGACGCCGACAAAGCTGGTCACCTGAACGGCGCGCATGCCCCTGCGCTGAGACAAGCGAACCCATGAACCATCGCCGAGTTCTGCGATACGCAGCGCCTCAGCTTCAAGCCATGCGAACACATTTGGCGGTACCGCATGAACGCCATCCACACCGACATCACCACACCCAGTGGACACCAACGCGTCGAATTCGTAGATGGAGATGGGCTTCATTGCAGGGTCAATCCGCCACGGCCTCGTAGATACCGATATAGGCCCGGGGATTGGACAGCGCAGCATCTTGCTTGCGGAACCGTCGCTTGGTCGAGAAAGTATCCAGCCCGTGGTCATGACCAAAGAGCTCGATCAAGTCGTCCTCGTGGTCGGCGCTTTCAGAAATGAACTGCGCCGAGGTCGGCTTTTGGTTGTCCGCGAGCACCAAACGGATTTTTTGCCAGTCCTCGAAGAAATATTCCTCAAGTAGCGGAATGATCCGGTTGCGAAACACCTCCTTAAGGGCATCAAACTGAGCCTGTCCGTCGGCAATCTGCTTCAGGCCGGTGAAATAGGCATGGCCAATGCAGTGGTCACGGTCGTAAAGTGCTTCGATGCGCCGGTTGATTGCCGCCAACATCTTAGGGATGTTGATGACTTCGTCATCGAGCGATATGCGCAACCCAGCCAGTGGAGCACCTGCCTCATCACCTGCATCTGGAAGAATGGGTAGGAATTCAAAACGGCGGCGAAGTGCAGTATCCAAAAGCGCCAGCGACCGGTCTGCCGTATTCATCGTGCCGATGATGTCAACGTTGGACGGAACACTAAACGGCTCACCCGAATATGGAAGTGTCACCGTCACCGTATGCGCACCACCTTCACGCTTGTCAGCCTCAATCAGGGTGATCAGCTCGCCGAAGATCTTGCTGATATTGCCGCGGTTAATTTCATCAATGACCATCGCAAATCGCTGATCGGGCGCCAGTCGGGCACGACGGCACAGGTCTTTGAATACCCCCGACCGGATTTCGTACTGCACGTCAGACTCATCTGCGCCGCTGGTCAGGACCGGGCGCAAGCCTTCAACAAATTCTTCATAGCCATAGGACTGGTGAAAAGTGACGAAGCTGTAACGCTGGACGGCACCGGCGGGCTCTGGGCCCTTTTTCAGTTCATCGACCAACTCAATGAGGTGGGCACAGTCATCCTGCCAGTCACCGGCAAATTGCCAGAACGACGTCTCAGTCTTATCGAAAATAGCTGGGGTAATGCGCACCTTCATGTTGACCGTGGTGGACTCGTCAACCGTGTGGTTTTGCAGGGTACGCCACAGGGTGTTTTGAATGATGCTCAGCTTGGCCCCTTTTTTTGCGGCCACCGCCTGCGTGAAGGAATGCTTGGCGATGTCGCTAACCTTGGCCGTCGCCGATTTACCGCCCATCTCGTAAAGAGCAGCTGCAGCAACCTCCCACCATTTCAGGTGCGAGAAGTTATCGGAAATGAACTGCTGGCGCCATTCAACATCAGACACATCGGCTGTGGCACGCTCGTAATCACGCTTGAGTAATTGCATGAGCGTATACGTCTTGCCAGTGCCTGGAGGCCCGTAATAGATGATGTTCTTGCTCATGCCGCCTCCAGGGGATCCAGTGTCTGTATTGACTGCTTCAGTTGTGGTCTTTGCTTCAGTTGTGTCAGGGTCGAAGTTCCATGCTGCCAATGACAGGCTTGGGAAATCATGGACGGGGAAGCGATTGCTGGCGAACTCACCTTCGAGTTGCTCCACCAACTCCAGGTAGCGTTCTGCACTGCAGGGGGCGCCCTGGCCACGCTTCAATATCTGGATGCCCAGCGTGGACTCCAGATAGTCGCGGGACTGACCGTCGAGCGTCAGGTAGTGCCAGGGCAAGATCCAGTACAAGCCTTGGGTCAGGTTCCAGGAGGTACCCCGGACCTGTATGGCAGCGTTGTAGGCATCGATGAATTCTTTGCGAGTGGCACTGCTTTCGTCGTCAACCAGTTTGATGGCCGCTTCAAAGACGCGCCAAAGCTTCTCGATGTCGTCAGGCTTTCGACGGTATGCGTATGAGAAAAACCAGGAGTTTTGTGGATTGACGATAGGGATACCGTCAAACGATATCGGCGGCGTATCAGTCATGCCGATCATCTGACCAAGTTGGCCAGCGATCGTGGATCGATTCTTGGGTGTGACCTTGCCACGATTGAAACCGCCCATCAGCGTAAACGGGCATATATCCTCTAGCGCGATGCGATTTTTCGCCGGACTTTCGTCGTTGGTCAGAAAGGTCAACAGTGGCTGTTCTTGAGCAAGGCTCCGAAGACCTTCAATGAGAGGGGCACGATTGTGCCGGTACTCAAGCAGCTTCCGTGCAAAGGCTTCGTAAAACTCGGTCCATACGAACTGGTTCTTCGGCGTTTGGTCACCGTACCGTTCCTTCCAATAGGGCGCATTTCGGAATCGATCAATGTCTTGGGCTTGTCCCTTGAATGTGAAGCCGATCAGCCCTTCGGTACACCAGTCCGTGGGCTCTACACGCCAGACAGTCAGACGGTTGGTGTAGAAGCACCAGGTGCGTGGCGGGTCAATCTTTTCCCAGTCGACTTTGACGCGTTTGCCATCTTGCATGTTCTCGGTAATAGTGCCAACGGCCTTGATGGCCATGACCGACACGGGTTGACCTTTCGCATCAAACGGCAGGTTATGCTTTTGCGTGTAGGTGGATTTGATGGCAATGCGTTGACCAGGGCGCATGGCTTTGACTTGATCTAGGTAACGGTCGTCGTAGCCGTTTTCCCAGATGCCATCGGCCAAGAATCGTGGGGTCTGATCATTGGTGCGGTCGTAGCTTGCGCCAACAAACCAAAACGATTCGTTCATAGTTGCCCCATGATTCGGTCTGTCTCAGCCAGCACTTTCAGAATGCGCTGGTAGTGCTTAATGTCATCGAATGAAAGTGCCCTGCCCTTGCGATCTTTCAGCCACTTTTGCGCGGGTTGGTAGCCACCAATGAAGAACTCCCAGGCCGCGGCGGGCACCACATCGAAGTACTGGGTAGCGTTGATCCATATGCAGCCATCTGCACAGCTGGGCTGCTCCACCACGCCAGGGCCGTCGCCTTTGAAGGGATAAGGTGCCGCGCCGACGGCGGCGGGCTCCAGCAGGTGCAGGCGGCGTAACTGACCGCCCAGATCGGCGGTGGCCCAGAACTCGGTCGGGCTGGCGGGCCACGGGATGCGCGGAAAGTCGATTTTCAGGAACTCAGCATAGGTGTTGCGGTAGCTGGGGCGATGCAGCACGCCGTAGATATAGTCAAACACCGCCACTTCGTCGGGAGTGCCGCGTTCGGCGTCGGTGGTCAGCGCTTGCAGCTTGGCGTAGAGCGCCGGGTCGAAGTTGACGCGGCGGGTATGGTCGAGGTCGTTCGCGCTGGGGTAAAGGTACAGCGGCGATAGCGTGTTGACTTCTTTGATGCTTAGCGTGTGGTGGGTAATGGGCCGATTAAAGACAAGTACATCAGCAAAAGCTCTTGCGCCCTCAACTGTGCGTGTAAAACTAAATGCGAAGTTTTCACGGAACATATGCCGCATCACCTCCTCACGCGGTCGGCATTGAAAGCCTCGTGAGGTGCCCGTGTAAAAGGTCCAACGGGTGTCAAACGGCCGGTATGCAATGGGCACCAAGTTGCGTTCACTCAAGTTGGCATTGACGTCGGCCTGGGCCGCACCAACCGACCAATCCTGGACATCCTTGCCCAAGTCATATTTTCGTCGAGCGTCCTCTGGCGACAATGCAGCAAAGTCTTGTACCCGCTGCCACAACGTTTGCTTGTCCATATCGATGGACAGCGCGTCCCGCGCGGTGACGATGCCCACCGAGTTGACGGGCATGAATTCCTGCACACCAAAGCCGGCGCGGTAGGCGGCCTCCACCCCATAGTCACGCCGCACCAAGGCGTACTGCGGTGCCGGCGGCGTCAGCGGCTGCCACAGCGGGCCAGCCAGGCCAGAAGCCAGCAAGGTGTCATATTTGCCGGCGCGGTCGCCCCACAGCTCGGCGTGGAACACCTGCGCCAGTGGTTTTGTCGCGTTACCCGGGCGCTTTTGCTTCACGCCCACCAGAATCGCCACGCCTTGCTGGATGTCGAACACGTTTTTGTCCGCGCCGCCGTCGGGGGCAACTTCCTTCTTCTTGCTGTTGCCGTGCAAGTCCAGCACGTACAACTTGTCAAAGGTGTGCAGCAAATGCCAGCGCATACCCCGGAAGGTGGGGTTGTCCAGGTAGCCGTGGTTGGTGATGAAGCCCAGCACGCCTTCGCCGTTTTTTTCGATCAGATGTTCGGCCAGCCGAATGAATTTGACGTAGTCGTCGTTGATCCACTTTGGGTTGCGCTCTTGCAACTTTTGCTGGCCACCGGGTTCCTTCTTGTAGGCCTCCATCAGGCCCATGATCCAGTCGCCCTTGTTGCTGCTTTCACCGGCGTAGGGCGGGTTGCCAAGCACGCACATGATGGGGGTTTGCCGTTTGATGGTGCTGGCCTCGCGCGCTTCGCGTGTGAGCCATTGGGCCATGAACAGGTCGCGCACGTCGCGCTCGCCTTCTTCCAGGCTGTTGGTCAGGTACACGCCGAGGCGCGGCGGTGTGCTGCTGGGTTGGTAACCCAGTTCGGTCAACATCATGTCGAGCTTCATGTGGCACATGGCATACGACGCCATGAGCAATTCGAAGCCATGCAAACGCGGGATCAGGTCGCGTTCAATGTAGCCAGACCACATGCCTTCGGCCACGTTTTTAACCTTCGGCGCGATGTGCTTGATGACCTCGGCCAGAAAGGTACCGGTGCCGGTGGCAGGGTCCAGTATTTGGACCCGGTGCACCTCTTTTCGCGTGACGATGGGCTTGCCTTTTTTGTCTGCCTGGCCGGTGTCCCAGTCGATGGTAATTTTGGAGGTATCTGCCAGGCCGTCGGAAAGCCCAAATTCGGTTTGCAGCACCTCATCGACCGCGCGCACGATGAAGTTGACCACGGCTTCGGGCGTGTACCAGACGCCGCGCGCCTTGCGCTTGGCCGGGTTGTATGCGGCCAGGAAAGTTTCATAAAAGTGCAGAAACGGGTCGCTCTGGCCAGTGAGTTTGCCAAAGCCCTGCATCAGCTTGTGGACGTTGGCAGCCTGAAATACCTCGGCCAGGTCGTCAATGATCCAGCGGATGCGCTCGTCCAAATCCGGACCCGCAATGTAGCCAAATAAGCTGCGCAGGAAGGGGTTGGACTTGGGCAACAGGTCCAACGCCTCCTGGCGGCTGAAGTTGTCGGTGGTAGTGTCGTGCAGTCGGGCCGCGAACATGCCATAGGCAATGGTTTCGGCGTAGAGGTCGGCAAAGTCCTCGGTGGTGATGTCGTGGATCAGGTGCTCGCTGAAGGCCTGGTACTGGCCGGCAAGGGGTGTCTGTTGCTCGGCATCGGCCTCCAGCGCCTGGCGCAAAACGTCTTTGATGAGCACGGCTTTGCCGGCCATCATCTCGGCCAGCACGCGCGGTGACGTGATGGTTTGCGGGCGCTGGGCGATGAAGTCGCGCAGCAGGTTTTCCAAGGCCTCGAACTGGCTGCCGTCGAGCTTAATAGTGTCTTGGAGCTTTCCTATACTGACCGAAGCGATCGACGCCCCATTGCGGAAAAACTGCCAGTCAAGACAATTTGTATAGATGAGGTTGGGCAGAGCTTTGAGGTATCGAGCCTGCTGAGCCTTGTTGCTATCGCTGAGTTTCGATAAATCAATATTGAGATCTTTCGCCTCCAAATGTCCGATAGCGATAGCACCACGTTGCACGATGAAATCGGGCGCGCCACACGCAACCCTTTTAGGCTCATTGATTGCAGTTACCTCTTCAGCCAGACCATTCAAAAGAACCTCAAGGGCTGGACGATAGGAATGCTCTGTGGCCGCACCTGTTTTATGTATGGCTAAAACCTTGCTAACGAAATCTTGAACCAGTTGCATATCCGCCTTTTCCGACATCACTCCGGCGCGACCAATCTGACGCTCGGAAAATAATTCTTATAACGCCGAGTATCTCGGGTTAATACCGGCAACCCGCTGACAGCGGCGTGGGCTCCGATAAAAAAATCCCCGAGCACATTGTTTTTTACACCGCCACTGCGGCGATATTGGACAAAGGCTTTACCGGCCAAGAACAAGGCAGGCTTGGGTATCTCCAGCATGCGCAGCTCCATGCCATCGAGCACCTGGTCTAGTGCTTCGACGGTAGAAAACGTCAGCGACAGCTCAGAGTAGATGATCGGGTTGATGACCAGCCGGTGCACCTTGGACTGGGCCTGTAACTGCGCGATGGACCAGTCGGCCCAGTCCGGGTCGTTTTCCAGGACATCAACCAGAACGTTGGTGTCGACCAGCATCAGGCCATATTCCCTGCATCATCGCGCAGCAAGGCCATCAGGTCTTGCGTGCGCCACTTAACGTCGGCCTTGCCACGGGCGGCCTCGAACCGGTCAGGCTTGCGCTTGGCTGAGCCTTCAGCCTTGTGGATCACCACTTCACCGTCTTGGTTGACAGCAAAGTCCACCGGCATGCCGGGGTGCAAGCCCAGGGCATCACGGATTTGCTTGGGGATGGTGACTTGCCCCTTGATGGTGAGCGTGGTCGACATGCGGCCTCCTGTGTTTTACGTTAGATTGTATGGTAATACCCGCTGCCATAACGGGCAATACATGCGTCTTCGGCAACTCTCACAAGAGGGCAGAACCATCACCATCATCACAACCGTCACATTCTTTGGCTCGTGTGATGCTGGTGACGATCGTGACGGTGATTCCCTGTTGTTTTACCTTGCCAGGACGCGCATACAGGGTGTGAGCTCAACGCACACCCTCCCACCGGTGTCACCGAAATCAGATTTACTATACTGATGTTTTGTCCAGTATTTTCATGAAAAACTTCGCCCCGACCACCTGCGACCCGTACTGGGAGGAAGCCGACTGGCTGCCGCCCTGGTACATCCTGGATCGGTGGTGCCAGCGGGATGAGGCGTGCATCCAGGCCAAATTGC
>Ga0255165_1000353_pt1 | contig 16579 bp, 17 predicted proteins | sample Atl_Cont_RepB_8d_FD_183182 | JGI IMG/M metagenome (GOLD analysis project Ga0255165, IMG submission 183182) | Freshwater microbial communities from Altamaha River, Georgia, United States - Atl_Cont_RepB_8d | ecosystem: Environmental > Aquatic > Freshwater > River | place: USA: Georgia | collected... | reverse complement strand
CAGCGCTGGGTCAGCGCGGCGGTGGCGGTTTCAAAGTCTGCGCGTCCCACCTGCACGCTCAGCTTGCCGCTGGAGAGCTCGACCGACAGGCTGGTTGTACTCGACGCGGTCAGCGCTTCCTTGGCCGCACGGGCAGCGGCTTTGAGGCGCGTCTTGTCTTCGGCGGTGTCGGCAGCAATGCCGGGCACCTGCGCCAGCGCCCAGTCGGCCAGCGCGCGGTCGTAGTCGTCGCCACCCAGGGCCGAATCGCCACCGGTGGCCATCACCTCGAACACGCCGCGTGTCAGGCGCAGGATGGAAATGTCAAACGTGCCGCCGCCCAAGTCGAACACGGCATAGATGCCCTCGGACGCGTTGTCCAGACCGTAGGCAATCGCCGCCGCGGTGGGCTCGTTGATCAGGCGCAGCACGTGGATGCCCGCCAGCTGGGCCGCGTCCTTGGTGGCCTGCCGCTGGGCATCGTCAAAGTAGGCGGGCACGGTGATGACCGCGCCGTACAGGTCGTCGTTGAAGCTGTCTTCGGCGCGAAAGCGCAGCGTGGCCAGGATCTCGGCGCTCACTTCGACCGGTGACTTGATGCCCTGCACCGTCTCGATGGCCAGCATGCCGGGCTGGTCGACAAAACGGTAAGGCAGCTTCTCGGGCTGCGCGATGTCCTGGAGGCCGCGCCCCATGAAACGCTTGACCGAAGCGATGGTGTTGGCCGGGTCCTGCGCCGCGTTGTGCTGCGCATCCTGGCCGATCTGGCGACCCTGTCCTGGCAGGTAGCGCACCACCGAGGGCAGGATCACGCGGCCCTCGCCGTCAGGCAAGCATTCGGGCACGCCATGGCGCACGGCAGCCACCAGCGAATGGGTGGTGCCCAGGTCGATGCCGACGGCAATGCGCCGCTGGTGCGGGTCCGGCGACTGGCCCGGTTCGGAGATCTGCAAAAGCGCCATGGAAGATAGTGGGTAATTGCGGTTGAGCGAAACAGGTGCTCAGCCGTGGATGCGGTCGAGTTTAGCGTCCACCTCGGCGGCAAATCGCTCGATGAACATGAGCGCCCTCACCTGCCCCACGGCCGCCTGGGCGTCATCTACCGCATCGAGCAGGTGACCGAGCGATTGCTGCACCCGCTTGCGTTCGGCCGCCACATCGTCGGCGAGGCTTTCTAGCGCGTCTGCATCGTCGGTGTCTTCCAGCGTCTCGCGCCATTCCATCTGCTGCATCAGGAATGCAGGTGGCATGGCCGTGTTGCTCTCGGCGTTGACCGACTGGCCACGCAGCTCACACAGGTAAGCCCCACGCTTGAGCGGGTCCTTCAGGCGCTGGTAGGCCTCGTTGATACGTACCGACCATTGCATGGCCACACGCTGGGCGGCGGCGCCTTCGGCCGCAAAACGATCTGGATGCACTTCGCGCTGCAGTGCTTTCCAGCGCTCGTCGAGCTGCGCACGGTCGAGCGCGAACTGCTGAGGCAGTTCGAACAGCTCGAAGTCGTTGGCCTGGAGGGAAATCATTTGAAATCCGTTACTGCGAGCGCAGCGCTGCAGTCCATGGATCGCCACGTCGCTTCGCTCCTCGCGATGACGACAAAGCCATCAGACACGAAAAGATTCGCCGCAACCGCAGCGATCGCGTTCGTTCGGGTTGTTGAAGCGAAAGCCCTCGTTCAGGCCCTCACGCACGAAATCCAGCTCGGTGCCGTCGATGTAGGCCAGGCTCTTGGGGTCCACCAGCACCTTGACGCCATGCGCCTCGAAGATCACGTCTTCGGGCGCTGCTTCATCCACATATTCCAGCTTGTAAGCCAGACCGGAACAGCCGGTGGTCTTGACGCCCAGGCGCACGCCCAGGCCCTTGCCACGCTTGGTCAGGTAACGGTTGACATGCCGGGCTGCGGCTTCACTGACGGTGATGGCCATTTTGTCTTTCCTGCTTGAACACTCCGCGCTTCGGCCAGTGCACCCATGGAACCGGCTTGGCCGGGCCACCGGGTGCGCCCCATGGAGGGGGAGGCGCCGAAGGCGCTTCGGGGGTGGTCTTAGTTCGCGTGTTTTTTCTTGTAGTCGTCCACCGCCGCCTTGATGGCGTCCTCGGCCAGGATGGAGCAGTGGATCTTGACCGGCGGCAGCGCCAGCTCTTCGGCGATCTCGCTGTTCTTGAGCGCAGCCGCTTCATCCAGCGTCTTGCCCTTGACCCATTCGGTCACGAGCGAGCTGGACGCGATCGCAGAGCCACAGCCATAGGTCTTGAAACGCGCGTCTTCGATGATGCCTGTTTGCGGGTTCACCTTGATCTGCAGCTTCATCACGTCACCACAGGCGGGTGCGCCCACCATGCCGGTACCGACGTCTTCGTCGCCCTTGTCGAAAGAGCCAACGTTGCGGGGGTTTTCGTAGTGGTCCACCACTTTTTCGGAATAAGCCATGTTGTCCTCCTGGGTCTGTCAGTGGGCCGCCCACTGAATGGTGTTCAGGTCAATACCGTCCTTGTACATCTCCCACAGCGGGCTGAGTTCGCGCAGCTTGGCGACATTCTCGCGGATGGTCTTGACGGCAAAGTCGATGTCCTCTTCGGTCGTCCAGCGGCCGATCGTCATGCGCAGGCTGCTGTGGGCCAGCTCGTCGCTGCGGCCCAGGGCGCGCAGCACGTAGCTGGGCTCCAGGCTGGCCGAGGTACAGGCCGAGCCGGACGACACGGCCAGGCCCTTGATGCCCATGATCAGCGACTCGCCTTCAACGAAGTTGAAGCTCATGTTGATGTTCTGCGCCACGCGCTGGGTGGGGTGACCATTCAGGAACACCTGTTCCAGATCGGACAGGCCGTCGATCAGGCGCTTGTGCAGGGCAGCCGCCTTGGCATTGTCCTGGTCCATCTCCAGCCGGGCAATGCGGAAGGCTTCGCCCATGCCCACGCACTGGTGCGTAGGCAGCGTGCCAGAGCGCATGCCGCGCTCGTGACCGCCACCGTGCATCTGGGCTTCCAGACGCACACGTGGCTTGCGGCGCACGTACAGCGCGCCGATGCCCTTGGGGCCATAGGTCTTGTGCGAGGCCAGGCTCATCAGGTCCACCGGCAGGGTGTTCAGGTCGATCCTGACCTTGCCCGTGGCCTGGGCGGCATCCACGTGGAAAACGATGCCCTTCTCTCGGCACAGCGCGCCGATACCGGCGATGTCCTGCACCACACCGATCTCGTTGTTCACGAACATCACGCTGATCAGGATGGTGTCCGGGCGGATCGCGGCTTTGAGCGCATCCATGCTCAGCAAACCGTCTTCCTGAACGTCAAGGTAAGTAACCTCAAAGCCCTGACGCTCGAGTTCGCGCATGGTGTCGAGCACAGCCTTGTGCTCGGTCTTGACGGTGATCAGGTGCTTGCCGCGCGACTTGTAGAACTGCGCCGCGCCCTTGATGGCCAGGTTGTTGGACTCGGTGGCGCCGCTGGTCCAGACGATCTCGCGCGGGTCGGCGCCGATCAGATCGGCCACATCCTTGCGGGCTTTTTCAACGGCTTCCTCGGCTTCCCAGCCCCAGGCGTGGCTGCGCGAAGCGGGGTTGCCGAAATGCTCGCGCAACCAGGGAATCATGGCGTCGACCACACGCGGGTCGACTGGCGTGGTGGCGCCGTAGTCCATGTAAATCGGGAAATGTGGGGTGCTGCTCATGGCTGGGTACTTCTTGTGGAATCAGGATTTGGCAAACACGTTGCCCAGGTCGAATACGGAATTGGGGCCGGTCACGCGGATGGGCTTGACCACGGGCGTCGACGAAATGGCGCGCTTGAGGGTGGGCTTGACTTCAATGACCACACCCTTGGAAATCTGGTCATCCACCAGTTTCTGCAAGGAAACGGAATCGAGGAACTCCACCATCTTGGCGTTGAGCGCCGACCAGAGGTCGTGCGTCATGCAGCGGCTGTCACCGCCGTGGCAGTTTTCCTTGCCGCCGCAGCTGGTGGCGTCCAGCGGCTCGTCAACCGACAGGATGATGTCGGCCACGGTGATGTCATCGGCCTTGCGGCCCAGGGTATAACCGCCGCCGGGGCCACGTGTGGACTCGACCAGCTGGTGGCGACGGAGCTTGCCGAACAGCTGCTCCAGATAAGACAGCGAAATCTGCTGGCGCTGGCTGATGGCGGCCAGGGTCACCGGGCCGGACTGCTGGCGCAGGGCCAGATCGATCATGGCGGTGACGGCAAAACGGCCTTTGGTGGTGAGTCGCATGGCAGGCTCCTGAGCTGGGCTGAACCGGGCCGGGAAGGAATATCCCGAGTTCCCGACCAAGGAACTCAAGTATAGCCGAAACCCGATTAAAACACTCGGGTTCTGGGGTTTTTCAGGCCTGTCGTCAAGGCCTCAGGCCGTCAGACACGATGGCCCACACCTGCCTCGGACGTCCCCCCAGGATTGGTGGGCTGCATGGCCGCACCCCGCCCATCCCCGACAATCGTCTCATGGCTGTTTATTTGATCGGGGATGTGCAGGGCTGCGACGAAGCGCTGGAGCGCTTGCTGCAGACGATCGGTTTTTCCGCCAGCCGGGACACGCTCTATGTGCTGGGCGATCTGGTCAACCGCGGGCCGGATTCGGTGGGGGTGCTGCGTCGTCTGATGGCGCTCGACGGCACGGCTTACTGCGTGATGGGCAACCACGATCTGCATGCGCTGGCGGTGGCCGCCGGCGTGCGGCAGCCGAGCCGCATGGACACGCTGCAGTCGCTGCTGGAGGCCCGGGACCGGGAGACTTTGCTGGGCTGGTTGCGGCAGCAGCCGCTGGCCCTGCAGGCGCACGGCGTGCTGATGGTGCACGCCGGTGTGCTGCCCCAATGGAGCGCACAGGACACCCTGGGGCATGCCGCCGAGTTGCAGGATGTGCTGCGCGGTCCGGAGGGGGTGGCTTTCCTGCAGCAGATGTATGGCAACGAACCTGCCCGCTGGGACGATGCGCTGACCGGTCTGCCCCGGCTGCGCGTGATCGTCAATGCGCTGACGCGGCTGCGCTTTTGCAGTGCCGACGGCACCATGGAGTTCCAGACCAAGGAAGGCGCAGATGGCGCGCCGGCGGGTTACATGCCGTGGTTCGACGTGCCGGCTCGCCGAACGGCGGGTGATGTGGTGGCATTCGGCCACTGGTCCACCCTGGGCTGGCTGGACCGGACGGATGTGATCGCGCTGGACAGCGGCTGTGTCTGGGGGGGGTGCCTGAGCGCACTGCGGCTCCAACCCGGGGGACAGCACGAGTTGCTGCAGGTGCCTTGCCCGCCAGCGCAAAAGCCGGGACCCTGAAGCCAGGGCTGTGACGCCGGGGACGGGCCGGCCCTCTGGAGCGGGTATAAATCGTGACTGTGTCTGCCAACCCCACATTTGACCCCCGCCAGGTGCCGGTGATCGGCATCGACCACGATCTGCCCAGCGTGCCCGCCGAGCGCTTGCACGCCAGATCTTTGCGCGCACGCTTTGCGGCACCGCCCGTCTGGCAGCCCGAAGTGGTGCGGGAGCCCAAGTTCAGCGAACGCCCCCCGGCAGACGCCGCGGTGCTGGTTCCACTGGTGCAGCACCCAACGGGTCTGTCGGTGTTGCTCACCCAGCGCACGATCCATTTGCCCACACACGCCGGACAGATCGCCTTTCCGGGCGGCAAGGTCGACGCCGAAGACGAGAGCGTGCTCGCCGCAGCACTGCGCGAGGCCCACGAAGAGGTCGGCCTGCATCCGCGCCATGTCGAGGTGATCGGCCAGTTGCCGGTGTATGTGACCGGGACCGGTTTCCATGTCACCCCGGTGGTGGCGCTGGTGGAGCCGGCCATGTCGCTGACCCCCAACCCGGGCGAAGTGGATGCGGTGTTCGAGGTACCGCTGAACTTCCTGATGAACCCCGCGAACCACCGCCGCCATGCATTCGAATGGCAGGGCCGACCACGGCAGTGGTTTTCCATGCCCTACGTTCAGACCTTGCCGGGCGTGAGCGAACCGGTGGAACGTTTCATCTGGGGCGCCACGGCAGGCATGTTGCGCAATTTCTACCGGTTCCTGCTGGCCGAGGACACACGGAAAGCCTCCACATGAGTTTTTTTGCAATTTTTCTGGCTCTGGTGCTCGAACAGGCACGACCGCTGAGCCTGGGCAATCCGGTTTATCAGGCCATCGAGCGCTGGACGGGTTGGGTGGCGCGCACCCTGGATGCCGGACAGTCACACATGGCCTGGGTGACCTGGGGCATGGCCACGCTCACGCCTGCGTTGCTGGCACTGGTGGTGCATGCCCTGGCCAACTGGGGGCTGGGCTGGGTAGCCGCCGTGCTGTGGAATGTGGCCCTGCTGTATGTGACGCTGGGTTTTCGGCAGTTCAGCCACCATTTCACGGCCATCCGCGATGCGCTGGACGAAGGCGATGAACACAAGGCCCGCGAGTTGCTGGCCCGCTGGCAGGACGTGCAGGTGGGCGAGATTGCGCGCAGCGAGATCGTGCGGCACGTGATTGAGCACTCGGTGCTGGCGGCGCACCGGCACGTCTTTGGCGTCTTCTTCTGGTATGCGGTGCTGTCGGTGGTCGGGCTGGGGCCGGCCGGCGCGGTGTTCTACCGCCTGAGCGAATATGTGGCTCGCCGCTGGCAACGCGAGCAAGGGGCCGATGGGGGTGTCAGCACGGTGCTGGCCACCGTGGCCCAGCGGGCATGGGCGGTGCTCGACTGGTTGCCCGCCCGCTCCACCGCTCTGGGCTTTGCCATCGTGGGCAGCTTCGAGGACGCCATGGACGGCTGGCGCAACCATGCGCAGAAATTTCCGGAAGACAACGATGGCGTGATCCTCGCGGCCACCGCGGGCGCCATCAATGTGCAGCTGGGCGGTGCAGGATTGGGCGTCAGTACCGCAGACGAGGAAAGCGCCGGTACCACCACTGAAACCTCAGGCTCCAGCACGCCAGGCCTGCAGGCCCAGATGGGTCACCTGGCCTCGGTGGTGGGCCTGGTCTGGCGCAGTGTGATCATGTGGCTGGTGCTCGTCGCCCTGCTGACCATGGCCAACCTGCTGGGCTGACCGCCCCCCCCCCCGCCGGCCCACTGCAGGGGTGCTTGCCTGTGGCAGGCAGATGCCCTGCAGCATCTCGTGCTCCGGATCAACCGGAGTTTTCACCCCGCGCTTATTCGTCCTTGATTTCGACCTGGTGTGGCTCGACCTGAACGACGGCGGGGCGGCCGAGGATCTCGAGCAGGACGGCAACGCGCTTGCTGGAGACGCTCTGGATGACGCCTTCGACGCCCTGGAGCGCGGTGTGCTGCAGCCGCACGGCCTGGCCGGCCTTGAGCCGGCTGAGTTCCAGCAGGGTGGCCTGATCGCGGTCTTGTTCGATCTGGCGGATGCGGTGCAGCAGTGGCTCGTCGATCAAGGCCGGTTCAAAACCAAAACGCACCAGAGTGGTCACCCCTTTGGTGCTGCGGACAACAGAAATACTCTGGCCTTCATGCGCCGGCCGGAAGAAAACATAACGCGGGAACATGGGTTCGAACACACTGACCGGCCCGAGTTCGGTGCGTTTGAATTTCTTGTAAAGCGGTAAATAGACTTCGAAGCCTTGTTGCTCGAGGTTAATCCGGGCAATGTCTTCCTGTCTGGGTTTGGTGTAGGCCAAATACCATTTACTGCCGCAAGTATCTGTTTCAGGGCGCATGCAAATCGTCGGAAAAACTGAAAGCCATGCAAAAGCACAGGTCCGGGTGAACCCCGGGCGTTCGGGACCGGCATGCCAGGACCGGGACGTGCGACGTCTGCAATGTCATTCAGAAGTAGTCGGTTGGGCTGATATTGTCCCTGAAATGACAACCCCCGCCGAGGCGGGGGTTGCTGGCAAGGCCAGAGGCCGCAGGAACGGGCTCAAACCATGCGGTCAGGCGATGAGGAACTGGCTGCGGTCCTGGCCTTCGATCCATTTGGGCGCCTTGCCACGACCGGTCCAGGTCTGGCCTGTGGCGGGATCGCGGTATTTGGCGGCGACTTTGCTGCCGGTGCCTTTGGTGCCCGAGGATTTTCCGGCACGGCCCGGGAAGATGTCCTGAACCGTCAGACCATATTCGGCCACCAGCTCGCGCACCTTGGTCACGGCAGAGGCAATTTCGTTTTGACGGGCCTCGGCAATGGCTTTTTCAAGGGCTTCACGCTGTTGCAGCAGGTCTTTAAGGCTTTGGGTCATGATTATCGACTCCTCATCGGTAAATTAAGAGCCCTTAATTTATCACGAAATCAAATTGATTCTCGTGACAAGCAAGCGGTTTAAGGGAATTGAATATATTTTTTATTTTCAGGCATTCAGTCTGAATCGACCGATACTGGATTTTCAAGCCGTTGCGCCAAAACTTTGTCAATACGCCGTCCGTCCAGATCCACGATTTCAAAATCCCATGCGTCCAGCCGGACCTTTTCTCCGACTTCGGGCAATTTCCCCAGCAAATAAATCAGCAAGCCCGCCAGGGTGTTGTACCGGCCTCGGTCTTCAGCAGGCAAGGCGCCCAGCTCCAGCCGCGCCTTGAGTTCACTGACCGGCATCAGCCCGTCCAGCAGCCAGGAGCCATCGTCGCGCTGGGTGGCCCAGGCCTCGGTCTGGGTTTCAGGCTTGAGTTCACCGGTGATGGCCTCCAGCAGGTCCAGCGGGGTCACCAGCCCCTGCACCTCGCCGTATTCGTCGACCACAAACACCACCCGGCTGCTCTGGTCGCGCAGGCGTTCGAGCAGTTCCATGCCGGTCTGGGTTTCAGGCACGAAATCCGCCGCGCGGGCGAAGTGATCGATGGTCCGCGGCTCATTGCCGGCCAGCACCAGCAGCTGCGACAGGCCAATGACGCCCTGCACATGCGCCAGGCCTTCGCGGCAGACGGGATACCAGGAATGCTGATGCTGCGGCTCGAAGGCCTGGATTTGTGCGAGCGCCTGGGCCGGCGTGAGGGCAGCGTCGAGCCAGACGATATCGCCGCGCGGGGTCATCATGGAAGTCAACGGCCGATCGTCCAGATGAAACACGTTGCGCACCATCTGGTGCTCGTGTTGCTCGATCAGACCGGCAGACACCCCTTCGGCGAGGCTGGCGGTGATTTCTTCCTCGGTGACTTCCTGGCCGCGCTGTGTGTTGATGCGCATGAGCCCAAGCACGCCTTGCGTGGACATGGACAGCAGCCGCACAAAGGGCCCGGCCATGCGGGCCAGGGCCGCCATGGGCCGGGACACCCAGCGGGCCACCGCCTCGGGGTAAAGCTGGCCGATCCGTTTGGGCACCAGCTCACCAAAAATGATGGTGATGAAGGTGATGGCGGTCACCACCACAGCCGTGGCGGTGATGCCCGCCGCCTTGTCGGTCAGGCCCCAGCCCTGCAGCACCTGGGCCAGCGCGCTGCTGAAGGCGGCCTCGCCCACGATGCCGTTGAGCATGCCGATCGAGGTGATGCCCACCTGCACCGTCGACAGGAACTGGGTCGGGTTCTCGAGCAATCGCATGGCCGCCGAGGCCCCTTTGTCCCCCGCCTCCTCCAGCGCGGCCAGGCGGGCCTTGCGGCTGGCCGCCAATGCCATTTCGGACATGGCAAAAACGCCATTGAGCAAGGTCAGAAAAACGATGAGCAAAACATCCATGCCGACCATTGTGCCTAAGCCCGGGACCACAGATGCCCGAACCGCAAGACCACCCCGCTGAATCCTTATATCAATCGGCGTAGAGGCGGGCTGTCAAGACCTCACCAAAGGCACCACATGGTCACCCCCTGGCGCTCCGAACGCCTGCTCCTTGAGGATCGCCAGCTGGTCGCGTACCCGTGCAGCCTTCTCGAATTCGAGGTTGCGGGCGTGTTCCATCATCTGCTTTTCCAGCTGCTTGATGGCCTTGGCGATGTCCTTCTCGCTCATGTCCTCGACCTTGGCCTTCTGCAGCGCCGCCTGCTCCAGGCGCTCGGCTTCCTGGCCGGACTTTTCGCTGTAAACGCCGTCGATCAGGTCCTTGACCTGCTTGATGATGGTGCGCGGGGTGATGCCGTGCGCCTCGTTGTAGGCGATCTGCTTTTCGCGGCGGCGCAGCGTTTCGTCCATGGCTTTTTTCATGGACTTGGTGACCACGTCAGCGTACAGGATGGCCTTGCCGCCGGCGTTGCGCGCCGCCCGGCCAATCGTCTGGATCAAGCTGCGCTCGGCGCGCAGGAAGCCCTCCTTGTCGGCGTCCAGGATCGCCACCAGCGACACCTCGGGAATGTCCAGACCTTCGCGCAGCAGGTTGATGCCCACCAGCACATCGAAGGCGCCCAGGCGCAGGTCACGGATGATTTCCACGCGCTCTACGGTGTCCACATCGCTGTGCAGGTACCGCACCTTCACGCCGTTGTCGCTCAGGTAGTCAGTCAGCTGCTCGGCCATGCGCTTGGTCAGCGTGGTGATCAGCACCCGCTCCTGGCGTTCGACGCGGATGCGGATTTCCTGCAGCACATCGTCCACCTGGTGCGTGGCGGGGCGCACTTCCACCTCGGGGTCCACCAGGCCGGTGGGGCGAACCACCTGCTCGGCCACCTGGCCCGCATGCGTGTTTTCGTAATCGGCCGGCGTGGCCGAGACGAAGATGCACTGGCGCATGCGTTTCTCAAACTCTTCGAACTTGAGCGGGCGGTTGTCCAGGGCGCTGGGCAGGCGAAAACCATACTCGACCAGGGTGGTCTTGCGCTGGCGGTCGCCGTTGTACATGGCGTTGAGCTGGCCAATCATCTGGTGGCTCTCGTCGAGGAACATCAGCGCGTCAGGCGGCAAATAATCGGTCAGCGTGCTCGGCGGCTCGCCAGGCGCCGCGCCCGAGAGGTGGCGGCTGTAGTTCTCGATGCCCTTGCAATGGCCGACTTCCTGCAGCATCTCCAGGTCAAACCGGGTGCGTTGCTCCAGCCGCTGGGCCTCGACCAGCTTGCCCATGCCCACCAGTTCCTTCAGGCGCTGGTCCAGTTCGATCTTGATGGTCTCAATGGCAGCAAGCACCTGGTCGCGTGGCGTGACGTAATGGCTGGACGGGTAGACGGTGAAGCGCGGAATTTTCTGGCGGATGCGGCCCGTCAGCGGGTCGAACAGCTGCAGGCTCTCGATCTCGTCGTCAAACAGCTCGATGCGGATGGCCAGCTCGGAATGTTCGGCCGGAAAGACATCGATCGTGTCGCCGCGCACCCGAAACTTGCCGCGACTGAAGTCCTGGTCGTTGCGCTGGTACTGCATGCGGATCAGCTGCGCGATCACGTCGCGCTGGCCCAGCTTGTCGCCGACCCGCAGCGTCATGATCATGCGGTGGTAGCTCTCGGGCTTGCCGATGCCATAGATGGCCGAGACCGTGGCCACGATCACTACATCCCGCCGCTCCAGAATGCTCTTGGTGCACGACAGGCGCATCTGCTCGATGTGCTCGTTGATCGCGCTGTCCTTTTCGATGAACAGGTCGCGCTGGGGCACATAGGCCTCGGGCTGGTAGTAGTCGTAATAGCTGACGAAATACTCGACCGCGTTCTTCGGAAAGAACTCGCGGAACTCGCTGTAGAGCTGCGCCGCCAGTGTCTTGTTGGGCGCGAACACGATGGCCGGCCGCCCCAGCTGGGCGATCACATTGGCCATGGTGAAGGTCTTGCCCGAACCGGTCACGCCCAGCAGCGTCTGGAACACCTCGCCGTCCTGCACGCCCTCCACCAGCTGGGCAATGGCCGTGGGCTGGTCGCCCGCCGGCGGGTAAGGCTGGAAGAGTTCGAAGGGCGAATCCGGAAAGGAGACAAACTGGCCTTTGGGGGCTTCGGTCACGACTTCAGAGAGGGTTTCGTTGGCAGGCATGAAGAGTCAATTCAGAACGTTCGGTACTGCGCCAATGGCAGACCTTCACGCTCAATACGGTCGTTATAGCTAGCGATGGCATTCTTGTTGAGCACTTGCCATGACGCCCAACGCAAATATCTGGATTCTCGCGACTGCAATCCACGGCCGTCAGGCGACTGAGCCGCAGGCACTGTTACACACTCGTTGCGCACCTCTTCGCCAGCGGACTGATGAACGGCTTCTTTGCGTCTGTACATGAAAGTTCAGATCAAGCCACCGCAGGACCCTGAAAAACGCGGATCCTCGGTGCGATTTTTTCACGCACCGTGCGGGACGCAATCCGCATGTCGTACTCGGTTTGCAGGTTCAACCAGAAACGCGGTTCCATGTTGAAAAACAGGCCCAGACGCAACGCAGTATCGGCAGTGATCGGGCGATGGCCATTGACCAGTTCACTGATGCGACTGGGCGGGACATCGATGTCTGCCGCCAGCTGTCGGGCAGAGATGCCCATGGGTTTCATGAAATCCTCCAGAAGGATTTCGCCAGGGTGAATTTCGTCGAGCAGTTCTGCCATGTTCATCTCCTAGTGGTCGTCCACGATTTCGACCTGGTAAGCGCCATCGTCATGCCAGACAAAACAAATGCGCCACTGGTTATTGATACGGATGCTGTGTTGTCCAGCGCGATCTCCTTTGAGGACCTCGAGCTGGTTACCGGGCGGAATACGCAAGCTCACCAGCTCGGTCACTGCATGCAATGGCAACAGTTTGCGCCGTGCTACGCGCTCGATGTTCCTGAAACGGGGCACGGTCTGGCTGCTGAAAAGCGCTGCCGTGTCAGCACAGTTGAACGAACGGATCATCCCTGAATTTTGTTCTGCCAAACAGAATCCGTCAAATGGATTCATCCACGCGGGCGAGTGCGTGCAGCCCATTAAAATCCCGAATGCGTCCAAAAAGATGCCCACGCCTCTTCACTGTTTCAGGAACCCCCCATGTCTCTGTTTTCCGCCGTCGAAATGGCCCCCCGCGACCCGATCCTGGGTCTGAACGAGCAATACGCTGCCGACACCAACCCCAACAAGGTCAACCTGGGCGTGGGCGTGTACTTCGACGATGCGGGCAAGCTGCCCCTGCTCAAGTGCGTGCAGGCCGCTGAAAAGGCCATGATGGACAAGCCTGCCCCCCGTGGCTATCTGCCCATCGACGGCATCGTCGCCTATGACAACGCCGTCAAGGCGCTGGTGTTCGGTGCGGACTCCGATGTGGTGAAGTCAGGCCGCGTGTCCACCGTGCAAGCCATTGGCGGCACCGGTGGCCTGAAGATTGGCGCCGACTTCCTGAAAAAGGTCAGCCCCAACGCCAAGGTGCTGATCTCCGACCCCAGCTGGGAAAACCACCGCGCCATCTTCGTGAACGCCGGTTTTGAAGTTGGCAGCTACGCCTACTACGATGCCGCCAAGCGCGGCGTCAACTTCGAGGGCATGCTGGCCGACCTGAACGCTGCCGCACCCGGCACCATTGTGGTGCTGCACGCCTGCTGCCACAACCCGACCGGCTACGACATCACCGCCGCCCAGTGGGACCAGGTGATTGCCGTCGTCAAGGCCAAGGGCCTGACCGCCTTCCTGGACATGGCCTACCAGGGCTTTGGCCACGGCATCGCCGAAGATGGCGCCGTGATCGGCAAATTCGTGGCTGCGGGCCTGAACATCTTTGTGTCCACTTCTTTCTCGAAGAGTTTCAGCCTCTACGGCGAGCGCGTGGGCGCCCTGTCGGTGGTCGCCTCCGACAAGGAAGAAGCCGCCCGGGTGCTGAGTCAGCTCAAGATCGCCATCCGCACCAACTACTCCAACCCGCCCATCCACGGTGGCGCCGTGGTCGCTGCCGTGCTGGGCAACCCCGAGTTGCGCGCCCAGTGGGAAGAAGAACTGGCCGAAATGCGCGTGCGCATCAAGGCCATGCGCCAGAAGCTGGTCGACGGCCTGAAAGCCGCTGGCGTGAAGCAGGACATGTCCTTCATCACCAGCCAGATCGGCATGTTCAGCTACTCGGGCCTGAGCAAGGAACAGATGGTGCGCCTGAGGAGCGAGTTCGGCGTGTACGGCACCGACACCGGCCGCATGTGCGTGGCCGCGCTCAACAGCAAGAACATCGACTACGTCTGCCAGGCCATTGCCAAAGTGGTCTGAACCGGGTTGGCCCACCCGCCAGAACCGCCTTCGGGCGGTTTTTTTGCGTGGGCCGGGCTTGCGGTCAGAAACGCGACAGTTGATTAGGGTCAACTCTCCAAAAATCCGAACGAGCGTGCGCTACCATTGTTGCAACGCACCATTCGTGCCTGACTACCGGAGTTCCCATGCTTTATCAGCTGTATGAAACCCAGCGCTCCTTCATGGAGCCCTTTGCCGATCTGGCACAGGCCGCCTCCAAGCTCTACAGCAACCCGCTGAACCCGGCATCTCAAACTCCCCTGGCCCAGCGCGTTTCGGCCGCCTACGCCCTGATACACCGGCTGGGCAAGGACTATGTCAAGCCTGAATTCGGTATCCGCACCGTCAAGGTCGGTGGCGACGTCGATGTGGCCATCCACGAGCGTGTGGAAATCGACAAGCCATTCTGTGAATTGCGCCGCTTCAAGCGCTTCTCGGACGATCCGCACACCCTGCAGGTGCTCAAGGGCCAGCCCCCGGTGCTCGTCGTGGCGCCGCTGTCAGGCCACTACGCCACCCTGCTGCGCGATACCGTGCGCACCATGCTGCAGGGCCACAAGGTCTACATCACCGACTGGAAAAACGCCCGCCTGGTGCCGATGTCCGAAGGGGAATTCCACCTCGACGATTACGTCAACTACGTGCAGGAATTCATCCGCCATATCCAGTCCATCTATGGCAACTGCCATGTGATGAGTGTTTGCCAGCCCACCGTGCCGGTACTGGCCGCCGTGTCGCTGATGGCCAGCCGTGGCGAAAAAACACCGCTGACCATGACCATGATGGGCGGCCCGATCGACGCCCGCCGCTCGCCGACCTCGGTCAACAACCTCGCCACCAACAAGAGCTTCGAGTGGTTCGAGAACAACGTGATCTACCGCGTGCCGCCGAACTTCCCGGGCGCAGGCCGTCGCGTCTATCCGGGCTTCCTGCAACACACCGGCTTCGTGGCCATGAACCCCGATCGCCACGCCACGAGCCACTACGACTACTTCAAGGACCTGATCAAGGGTGACGACGCCAGCGCCGAAGCCCACCGCAAGTTCTACGATGAATACAACGCCGTGCTCGACATGGATGCCGACTACTATCTGGAAACCATCCAGACCGTGTTCCAGGAATTCAAGCTGGTGCATGGCACCTGGGACGTTCAGGGTGTGGACGGCAGGGTCGAACGCGTGCGCCCCCAGGACATCAAAACCACCGCACTGCTGACCGTCGAAGGCGAACTCGACGACATCTCGGGCTCTGGCCAGACCCGCGCTGCGCAAGACCTCTGCAGCAGCATCCCCAGGAACAACCGCCACCACTTGGAAGTCGAGGGTGCCGGACATTACGGCATTTTCAGTGGCCGCCGCTGGCGTGAAATGGTGTATCCGCAGGTGCGCCAGTTCATCCTGGACCACGCCCAGCCGCAAGTGGCCAAAACATCCCCAGCAGCCCGTCCTGTGAAGGCATCGGCAGCGCCTGCACGCGCCAAAACCTCGCAAGCCAGGTCGACTGCCAAGCGCGAGCCGACCGCCGCTGCGCGCAAAAGCCCTCGTCAAAGCCCTGGCAAGGCCCGCACCCAAGTCAGCGCCAAACCGGCCGTGAAAACCCAATGGGTGAACAAAAAATCCTGAGCGCTGATCCGCTTCCGGTCCCGGCGCCTGCTGATCAGCAGGCGCTTTTTTTGGCATTGCACGCCGCGCTGCCCCAGACCCAGTGCACCCGCTGCGGCTATCCGGACTGCGCGGCCTATGCCCGGGCCATCGCCACGGGCCAGGCGCACATCAACCAATGCCCGCCCGGAGGACAGGAGGGCGTTCAGAGGCTCGCCCGCATCACCGGTCGGCCCGCCCTGCCCCTGAACGTGGCGCATGGCACGGAAGGCCCACGCCATGTCGCGGTCATCGACGAGGCCTGGTGCATCGGCTGCACCCTGTGCATCAAGGCCTGCCCCACCGACGCGATCGTGGGCAGCAACAAGCGCATGCACACGGTGATCGAGCCCTGGTGTACCGGTTGCGAGCTGTGTATTCCGGTGTGTCCGGTGGACTGCATCCAGCTGGAAAACGTGACCGGACAAAACACCGGCTGGGCCGCCTGGTCACAGGCCGAGGCCGACACCGCCCGCCTGCGCTATGAGGCCCGTCAAGTCCGTTTGGTGCGTGAAGCATGCGAACACGACGAACGTCAAATCGCCAAGGCAGAAATGAAACTCGCCGATCTGCAAGCCCACACCAAGGTGGAAGAAGGCGATGGCGCTCAGGCTGAAGTCAAACGCAAGCGGGCAATCATCGAGGCGGCATTGGCCAAGGCGAGGGCTCGAAAAGGATGATCGTCATCCTCGCGTTTGACCTGAGGACTCATGGATTCCATGGTCAAGCCATGGAATGACAACTCAGGAGGTCATCCAGCGGCCATGGTCTCTTGTCATCCTGTGGCCCTTCCCTTTTGTCATCCTGTGGACCCTCTCTTTTGTCATCCTCGTACATGGACGCCCCGTGTTTTGCAAGCTGCGGTGGATAGATGGCTAATCGGAGAGATTGCAACCGTACATTCGGACTTTGATGTGCGGGTGAGGCACTGTCCCT
>Ga0255165_1000352_pt1 | contig 16634 bp, 12 predicted proteins | sample Atl_Cont_RepB_8d_FD_183182 | JGI IMG/M metagenome (GOLD analysis project Ga0255165, IMG submission 183182) | Freshwater microbial communities from Altamaha River, Georgia, United States - Atl_Cont_RepB_8d | ecosystem: Environmental > Aquatic > Freshwater > River | place: USA: Georgia | collected... | reverse complement strand
TCGATGGCTTTCTGGGCCCCGATCCCTTCAACCAGCGCGCGGTGTTCGATGAAGTCGGCTTCATCCACCTGCTGACCAAGGACCTTTGGAATGGCCACCCTTGCTGTGCTTTTGGCACCAGCACCGAATTCATCCAGAAGAACCCCAATACCTTTGCTGCGCTCTACCGTGCGGTGCTCACCGCTGCGGCCATGGCCCGTCAATCCGGCAACCGGGAGCTGATTGCCAAGGTGATCTCGCCCGCGCAGTACCTCAACCAGCCCGAGGCGGTACTCAGCCAGGTGTTGACCGGCAAGTTTGCCGATGGTCTGGGCAAGGTGCAGAACGTGCCCGACCGTGCTGATTTCGACCCCATGCCCTGGCAGAGCATGGCAGTCTGGATGCTCACGCAGATGAAGCGTTGGGGTTACATCAAGGGTGAGGTGGACTACAAGCAGATCGCCGAAAAGGTGTTTCTGATCACCGACGCCCGCAAGCACATGAAGGCGCTCGGCCAGGAGTTCGCGGCCAGCACGCCGTACCCCAAGCACAAGATCATGGGCAAGGAGTTTGATCCCGCCAAGCCCGAGCAATACCTCAAAAGTTTTGCGATCAGCAAGATGGGGTAATGCGCATGAAAACCACTCACCTTAACCTGCGGGCCGCGCTGGTCTCGCTGCTCATGTTTCTGGTTTTCCTGAGCGCGTGGCAGCTGTCGGCCACCTCACCCTCGGTGGCAGGCGCTGCGAAGGCCGGCATGACGGCCGAAGAGATCGAATACCAGAAGATGATGGGCAAGGACCCGGGCGCCGTCAAAAGCACCGGCTTTCCACCACCGATAGAAGTAGGTAAGGCGATCGTGGCCCACCTGGCTGACCCCTTCTACGACAAGGGCCCCAACGACAAAGGCATTGGCATCCAGCTGGCGCATTCTCTTGGGCGTGTCGGACTGGGTTTTGCGCTGGCCGTGCTGGTGGCGCTGCCCTTGGGTTTCATGATCGGCATGTCGCCGCTCATGCGCAAGGCGTTTGATCCGTTTGTGCAGGTGCTCAAGCCCATCAGCCCGCTGGCATGGATGCCGCTGGCGCTCTACACCCTTAAGGACTCCGATGTCAGCGGCATCTTCGTGATCTTCATCTGCTCGGTCTGGCCGATGCTGATCAACACCGCCTTTGGCGTGGCTGCGGTCAAGCGCGACTGGCTCAATGTGGCCAGCACGCTCGAAGTGAGGCCACTGCGCAAGGCCTTCCGTGTGATCCTGCCGGCAGCGGCGCCCACCATCGTGACGGGCATGCGCATCAGCATGGGCATCGCCTGGCTGGTCATCGTCGCGGCCGAGATGCTGGTGGGCGGCACGGGCGTCGGCTACTTTGTGTGGAACGAGTGGAACAACCTGTCGCTGGTCAACGTGATTTTTGCGGTGCTGGTGATCGGTCTGGTCGGCATGCTGCTCGATCTGGCGTTTGCCCAGGTGCAAAAGGCGGTGACTTATGTGGAGTGACTCCAGCGAACGCGGGCCGATCGCCCCGTTGACATCTCCAAGCGCTGTTTCCAACCAAAAGGCTTCCGCCATGACGGGTTTCCTCAAGATCGAAAAACTGGGTAAGGCCTACCAAAGCGACAAACCGGTGTTTTCCGATGTGTCCTTCACCCTCGACAAGGGCGAGTTCGTCTGCATCATCGGTCACTCGGGCTGTGGCAAGACCACCATCCTGAACGTGCTGGCCGGACTGGACACTGCGACCGAAGGCCATGCCTTCATGGACGGGCGCGAGATCGCCGGCCCCAGTCTGGAACGCGGCGTGGTGTTCCAGAGCCATGCGCTCATGCCCTGGCTCACGGTGCGGCAAAACATCGCGTTTGCCGTCAAGTCCAGATGGCCGGAGTGGAAGGTCCCGCAGGTCAATGTGCATGTGGAAAAACATGTGGCCATGGTGGGGCTGCTGCATGCCATCGACAAGAAGCCCAGCCAGCTTTCGGGTGGCATGAAGCAGCGCGTGGGCATTGCCCGGGCGTTCGCCATCCAGCCCAAGATGCTGTTGCTGGATGAGCCTTTTGGTGCGCTCGATGCGCTTACCCGGGGCACCATCCAGGACGAGTTGATGGGCATCGTTCGCCAGACGCAGCAGACGGTGTTCATGATCACCCATGACGTGGACGAGGCCATCCTGTTGTCGGACCGCATCTTGCTGATGAGCAACGGCAGTGAAGCGGGCGGGCAGTATGTGCCGGGTGGGCTGGCAGAAGTGGTGGCCAACCCCTTGCCGCGCGAGCGCACGCGTGCTCAGCTGCACCACCTGCCGGGCTACTACGAGCTGCGCAACCACATCGTCGATTTCCTGGTGTCCCGCGCGAAAGCGCATTGAGCCAGGTGCAAGGTTTTCTTTTCAACAACCCTTTCAAGAGGTCTTTCATGAGCCGTTTAGAAGTCACCGAAAAAATCATCGCCACCAAAGTCTCCAAGGGCATCAAATGGAGCGACGTGGCCGACAAGGTGGGCTTGTCCAAGGAGTGGGTCACGGCGGGCTGCCTGGGCCAGATGACCTTTGATGCCAAGCAGGCCAAGGTGATCGGCAAGATCTTTGGTCTCACGGCCGAAGAGGTCAAATGGCTACAGGTCGTGCCCTACAAAGGCTCGTTGCCTACGCCGGTGCCCACCGATCCGCTGATCTACCGCTGGTATGAAATCGTCAGCGTCTATGGCACCACCATCAAGGAACTGATCCACGAGGAGTTCGGTGACGGCATCATGAGTGCCATCGACTTCAGCATGGACATCGTGCGCCAGCCCGACCCCAAGGGCGACCGTGTGAATGTGGTGCTGTCGGGCAAATTCCTGCCTTACAAGCAGTATTGAGCCATCATCACCGTACGCTTGTCAGCCACTCGAAACTCTGGCGACACCTGAGCTTTTGCTTTGTCTTGGGCTGATCAGACAATGGCGTCATGGAATTCGACATCGTCATTGTGGGAGGCGGCTCTGCCGGCTGTGTGATGGCCGCCCGCCTGAGTGAAGATCCTGCCTTGCAGGTGGCTTTGCTCGAAGCCGGGCCTCCCGACGACAGTGTGCTGGTGCATTGTCCGGGTGGGCTGGCACTGATGGCCCGCAACAAACGCGCATCGCAACTTTTGCACACCGAACCTCAGGCGGGCCTGAATGGCCGTCGTGGTCTGCAGCCGCGTGGACGCACGCTGGGCGGAAGCAGCTCGACCAACGCGATGATCTACATGCGTGGCCATCCGCAGGACTACGACGCCTGGGTAGCCATGGGTAATCCGGGCTGGGGCTGGCAGGACGTGCTGCCCTGGTTCGTCCGCGCTGAGGGCAATGAGCGTCTCGGCGGTGACTTGCATGGCCAGACCGGTCCGCTCAATGTGGCCGACTTGAGGGATCCCAACCTGTTCTCCCAACGTTTTGTAGAGGCTGGCGTGCAGGCAGGGCTGCCGCGGAACGATGATTTCAACGGTGCCGTGCAAGAGGGCGTGGGCCTGTACCAGGTCACGCAGAAAAACGGCGAGCGCCACAGCGCCGCCAGGGCTTACCTGGCGCCAGTGGGCTCGCGCCCCAATCTGAAGGTGTTCACCCACACCACGGTCGACCGCATTGGCCTCAAGGACGGTCGTGCGCACACCGTCCATGCCCTGCAGGGCGCGCAGTCGCTGACGATCACGGCACGACGCGAAGTCGTGCTCAGCGCCGGTGCCTTCCAGTCGCCGGCCATCCTCATGCGTTCGGGGCTGGGTCCAGCCGAACATCTGCAGGCGACGGGCATCTCCGTGCAGCATGACCTGCCCGGTGTTGGCGCCAACCTGCACGACCATCCCGACGTGGTGCTGGTGGCGCCTGTGAAGCCAGGGCGCGAGTTGTTTGGCCTGTCCTTGCGCGGCGGCTGGGATGTGCTGCGCGACATCCAGCAATGGCGCCAGCAGCGCCGCGGCCGCATGACGACCAATTTTGCCGAGGCCGGCGCTTTTTTCTGCAGCCGCGATGGCCTGAGCCAGCCCGACGTGCAACTGCACTTCGTGATCGCGCAACTGGTCAACCACGGCCTGCAGCTGGTGGGGGGGCACGGGTTCTCGCTGCATGTCTGTGCCCTGCAACCGCGCAGCCGTGGCAAGGTGCGCCTGCATGATGCGTCCCCGCACAGCACGCCCCTGATCGATCCGCAATTTCTGAGCGCCCCAGAGGACCTGCAGACCCTGATGCGTGGGGTACGCCGAGCACGACAGATTCTGGCGCAGCCTGTGTTGGCAGCCCATGGGCAGGAATGGGCTCGCTCGGCACAGGCGCAGTCCGACGCCGATCTGGAGGCCTGGATCCGAGACCACGCCGACACCATTTACCACCCGGTGGGTACATGCCGCATGGGCACCGACTCCCAGGCGGTGGTCGATCCCCAGCTGCGCGTCCACGGCGTGGCAGGGCTGCGCGTGGTCGATGCTTCGGTCATGCCGCGCATCGTCAGTGGCAACACCAATGCGCCGACCGTCATGCTGGCCGAACGCGCGGCCGACTTCATGCGCCGCGATTTGCGCGCCTGATGCACCCATTCCGGAACGTTCATGCGCTTTGCGGCAAGATGCGCGACCACCAGGAGAAAGACCCCATGAGCGATAAAAACCTGCTGCAGCAAGGGCTGGCCGTTCAGCGTGCCGCCTATCTTGCCGCCCCCGTACCCACCGAAGCCGAACGCCGGCGTGACCTGCAGACCTTGCGCCGCTTCGTCATCGATCACCGTGACGCGATTTGCGAGGCGATTTCGCGTGATTACGGGCACCGCAGCCGGCACGAGACCGAGTTGACCGAGTTCATGCCGGTGCTCAAGGACATCGACCATGCCCTCAAGCACCTGCGCGGCTGGATGCGCGTGCAGCGCCGCGGGGTGGACAGGCTGGCCTTTGGCCTGGCCAGCAACCGCGTGATCCCGCAGCCGCTGGGGGTGGTAGGTGTGATCGTGCCTTGGAACTTTCCGCTGAACCTGAGTTTTTTGCCGCTGGTGGCGATCTTTGCGGCGGGTAACCGGGCCATGGTCAAGATGAGTGAAAACTCCCGCCATCTGGCGGCCCTGCTGATCGAGAAAATCCCGACCTACTTTCCACCCGAAAAGCTGCAGTTCTTTGATGAAACTGGCGGCGTGGGCATCGCTTTTTCGAAGCTGCCCTTCGATCACCTGCTCTTCACCGGCTCCACCCAGACCGGCCGCAGTGTGATGCAGTCGGCGGCGCAGAACCTGTGCCCCGTGACCCTCGAACTGGGCGGCCGCTCGCCCGCACTGGTCTGCGACGACTTTGACCTGAAGACCGCTGCCGAGCGCATCCTTTATGTGAAGTGCCTCAACGCCGGCCAGATCTGCACCACAGTCGACCACGTCTATCTGCCACGAGCCAAGCTCGATGCCTTTGTGCAGCTGGCGCAGACCATCGTGCCGCCGCGCTACCCCTCTCTCGACAGCCCGGACCTCACCTCGGTGATCAGCCCGCAGGCTTATGCCCGGCTGACCGCTGCACTCGACGAGGCCGCTGCCCGTGGTGCTCAGGTGCTGCCCTTGATACCGGGCCCGGCGCGCGACGATGCAAGGCACCGGCTCGCACCCCACCTGGTGCTCGGGGCGCCGCCAGACAGCGCCTTGATGCAGCGCGAGATCTTCGGACCCATCCTGCCGGTGTTGTCTTACGACGATGTGCGGGAGGTGGTCGCCCGGATCCAGGCGGGTCCCCGTCCGCTGGCCTTCTACCCTTTCACCCACGATGCGGCGCGTTTGCAGTACCTGCTGGACAATGTCATGTCCGGCGGCGTGAGTGTGAACGATGCGCTGTTCCATGTGGGGCAGAGCGACCTGCCTTTTGGCGGCGTGGGCGCTTCGGGCATGGGCCACTACCACGGGCGCGAGGGCTTCGAGACCTTCTCCAAGCTGCGCCCGGTGTTCCACCAAAGCCGCTTGTCCACCCTCAGCCTGCTGTATCCGCCCTATGGCCCGAAGATCGAGGCCTTGCTCAAGTTCCTCGCACGCTGACAAGCAAAAAGGCGCCCGCAGGCGCCTGGATCCTGATGTCATCCTCGGGCCAGACCCGAGGATCCATCTCGTCCATCACTTCTTCTTGCCCACGACCCGGATCATCTCCAGGCATTGCTTGGCATAACCCCATTCGTTGTCGTACCAGGCGACGATCTTCATGAAGTTCCTGTCGAGCGCGATACCGGCGGTGGCGTCGAACACGCTGGCGCAGGGCTCGCCGCGGAAGTCGGTCGACACCACTTTCTCGTCGGTGTAGCCCAGGATGCCCTTGAGCGCGCCTTCGCTTTGCGCCTTCATCTCGGCGCAGACCTCTTCGTAGCTGGCTTCCTTTTCCAGCTCGATGGTCAGGTCCACCACCGACACGTCAGACGTCGGCACACGGAAGGCCATGCCGGTGATCTTCTTGTTGAGTTCCGGGATCACCTTGCCCACGGCCTTGGCGGCGCCGGTGCTGCTGGGGATGATGTTTTCCAGGATGCCACGACCGCCGCGCCAGTCCTTGCGCGAGGAGCTGTCCACGGTGGCCTGGCTGGCGGTGGCGGCATGCACCGTGGTCATCAGACCGCGCTTGATGCCCCACTTGTCGTGGAGCACCTTGGCCACCGGGGCCAGGCAGTTGGTGGTGCAGGACGCGTTGGAGATGATGGCTTCGCCCGCGTACTTCTTGTGGTTCACGCCGTAGACGAACATGGGCACCGTGTCCTTGGACGGGGCGGAGATCACCACTTTCTTGGCGCCGGCCCGGATGTGCATCTGGCTGGTGGGTTCGGTCAGGTAGTGGCCGGTGCATTCGAGCACGATGTCCACACCCATCTCGCCCCAGCGTAGGTTGTGCGCGTCGCGCTCGTGCGAGAGCTTGATCTTCTTGCCGTTGACGATCAGGGCGTCGTCGGTGTGCTCGACCGTGCCATCAAAGCGGCCGTGCACGCTGTCGTACTTGAGCATGTAAGCCAGGTAGTCCGAAGGCTTGGGGTCGTTGATGCCGACGATCTGGATATCGCTGTAGCCGTGCTTGAGCGCGGCGCGCAGGGCCAGGCGGCCGATGCGGCCAAATCCGTTGATGCCAACCTTGAGGGTCATGGTGAGTGCCTTTGGGGAAAGTTACTGAACCGTTACGTAACCGGTTTGTAGACCACGGGCCTTGCAGGGACCTGATCCCGCGGCCCCTGAATGCAGGGACCGCGCCGGTCAGAAAATCATTGCTTGAGCAGGGCGGCGTGGACGGTGTCGGCCACGTTTTCGGCGGTGAAGCCAAAGTGCTTGAACAGCACCGGCGCCGGGGCCGATTCGCCGTAGGTGTCGATGCCGACCACGGCAGCGCAGCCGTACTTCCACCAGCCGTCGGTCGAACCCATCTCGACCGCGATGCGCGGCAGGTTGGCCGGCAGCACCAGCTGCTTGTACATCGCGCTCTGGCGGTCAAACACATTGGTGCTGGGCATGGAGACCACGCGCACGCCGATCTTGCGTTCGGCCAGCAGCTTCTGCGCGGCCAGCGCCAGCTGCACTTCGGAACCCGTGGCGATGATGACCGCGTGCGTGGTCTTGATGCCCACATCGGCCGGCTCGGACAGCACATAGGCGCCCTTGCTGATGTCGGACAGGTCGCGCTTGGGCGCGTAGGCCAGGTTCTGGCGCGACAGGCACAGCGCGCTGGGGCGCTGCTTGTTTTGCAGGGCCACGGCCCAGGCCACGGCGGTCTCGGCCGTGTCGGCCGGACGCCAGACGTCCAGGCCCGGGATCAGGCGCAGGCTGGCCACATGCTCGATCGACTGGTGGGTCGGGCCGTCTTCGCCCAGACCGATGGAGTCGTGGGTGAACACGTGCACCACGCGCTGCTTCATCAGCGCGGCCATGCGGATGGCGTTGCGGCTGTAGTCGCTGAAAGTCAGGAAGGTGCCGCCGTAGGGGATGAAACCGCCGTGCAGGGCGACGCCGTTCATGATGGCGGCCATGCCGAACTCGCGCACGCCGTAGTTGATGTGACGACCGGTCTTGCCGTCTTCGGTCTTGACCACGTCACCGGCCAGGTTCATGCGCAGGGCCGGGGTGAACTTGGTGTTGGTGAGGTTGGAACCGGTCAGGTCGGCCGAGCCGCCGAGCATTTCGGGCAGGGCGGCGGTGAAGAATTCCAGCGCGATCTGGCTGGCCTTGCGGCTGGCCACGGTCTCGGCCTTGGTGTGCGCGGCCACGGTGGCATCGACGGCGACCTGGTGGAAGTTCCTGGGCAGCTCGCCGGCCATGCGACGGGTAAATTCGGCGGCCAGTTCGGGGTACTTTTTGGCGTAGGCGGCAAAGGCCTTGTTCCAGGCGGCTTCGGCCTTGGCGCCGGCGGCTTTGGCGTCCCAGGACTTGTAGACGTCCTGCGGAATCTCGAAGGGGCCGTGCTGCCAGCCCAGTTCGGCGCGGGTCAGCGCAATCTCTTCGGCACCCAGCGGCTCGCCATGGGCCTTGGCGGTGTTGGCGCGGTTGGGCGAGCCTTTGCCAATGCTGGTCTTGCAGACGATCAGCGTGGGCTTGTCGGCGCTGTGGCGGGCGCCGGCAATCGCCTTGGACACGGCGGCAGCGTCGTGGCCGTCGACCGCGTCGATCACGTTCCAGCCGCAGGCGGCAAAGCGCTGCGGGGTGTTGTCAATGAACCAGGGCGCGACCTGGCCGTCGATCGAGATGCCGTTGTCGTCGTACAGGGCGATCAGCTTGTTGAGTTTCCAGGCGCCGGCGAGGGCCACGGCCTCGTGACTGATGCCTTCCATCAGGCAGCCGTCGCCCAGGAACACATAGGTGTGGTGGTCAACGATGCTGTGGCCGGGGCGGTTGAATTCGGCGGCCAGCAGCTTCTCGGCCAGTGCCATGCCCACCGCATTGGTGATGCCCTGGCCCAAGGGGCCGGTGGTGGTTTCCACGCCGGGCGTGATGCCGACTTCGGGGTGGCCGGCGGTCTTGCTGTGCAGCTGGCGGAAGTTCTTGAGCTCCTCGATCGGCAGCGCATAGCCCGTCAGGTGCAGCAGGCTGTAAATCAGCATCGAGGCGTGGCCGTTGGAGAGCACGAAACGGTCACGGTTGGCCCAGTGCGGATTGGTTGGGTTGTGCTGCAGGTGCTCGTGCCAGAGCGCGACGGCCATGTCGGCCATGCCCATGGGCGCGCCCGGGTGCCCCGAGTTGGCTTGTTGAACGGCGTCCATTGCAAGGGCGCGGATGGCGTTCGCCATGTGCTGGGGGGTGGCCATAGGGGATGAGCTCCGGTGGGGATTCGGGAAACCCCGGATTTTAACGGCCGCAGAGGCAGCCAAGCGATTTTGGGATCGCTTCCATGGCCCAGAAGTCAGGGGTGGTTCTTTTCCGGTCCATGGCAACATCGCCCCATGAGCATTTCCAACGAGAGTCCTGGCGCCCAGGCCATGGTGCTGGCCGCCGGCCGGGGCGAGCGCATGCGCCCGCTGACCGACGTCACCCCCAAACCCTTGCTGGCCGTGCGCGGCCAGCCGCTGATGCAGTGGCCCATGCAGGCACTCGCGCGCGGCGGTTTTACGCGCCAGCTGGTCAACACCGCCTGGCTGGGGGAGCAGATTGCGGCGCATTGGGGTGACCGTGCGACATGGCCCGGTTTGCCCGAGGTGCGCATCGTCTATTCGCACGAGGGCCGCGACTTTGGCCAAGCGTTGGAGACGGCAGGAGGCATTTTGCGTGCCTTGCCTGCACTCGATGACGTGTTCTGGGTCGTGGCGGGGGATGTGTTTGCGCCGGACTTCGTGTTCCGTACGGTGGCTGTGCAGCGTTTTGCTGCCAGTGGCCGGCAGGCGCATCTGTGGCTGGTGTCCAATCCGGCGCACAACCCCAAGGGCGACTTTGGTCTGGCGTCTGATGGCCGCGTGCTGAACCTGCCTGCGGGGGATGCCGGGCGGCAATACACCTTCAGCACCATGGCGCTCTACCGCAAGAGCTTCTTCACACGCGCCGACGCCCCCGCACCTGCCGGTAACCCCGAGGGCGTGGCCGTGCCACTTGCGCCCATGCTGCGCGCGGCCATGGACCGCGGTGAGGTCAGTGGCGAGGTCTACGCCGGCGCCTGGACCGACGTCGGCACGCCCGAGCGGCTGGCGCAGCTGAACTCATGACAGCGTTTCATGGATTTTCTGGTGTCGTGGGAGCGATCCCCTGATCGCGATGCCCCTCTGTTTTCGCGATCAGGGGATCGCTCCCACACGGAGTTAAAGGTCACGTGTTTGAGACGCGCTCCTGCCTACAATGGGCCGATGACCGAAATAGACCTCTATGCCGAACGCCGGGCCCGTCTGGCCACCCAGTTGGGCACCGGCGGTATCGCCATCATCCCCACCGCACCGGAGCGCCCGCGCAACCGCGACAGCGACTTCCTGTTCCGGCATGACAGCTACTTCTATTACCTGACCGGTTTTACCGAGCCCCATGCCTGGCTGGTGCTGACCGCCGAAGACGAGGCCACGCTGTTTTGCCAGCCCAAGGACCTCGAGCGCGAAATCTGGGACGGCATCCGCCTCGGGCCTGACGCGGCCCCCGCTGCGCTGGGCGTGCACAAGGCATTGCCGGTCACCGAGCTCAGTGCCCAGATGCCCAGACTGCTGGAAAACCGCAGCACTGTCTGGTACCCATTTGCCACGCATGAAGGTCTGGAGGGCCGTGTCGAAGCCTGGCTCAAGCCGGTGCGTGCCCGCGTGCGCTACGGTGCGCTCTGCCCCGACCAGCAGCGTGACGTGTGCGCCCTGCTCGACGAGATGCGCCTGGTCAAGGACGCGCATGAGCTGGACATCATGCGCCGCGCGTCGGACATCAGCGCCCGCGCCCACGTCCGCGCCATGCAGCGCTCGGCCCACATGCTGCGCACCGGCCAGGAACTGCGCGAATACCACCTGGACGCCGAGCTGCTGCACGAATTCCGCCAGCACGGCTCGCAATACCCGGCCTACGGATCGATCGTGGCCGGCGGGGCAAACGCCTGCATCCTGCATTACCGCGCCGACAAGGCCCTGATCCGCGACGGCGACCTGGTGCTGATCGATGCCGGCTGCGAACTCGACGGCTACGCCAGCGACATCACCCGCACCTTCCCGGCCAACGGCAAGTTCACCGGACCGCAGCGCGCGCTCTATGACCTGGTGCTCGCCTCGCAGGACGCGGCCGTGGCCGCGACGAAACCCGGCGCGCGCTTTGTCGACCCGCACGAGGCCACGGTCGCGGTGCTCGCCCAGGGCATGCTCGACGTCGGTCTGCTCGACAGGAACAAGGTCGGCACCGCCCAGGACGTGATCGCCAACCGCAGCTATTTCCAGTTCTACATGCACCGCACCGGCCACTGGCTGGGCATGGATGTGCATGACTGCGGCAGCTATGTGGAGCCCTCCGAAGTTGGCACCTACAGCGAGCGCAAGGACCCGCTGAGCGGTGAACTCATCAAGGACCGCCCGAGCCGCGTGCTGCGGCCCGGCATGGTGCTGACCATCGAGCCCGGCCTGTATGTGCGCCCGGCCGAGGGTGTGCCCGAGCAGTTCCATAACATCGGCATTCGCATCGAGGACGACGCGGTGGTGACCGCCAGCGGCTGCGAGCTGATCACTCGTGGCGTGCCGGTCCAGGCCGACGAGATCGAAGCGCTGATGCGCGGCTGAACCCATGGCCGCATTGCACGGACGGGTGCTGTCGGTTCAGGTGGGTACCTCGCGTTTCTTGCGTGTGGGCGATCGGACCTTGCGCTCGGCCATCCGCAAGCAGCCCATTGAAGGACCGGTCACGGTCAGCGTGCTCGGCCTGGACGGCGACGAACAGAACGACCTGAGTGTGCACGGCGGTCTCTCCAAGGCGGTCTATGCCTTGCCCGTCCAGCACCTGGCGTGGTGGTCGGCGTGGCGAAGCCAGGCAGGCGTGTCCCTGTTTGACGAGGCCATCCAGCCCGGTCAGCTGGGCGAAAACCTGAGCCTGGACGGCGTGGACGAACAAGGCGTCTTCATCGGCGATGGCCTGCATTTCGAAGGTGGCGTGGTGTTGCGGGTGACCGAGCCGCGCCAGCCCTGCGCCAAATTCAATGCAGTCATCGGCGATGACCAGGCCGCAAAGGCCATGGTGCAGTCCGGCCGCAGCGGGTTTTATCTGGCGGTCGATCAATCGGGCGTGGTGCAGGCAGGCGAAGCCTTCCGCCTCTTGCCCGGTGCGCAGCAGACCTCGATTGCGCAGGCCTTGCAGCACAAGGCCTTCAAGCACCTGCGTTGAGGATGCATCTGACGGTCCTTGCAGATGCACCAGGCCGCGTGCATCACCTTGCCGGGCTGGCTGCTGGGCGCCAGCCCATTTTTGCGTTCTGGTCAAAAGCCTGATCACTCCTGTGCGTGTGAAACAGCACCGCAGCGTCAAACCGCAGGTCTACAATGGAAAATACGATATCACTTGGCGAAATTTGCCGGTGTCCACAACAACGGAGATTCCCATGAGCAACAAGCTCCAGGCCGAAGAAAAGCGCGCCATTCTGCGCAAGGCAGCCCTCGAATACCACGAGTTCCCGACCCCCGGCAAGATCGCCATTGGCGCCACCAAGCAGCTGGTCAATCAGCACGATCTCTCCCTGGCCTACTCGCCTGGCGTGGCCGCCCCCTGTGAGGAAATCGTCAAGGACCCGGCTGCCGCCTTCAAATACACCAGCCGCGGCAACCTGGTCGGGGTGGTGACCAACGGGACAGCGGTGCTGGGCCTGGGCGACATCGGCCCGCTGGCCGGCAAGCCGGTCATGGAAGGCAAGGCGGTGCTGTTCAAGAAGTTCTCGGGCATCGATGTCTTCGACATCGAGATCAACGAGAAGGACCCGGACAAGCTGGTCGAGATCATCGCTGCGCTGGAGCCGACTTTTGGTGGCATCAACCTCGAAGACATCAAGGCGCCCGACTGCTTCTACATCGAGCGCAAGCTTCGTGAGCGCATGAAGATTCCGGTTTTCCATGACGACCAGCATGGCACTGCCATCGTGGTGGGCGCAGCCATCCTCAACGGCCTCAAGGTTGTGGGCAAGGACCCGAAGAAAATCAAGCTGGTGACCTCCGGTGCAGGCGCCGCAGCGCTGGCCTGTCTGGGTCTGCTGGTCAAGCTGGGCATTCCGCGCGAAAACATCTGGGTGACCGATCTGGCAGGCGTGGTCTACGAGGGCCGCACCGAACTGATGGACGAGGACAAGGCCCAGTTCGCGCAGAAGACCGAGCAGCGCAAGCTGGCCGAAGTGATCGAAGGCGCAGACGTGTTCCTGGGCCTGTCGGCGGGCGGTGTCCTCAAGCAGGACATGGTCGCCAAGATGGCTGCCAGGCCTTTGATCATGGCGCTGGCCAACCCGAATCCCGAAATCACGCCCGAGGAGGTCAAGGCGGTGCGCGATGACGCCATCATGGCCACGGGCCGGACCGATTACCCCAACCAGGTCAACAACGTCCTGTGTTTCCCCTACATCTTCCGTGGCGCACTTGACAGTGGGGCGACCACCATCACCCTGGAGATGGAAATCGCCGCTGTGCATGCGATTGCCGAGCTGGCGCAGGCCGAACAAAGCGAGGTGGTGGCTGCGGCCTATGTGGGTCAGCCACTGGCTTTCGGCCCGGAATACCTCATTCCCAAGCCCTTTGATCCGCGTCTGATGATGAAGATCGCGCCGGCCGTGGCCCAGGCGGCCGCCGACAGTGGTGTGGCCTTGCGCCCGATCGCTGACATGGACGCTTACCGTGAGCGCCTGCAGGGCTTTGTGTACGCCTCGGGCACTACCATGAAGCCGATTTTCCAGGCCGCCAAGCGCGCGCTCAAGAAGCGCGTGGCTTACAGCGAGGGCGAGGAAGAGCGCATTCTGCGCGCTGCCCAGATCGTGGTTGACGAGGGCATTGCCCGTCCGACACTGATCGGTCGCCCCGCCGTGATCGCCAAGCGCATCGAAAAGTTCGGCCTGCGCCTGCAAGAAGGGCTGGATTACGACGTGGTCAACGTCGAGCAGGACGACCGCTACCGCGATTTCTGGCAGACCTACCACCGCATGACCGAGCGCAAGGGCGTGACTGAGTCGATCGCCAAGATCGAGATGCGCCGGCGCCTGTCACTGATCGGTGCCATGCTGGTGCACAAGGGCGATGCCGACGGCCTGATCTGCGGCACCTGGGGCCACAACACCATGCACCTGACTTACATCGACCAGGTGATCGGCAAGCGACCGGGCGTGAACACTTTTGCGGCGATGAATGGCCTGATGCTGCCCAGCCGTCAGGTTTTCATTGTCGATACCCATGTCAACTACGACCCGACAGCCGAGCAGCTGGCCGAAATCACCACCATGGCTGCCGAGGAGATGCGCCGCTTTGGATTCGAGCCCAAGGCGGCCCTGCTCAGCCATTCCAACTTCGGCACCTCTGACCAGCCCAGCGCCATCAAGATGCGGCAGGTGCTTCAATTGTTGCGGCGCAACGCGCCCTGGCTCGAGGTGGATGGCGAGATGCACGGCGATGTGGCGCTCGATGCTGCCGCGCGCAGTGCCATCATGCCCAACAGCACCCTCAAGGATGGTGCCAACCTGCTGGTCATGCCCAACATCGACGCAGCCAACATTGCCTACAACCTGCTGAAAACAGCGGCGGGTGGCAACATTGCGATCGGCCCGGTGCTGCTGGGTGCCGCCAAGCCGGTCCATATCCTGACACCCAGCACCACGGTGCGCCGCATCGTGAACATGACAGCGCTCACGGTGGCAGATGCCAATGCCCATCGCTGAGACAGGCGCGCGCTCTTTTCAACAGCTGTCTCCATAACAAGAGCGCGCACTTACTCCCGCATCTCAAAAACCGTCCCGGCCTGGCCGCTTTTCCTTCAGGCCCTTGCTTTTTTTTGTGCAATGCATCACACTTGCGCCCCTGAGTGTTCGGGTTTACCCGGAACTCCTGAGAGGTATTCGATTCGTGCGGGTGAGGCTTTCCATTCTGAAATGGCGCGGGTTGCTGGCATGTCTGGGCTTGGTCTTTCTGGTTTGCACCAATTCGGTGCAGGCGCAGGGAAGTCAACCCGATGCAGCTGTCCTGCCGTCGATTGCGCTGGCTGAGTTGCCCCAGGAAGGTCGTCAGACCTACCGGCTTATCCTTCAGGGCGGGCCTTTTCCCTATGAAAAGGATGGCACGGTTTTTGGCAATCGGGAGCGTTTGCTGCCACGCCAGGTCCGGGGCTATTACCGCGAATACACCGTCAGGACGCCCGGCGCGAGAGATCGCGGAGCCCGACGCATTGTGTGTGGAGGTCAGATGCCTGCCCGGCCTCAGGCCTGCTACTACACCGCAGACCATTACGCGAGTTTTCGCGTGATTGTGGCGTCACAAAACGAAAATTGATTGTCAGGAAGATCCAAAAATGGATAACGCGCAGAGAACACACCTGGACACGCCATTCAAGGGCGTGCGTGCCAATATCGTGCAATCGATCCGTGCTCACCGCGTGAGCGACTTGCAGGAATCCGCCCAAAAACTGGGGCATCACTTTCTCTATGCCAATCTGGCCGAGGCCCAGTCCAAACAGGATGTCCTCGACATGATCGGCGCGCAGTTCACCTTGCCTACGCACTTTGGCAAGAATTTTGATGCGCTCTACGACTGCATGACCGATCCTCTGCACAAGTCGGGACCGCAACCTGGCTTTGTGGTGGTGCTCGAACAGATCCCCACCAATCCCAAGTTTGACAAGGAAGCACGCGAGCAGTTGCTCGACATCTTCCGCGACACTGCCGATTACTGGTCGGATCGTAAAGTGCCGTTCCGCTGTTTCTATTCTTTCTCGGTAGCGCGTGCCGCCCAGGCCGGTCAGACCGCGCGTGCAACAGAAGCCGACGAAGTTGCTGAAGACCAGGAGAAAATGCCCACCGACAAGCTGGTGGACGTTTCCCCGCTGGCCCTGCGCATGAGCAGTCCCTTCAATGCGGGGTACTGGCTGGCTGCAGCCTGATGTTCTGATTGAGCAGATCCTGCTGTGACAAAGCCCCGCATGCGGGGCTTTGTTTTTCTCGCCAAACACTGTTCCGCCAGCAACCCGGTGTTGCGTATCTGCACGACGAGTGCTGACGCTCTTGCAGTCACTCCTGCGGACGCACTGGACTCAGTCGTTGAGCCAGGGCCACATATTCCTCGACAGGAACCTCTTCTGCTCTGCGTTGCACATCGAAGTCGCCCGAGAACTGCCGGGCCTCCAGCCATTGGCCCAGTGTGTGGCGCAGCAGCTTGCGACGCTGGCTGAAAGCCACCTGGACCAGCGATTGCAGAAGCATGCGATCAAGCGATGCGGGTTGGGCGTGCGGGACCATGCGTACCACGGCACTGTCGACCCGTGGCGGTGGGTCAAAGCTTTCAGGAGGCACAAACAGCACGTTTTCCATCGCATAACGCCACTGCAGCATGACCGAGAGGCGACCGTAATCGGCGGTGGAAGGACCGGCCACCATGCGGTCGATCACTTCCTTTTGCAGCATGAAGTGCTGGTCCTGCACCACGTCCACGTGGTCCAGCAAATGAAAAAGAATCGGGCTGGAAATGTTGTAGGGCAGATTGCCCACCACCCGAAGGCCGCCTGATGTGCCGGCGGGCGCGATATCGCGCGCCAATGCTGTGAAGTCGA
>Ga0255165_1000337_pt1 | contig 17131 bp, 17 predicted proteins | sample Atl_Cont_RepB_8d_FD_183182 | JGI IMG/M metagenome (GOLD analysis project Ga0255165, IMG submission 183182) | Freshwater microbial communities from Altamaha River, Georgia, United States - Atl_Cont_RepB_8d | ecosystem: Environmental > Aquatic > Freshwater > River | place: USA: Georgia | collected... | reverse complement strand
TCGATCCAGGGCGTCCCCTCCAGCGCATTGGCCACTGCGGCCTCCAGCCGCTCGAACACCTGACCCAATCCGAAGGGCACCGAGACCGGGAACATGAGGGCCACCGGCCACAGAGCCAGCAGCACCAGCACGCCGCCGGCATCGGACACGAACCACCGATCACGCCAGCGACTCCAGTGGGCCACCAGGCCCCAGGCCGCCAGGGCATGCGCCAGCAAGGCCCCGAGCCAGGCCCCGAGCAGGTTCAAGCCCAGATCCACGTTGGATGGCACCCGCTTGGGCAGGAACATCTGCAGCGACTCCATCAGGAAGGACAGCAGCAAGGCCAGCGAGGTCACCAGCAGCACGGCCGGCCAGCGCGGACGCAGGCGGTGAACGGCCAGGCAGCCCAGAAATCCGAGCGGGGCGTAGCCCAGCACGTTCGACACGACATCGAAACCGGTCCAGTAACGCGGCAGCGGCGCCCACAAGAAGCTCCATGGCGCGATGCCCTGGACGCGCCAGCCATCGAAGGGGTACAGGCTGGCGTAGACGATCAGACCGGCATACAGCCAGGTCAGTGGCCAGGCGGCGGTGGGTCGGGTCGCCATGCCGCCCCTCCGGTCAGAAAGGTTTGACCACGACCAGACACACCGCGACCAGCATCATCAGCACGGGCGCCTCGTTGAACCAGCGAAACCACACATGGCTGCGCTGCATGCTGCCCGCCTGGAACTTGCGCAGGATGACGCCACATCCATGGTGGTAGCCCAGCAGCAGCACGACGATGCCCAGTTTGGCGTGCATCCAGCCTTGGCCCGGCCCCTTGCCGATGCCGTAGTGCAGCCAGAGCACCAACCCCAGCACCAACGCCGGCACCGCCAGGATCGTCATGAAGCGGTAGAGCTTGCGCGCCATCAGGAGCAAGCGTTCCCGCTCTGCCGCAGAATCGGCCGGCACCATGGCCAGGTTCACGTAGATGCGGGGCAGGTAAAACAGGCCGGCAAACCAGCTGGCCACGAAGACGATGTGCAGGGCTTTGATCCAGAGCATGGTGGCAGTTTAGTGGAGCATGCCCGGATGGCAGGCAAAAAAAACCCCCGACCAGCGGTCGAGGGCGAGAAGCCTTTTTGCTGTCACACATCAAGGCCCCGCTCAGGGAGGAAAAGCGGGGGACGGCAAGCCGTCCGATGCGCAATGTATCAAATAACAAAACTGTCAACAAGGGTGTTTTTGTGTTTTTCGCAAAAACACGTCAGAGCGGTGTCCCCTCGGCAGCCCTGAGGGCCCATGCCTTGAGGCAAAATTTTGGGATGACTCCGTTCGCCCCCTTCCCCCATGGCCGTCCGCGCCGCCTGCGCCGCGACGAATTCACCCGCAATCTGGTGCGCGAGCACCGCGTCACGGCGCACGACCTGATTTACCCGGTCTTCGTGCTGGACGGCCAGAACCAGCGCCAACAAGTCGGCTCCATGCCCGGCGTGGAGCGGCTGTCGCTGGACCAGCTGCTGCCGGTGGCCGAAGACTGCGTCAAGCTGGGCATCCCGGTCATGGCCCTGTTCCCGGTGATCGACGCTTCGCTCAAAGACCCGACCGGCAAGGAAGCCATGAACCCCGACGGTCTGGTGCCGCGGGTGGTGCGCGAACTCAAAAAGCGCTTTCCCGAACTGGGCGTGATGACCGACGTGGCTCTGGACCCCTTCACCAGCCACGGTCAGGACGGCCTGCTCGATGAAACCGGCTACATCCTCAACGACGAAACCACCGCCGTGCTGGTACAGCAGGCGCTCACCCAGGCCGAGGCCGGCGTGGACATCGTGGCGCCCAGCGACATGATGGACGGGCGCATCGGTGCGATCCGTGCCGCGCTCGAAGCCCGCCGCCTGATCCACACCCGCATCATGGCCTACAGCGCCAAGTACGCCAGCGCTTTCTATGGCCCCTTCCGCGACGCCGTGGGCTCGGCCGCCAACCTGGGCAAGAGCAACAAGAAGGCCTACCAGATGGACCCGGGCAACACCGACGAGGCGCTCAAGGAAGTGGCGCTGGACATTGCCGAAGGCGCCGACATGGTCATGGTCAAGCCCGGCATGCCGTATCTGGATGTGGTGCGCCGCGTCAAGGACGAGTTCCGCATCCCGACCTTCGCCTACCAGGTCAGCGGCGAATACGCCATGCTCAAGGCCGCCGCCCAAAACGGCTGGCTGGACCACGACGCGGTCATGCTCGAGAGCCTGCTGGCCTTCAAGCGCGCGGGTGCCGACGGCGTGCTCACCTACTTTGCGCGCGATGTGGCGCGCATCGTCAACCGCCTGCCCTGAAGCGAAAGCCAGCGGCGTGCGGGTCTTCACCATCACCGGCGCACGGGTGGAAGCCGGGCAGGCCCTGCCCGAACAGTTGCCAGCGCAGGGTTATGTGTGGATTTCCTGCTCGCGAACGGCGTTTGAGTCCGAACTGTCCCGCATCCAGAGCACGCTGGAGCGTCTGACCGGGCGCGCGCTGGTGGACCTGCATGTGTCGGACCTGCTGAATGCGCAACTGCCCTCGCACTTCGACTACAGCTCGCACTACGACCTGATGGTGTTCCGTCGTCTGGCGCAGGGCGACGGCGCCAGCAACACGCCCGCCCCGGATGCGCGCGGCAAACGCCCGGGGCCGCCGGTGCTGCAACGCATCGACACCAGCCCGGTGGGCTTTGCCGTGTTCGACCGCGTGCTGCTGAGCGTGCACCCCAACGATTGCGCCGTGCGCGACGCTTACGCGGCGCGGCTGCTGGCCTCGGCCAGCGCCAGCCCTGCCGAACCCGATGCGCGCTCGACCGGCGCGCGCGGCATCCCGGCCAGCCCGGCCGACATGATGCTGCGCATCATGAGCCAGATGGTGGACGGTTATCTGGCGCTGCGCCGCGAACTGAGCCGCCAGCTTGACCACTGGCAGGCCGAACTGCTGAGCCCGCGCACGCGCTTTTCGCGCTGGGACGCGCTGCTGCAGGCACGCGTGGCGCTGCACCAGCTCGAATCGCTGTGCGACGACCAGCGCACCGCCGTGCAGGTCTGGACCGAATCGCTCAACAGCTGGGGGCCGAGTGCCCAGCTGTCCGATCACGCGCTGGAGCTGCTCAAGATCCGCAGCCGCGATGTGCTCGAACACATCGAGCGCGTGGTGCAGCATGTGCGCCGACTCGAACACAACACCGAAACCGCCGTGCAGATGCACTTCAATGTGCAGGGCAACCGCACCAACGACATCATGCGCACGCTCACCGCGCTCACAGCCATCTTTTTGCCACTGAACCTGATCGCCGGCATCTTCGGCATGAACTTCGAATTCATGCCCTGGCTGCACCAAGCCGCCGCGTTCTGGTGGACGCTGGGCAGCATGGCACTGATCGCGCTGGTGCTGGGTCTGGTGTTCTGGCGCAAGCGTTACCTGGCCAGAACCGGGGAATAAACCTGCCTTGCAGGAGGCCGCCCCTGCGGCCGAAGGTCATTCGCACGCAGGGGCGCTCCTGCAACGGCAACAGCTCAGCCGACGTGCTTCGCGAAAAACGCCAGCGTGCGTTCGCGTGCCAGCTTCGCCGAGGGTTCGTGCCAGGCGCCGCGCTGGTCGCAGTTGAAGCCGTGGTGCGCCGCGTAGGTGTGCACTTCCACTTCCGGGTGTGCTTTGGCAAAGGCCTGCACCGTGTCCAGCGGAATCCACTTGTCTTCTTCGGCAAAGTGCGCCAGCACCGGCACCTTGGGCTGGCGTGCGGTTTCTTCGGGCGTGGTCACACCACCGCCGTAGTAGGGCGCTGCCGCACTCAGGCCTGACAGCAGGCAAGCCGAGCGCCAGGTCAGCAGCCCCCCCCAGCAATAGCCGACGACGCCCACCTTGCCACCGCAAGCCTTGGCCGCATGGTCAATCGCGGCCTGGATGTCCTGCATCACACCGGGTGCCGGCAAGGCTTCGACCGCCGTCTTGTAGCCAAAGCCTTCGCCCATGTCCGCTTCGCTGTAGCCCAGCTCCACGCCCGGCTTGACCCGGTGAAAGGCCGCAGGGGCCACGGCCAGGTAACCCTCCGCCGCATAAGCATCGGCGACGTTGCGGATGTGGCTGTTCACGCCAAAGATCTCCTGGATCACCACCACCGCGCCGCGCGGCTTGCCGGCAGGGCGGGCTTCATAGGCCGGCACCGCGGTGCCGTCGGCCGTCTTCAGTTCAATCATGGTTCCCATGGTTTTCTCCTCAATGTGGTTCAGCGTGCCAGAGCACGCTCGACAAAATCGAGCCGGTCCTGCCCCCAGAAAATTTCACCATCGATGACGTAGCTCGGCGCACCGAACACACCTGCATCGATCGCTTGCTGGGTATAGGCCTCGTAACGCTCCTGTGCGGCCTGGCTGTGCGATTGTTCCAGCAAACCGGCTGGCAAACCCTGCTCCACCAGCAGCTGGGCCAGCACTTTTTCATCGGCGATGTTGCGCTCCTGCGCCCAACAGGCTGACAGCACGGCACCCGCCACGGCCATGGCGGCCTGCGCACCTTGCGCGATGTCGGCCGCAATGATCAGCCGCGCCGCATCGTCACCGCCCACCGGAAAGTATTTCGGCTTGAGGTTGAGCGGCGCCCCCAGGTGCTCGCTGAAGCGCTGCAGCTCCACCAGCCGGTAGGCCTGGCGCTGCGGCGCCCGCTGACCCAGCGGCAGTCCACCGGAAATCGGGAAGACCTTGCCACCCAGGTCGATGGGCATGACGCGGACCGCGGCACCTGCGCGGTGGGCAATCTCGGCCAGGCGCTGGTGGCCCAGATAAGCCCAGGGGCTCTGTGGTGCGAAGTAATAGTCGACTGTGCGACCCATAGGGTCTCCTTGAGGTTGTTTAATGTTTGGCAACGGGTTGTACCCGTTACCCATGATTTTTGCTGGAGAGGGGACATGGACAAGGTCTTGTTGGTGACCGGCGGCAGCCGGGGCATTGGCGCCGCCACCTGCCTGCTGGCGGCTCGCCAGGGCTGGGCCGTGGCGGTGAACTACACCGCCCATTCGCTGGCCGCCGATGAAGTGGTGCGCCAGATCCGCGCCTCTGGTGGCCGCGCCATGGCGGTGCAGGCCGATGTGGCCGATGAAGCGCAGGTGCTGCGCATGTTCGAGCAGGTCGACGCGAAACTCGGCCGCCTGACCGGACTGGTCAACAACGCCGGTGTGGTCGATGTCACGGCACGCGTGGAAGACATGAGCGTGGCGCGATGGAAGCGGATGTTCGACATCAACGTGATCGGCAGCCTGATCTGCGCGCGCGAGGCCGTGCGCCGCATGAGCACGAAACACGGTGGATCGGGGGGCAGCATCGTCAACCTCTCCAGTGCCGCCGCCCGCCTGGGCGCCCCTGGCCAGTATGTGGATTACGCTGCCGCCAAAGGGGCCATCGATGCCTTCACCATCGGTCTGGCCAAGGAAGTGGGGCCGGACGGCATCCGCGTCAACGCGGTGCGGCCCGGCCTGATCGAGACCGAGATCCACGCCTCGGGCGGCCTGCCCAACCGGGTCAGAGACCTGCAGCACCAGGTGCCCATGGGACGTGGCGGCACCGCCGAAGAAGTGGCCGAAGCCATCGTCTGGCTGCTGGGCGAAGGCGCCAGCTACACCACCATGAGCCTGATCGAAGTGTCCGGAGGCCGTTGATGAGCATCAAGTACTACTGGGAAGACTTTGCAGCCGGCCAGGTGCGCGACATGGGCACCATCACGCCCACGCGCGAGGAAATCATTGCCTTTGCCAGCCAGTTCGACCCGCAGCCTTTTCACCTTGACGACGAGGCGGCCAAGGCCTCGGTGTTTGGCGGTCTGTGCGCCAGCGGCTGGCACACCTGTGCCATGGCCATGCGCCTGATGGTGACAAACTTCCTGCACGAAACATCCAGCCTGGGCTCCCCCGGTCTGGAAAGCCTGAAATGGCTCAAGCCCGTGTTCCCGGGCGACACCTTGCGCCTGCAGCACACCATTGTGGAAACCAAACCGATGGGCAAACGCCCCGATGTGGGCATGGTCCACACCCTCTGGGAAATGTTCAACCAGAACGGTGACAAGGTGCTGCACATGGACGGCTGGGGGATGTTCCGCCGCCGAACGCCCGCCGCCTGAACAGCGACTTCGCCAGCCAGCAGAACGGCTGGGCACTGGCGACGGGTGCAGGCACAATGGGTCGATGGACTTCAAGCCGCTCATCACCCTGTTGGCCATCGTCAATCCGCTGGCCTGTGTGCCGTTTTTCATCCATTACACCCAGGGCTTCAGCCGTGCGCAACGCCAACGTACGGTGCTGATCTCGTCCTTCACCGCCTTCGCGGTGATCGCAGCCAGTGCCTTGCTCGGTCTGCAAATCCTGGAATTTTTTGGCATATCGCTTGCCAGCTTTCAGGTGGGCGGCGGCATGCTGCTGTTGACCTCGGCCCTGTCCATGCTCAACGCCCAACCCGCCGAAGCCCGCGCCAACGCCGATGAAGTGCAGAACGCCGAAGCCCGGGCGGCTGTAGGGGCCAGCATTGCGGTGGTGCCGCTGACCATTCCGCTGCTCACCGGTCCGGCCACCATGTCCACCGTGGTGATCTATGCAGAAAAGGCCCGCGACCTGATGCAATTGGGCACACTGGTGGGTTATGGCGTGGCCATCGGCTTGGCCACGGCGCTGTGTTTTTCGATGGCCTCGCCCATCGCACGCGTGCTGGGCCAGACCGGCATCAACGTCATGACCCGTCTGATGGGCCTGATCCTGGCGGCGCTGGCCGTCGAGGTGATGGCCGACGGGCTGCACAAGCTGTTTCCGGCGCTGGGCGGACACTGATCGAATATGCCAGCGCCTGGATCTGACGATCCTGCCGGCGCGTCAGCAAGGCCAAGGCCGCCACTGCGCCCAGACATGCAAAAAACATGTCGGACTGTGTGTCCCACTCGTCGCCCTGCGTGCCCAGGAACTCGTCTGCCCCCTGGCCGAGCCACAGCGCAGCCGCCCACTCGATCAGCTCATACGCGGCGCTGATGGCCAGCGCAATGCAGACCACAATGAACGCCAGCATCCTGGGGCCCCGCACCCAGCCACCGCGCAACAGGATCTCGCGCGCGGCCAGGGCAGGCACCCAGCCCTGCATGAAGTGCCCCAGCTTGTCGTAGGGGTTGCGCTGCAAACCCAGCCACTGCGCCACCTCAATGCCCAGCGGTACACGCGCATAGGTGTAGGCCCCGCCCACCATCAGCACCATCGCATGCAGCCCGATCCAGACATAGAGCAGCGAAGTCAGCTCAAAGCGCCGGCGGGTCCACCACAACACAGGCCAGACGATCAGCACAGGCAGCACCTCCATCAGCCAGGTCAGCCGGTCGTAGGGCTGCCAGCCCGACCAGACCAGCACCGGTGTGACCAGTGCCGTGGCCCACAGCAGGGCATGAGGACGTCCGAAGGTCATGGGCTGCAGATCAGGCGCAGGGGCTGACCTCATCCCGCTTTGCTGCCGGCTTGCACCATCTTCATGGCCGAGGCGATCAGGGTGGAGACTTCGGTCATGTTGCTCGGCACCACCAGCGTGGTGCTGGCCTCGCTGGCCAGGCGTCCATAGGCTTCCACCGCTTTTTCGGCCACCTTGAGCTGCACGGCCTGCTCACCCCCGGGCTGACGGATGGCAGCGGCCACACGTTCCAGAGCCTGCGCCGTGGCGTCGGCCACCGCCTTGATGGCCTCGGCCTCGCCCTGGGCCTTGTTGATCTGGGCCTGCTTTTCACCTTCGGAACGGGCGATGAAAGCCTCGCGCTCACCGGTGGCGATGTTGATCTGTTCCTGACGTCGGCCCTCGGAAGCGGCAATCAGCGCGCGCTTTTCACGCTCGGCCGTGATCTGCGCCTGCATCGCGTGCAGGATTTCGGCGGGCGGGGTCAGGTCCTTGATTTCGTAACGCAGCACCTTGACGCCCCAGTTGAGCGCGGCCTCGTCAATGGCCGCCACCACCTGCGCATTGATCATGTCGCGCTCTTCAAAGGTCTTGTCGAGTTCGAGCCGGCCAATCACGGAGCGCAGGGTGGTCTGCGCCAGCTGCGTGACGGCGACCACGTAGTTGGACGAACCGTAACTGGCGCGCATCGCGTCGGTCACCTGAAAAAACAGGATGCCGTCGACCTGCAGCTGCGTGTTGTCCTTGGTGATGCAGACCTGGCTGGGCACATCCAGCGGAATTTCCTTGAGGCTGTGCTTGTGGGCCACCCGGTCAACAAAAGGCACGATGAAGTTCAGGCCAGGCGCCAGCGTGCTGCTGTATTTGCCCAGGCGCTCGACCACCCAGGCGTTTTGTTGCGGCACCACCTTGACCGAACGGGCGATGAAGATCACCGCCACCACCAACACCACGATTGCGACTTCCATGGGGACCCCCTTTGTGTTCAAGTGCCGCCGTGCGGCCTGGTCATATTTTTTCGACGATCAGGCGGTTGCCTGACAACTCCACCACGCGGTAGCGACCCGGCTCGGCCAACTGGCCTGCACGCAATACCGCCGTCCACTGCGCGCCCCGGTAACGCACGCTGGCCTGCCCCCCGGGCGACCAGGCGTCGATCTGCAGCTCTTCCCCAATGTCCAGGTTGACGCTGCGTTCGGCACGCGCCGGGCGTGCCCCGCGCTGACGCAAGCGCAGCAGGTGCCAGCCGAGCACCGCCACCAGCCCCACCACAGAAGCCACCGTGATCTGACCGCTCAGGCTCCATCCCGCATGCGCCGACAGCGCTGCCGCAGCCATGCCCAAGGCCAGCATCAGCAAGTAAATGGTGCCAGTGGTCATCTCCAGCGCCAGCAGAATGCCGGCACCGATCCACCAGGCGGTTGAAACGTCCATCTTGTTCTCCCTGACTTGGGGATCCAAGCATAGCCCAGACCCGTTCAACACACAGCGAAGTCCCTGACACGGACAGGCCTTGCACTCAGGGCGCAAAGCCGCCCGCCAGTCCGTCGCGCAGATGCGCCACCAGCGCCGACACGGCACGCGGCACATGGGGCGTGTAGGGCCGGATGGCAAACAGGTGCCGTCCAAAACCCCCATCCACGCGCCAATCAGGCAAAACCTGCACCAGCTGCCCCTTGCGCAAGGCGTCCTGCGCCGAAAAATCGGGCAGCAGCGCAATGCCAGCGCCAGCCAATGCCGCTTCCCGCAGGGCTTCACTGTTGTTGGCAGCCAGATTGCCTCGCACCGGCACGTTCACCGTTTCACGCCCTTTGGCGGCTTTGACCGGTGTGAAGCTCCAGACCGGTGTGTCCTGCGAGCGCGGGTAGTGCAGACAGTTGTGCTGCTGAAGGTCGGTCGGCGACTTCGGCATCCCGGCACGCCGCAGATAGGCCTTGGTGGCCACCAGCACCGAAGCGGTATCGCACAGCGTCCAGGCCACATGCGTGTCGGGTGCGCGCTCGGTGTGGCGGATCGCCAGATCAAAGCCTTCGGTGGCCAGCGAACGCAAACGGTCGGCCATGTCCAGCTCGATGCGCACCTGCGGGTGCAGGCGCAGGAAGCCGGTCAGCAAGGGCATGAGCTGCTGGCGCGCCAACGCCACTGGCGCCGTCACACGCAGCAGGCCGCTGGGCTGTTCGGCCAGATCGCGCACCTGTTCAAAAGTCTGCGCGATCTGCTCGAACGAGGTACGGGTGTCGTCCACCAGCCGCTGCCCGGCCTCGGTCAGGCGCACGCTGCGGGTGGTGCGCTGCACCAGCGGCACACGGGCGGCGCGCTCCAGTTCGGCGATGCGCTGGCTCACGGCCGCCTTGCTCACGCCCAGACGGGCGGCAGCGGCCGTGTAGCTGCCCTGCTGGGCCAGCACGCTGAGCCAGTGCAGGTGGCTCCAGAGGGCGGTGATTTTTTGGGCATCCATGCGCAGATTGTTCACTATTTTGAACAATCAATTCAAGTCTGGAGGCTTGTGATGCCGATGGGGGATTCATAAACTGCAGTGATCAACCCTTTTCGCGAGCAGGGGCTCGCTCCTACAGGAGCAGCAACTGGCTGTAGGAGGCCGCCCCTGCGGCCGAATGATTGTGCAAAACACCAAGGAGCACCGGACATGGGCATTTCGAACATCGACCACCACATCGCCGGCCAGCGCGCCGCAGGCACCTCGGGCCGCGCCCAGGACGTGACCAACCCCGCCTCCGGCGCCGTGACTGGCCGCGTGGCCCTGGCCAATGCGGCCGAGGTGGGCCAGGCCGTGGCCGCCGCCCAAGCCGCTTTCCCGGCCTGGGCCGACACGCCGCCGCTGCGCCGTGCGCGCGTGATGTTCAAGTTCCTGGATCTGCTCAACCAGCACCGCGACACGCTGGCGCACATGATCACCGCCGAGCACGGCAAGGTGTTCACCGACGCGCAAGGCGAGGTGACGCGCGGCATCGAGATCGTCGAGTTCGCCACCGGCATCCCGCAACTGCTCAAGGGCGACTACACCGAGCAGGTCTCCACCGGCATCGACAACTGGACGATGCGCCAGCCGCTGGGCGTGGTGGCCGGCATCACGCCGTTCAACTTCCCGGTCATGGTGCCCATGTGGATGTTCCCGGTGGCCATTGCCACGGGGAACACCTTTGTGCTCAAGCCCAGCCCGCTGGACCCCTCGCCTTCGCTGTTCATCGCCGATTTGCTCAAGCAGGCCGGCCTGCCCGACGGCGTGTTCAACGTGGTGCAGGGCGACAAGGAAGCGGTGGACGCGCTGCTGGTGCACCCCGATGTAAAAGCCGTCAGCTTTGTTGGCTCGACGCCGATTGCCAACTACATCTACGAAACCGGCGCGCACCACGGCAAGCGGGTGCAGGCCCTGGGCGGCGCGAAGAACCACATGGTGGTCATGCCCGATGCCGACATCGACCAGGCGGTGGACGCGCTGATCGGCGCGGCCTACGGCTCGGCTGGCGAGCGCTGCATGGCGATTTCGGTCGCCGTGCTGGTGGGCGATGTGGCCGACAAGATCATGCCCAAGCTGATCGAGCGGACCAAAGCCTTGAAGGTGCTCGACGGTGAAAACCTCGCGGCCGAGATGGGCCCCATCGTGACCGAGGCGGCGCGCAGCCGCATCCGTGGCTACATCGACGCCGGCGTGGCCGAGGGCGCCAAGCTGCTGGTCGATGGCCGCTCTTTTGACGGCAAGGCCGCTGGCAAGGGCTGCGATAACGGTTTCTGGCTCGGCGGCACGCTGTTCGACCATGTCACGACCGACATGAAGATCTACAAGGAAGAGATCTTCGGCCCGGTGCTCTCCTGTGTGCGCGTGCCCGAATTTGCCCAGGCGGTGCAGATCATCAACGACCACGAGTTCGGCAATGGCGTGAGCTGCTTCACCCGCGACGGCAACGTGGCGCGGGAGTTTGCGCGCCGCATCCAGGTCGGCATGGTGGGCATCAATGTGCCGATCCCGGTGCCCATGGCCTGGCACGGCTTTGGCGGCTGGAAGCGTTCGCTGTTTGGCGACATGCATGCCTATGGCGAGGAGGGTGTGCGTTTCTACACCAAGCAGAAGTCGGTGATGCAGCGCTGGCCCGAGAGCATTGGCAAGGGTGCCGAGTTCGTGATGCCGACGAGCAAATAACACTATGCAACGTCACACCAAACCCATCACCGTCACCCCGGGCTTGACCCGGGGTCCATTTTTCTGTGCCATGGTGACGCCTCTGCGACTGGGGGCGCCCGCCGGGCCTCACCAGTCGCTGCGCGCCAGAAGATCGGCCCGGCGGGCGCCCCCAGTCACAGAGGCTACGTTGCGGTCATGCCGTGGCATGCACAATCGCCGCCTGAGGAGAACAACCCGATGAGCGACACCACCTTCGACTACATCATCGTCGGCGGCGGCACGGCCGGCAGTCTGTTGGCCAACCGGCTGAGCGCAGACGCCCGCAAGCGGGTGCTGCTGATCGAGGCCGGCAAGAAGGACGATTACCACTGGGTGCACATTCCGGTGGGGTATCTGTATTGCATCGGCAACCCGCGCACCGACTGGCTCTACCAGACCGAACCCGCCGAGGGCCTGAACGGCCGCACGCTCCGCTACCCGCGCGGCAAGGTGCTGGGCGGCTGCAGCAGCATCAACGGCATGATCTACATGCGCGGACAGTCGCGCGACTATGACCATTGGGCGCAGGTCACGGGTGACGACAACTGGCGCTGGGACCAGAGCCTGCCCTACTTTCAGCTGCACGAGGACCACCACAAGGGCGCAAACGCGCTGCACGGCGCCAAGGGCAGCAAGACGCCTTTGCTCGACCGTGACCTGGCCGAAGGCAGCTACCTGCACACCTTGCGCATGCGCGGCGCGGGCGGCGAGTGGCGCGTGGACAAGCAGCGCCTGCGCTGGGACGTGCTCGACGCCTTTGCCCAGGCGGCGCAACAGGCGGGCATCCCAGCCACCGACGACTTCAACCGCGGCAACAACGAGGGCGTGAGCTACTTTGAAGTCAACCAGAAGGAAGGCTGGCGCTGGAACACGGCCAAGGCTTTTTTGCGTCCGACCTGCTACGGGCGGCCGAACTTCGAGCTGTGGACCAAAGCCCAGGTCAGCAAGCTGCTGATCAAAAAGCAGGCCGACGGCAGCCAGCGCTGCACCGGCGTGCAGGTCTGGTCGGGCACCGAGATGGTGGAGGTCAAAGCCACGCGCGAAGTCATTTTGAGTGCAGGCAGCATCGGCTCGGTGCAGATCCTCGAACTCTCGGGCATCGGCGACGCCGACCTCCTGCGCCAGCGGGGCATCACGCCGGTGCACCACCTGCCCGGCGTGGGCGCCAACCTGCAGGACCACCTGCAGATCCGCACCGTCTACAAGGTGAAAAACGCGCGTACCCTCAACACCCTGGCCAACAGCTGGTGGGGCAAGGCCATGATCGGCGCCGAATACCTCTTCAAGCGCACTGGCCCGATGAGCATGGCACCCAGCCAGCTCGGCGCCTTCACCAAGAGCGACCCGTCGCGCCCCTGGCCCAACATCCAGTACCACGTCCAGCCCCTGAGTCTGGATGCGTTTGGCGAGCCGCTGCACGCCTTCCCGGCCATCACGGCCAGCGTGTGCAACCTCAACCCCACGAGTCGCGGTACGGTGCACATCAAGACGCCGCGCTTCGAAGACGCACCGGCCATTGCACCCAACTACCTCTCGACCGACGAGGACCGCAAGGTGGCCGCCGACAGCCTGCGCGTGACGCGCCGCATCCTGCAGCAGCCGGCCATGGCCAAGTACCAGCCCGAAGAATTCAAGCCCGGGCCGCAGTACCAGAGCGACGAAGAACTGGCGCGGCTGGCCGGCGACATCGCCAGCACCATCTTCCACCCGGTGGGCACCACCCGCATGGGCCGCGAGGATGACGAGATGGCCGTGGTCAATTCGCGGCTGCAGGTGCGCGGCATCGCGGGCCTGCGCGTCGTGGACGCTGGCGCCATGCCCACCATCACCAGCGGCAACACCAACAGCCCGACGCTGATGATCGCGGAGCGGGCCGCGCAGTGGATCGCGGAAGCCCGGACTCTTTGAATACAAACGGATCCAGTCGTGTGGCTGCACGCTCAGGGATTACCCCCAAATCGGGAAATCCCTGAGCATCAGGAGGGGAATGCAGCGCTAAAGTCTTCTCATTGATGACAGGCAAAGCCTGCGTCAGAGGGCCGAGGAGACAACCCGACACCTCCATAAATCGAATAGATCACGAACATCCCTTCGAGATGTCATTTTTCCAGACGCCGCGCAAGCGGCGTTTTTTTTCGTCCGTGATCGTTCGATGTGCCGGCGCCCTGCGCCCGCAGCGGCCCATGGGACAATTGCAGCGATGGAGTTGTTCGTTGTTGCACTGGCCTCCTTGCTGGCCGGTCTGGTCGATTCGATCGTCGGCGGCGGCGGCCTGATCCTGCTGCCTGCGCTGTTCGCCACTTTCCCCCAAGCCACCCCCGCCACGCTGTTCGGCACCAACAAGAGCGCCTCCATCTGGGGTACCGCTTTTGCCACCTGCCAGTACAGCCGCAAGGTGATGTTGCCCTGGCGCACACTGCTGCCGGCCGCCGGCGCCGGACTGCTCGGCGCCTTCGCCGGGGCCTGGGCCGTCACGCGGGTCGACCCCACACTCTTTCGCCAGGCCCTGCCGCTGTTGCTGGCTGCACTGCTGTTCTACACCCTGGCACGCAAGGACCTCGGGCGCGAACACGCACCGCGTCTGAGCGGCCGACGCGAAGCGGTGGTGGCCAGCGGCATCGGGCTGGTCATCGGGTTTTACGATGGCTTTTTCGGGCCGGGTACCGGCAGCTTTCTGGTGTTTGCCTGGGTGCGCTGGCTGGGGTATGACTTCCTCAATGCCTCGGCCTCGGCCAAGTTGATCAACACCACCACGAATTTCGCCGCGCTCTCGCTGTTTGCCTGGCAGGGCCATGTGTGGTGGCATCTGGCGGTGGCCATGGCGCTGGCCAATGTGGCCGGCAGCCTGATCGGCACCCGGCTGGCGCTGCGGCACGGTGCCGGCTTTGTGCGGCAGGTGTTCATCCTGGTGGTGCTGGCCCTGATCTGCAAGACCGCCTGGGACACTTGGTTCAGGGTCTGATCAGCGCTCGCGCCGCGCCAGGGCCCTGAGCTGGCCGGCATACTGCGCCAGCGCCACCCCCGCCAGCGTGACGCCAGCCCCGGCAATCTTGATCCAGGTGTAGTGCTCGCCGGTCAAAGCCCAGGCAAATACCCCCGCCACTGGCGGCATCAGGTACATCAGCGGCGCCGTCCTGGCCACACCGCGTACCGCATTGATCCAGCCCCAGGCCAACCAGCCGACGAAGGCCGACACCACCACCGACCACAGCAGGCCCAGCCAGTCCCAGGCCGAGAGCGCGACCCAGGGCACATCGGCTGCGCCGGGCAGGGTCCACAGCAGCAAGGGCACGCTGCCCAGCAGTGTGGCGTATCCCATGGTAAGGACCGATCCGAGCCGCTCGATGACCGGTTTGGCCGCCACGGTGTAATAGGAAAAGAAGCTCGCCGCGATCAACAGAAACAGGTCACCGCCACCGGCCTGCCATTGGCCGCCCAGCAGCTTGTCGGACAGGAACATCAACACCCCGACGCAGGCCACGGAGACACCCGCCACCTGGGCAGGCACCAGCCGCTCCAGGCCTTTCCAGCGCAGGATCATGAGTGTAAAGATCGGTCCGCAGGCCAGAATGACAGAGCTGGAAAACGCGGTAGACCAATGGATGCCGTAGGTCACCATGCCCACATGCAGGGCATGTCCCACAAAACCCAGCCAGGCCAGGGTGCGCAGATCTGCGCGACTGACGTGAGGGAACCAGACACCCAGCCGCCAGCGCAGCATCAGCAGCGCACACGCCGGCATGATGAGGTAGCGCGCGAGCAGAAACCCGCCTGGCGACATCAGGCCGAACAGGTATTTCTGCAGCGTGAAATTGACCCCCCAGATGACGATCAGCACCAGCGCGACAAACAGGGCGAGCTGATGGTGGGCATGGTCAGGCCGCTCTTGTGGACTGCTCATGCCCCATTGTCTGGAGCCGGCGATGCCGGCGCTGTCCTGCACCCGACAGAGCGGTCCGGGCAACACCGGGGAGCAGCAGTGTCCGCGGACCCGCAACAGCCTGGGTGGTCCCAAAGCCCTGTTTCTGCACTGTTAATCCGCCTTTTGCCTTTTGCCTGAAAATTTTTCCACTATCCTGCCCGCTTTGAACTCGAATCTCTCTGTCCATGTCCTCGAATCCAGCCCCCAGCGACATCATGGTGATCGACGAGGTGGCCGCCTACCTGAAGGTCACCGAACGGACGATCTATCGTCTGGCGGCGGCGCACAAGATCCCGGCCTTCAAGGTTGGGGGCAGCTGGCGCTTCTCCCGACCGGAAATCGACAAATGGATACAGGACCAGTCCCGCAGCACACCTGCACAACCCCCTGATTGATTAGCCCCTTTCCCACCTGCCCGCCACCGCGACCACTCCCACCAGCCCATGCTGCTTTCCGCCCTCGTCCTCGCCCCCTTCGTCGGCAGCGTCCTCGCGGCGCTGATGCCGCAGGACGCGCGCAACCGCGAATCGTGGCTGGCCATTGCCGTGGCGGTGTGCGGGTTGATGATCGGCGGCCTGCTGTACCCGCAGGTGGCCAGCGGCGAGGTCTTGCGTGCCGAGTTCGCCTGGCTGCCGGCCAACGGGCTGGACTTTGTGCTGCGCCTCGATGGCCTGGCCTGGGTGTTCAGCATGCTGGTGCTGGCCATCGGGCTGCTGGTGGTGCTGTATGCGCGCTATTACATGTCGCCGCAGGACCCGGTGCCGCGCTTCTTTTCCTTCCTGCTGGCCTTCATGGGCTCGATGCTGGGCGTGATCCTGTCGGGCAATCTGGTGCAGCTGGTGGTGTTCTGGGAGCTGACCAGCCTGACCTCGTTCTTGCTGATCGGCTACTGGCACCACCGGGCCGATGCCCGCCGGGGCGCGCGCATGGCCTTTACTGTGACTGCCACCGGCGGCCTGTGCCTGCTGGTGGGTGTGCTGCTGCTGGGCCAGATGGTGGGCAGCTACGATCTGGACGTGGTGCTGGCTGCGGGCGATACGGTGCGTGCCCACGCGCTCTACCTGCCGGCGCTGGTGCTGGTGGCGCTGGGCGCGCTGACCAAGAGCGCGCAGTTCCCTTTCCATTTCTGGCTGCCCCACGCCATGGCCGCGCCCACGCCGGTCTCGTCCTATCTGCATTCGGCGACCATGGTCAAGGCCGGCATTTTTCTGCTGGCGCGCCTGTGGCCCACGCTGGGCGGTACGCCGGAATGGACCTGGCTGATCGGTGGTGCCGGCGTGTGCACGCTGCTGATCGGGGCCTTCATTGCCATCTTCCAGCACGACCTCAAGGGCCTGCTGGCCTATTCCACCATCAGCCACCTGGGCCTGATCACGGTGCTGATCGGCATTGGCTCACCGATGGCCATCGTGGCCGCGATCTTCCACACCCTCAACCACGCCATCTTCAAGGCCTCGCTGTTCATGGCGGTGGGCATCATCGACCACGAATGCGGCACGCGCGATCTGCGGGTGCTGCGCGGCCTGCGTCACCAGCTGCCGATCACCGCCACGCTGGCGATCGTGGCCAGCGCCTCGATGGCGGGCGTGCCGCTGCTCAACGGCTTCCTGTCCAAGGAAATGTTCTTTGCCGAAA
>Ga0255165_1000336_pt1 | contig 17176 bp, 13 predicted proteins | sample Atl_Cont_RepB_8d_FD_183182 | JGI IMG/M metagenome (GOLD analysis project Ga0255165, IMG submission 183182) | Freshwater microbial communities from Altamaha River, Georgia, United States - Atl_Cont_RepB_8d | ecosystem: Environmental > Aquatic > Freshwater > River | place: USA: Georgia | collected... | reverse complement strand
TTCGGCATCCGCCTTGAAGCCCTGCTTCATGGAGCGCAGGTTGAAGAACAGCTTGCGCTGGGCCTTGGTCGTGGCGACCTTGACCATGCGCCAGTTCTTGAGGATGTACTCGTGGATTTCGGCCTTGATCCAGTGCAGCGCGTAGCTCACCAGGCGCACGCCCTGGTCGGGGTCGAAGCGCTTGACAGCCTTCATCAGACCGACATTGCCTTCCTGGATCAGGTCGCCATGTGGCAGGCCGTAGCCCAGGTACTGGCGCGAGACGGACACCACCAGGCGCAGGTGCGAGAGCACCAGCTTGCGCGCGGCTTCAAGATCGTTGTGGTCCTTGAGCTTGCGCGCTGCTTCCTGCTCCTCCTCGAGGGTGAGCATGGGCATGCGGTTGACAGCCGTGATGTAGGCGTCGAGGTGGCCCAAAGAGGGCACGACTGCCCAAGGGTTGCTCAGCGCCACTGCGGTGGATGGGGAACCAGACTGAATGTTCATTCCAGGACTCCTTTCAATGGCGTTGATATTAGCACTCCCCGGGGGAGAGTGCTAAACCTGAAAACCGGTGCTGTGACAAGGAGTTACAGGTATGAAAGCCTGGCTGGGTGTGCTCAGGCCAACACTTTGAGGCGTGCTGGCCCTTCGGTGACCCTTCCCACCACCGCCGCCCGGTCAAAGCCCTGGCTGAGGAAGGTCGACAGCACCTGATCGACACTGTCCGGGCTGCAGGCCACCAGCAGGCCGCCACTGGTCTGCGGGTCGGTCAGCAGGGCCTGGTCCTGGGGGGTGAAACCAGCAGGCAGTTCCACGTCGTGGCCGTAGCCGGCCCAGTTGCGGCCAGAGGCGCCGGTCACCATGCCCTGAGCGGCCAGATCCCGCACCCCGCTGAGCAGAGGTACCTGGTGCCAGTCGATCTCGACCGTGCAAGCGCTGCCGCGCGCCATCTCCAGCGCATGGCCTGCGAGGGCAAAGCCCGTCACGTCCGTCAGCGCGTGCACACCCGGCAAGGCCGCCAGAGCGGGGCCAGGTGTGTTCAGCCGGGTGGTGTTGGCGATCATCTGCGCATAGCCTTCGGGCGGCAGGGCATTCTTCTTGAGTGCGGCCGAGAGCACGCCCACCCCCAGGGGTTTGCCCAGCACCAGCACATCACCGGCCTGGGCACCCGCGTTGCGCTTGATGCGGTCCGGGTGCACCAGGCCGATGGCCACCAGGCCGTAGATCGGCTCGACCGAGTCGATGGTGTGGCCGCCCGCAATCGGTATGCCCGCTGACTTGCAGACGCTGGCACCGCCTTCAAGGATGCGGCCAATGGTCCGGGTGGACAGCACATTGATCGGCATGCCGACGAGGGCCAGCGCCATGATCGGGGTGCCGCCCATGGCGTACACATCACTGATGGCGTTGGTGGCCGCGATGCGGCCAAAGTCGAAGGGATCGTCGACGATGGGCATGAAAAAGTCGGTGGTGGCGATCAGGGCCTGCTCGTCATTGAGCTGGTAGACGGCAGCGTCGTCGGCCGTTTCGATGCCCACCAGCAACTCGGGCGGTACGGGCAGGGCGGTGGTGCCTTTGAGGATGTCGGACAGCACGCCCGGGGCGATCTTGCAGCCGCAGCCGCCGCCGTGGGAGAGGGAGGTCAGACGGGGTTCGGTGGTGTTCATGGCGGATCGAGGTGGGTGGGTTGTTGAAGGGCAGGCCCGTGGATCAGGCCCTGCATGGGTCCTCGGGTCTAGCCCGAGGACGACAGGGAAATCCGTTGGGGGTCAACTGAGCAAGGCCTGCGCGAATTCGCGGGCGTCAAAGGTTTCCAGGTCTTCCAGCTTTTCACCGACGCCGATGAAATAAACCGGGATCGGCTTTTCGCGGGCGATGGCACAGAGCACACCGCCTTTGGCGGTTCCGTCGAGCTTGGTCACGATCAGCCCGGTCAGCTGCAGGGCCTCGTCAAAGGCCTTGACCTGGGCGAGCGCGTTCTGGCCGGTGTTGCCGTCAATCACCAGCAGCACCTCGTGCGGCGGGAGTCTGGCCCCCACGCTCCCCACTGCGTGTGGTTCGCTGCCCCTCGAGGCAGCTGTGTCGCCTTGGGGCGGCCCGGCGGCGACACTGGTATCGGCCAAATCGGCTTTCTGGATGGTTCGCTTGATTTTTTTCAGCTCTTCCATCAGGTGCAGCTGGGTGGGCAGGCGGCCGGCGGTGTCGACCAGCACCACATCCTTGCCGCGGGCGCGGCCGGCGCTCACCGCGTCAAAACTCACGGCGGCCGGGTCGCCGCCTTGCTGGCTGACGATCTCCACCGTGTTGCGGTCGGCCCAGATGGCCAGCTGTTCCTTGGCCGCAGCGCGGAAGGTGTCGGCGGCAGCCAGCAGCACCTTCTGGCCATCATCGGCCAGGTGCTTGGTGAGCTTGCCAATCGAGGTGGTCTTGCCCGCGCCGTTGACGCCGGCGACCATGATGACGGTGGGCTGCTGCGCGCCGATTTCGAGCGGCTTTTGCAGCGGCGCCAGCAGATCCGCAATCGCGTCGGCCAGCAGGCCCTTGACCTGAGCAGGGTCGGTGGCCTTGGCCTCCTTGACGCGGCGCTTGAGGTCGGCCAGCAGCTGCTCAGTCGCCTTGACGCCGGTGTCGGCCATCAGCAAAGCGGTTTCCAGCTCTTCGTACAGGGCGTCGTCGATCTGCGTGCCGGTGAAGACGGTAGCGATCGAGGAGCCGGTCTTGCGCAGCCCCGCCTTGAGGCGGTCGAGCCAGCCTTGGCGCGCCACGGGTGCCGTTGTGGAGGCGGGGGCTGCATCCGGGGCCGGTGTGCTGACCGCCGCGGTCGAGGGTCCTGCCGCAGGCGTGTCGGTCGCCGCAGGCACTGCCGGCGTTTCGGTACTGGGCGCAGCCACCGGGGCAGGTGCGGGGGATTTCTTGCGGAAAAAGCTGAACATGGGGAAATGTTGAAACTGGAAACGGTTTTTCGGGCGGAGGTCCGGCAACCGGCCGGTTTTCGAGGGATGATCCATTTTATGAAACCCCGCTTGCTTGCATGGATGGCCGTGTTCGTGGCCCTCATGGTCCCTGTCCATTTTTCGCTGGCCCAGACCCCGCAGACCTCGCAGAAGCCCGCGGCGGTCCGCTCCGAGCAGCCGCGCGCCACCCACACCTTTACCCTCCCGAACGGCATGCAGCTGTGGGTGCGGCCTGACCGGCGTGCGCCCACGGCGGTGCACATGGTCTGGCTGCGGGTGGGCTCGATGGACGAGGTGGACGGTACCAGCGGGGTGGCCCATGTGCTTGAACACATGCTCTTCAAGGGCACGGTGCAGCTGGCGCCGGGCGAGTTCTCGCGCCGCGTGGCGGCGCTGGGTGGTCGCGAAAACGCCTTCACTTCCAAGGACTACACCGGTTACTTCCAGCAGATCCCGTCTGGCCGGCTCGAGGAGGTGATGCAGCTCGAAGCCGACCGCTTTGCCAACAACCGCTGGCCCGACGAGGAATTCCGCAAGGAGATCGAGGTCGTCAAGGAAGAGCGCCGCCTGCGTACCGAAGACAACCCGCGGGCACTGCTCTACGAAACCCTGATGGCCACCTCCCTGAGCGCCTCGCCCTACCGCCGCCCGATCGTGGGCTGGATGAGCGATCTCGAGGCGATGACCGCGCAGGACGTGCGCGACTTTTACCAGCGCTGGTACACGCCCGCCAACGCCGTCGTGGTGGTCGCCGGCGATGTGGACCCCGAACAGGTGCGGGCATTGGCCGAGAAGCACTACGGCCGTCTGCCCGCGCGGGCCGTGCCTGAACGCAAGCCGCAGGCCGAGCCTGGGCAGAAGGGCCTGCGCCGTGTCGAAATCAAGGCGCCGGCCGAGCAAAGCTATGTGGCGCTGGCCTTCAAGGTGCCGCGCCTGGCGTCGATGGACCCAACGCCCGAGCACGACGATGCGCTGGCGCTGACCGTGCTGGCCGCCGTGCTCGACGGCTACAGCGGCGCACGGCTCGAGCGCGCCCTGACCCAGGGCGACCAGCGCCTGGCCGACAGCGTGGGTGCAGGCAATGGCCTCATGGGCCGTGGCCCGCAATTCTTCATCCTCGACGGCGTGCCCGCCAAGGGCGTATCGCCGCAGGCCTTGGAGGCGGCCCTGCGCGCGCAGATCCAAAAGGTGGCCGACGATGGCATCAGCGAGGTCGAACTGCAGCGCGTCAAGACCCAGTGGGTGGCCAGCGAGGTCTATAAGCTCGACTCGGTCTTCAACCAGGCGCGCGAGCTGGGTGTGGCCTGGTCCCTGGGTTTGCCGCCCGACACCAATGCCCAGGTGATTGCGCGCCTGCGACAGGTCACGGCGGCGCAGGTGCAGGCGGTGGCCCGCAAGTATTTCGGCGACGACGCGTTGACCGTGGCCACGTTGTTGCCCCAGCCGATGTCCGGTCCCTCGCCAGTCCGCCGCAGCGTGCCCGGCGCACGCCATTGAACGCGATTCAAGCGTACGCACAACATGAACAGCATTTTGAAATTTCTCAAGCCCCGAACAGCGTTGCTGGCAGGCCTTGCGGCCCTGGGCCTGGTGCAGGCGGCGCATGCAGTACTGCCCATCCAGCACTGGCAGCAGGCCAGCGGTGCCCGCGTCTACCTGGTCGAGAGCCGCAACATCCCCATGGTCGATGTGCAGATCGACCTGGACGCCGGCAGCCGCCGTGACCCGGCGGACCAGGCGGGGCTGGCCTCGGCGGTAGCGGGCCAGCTGGCCAGTGGCATCCGTGCGTTGCCCGGCGGCCGGGGGGCAGATGGCCAGCCCCTTGATGAAAACCAGGTGGGCGAGGCCTGGGCCGATCTGGGCGCCAGCTTTGGCGCCTCGGCCACCGGCGATCGCCTGAGTTTTTCGCTGCGCAGCCTGACCGATCCCGATTTGCTGGCCAGGGCGGTGCAGCTTGCCGCGCGCCAAATGGCCCATCCAGCCTACCCCGAAGCGGTCTGGCTGCGCGACCGCGACAGGATCGCTGCCGCCATCCGTGAATCGCTCACCCGTCCTGGCACCGTGGCCCAGCACCGCTTTGGCGAGGCGGTCTACGGCGGGCACCCCTACGGCTGGCGCACCAGTCCCGAAAGCCTGCAGCGCATCGGTGTGGCCGACCTGCAGCGCTGGCATGCGCAGGCCTTGCGTCCTTGCCGCGCCGTGGTCAGCGTGGTGGGCGATGTGGATCGCCAGCAGGCCGATGCACTGGTCAAGCGCCTGCTCGCACACTGGCCGCAGGGACGTTGTGAGAAGCTGCCTGCGGTGGCCGAGGTGCCAGCGCTGGCGGCGGCGCAGGACATCCGCGTCCCTTTTGACTCGGCCCAGGCCCATGTGCTGATCGGTCAGCCCGGCTACAAGCGCAACGACCCGGACTTTTTTGCCCTGCTGCTGGGCAACCATATTCTGGGGGGCGGCGGCTTCACCTCCCGATTGACCGAGCAGGTGCGCGAAAAGCGCGGCCTGAGCTACAGCGTCTACAGCTACTTCTCACCGGCGCTGCATGCCGGCGCCTTCACCGTGGGGCTGCAGACGCGGCCCGACCAGGCAGCGCAGGCTGTGCAGGTGGCGCGCCAGGTGGTGCGAGAGTTTGTGGAAAAAGGCCCGACCGAGGCCGAGCTGCAGGCCGCCAAGGACAACCTGATCGGCGGCTTTGCCCTGCGCATCGACAGCAACCGCAAGCTGCTCGACAACGTGGCCAACATCGCCTGGAACGGACTGCCGCTGGATTATCTGGACCGCTGGACCTCGCAGATGGCCAAGGTCAGTAGCGCCGATGTGCGTCGGGCTTTTGCGCGGGTGCTGCAGCCTGGGCGCATGGTGACGGTGGTGGTGGGCGGCGCGCAGTGAGTCACGCGCCATGATCGCCGCCCTCCTGTCCCCATAGGTCCCACGACCCGCTGCGTTCAAGCCCGTTTCGTCAAATGTGCCCCACAAAGTGCGGCACATGCCGCATGTGCAGCGACAGACCCAGCGCGGCCATGTGGTTGCTGTTGCGGCCCAGAATGGTTTCGGCCAGCGGCAGGAACTCGTTTTCTTCCAGTTGGGCGTGTGCGCGGTACTGCTGCACCAAACGGGTCAGCGCAGCCTCATCGAGTTTGGTTTCCTGACCTTTGGCCACCTTGTTGAGCGCCGGGGCGATGCTCTCCCACAAGGCCTCCAGCTCGCGGTGCCCTGCGGTCAGCTGCTCGATCAGGCTGTCCACGCGCAGCCGCTCCGGACCGGCATGGGCGCTGCTCCGCACTGCCGGGAACAGCTCCTGCTCTTCTTCCTTGTGGTGCACGTACATGCCCTTGCTGAAGAAGGCGATGGACTGCTCGGCCGTTTTGCGCGCCAGCGCGGCCGGGGCCAGCAGGGCGGGCAGCTCGTTCATGCGCGAGAGCTGGGACAGGATGCCCACATGGCAATGCGAGAAATGGCCAATGGGTGCTTCGGTGTCGATCGTGCTCATGGGGGGACCTTGTGCGGGTGGTTTTGAAAATGTGCCTTCATCGTGCCAAAGCGATGGGCCTTGGTTCTTGACCCAAGTCATGTTCAGGGCGGATTGCTGGGCAAGCCGGGCACTGTGGTGCTGCTTCGGTCCGGCAGGGTGTTTCAGTTCCAGCCACCTGCGCGCACGTACACTCGTGCGCATGCGTCCCAAGTCGTCCCTGCCGCCCCGCAAAAAACCGCCTGTGGCCCCTGCGCACCGCCAGCGTGGCCAGTCGACCCACGAAATCCGCATCATCGGTGGCCAATGGCGTCGCACGACCATCCAGGTGCTGGACAAGCCGGGCCTTCGCCCCACGCCCGACCGCGTGCGCGAGACGCTGTTCAACTGGTTGGGCCAGGACCTGAGCGGCTGGCGCTGTGTCGACGCCTTTGCCGGCACCGGTGCGCTGGGGCTCGAAGCCGCCTCGCGCGGCGCGGCCCAGGTCATCGCGCTGGAACAGGAGCCCGAACTGGCCCGGCAGTTGCAGCAGCTGGCCGAAAAACTCAAGGCCGGCATGCTGCAGGTGCAACGCACCGATGCGGTGGCCGCCATGCAGCGCCTGAGCCCCGGCGCCTTCGATGTGGTGTTTCTGGACCCACCTTTTGACGGCCCTTGGTTCGAGCCGGCCCTGAAGGCTGCAGCGCGGCTGGTGCCCGTGGGGGGATGGGTCTATCTGGAAGCGCCCGGCGCATGGACCGATGAAGCCCTGTCCGTCTTCGGCCTGCAGCTCATGCGGCACCTGAAGGCCGGTGCCGTCCACGCCCACCTGCTGCAGCGGACTGCATAATCCGCCCAACCCATTGCAAAGGCCTTGCGCATGAGCCGTTCCGTCATTGCCGTCTACTCAGGCACCTTCGATCCGTTGACCCTCGGCCACGAAGACGTGGTGCGCCGCGCGGCCGCCATGTTCGACACCGTGGTCATCGCCATTGCCCGAGCGGTGCACAAGAAAACCTTGCTGGACCTGGACCAGCGCCTTGCGCTGGCGCAGGCGGCGCTGGCCGATTGCCCCAACGTCAAGGCCTTGCCTTTTGACGGCCTGATTGTCGATTTCGTGAAATCGCAAGGCGCCAGCGTGATCGTGCGCGGCCTGCGCTCGGTGACCGACTACGACTACGAAATCCAGATGGCCGGCATGAACCGCCACCTGGCGCCGCAGGTGGACACGGTTTTCCTGCACACCAGCGCGAACGTGCAGCACATCAGCAGCACCCTGGTGCGCGAGATCCACAAGCTCGGTGGCGACGTTTCCGGGCTGGTGTCGGCGCCCGTGATGGCCGGATTGAAGGCTCTAAACTCGGGGGCATGACCTCCGCACTCCAGAAAGTCGCCATTTCGCTGGGCGACCGCAGCTACGACATCCACATCGGCTCAGGCCTGCTGGCGCAGCCGGACACTTGGTCAGGCTTGCCCAAGGCGCAGGCCGCGATGATCGTCACCAACGACACCATTGCCCCGCTGTACGAGGCACAGCTGCGCGCCGCGCTCACGCCCCATTACAAGCAAATCCACACCGTGGTGCTGCCTGATGGCGAGGCGCATAAGGACTGGCAGACGCTGAACCTGATCTTTGATGCCTTGCTGGCCAAAAGCTGCGACCGCAAGACGGTGCTGTTTGCGTTGGGCGGCGGCGTGGTGGGTGATATGACTGGCTTCGCGGCGGCAAGCTACATGCGCGGCGTGCCCTTTGTGCAGGTGCCGACCACGCTGCTCTCGCAAGTCGATTCCTCGGTCGGCGGCAAGACCGCCATCAACCACCCGCTGGGCAAGAACATGATCGGCGCCTTTTATCAGCCGGTGCGTGTGGTCTGCGATCTGGACACGCTCAAGACCTTGCCCGAGCGCGAGCTGAGCGCGGGTCTGGCCGAAGTCATCAAGTACGGCCCGATTGCCGACATGGACTTTCTGGCCTGGATCGAGGCGAACATCGACGCGCTGATGGCGCGTGATCCGAAAGCACTGGCCCAAGCCGTCCAGCGCAGCTGCGAGATCAAGGCCTGGGTGGTCGGGCAGGACGAACGCGAATCGGGCCTGCGCGCCATCCTCAACTTTGGCCACACCTTCGGCCATGCCATTGAGGCTGGGCTGGGCTTTGGCGTCTGGTTGCACGGCGAGGCGGTGGGCTGTGGCATGGTCATGGCGGCCGAGTTGTCGCAGCGCCTGGGCAAGGTCGATGCGGCTTTTGTGGCGCGCCTGAAAAGCTTGATCGAGCGCGCCGGTCTGCCGGTGCGTGGCCCTGTGCTCAGTGTGGCCGACAACGCGCTGGATTACATCGAACACATGCGCCTGGACAAGAAGGCCGAGGCCGGTGATATCAAGTTCGTGGTGATTGACCCGCCGGGCCAGGCCCGTACGCAGGGCGCGCCCGATACGGTGGTGCGCGCGGTGATCGATGCCTGCTGTGCCTGAGATCCAGAATTCCACTGGCCTGGCCCCTTGGGCTAACCATCCCTCGCAGTCGCGCGGTCGCCGCCATGCCGAGCCGCCTGCGCCTACCCGAAACGCTTTCCAGCGTGACCGCGACCGCATTGTCCACTCGACCGCTTTTCGCCGCCTGGTCTACAAGACGCAAGTCTTTCTCAACCACGAAGGCGACCTGTTCCGCACGCGCCTGACGCATTCGCTCGAAGTCGCGCAGCTCGGTCGCTCGATTGCTCGTGCACTCGGCTTGAATGAAGACCTGGTCGAAGCCATTGCGCTGGCCCACGACTTGGGCCACACGCCGTTTGGCCATGCTGGGCAGGACGCGCTGCACGATTGCATGCAGGAGCATGGCGGCTTTGAGCACAACCTGCAAAGTCTGCGCGTGGTCGACACGCTCGAAGAGCGTTACCCCGCGTTCGATGGTCTGAACCTGAGCTTTGAAACCCGCGAGGGCATCCTCAAGCATTGCTCGCGTACGAATGCCGAAGCCATCGAGGTCGCAGAGCCTGGTGGCGTGGCCCGGCGCTTTCTTGACCGCACGCAGCCAAGTCTGGAGGCGCAGCTGTGCAACCTGGCCGACGCGATCGCCTACAACGCGCACGACATCGACGATGGTGTGCGCTCGGGCTTGCTCTCGCTGGAGCAGATGCAGGAAGTGCCCCTGTTTGACCGCTACCGCCTGCGGGTGCTGGCCGAGCACCCGCAGCTTGCCGACAAGCCGCGCCGCTGGCTCTACGAAAGCACTCGCCGCATGCTCAGCGACCAGGTCTACGACGTGATTGACACCACCCGTGCTGCGATTGCCGCTGCGGGGGTGCAAAGCGCCGACGAAGCGCGCCATGCAGGCCCGCTGGTGCGCTTTTCTGACGGCATGCACGCGCAAAGTGCGCAGCTCAAGAAGTTCCTGTTTGCCCACCTCTACCGCCACCCGCAGGTCACCGATCGCATGGGCCAGGCCCAGCAGGTGGTGCGAGAACTCTTCGTCGCCTACCTGGAGCGCCCACAGGAGATGCGCGCCGAATTTGCCAGGCGCGACGACCGCCACCGCGCCGTCGCCGACTACATCGCCGGCATGACCGACCGCTTTGCGCTGCGCGAGCACGAACGCCTGACCGGAAAGCAGCTGCTGTGAAGCGGGCTTGGCTGGTGGTGGCCGCAGGTGGTGTGGCGGCACTGCAGGTGGGCAAGTTGCCGCCTGCTTTGCCTGCCTTGCAGGCCGAGCTGGGCTTGACGCTGGTGGAGTCCGGTTTTCTGCTGTCGATGGTGCAGCTGGCGGGCCTGACATTGGCTGTCTTCATGGGCATGCTCTCGGATGGCATGGGCCTCAAGCGCAGCATGGTGCGCGGTCTGTTGCTGCTGGCATTGGCCAGTGCGGCGGGCGGCCTGGCGCACTCGGTCCCGGTGTTGCTGGTGTGCCGTGCGCTCGAAGGCCTGGGTTTGCTGCTGGTGGCTCTGCCAGCGCCCGCACTCATTCGCCGTCTGGTGTCTCCGCAACAACTGTCCGGCATGCTGGGGGTGTGGGGCGCCTACATGCCGACAGGCACCGCACTGGCGTTGCTGGTGGGACCGTTGTTCATTCCCGCCTGGGGCTGGAGCGCCTGGTGGTGGCTTTTTGCCCTGGTGTCGCTGGGCATGGCCGCCTGGGTCTGGCAAGTGATTCCTGTGGATCCTGAGGCGCCTGTGCAGCCCACTGCCGGTGTGATCGAACGGCTGCGGCGCACGCTGGGCGCTCGAGGTCCCTGGCTGGTGGCGCTGACCTTTGGCATGTATTCCGGCCAATGGCTGGCGGTGGTCGGTTTTCTGCCATCCATTTATGCCGCAGCAGGTGTGGAGGGCGCCTTGCTGGGTACGCTCACAGCGCTGGCGGCAGCGGTCAACATGGTGGGCAATATGGCCTCGGGCCGTTTGCTCCAGCGCGGCTGGGCGCCTCGGTCAACGCTTTGGTTCGGTTTTGCCGCCATGGCCTTGGGCAGCACGCTGGCTTTTGCGGCCTTCACCGAAGGCTGGCCCTGGCTGCGTTTTATGGGTGTCCTTGTCTTTTCAGGTCTGGGCGGCTTGGTTCCCGGCACGCTTTTTTCGCTGGCGGTGCGGCTGGCGCCGGGCGAGCAGCAGGTGGCGGCCACTGTGGGTTGGGTGCAGCAGCTCTCGGCCCTGGGGCAGTTCATCGGGCCGCCCGCTGCTGCTGCGCTGGCCGCCAGGGCAGGGGGCTGGCAGCTCACGCCTGTGTTCACTGTTGCTTGCTGTTTGATGGGGGCGTTGTTGGCAGTGCTGTCGCAACGGGCCTTGCTCCGCCAGAAAGCTTGATATCTGGACAGGCACAATCCGCGCATGACCGACACATCTCACAACATTGCCATTGCCGACACCGTGCGTTGGCTCGAACGCGCCGTCATTGGCCTGAACCTCTGCCCCTTCGCCAAGGCGCCGCACATCAAGGGCCAGATCCATTATGCCGTGAGCGAGGCCAAGGGTCTGGAGGGTCTGCGCGACGAGCTGATCGAAGAGCTCAAGACTCTGGCCGCCCTGTCGGCCGAGGAGCGTGAAACCACATTGCTGATCGTGCCGCACATGCTGCGCGATTTTCTGGACTTCAACGATTTTCTGGACGAGGCCGATGGCGTGCTTCAGGAGCTGGACATGGAGGGCGAATTCCAGGTGGCGAGCTTTCATCCGGATTTTCAGTTTGCGGACACTGAGCCCGACGACATCACCAATTACACCAACCGTTCGCCGTATCCCACCCTGCACCTGATCCGCGAGGCCAGCATTGACCGCGCAGTGGAGGCCTTCCCCGAGGCCGAGACGATTTACGAAGCCAACATGGCGACGATGGAAAAGCTGGGGCTGGAGGGCTGGCAGAAGCTCGACGTCGGACCGACACCATGAGCAAACGTCCATCGTCTGCAGCGCCCGAACTGCCGCCCGAAGTGCGCCCCGGCCAGTCGGTTGAGCTGCTCAAGCAGCTGCACATCCTCACGCGTGAGGGCAAGCTCAACCAGGACTCGCGGCGCAAGCTCAAGCAGGTGTATCACCTGTTCCAGTTCATTGAGAAACTGCTGCAGGAACTGCCCGACTCTGTGCAAGGCCCGACACTGGCCGACCACGGAGCGGGCAAGTCGTACCTGGGCTTCATCATTTACGACCTGTATTTCAAAGCTCTGGGCAAGGGCACGATCTACGGCATCGAGACCCGCAGCGAGCTGGTCGAGTCCTCGCGCCAGCTTGCCGCACGGCTGGGCTTTGAGCGCATGCGCTTTCTGAATGTGAGCGTGGCCGAATCGACGCAGAGCGTCGAGCTGCCCGAGCAGATCGACGTGGTCACTGCGCTGCACGCCTGCGACACCGCGACCGATGACGCCATCGCTTTTGGATTGGCCAAGAAGGCCAGGTACATGGTGCTGGTGCCCTGCTGCCAGGCCGAGCTGGCAGCTTGCCTGCGTCATAACAAGGCACTGGCCTTGTCCAAAACGCCGCTGGCCGAACTCTGGCGCCACCCGCTGCACACCCGCGAAATCGGCAGCCAGCTCACCAATGTGCTGCGCTGTCTGTACCTGGAGTCACAGGGTTATTCGGTCACCGTGACCGAACTGGTGGGCTGGGAACACAGCATGAAGAACGAGCTGATCCTGGCCCGTTACACCGGTCAGAAAAAGCGCAGCGCCCGCGAGCGGCTGGAAGCGCTGCTGGCGCAGTTCGAGCTGGAGGCGCTGGCGCAGACCCGGTACCCGGCCTGAACTTTGCCCCTGGTTCACTGGGATCTGCTCTCGTTTCATTTAATTGGGGTCAGATCCCATTTAAACTTCCTGAGCCTTCGATCTCAGGAGCATCCCATGGCCCGTCAGCCCCGTCTCACCGTTGTCGGCTACCCCCATCACATCATCCAGCGCGGCAACAACCGCCAGGCCATCGTCCATGACGACGCTGACCGTGAGCGGCTGCTGGGCCTGTGGCTGGAATATTCGCGCCAGTTCAAGGTGGCGATCCATGCCTGGGTGATCATGGACAACCACTTTCATCTGCTGGCCACGCCCGAAACCGGGGACGGGCTGCCGATGATGATGCAGGCGGTCGGACGGGCTTATGTGCGCTACTTCAATCTCCGGCATGGACGCAGCGGCACCTTGTGGGAAGGACGCTACCGCAGCACCTTGATCGAGAGTGAGCACTATCTTCTGGCCTGCATGGTCTACATCGACCTGAACCCGGTGCGCGCCGGCATGGTGCCGCAGCCGGCGGACTACCGCTGGTCCAGCCACAGGCACTGCATTGGGCAGGCAAGCGACAAATTGGTGAGCCACCATGCCCTGTTCTGGGGCTTGGGCAACACACCTTTTGCCCGTGAGGCGGCCTATGCCGCACTGGTAGGTGCAGGCCTGAACCCGATCCAGCAGACCCAACTGACCCAGTCCACGCTCTCGGGTTGGGCCTTGGGCTCGGCAGAATTCCTGCAGGGATTGGGCGCCAGCACACCCCGTAGGCTGCAACCGGGCAAGCCTGGACGGCCGGCCAAACGGGTGCGCGATGAATCTGTCCCCGATTAAAAGGATGACTGTAAATTGGATTCAGAAAATGGGATCTGACCCCAATTAATTTATTTGGCATTGGGCTTGCATGGCCCTACACTCCACAGTCTGAGTAAAAACCCTAGGAGTGCGCCATGACCACGGCAGCCGAAAAAGAACTTTTCCAGCAAACCGGTCTGTACGACCCGGCCAACGAACACGATGCCTGCGGCGTGGGTTTTGTGGCGCACATCAAAGGTCAGAAGAGCCACGCCATCGTGACCCAGGCGCTCAAGATCCTGGAAAATCTGGACCACCGGGGTGCCGTGGGTGCCGACCCGCTGATGGGTGACGGTGCCGGCATCCTGATCCAGCTGCCCGATGCGCTCTACCGCGAAGAAATGGCCAAGCAAGGTGTCGCCTTGCCGCCGTTTGGCGAGTACGGCGTCGGCATGGTTTTTCTGCCCAAGGAACATGCCTCGCGCATGGCCTGCGAGCAGGAACTCGAGCGTGCCGTCAAGGCCGAAGGCCAGGTGCTGCTGGGCTGGCGCGATGTGCCGGTCAACCGCGACATGCCGATGTCGCCTCGCGTGCGCGAAAAAGAGCCGGTCATGCGCCAGATCTTCATTGGCCGCGGCGCCGACGTGATCGTGCAGGACGCGCTCGAGCGCAAGCTGTACGTGATCCGCAAGACCGCCAGTGCCGCCATCCAGGCGCTGGGCCTGAAACACAGCAACGAGTACTACATTCCCAGCATGTCCAGCCGCACCGTGGTCTACAAGGGCCTGCTGCTGGCCGACCAGGTGGGCACCTACTACCTGGACCTGCAGGACGAGCGCTGTGTCTCGGCCCTGGGCCTGGTGCACCAGCGCTTCTCGACCAACACCTTCCCCGAGTGGCCGCTGGCTCACCCTTACCGCTATGTGGCCCACAACGGCGAGATCAACACCGTCAAGGGCAACTACAACTGGATGAAGGCCCGCGAAGGCGTGATGTCTTCGCCCGTGCTGGGCGAAGACCTGCGCAAGCTCTACCCGATCAGCTTTGCCGGCCAGTCCGACACCGCCACCTTCGACAACTGCCTGGAACTGCTGACCATGGCCGGCTACCCGATCAGCCAGGCCGTGATGATGATGATTCCCGAACCGTGGGAACAGCACACCACCATGGACGCGCGTCGCAAGGCTTTCTACGAATACCACGCCGCCATGCTCGAACCCTGGGACGGCCCGGCCTCCATCGTGTTCACCGACGGCCGCCAGATCGGCGCCACCTTGGACCGCAACGGCCTGCGCCCCTCGCGCTACTGCGTCACCGATGACGACATGGTCATCATGGGTTCGGAATCCGGCGTGCTGCCGGTGCCCGAGAGCAAGATCGTGCGCAAGTGGCGCCTGCAGCCCGGCAAGATGTTCCTGATCGATCTGGAACAGGGCCGCATGATCGACGACGAAGAGCTCAAGGCGGGCCTGGCCAGCGCCAAGCCTTATGCGCAGTGGATCGATAACCTGCGTGTCAGGCTTGACGACGTTGAACCCAACGCCATCGACATTCCCAATGTGGAAGCCACCAGCCTGCTCGACCAGCAGCAGGCCTTCGGCATGACGCAGGAAGACATCAAGTTCCTGATGGCGCCGATGGCCGTGCAGGGTGAGGAGGGCATCGGCTCCATGGGCAACGACAGCCCGCTGGCCGTGCTGTCCGACAAGAACAAGCCGCTTTACAACTACTTCAAGCAGCTGTTTGCCCAGGTGACCAACCCGCCGATCGACCCGATCCGCGAAGCCATCGTGATGTCGTTGGTGTCCTTCATCGGCCCCAAGCCCAACCTGCTGGACATCAACCAGGTCAACCCGCCCATGCGTCTCGAGGTCAGCCAGCCCATCCTGGACTTCCAGGACATGGGCAAGCTGCGCACGATTGCCGAGCGCACCCAGGGCAAGTTCCGCAGCTACACGCTGGACATCACCTACCCGGCCTCCTGGGGCCGCGAAGGCGTGGAAGCCAAGCTGGCTTCGCTCTGCGCCGAAGCGGTGGACGCCATCAAGGGCGGCCACAACATCCTGATCGTCAGCGACCGCGGCGTGAGCGCCACCCAGATCGCCGTGCCTGCGCTGCTGGCGCTCTCGGCCATCCACCAGCACCTGGTGCGTGAAGGCCTGCGCACCACCGCGGGTCTGGTGGTGGAAACCGGTACCGCCCGCGAGGTGCACCACTTTGCGGTGCTGGCCGGTTATGGCGCCGAAGCCGTACACCCCTACCTGGCCATGGAAACCCTCAAGGCCATCCACCAGGACCTGCCGGGCGATCTGTCGGCCGACAAGGCCATCTACAACTACGTCAAGGCGATCGGCAAGGGCCTGTCCAAGATCATGTCCAAGATGGGCGTGTCGACCTACATGTCTTATTGCGGCGCCCAGCTGTTCGAAGCGATCGGCATCAACAAGGACACGATCGACAAGTACTTCACTGGCACCGCCAGCCGTGTGGAGGGGATCGGTATTTTCGAGATCGCCGAAGAAGGCATCCGCATGCACAAGGCGGCCTTTGGCGATGACCCGGTGCTGGCCAATGCCCTGGATGCCGGTGGCGAATACGCCTGGCGTGCCCGCGGCGAAGAGCACATGTGGACGCCCGATGCAATCGCCAAGCTGCAACACGCGACACGTGCCGGCAACTTCAGCACCTACAAGGAATACGCCCAGATCATCAACGACCAGAGCAAGCGCCACATGACGCTGCGTGGCCTGTTCGAGTTCAAGCTCGACCCGGCCAAGGCCATCCCGCTCGACGAGGTTGAACCGGCCCAGGCCATCGTGCAGCGTTTTGCCACCGGCGCCATGTCGCTGGGTTCGATCTCCACCGAGGCCCACGCCACGCTGGCGATTGCCATGAACCGCATTGGCGGCAAGAGCAACACCGGTGAAGGCGGCGAAGACGCAGCCCGTTACCGCAACGAGCTCAAGGGCATCCCGATCAGGAAGGGCGAGACCCTGGCTTCGGTGATCGGCCAGGACGTCGTGGAAGTCGACATGCCGCTCAACGACGGCGACAGCCTGCGCTCGCGCATCAAGCAGGTGGCTTCTGGCCGCTTTGGTGTGACTGCCGAATACCTGTCGAGTGCCGACCAGATCCAGATCAAGATGGCCCAGGGTGCCAAGCCCGGTGAGGGCGGTCAGCTGCCCGGCGGCAAGGTGTCTGACTACATCGGCAAGCTGCGCCACTCGGTGCCGGGCGTGGGCCTGATCTCGCCCCCACCGCACCACGACATTTATTCCATTGAAGACCTGGCCCAGCTGATCCACGACCTCAAGAACGTGGCCCCGCACAGCGACATCAGCGTCAAGCTGGTGTCCGAAGTGGGCGTGGGCACCATCGCCGCGGGCGTGGCCAAGTGCAAGGCCGACCATGTGGTGATCGCCGGCCACGATGGCGGCACGGGCGCTTCGCCCTGGTCGTCGGTCAAGCACGCCGGTTCGCCCTGGGAAATCGGCCTGGCGGAAACCCAGCAGACCCTGGTGCTCAACGGTCTGCGTGGCCGCATCCGTGTGCAGGCCGACGGCCAGATGAAGACCGGCCGCGACGTCGTCATTGGCGCGCTGCTGGGGGCCGACGAGTTCGGCTTTGCCACCGCACCGCTGGTGGTCGAGGGCTGCATCATGATGCGCAAGTGCCACCTCAACACCTGCCCGGTGGGTGTGGCCACGCAGGACCCTGTGCTGCGCAAGAAGTTCGCCGGCAAGCCCGAGCACGTGGTCAACTATTTCTTCTTCGTCGCCGAAGAAGTGCGCCAGATCATGGCCCAG
>Ga0255165_1000331_pt1 | contig 17422 bp, 17 predicted proteins | sample Atl_Cont_RepB_8d_FD_183182 | JGI IMG/M metagenome (GOLD analysis project Ga0255165, IMG submission 183182) | Freshwater microbial communities from Altamaha River, Georgia, United States - Atl_Cont_RepB_8d | ecosystem: Environmental > Aquatic > Freshwater > River | place: USA: Georgia | collected... | reverse complement strand
TTGAAGCGGCGCAGGGCAACGTCAAACGGCTCGTTTTCTTTAACACGGATGGTGGTCATTGACTCAATTTTCCAAATTTTTGCCGGTCGCAAGTGCAGGGAAGATCGGGCCACTGAACTCCGATACCGGCGGGTTCCCCGTCACAGAACTAGTATTTGGCAGACAGGGGTTTTGCCAGCAAAGACGCGCATTATAGCGTTTTCGATTCTGATCTCAGGCAGATTCAGACCACCTGGTGTTGAGCTGCCAGCGCCAGCGCGCAGGCATGTGCGCTGGCCCACGCCCACTGGAAGTTGTAGCCCCCCAGCCAGCCGGTCACGTCCACCACTTCGCCAATGAAATACAGCCCCGGCTGCTTCGACTCCATGGTCTGGGACGACAGGTCGCGCGTGTCCACGCCGCCCAGTGTCACCTCGGCCTTTTTGTAGCCCTCGGTGCCGGTCGGCGTCAGGGGCCAGTTTGACAGCGCCTGCGCCAGCTTGCCCAGGGCTTTGTCGGGCACTTCGGCGGCGGTGCGTTGCAGGGCCGGGTCCTGACCCACCCAGGCTTCGGCCAGTCGGCTGGGCACCAGCTGGGCCAGCTCATTGACCAGCAGTTTGCGGGACCGCACTTTCACCTCCTGCAGCCGCTCGGGCAGGTCCACATCGGGCGCCAGGTTCAGCCGGATGGGTGCGCCGTCCTGCCAGTAGCTGGAGATCTGCAGCACCGCCGGGCCGGACAGGCCGCGGTGGGTGAAGAGCAGGTCTTCGTCAAAGTGCATGTGGGCTTTTTTCTCGCCGGTCTCGATACCCACGGGCAGGGCCAGACCGGCCAGCTGCGCGTACGGTGCCCACACCTCGCCGTCAAAGGTCAGCGGCACCAGGCCCGGACGGCGCTCGACCAGCCGAAGGCCGAACTGGCTGGCGATGTCGTAGCCCCAGCCGGTCGCGCCGATCTTGGGAATCGACAGGCCGCCGGTGGCCACCACCAGTGCACGCGTCTGAACCTGGCCCTGGTCGGTGTCAAGGGTGTAAAGACCATCACGCCAGCGCACGGCTTTCAGGCCACAAGGCTGCCAGCGCGTGACGCCGCCTGCCCCGCATTCGGCCAGCAGCAGGCGGATGATGTCTTCGGCTGAATGGTCGCAAAACAGCTGGCCCTTGTGCTTTTCATGAAAGGCGATGCCATGCTTTTGAACCAGCGCGATGAAGTCCTGTGGGGTGTATCGCGAGAGGGCCGAACGGCAGAAGTGCGGGTTCTGGCTGATGAAATGCTTGTGGGGTGCCGAAGGGTCAAGGTTGCGGTTGGTGAAATTGCAGCGCCCGCCACCCGAGATGCGGATCTTTTCGGCCACCTTGTCGCTGTGATCGAGCACCAGCACCTTCAGGCCCAGCTGGCCCGCCACACCGGCACAAAAAAGGCCGGCAGCCCCGGCACCCACGATCACCGCATCCCATTGGTTCATGCGGGGGAGTGTAAGGGGCCGCTGCAGGCGGCCAGGGTTCAGGCCGCGTGGCGAACGGCTTCGGGCTGGGCTTGCCAGGTGCGCGCGCCTTGCACCACATCGCCGACGACGATGATGCTCGGGCTTTGCAGGCTTTCGCGCTCCATGGTGGTCTGCAGCTGCTCCAGCGTGGTCAGCGCCTGGCGCTGCTGCGGCAGGCTGGCGTGCTGGACGATAGCCACGGGTGTGCTGGCGGGCAGGCCCTGCAGCAGGCCGGCCTGGATGGCCGGCAGGCTGCTCACACCCATGTAGATCACCAGCGTCAGCTTGGCCTGCTGGGCGGTTCGGGACAGCGCCGCCCAGTCGGTGCCCGCATCGCCGGGTTTGGCGTGGCCGGTCAAGAACACCACGCCGTGCGCATGGTCGCGGTGGGTCAGCGGGGCGCCCAGGCTGGACAGGCCCGCCAGGCCCGAGGTGATGCCGTTGACCACATCGACTTCGATGCCCTCGGCGCGCAGGTGTTCCACTTCTTCGCCGCCGCGCCCGAAGATGAAGGGGTCACCGCCCTTGAGGCGCACGACGGTGTCTCCTTCGCGCGCGGCCTGCACCATCAGCTTGTGGATGAAGGCCTGGGGCGTGCTCTGGCAGCCGCCGCGTTTGCCCACATGCACGATGCGCGCGCTGGCTTGTGCATGTGCCAGCACGGCGGGGTTGACCAGGTCGTCCACGAACAGCACGGTGGCGGCGGCAATGGCTTTGGCGGCCTTGAGGGTCAGCAGCTCCGGGTCACCGGGACCGGCGCCCACCAGGGTACAGCGTAGGACAGGGGCAGAAGACATCGCAGATCAGAAAAATTCAATCGTCAGAATTTTCTGATCTATCAAGCAATGTTCAAAATACAGATTTGGAATATGTTGAATGACACCCGGGTGCCGCGGATGTCAGGCCGGTTCCATGCCGTGCTGACGCTTGAGGGCGTCGCAGGCGCTCGACTGCCAGAAGGCGAGCAGATCGCGCACAGCCTGCGGCTGCTGGCAGGTCGCGGCCACCGAGCCCGAAAACACCGTGATGATCTCGACCGCCCTGGGCAGACTGCCGACGACGGTGATGCCCTGCACGCCCAGCATTTCGCTGCGCTGCTGAAAGCCCAGTGCCACTTCGCCCTTGGCCACCAGCGAACCGACCGGCACGCCGGGCCTGGCCTGCACGATGCGCGGGGCGATGGTTTCGGCAATGCCCCAGGCTTCGAACTGCCTGGCCAGTTGCACGCCGCTGGGGCCGGTGGAGTAGCCCAGCGTCGGCGCTGCCAGGATGGCGGCCTTGAGGGCTTCTTCGCTCGAAATGTCGGGTACCGGTGCGCCTGCCGGCACAGCCACTGCCACGTCCGAGCGCACCAGGTCGGCGCGGCTGCCGGCCAGCACATGGCCGCTGGCGATCAGCTTGTCGATGGCATTGCTGGCGAGCACGACGCCGTCGAAGGCTTCGCCGGCTTCCACGCGCTTGGCCGCATCCACACCGCCCACGGATTCGACCTCGATCTGAACACCGGGGTTCTGGCGGGTGTAGAGCGCCACGAGGTCGGCCAGCAAGGGCTTGGTGGCCATGGAAGAGATCAGTCGCAGTGTCATCATGCCTGTGTCCTGCAGGGAAGCCTGAATCGCTGGATTATGGCCAGCGAAGAGGGGGACACGAGGTGGCACGTAAACTAGCTGTTATGCGAATTTTGGGAATCGAGTCCTCCTGCGACGAAACCGGTGTGGCCCTGGTCGAAACGACCGAGGCCGGCTGGCCACGCCTGCTGGCACATGCTCTGCACAGCCAGATCGAGATGCACCAGGCCTATGGCGGCGTGGTCCCTGAGCTGGCCAGCCGTGACCACATCCGCCGCGTGCTGCCGCTCACGCGCGAAGTCATGGCCCGTGCCGGAAATGCCTTGGCCGATGTCGACGTGGTGGCCTACACGCGTGGGCCAGGCCTGGCGGGCGCCTTGCTGGTCGGCTCGGGTGTGGCCTGTGCTTTGGCCGCCTCGCTGGGCAAGCCGGTGATCGGCATCCACCACCTCGAAGGCCATCTGCTTTCGCCTTTTCTGAGCGAAGACCCGCCGGCCTTTCCCTTCATTGCTTTGCTGGTCTCGGGGGGGCACACCCAGCTGATGCGGGTGGACGACGTGGGCCGCTACGCATTGCTGGGTGAAACGATCGACGATGCGGCCGGCGAAGCGTTCGACAAATCGGCCAAGTTGATGGGCTTGCCGTATCCCGGCGGCCCGGGCCTCTCGCGCCTGGCCGAGCAGGGCAACCCTGCGGCCTACAAATTGCCGCGCCCGCTGCTGCACAGTGGTGATCTGGATTTTTCGTTTGCCGGCCTGAAGACGGCGGTGCTGACCCAGTGCAAGAAGATCGGCGAGGCGGCGCATACCGAGGGCGCGTCCGAACGCGCCAATTTGGCCGCTTCCACCCAGGCCGCCATCGTCGAGGTGCTGACCAGGAAGGCCATGGCAGCGCTCAAGCAAACCGGCCTGCAGCGTCTGGTGGTGGCTGGCGGTGTGGGCGCCAACCGCGAGTTGCGGCGTCAGCTCAACACCCTGTGCGACCAGGCGGGTGTTCGGGTGCATTACCCCGAGCTGCACCTGTGTACCGACAACGGCGCCATGATCGCCATGGCCGCGGCCATGCGGCTGCAGGCCGGCATGCAGACGGCCGAGCCGCGCTACAGCTTTGATGTCAAGCCGCGCTGGCCTTTACAGGACATTGCGCACGAGGTGGCTTGAGCTGAGGGATGAATCCTCGAGTCAAGCCCGAGGAAGACAGATGCGGCCGGAGATGAAAACCGAGCACGACAGGGGTGGCCGGGGATGAGGATGTGATTCCTGGATGGCAGAGGGGCTCGAGGCGGATGACCGGGATGTCATGCGCCGAATTGACCAGAAATTTCACGCCGCATCAGCAGGCGCACGTCCTGGCCGATGCGGTCTACTGCGTGAAAGCGAAGATGCAGCGCATCACCCAGATCCGACAAGGCCGGCAGCTTGGCCATCCCCTGACCAGGACCCAGCCACTGTGGTGCCACATACAGCAACCATTCGTCCACCAGGCCTTCGCGCATGAAGCTGCCGTTGAGCTTGAAACCGGCTTCGACATGCAGCTCGTTGATCTCACGCCGGGCCAGGTCGCGCAGCAGGGCGGCCAGATCGACTTTGTCGCCAGGGCTGATGCAATCGATGACCTGTACACCCCGCTGTGCCAGTGCAGCGCGTTTCTCGGCCTGTCCAGCTGTGGCGGTGTAAATCCAGATCTGCCGGGCCTGATCGCCGTTGCCCAGGGTGTCGAGCAGCCGGGCGTTCAGGGGCATGTCCAGTCGGCTGTCGACCACCACCAAATGCGGCTGGCGTGGCACCTCGAAGCCGCGCACATTGAGCTGTGGATCGTCTTCCAGCACCGTGCCAATGCCGGTCAGCACAGCGCAGGCACAGGCCCGCCAGGCGTGGCCATCGGCGCGGGCTTCGGGGCCGGTGATCCACTGGCTCTGGCCATTGGCCAGCGCAGTCTGGCCGTCGATCGAAGCGGCGATTTTCATGCGCACCCAGGGCCGGCCGCGCTCCATGCGGCTGAAGAAACCCATGTTCAGTTCCCGGGCTTGGAGCGCCAGCGGGTCGTTTTGTGCCAGAAACTCCACCTGGGTACCGGCCGCCTGCAGCCTGGCCATGCCTTGTCCGGCCACCTGCGGGTTGGGGTCGGTCAGTGCCGCCACCACGCGGCCGATACCTGCTGCTGCGAGTGCATCGCAGCAGGGGCCGGTGCGGCCCTGGTGAGCACAAGGCTCCAGCGTGACCCAGGCGGTGGCGCCGCGCACGTCGTGGCCACGTTCGGCGGCAGCGCGCAGCGCCATGATTTCGGCGTGCGGCCCTCCGGCGCGCTGGGTATGGCCTTCGCCCAAAACGCGCCCGTCTGCCGCGGTGATGACACAGCCCACACGGGGGTTGGGCGAGGTGAGCCACAGGGCCTGGCGGGCCAGGTCGAGGGCACGGTGCATGGGGGTGGGGGCGGCAGCGTTCACGGTCGGCGGCAAAGATGCAATCAGGGCGAGGATACGCCAAGCCCATCGGGCAGGGTCGACACCCGCGTTCGCCATTGGCGCACTTCTGGCCTTGAAGCATTGCGCCATTCGACCTGCACCGCGATCTCGGTGAGGTGGGGCGTGATCGGCCGCTGTTCCAGCTGGATGCTGTAGGTCATGCCTTGCAGGTTCAGGCTTTCTGCGGCAGGGCAGGGCTGTACACGGCCCACTGCGCAGTCCAGCGTCTCGCGTGCCAATGCCTGGGCCTGCTCCAGGTGGCGGGTCTGCTGTGCCGCATCGAGCGCGCGCAGCGTCAGGCGGCTGGCGCCGAGCAAGCCCAGCGTGAGCAGGCTCGCGGCCACCAGCGCCTCGACCATGGCCATGCCCGACTGCTTCATGGCGGACCTTCGCGGTGGCTGCCCATGACCCGTTGGACCCGCCGGCTGTCCATGCCTTCGGGCCAGGACAGTGCAAAGGCCTGGCGCGCGTAGGTGCGGGCGCGGACCAGGCTGTGGCCAGAAGCGTCCTGGATCCCGCCTTCGATAGCCAGCAGCCCGTCGATGGTGCCGGCCTGCCAATTCAGCAGACGCTCATCGCGGCAGTCGGCATCCAAGAATACGGTGCCATGGATCTGAACACCTGCGGCGATGCGGGGGCAACGCACAGCGCAGGCCTGGCTGGAGAACACCAGCAGTACTGGCGCCTGTGGAGTGCCCAGGCTCTGGGTCCAGTCGGCCGGGCTGTCCACCCAGTAAATGCTGCGGGTCGGCTGGCTCATGGCGTGCAGGCCATTGCTGGCTTGTGCATCCGACCAGGCCTTGAGCTGCGTGGGGGTGGTGTCACCGAAAACGCTGCGCCAGGTGGACCGGTTGCAAGGGCTGCGGCCGACGACCTGCCCGGTGCTCGCTACCTTACCGCCCGCGGGCAGCAGAGCGGGTCCCACGGCCAGGCAAGCGCTGCGCTCGACGGTTGATACAGTGCCATGGCCATCGAGATCGGGCACGAAATGGCTGTAGACCGCAAGCGAAGCGGGGTCGCCCGAGCAGGCCTGGTCCTCTGCGCTGGCAGGACAAAGTTGCCAGTGGCTGCCGGCCGCAGCACTGAAGCAGCCGTTGAGCAGCAGTGCCGCCATCGGCGTGTCTGCAGGGGCGGGTGCGATGACCGGAGCGAACACGCTTTCGCGCACAAAAGCCTGGCCTTGACCGGATGCCGCGCGGCTGCTGGCGCGCAGCTGCCAGACGTGCGGTGAGCTCAGTAGATCGCGGACCGCCAGGGCCTGCAGTTGCCAGCCATCCCACTGCGTGCTCGCCGCCATCTGCTGCCCAATGCACTGCCAACGTGGACCCTGCAGGTCGTTGGGGCATGCGGTGCGTATTGTCTGGTTTGCAAAAAGGTCATAAGGAACAGTCTGTCCTAAGGCCTGCAGCACATCGGCCTGCGCCGTGGCCAGTGCCGCCTGCGCAGCGCTGCGGGCCTGCAAGGCCTGCCCGCGTGTCTGACTGGTCAGCAGGTCCATCAGGACGGCGCGGCTGCTCCAGGCGCTGGCGAGGGTGGCCAGCAGCACCAGGCCCAAGACCAGCAACAAGGTGGCTGCACCTCGTTCATGCTGGAGCGCGACTCTGGTATGGGGTGGGGCGGTCCTGCTCATGGGCAATACCGGGTCTGAAAGGCCTGGGGCACAGCATTGCGCAACACCACGCTGCGCTGCAGACGCACGGTGCGGGTGGCATCCTGGGGCCATTGGGCTTCAAGAAGCACGAGCATCCTGCGATGCAGCCAGCCCGATTGGACAGTGCATTGCACCTTCGACTCCAGCCTTGTCACGTTCAGGCTGGCCGTATCGTTGAGGGCCGTCCAGACCTCTGGCTTGCAGGCTGTCCGCACTTGCAAAGCACCGTTTCTCACCCGATAACCAGTGCATTCGTCGTTGTCCTGAGTTCCGTCATGATCACGGTCCAGTGTCCAGTCCAGCCGTCCGGCGCTCAGTTCAAAGTCTTCACTGCCATTGCAAAAGTCGTCTTTGCAGGAGTCCGGACTGCGGGTACGCCAGGCGTTCGCGCTGTACTGCGCGTCCTGCAGTTCGGTGGCCATCAGATCCACTGCAAAGTGCAGGTCCTGCTGCATGTGGATGTCCTGCAACACCAGACGGTGGCCGCGCAACAACTGCGCCAGCATGTGTGCACCGCCGGAGAGCACCAGCAGTCCAAGGCTCAGTCCGACCAGGAGGCCCACCAGCGTTTCGCCCCGCTGGCCTTGTGCATTCAGGCGGTTCATGGCCAACATTGGGCACGGTCGCTGTCCGGATCGGAGCCGCTGCTGTAGACCACCGTAGCCGTCTGTTGCCAGCGCAGACGCATTGGTGTGCAGCCCACATCTGCCTGCTGTGTCCCGGCGGGCATGGCCTCTGCCACGTAGCCATGGGCGCTGGCCTCCACAATCCGTACACGATAGTGGCCTTGGGGTGATTGGTCGCTGCTCCAGCCCAGCTCGGTCGTCGTGCTGGCAAAGCTGCTTTGCAGGCTGCGGTGTCGGGCCTGATCGAACTGAAGTTGTTGCAGTGCAGCGCGGGCATCGCCTCGTCGCACCTTGCGCTGCTGTTGCTGGTAGCTGGGGATGGCCAGTGTGCTGAGGATGCCCAATATGGCCAGCACGATCAGCATTTCCGTGAGGGTCCAGCCGCGTGCAGCGCAACCTGGCGTCACGCGGCCGTCATGGCGTGTGTGCATGAAAGTCTCCCTGAATCTTTATTTGTGCTGCCATTGTGGGCTGCATGGGGCTGTCTGTACAGCCCTTGGCATTGGCGCCGCTTTGCCCTAGGCTGTGGCCAAGGGAGAAAACAAGATGATTCATAAATCAGCGGCAACACCGTTGGCCTCGCCCAGCCCGGGATTTACCTTGCTCGAGGCGCTCGTGGTCGTGGCTTTGCTGGCGCTTGTGCTTGGTTTGTCTGTGCCGGGTATGACGGGATGGCGAGAGCGTCGGCAATTGCAGGCTGAAGTCGAGGATTTCTGGAACAGCCTCATGCTGGCCCGAGCCCAGGCGGTATTGCACCAGCGACATGTTTCGGTGTGTACAGGCGGCGGTGATCTGTGCGATCCGCTCGCAGACTGGCACCAAGGCTGGCTGGTGTTTGTGGATGCCAACCGCAATGGCATCAGGGACTCGGGAGAACAGCTGCTGCAGCGACGTGCGCCGTTGTCAGAGCGGGTGCGAATGCGAGGCAACAGCGCGGTCACTCATCACATCGGTTATGGCGCTGAAGGTCGCAGCGAAAGCCTCAGCGGAGGCTTTCAGGCTGGAACAATCGCCGCATGTGCACTGGGTCAAAACACGGGATGGCGGCTAATCATCAATGCCGTGGGGCGACCTCGGCTCGAGCAGGCAGATACGCCGAGTTGTAGCTAAGGTCAGCGGACCTCGTCCACCAGAGTCTTGAACTCGTCAATGTCTTCAAAGCTGCGATAGACGCTGGCGAATCGGACATAAGCGACCTTGTCAAGCTTTTTGAGCTCGCGCATCACCAGCTCACCAATGCGGCTGGAGGCGATTTCCCGGGCCGGTGAGGCGAGCAGCTTTTCTTCAATGCGCTCGATGGCACTGTCCACCTGTTCGGTGCTCACGGGGCGCTTGCGCAGAGCCAGGTTCAGGCTGGCGCGCAGTTTCTCGCGCTGGTATTCGATGCGCCGCCCATCCTTTTTGACGATGGCCGGGAACGTGACCTCGGGTTTTTCGTAGGTGGTGAAGCGCTTTTCGCAGGCACCACACTGACGGCGCCGGCGAATGAAGGTTCCGTCCTCGGCCAGACGGGTCTCCACAACCTGGGTTTCCAGGTGACCACAGAAGGGGCATTTCATCGTTGTGCTCCCGAGCGCAGCGCCGGGCCGCCCCAAGCGCGCGAGTACCCCCTCGGGGGGCAGCGACCCGCGCAGCGGTGGAGCGCGGGGGCATCAATAGGCAGCGCCGGGCCGCCCCAAGCGCGCGAGTACCCCCTCGGGGGGCAGCGACCCGCGCAGCGTTGGAGCGTGGGGGCTGGCATGCTTACTTGTAAACCGGGAAGCGTGCGGTCAGCGCATTGACCTTGGCGCGCACGGCGGCCAGATTGGCTTCGTCCTTGGTGTTGTCGAGCACGTCCGCAATCAGATGGGCCGTGATGCGCGCTTCCTCGTCCTGGAAGCCGCGGGTCGTCATGGCCGGGGTGCCGATGCGCACGCCGCTGGTCACGAAGGGCTTTTCCGGGTCGTTCGGGATAGCGTTCTTGTTGATCGTCATGTGCGCGGCGCCCAAGGCCGCTTCGGCTTCCTTGCCGGTGATCCCCTTGGCACGCAGGTCGACCAGCATCACATGGCTTTGCGTGCCGCCGCTGACGATGCGCAGGCCGCGCTGGGTCAGGGTCTCGGCCACGATCTGGGCGTTCCTGATGACCTGGGCTTGGTAAGCCTTGAACTCGGGCGTCAGCGCTTCCTTGAAAGCCACCGCCTTGGCCGCAATCACATGCATCAGCGGGCCGCCTTGCAGACCGGGGAAGATGGCGCTGTTGATGGCTTTTTCGTGCTCGGCACGCATCAAAATGATGCCGCCCCTCGGGCCCCTCAGGCTCTTGTGGGTGGTGGAGGTCACCACATCGGCGTGCGGCACCGGGTTGGGGTAGACGCCTGCGGCGATCAGGCCCGCATAGTGGGCCATGTCGACCATGAAGATGGCGCCGACTTCCTTGGCGACCTTGGCAAAGCGGGCCCAGTCAATGTGCAGCGAATAGGCCGAGGCACCGGCCACGATCAGCTTGGGTTTGTGCTCGCGGGCCTTGGCTTCCATCGCGTCATAGTCGATGGCTTCGTTCTTGTCGAGGCCGTAGCTCACCACGTTGAACCACTTGCCCGACATGTTCAGCGGCATGCCGTGCGTCAGGTGGCCGCCTTCGGCCAGGCTCATGCCCATGATGGTGTCGCCGGGCTTGAGGAAAGCCAGGAACACGGCTTCGTTGGCCGATGCGCCGCAGTGCGGCTGCACGTTGGCGGCGTCGGCGCCAAACAGCTGCTTGACGCGGTCAATGGCCAGCTGCTCGGCCACGTCCACGTACTCGCAGCCACCGTAGTAGCGCTTGCCCGGGTAGCCTTCGGCGTATTTGTTGGTCAGCTGGCTGCCCTGGGCGGCCATGACGGCGGGCGAGGCGTAGTTTTCGCTCGCGATCAGTTCGATGTGGTGTTCCTGGCGGGCGTTCTCGGCCTGGATGGCGGCAAAGAGCTCGGGATCGGTCTGTTCAATGAGGATGTTGCGGTCGTACATGGATGACATGTCTTTCGATGGCTGGAACCCAGGCGAGCGGCAGGCGCAGCGGCGGGGTTTGCCCAGGCGAACGGCTGAAAGCGGGCTGGCCGCTGTGCGCTTCCCGGTGTTCCCAGGCGGTCAGGACCGCCACATTTCACCTCAGTGGTCCCTTTCTGACGGGGCCGCCTATCGCCAGTTGCGCACAGTCGCAAGTGTAGCCCAGGCCTGTCTGACCAAGGGCAGAGCTTAGAGACGCTGTGGCTCGGAGGCGCTGCTGATGGTCGCCTGGGTCTGCACCAGGCGTTGGAGCAGATGGTGCACCGACATCACCCGTTCCACATAGGCCGCATCGTTACTTTGGCCTGAAGCTTGGGCGTATTGGCGCAAGCCTGCCTCGACCGAGCCACCATCTCGGATGCTGGCCTGCAACAGGCGCGCACCCAGCCGCAAATTGGTCAGCGGATCGAACGCGGCCAGCTGGCCTCCGAAGCGGTTGAGGGTGTCTTGGTGCGCCGAAGGCTCAATCTGCATCAGTCCCATCGCGCCCTGTGTGCCTTTGGCAAACGGGTTGAAGCGCGACTCTACCGCCATGACGGCCAGGATCAGGGTCGGTGGCAATTGGCTGAGCTGCCCGATCTGCCAGGCCTCGGCCACCAGTGTAGCCAGAGGCTCTGGCGCCACTTTGTACTGACTGCTCAGCCAGCGGGTCACCCGCGTCTGCTCGGGCTGCACTTTTTCCAGTACCTGAGCCAGTGCACTGTCCTGACGGCTGCCCAGCCAGCCCAGCAGCCACTCGCTTGCGTTCGTTTGCAGCTGCGGGCGGCTGGCAAAAGTCAGCACCACGACCAGCAGGATCAGGCCCAGCATGGCCAGGCTGTGCCGGGTCACGGCGACAAAGCCGGCCCGGATGTCCAGGACCAGACTGCCCAGGGTTTGCCAGCGTTGGCGGGTTTGACGTGTTTGCGCGTTCATCTCTTTCTCTGTCAGTTGGCAGGTCGACTGTTCAAAGGCAGAGACCTGATGCAGTGCGGTCAAGCTGCGAAGGATCCGGTTCGGCGGTGCAGCATGTCGTGGAGGGGATTAGGGTTATCCCTGAATGCCGAGAGCGCAGAGCGGATTCTAGGGAGACTTTACATATTCAGTCAAGAATAAAAAAATTTATTGATATATCGTTTTAAATGGTTAATGTGCGCTTGTCAGTGGTGCAAAGCGCGTTGACGGCGGGCGCAGGCCTGAATCCGGGGGACAATAGCCCCAGATTTTCAGACCGCCCGGCGAACGCTCCGGGCCTGCAGGGTGTAAACAAGTGACTTCCAGCCATTCCACAGCCGATATTTCTTTGCTCGATCAACTGACTGGCGGGGCCTTCTCGGCCACCCATTCCGGCGACCGGGCCACCGCCTTGCGCAACTGGCTCTCCAGCCAGCCGGGCCTGGAACAGCTCACCGAGGTGTACCGCGAAATGTCTGCCCGCGACAAAGGCGCTGCCAAGGTGCTCAAGGACCGTCTGGATGAGCTCAAGCGCCTGCGCGATCAGGACCAGCTGCTGGCCCAATGGGCCGACAAGGCCGAGCAGCTGCTGACCGGCGTGCGGCTGAACATCGCCGATGCCCTGGCCTGGCAGCGCGACGCCGCCAAGGCAGGGGCGCCACTCTCGCGCGAGCCGCTGGCCAATCTGAAGAACCGCCTGGCCGAGGTGGTCCGCCGGGTCGAGGATCTGCAGCATCAGGTCATGGTCCAGCGCGAGGCTGCGGTGTTGCTGGCGCAGCGCATCGAGGTCCTGTCGACCAAGCCCCTGCAGGAAGCGCGTTCCAACCGTGAGGCCCTGCAGACCGATGTTCAGGCCTGGGTCAGCCAGGCCGACGCCCTGACGGGTGACAGCAGCTGGCCCAGCGTGGACCTGAAGTTCCCGCCCCAGCTGGAGGCCTCCCGCACGCAGCTGCAGGCGGTCTGGGCAGGTTTCGATGCGGCCCTGCAGCAGGCCGAGCAGGCCGCCGCCCAGGCCCATGCCGTCCTGCCGCCGGTGCCCGTCTGGGCCGATGAAATCCGGGCCCTGCGTGGTGAAGCCCCTGCCGAGAGTGCCCCCGCCGCGGCCAAACCTGCCAAGCCCCGCATGGACCCGGCCGAGCGCCAGGCCTTGCGCGAACAGGCCACGACAGCGGTGCTGCAAGAACTCGAAGCGCTGGAAAAGGAAATTGCTGAAGGCCATGGCAAAGCCAGCGCCGGTGCGGCCAATGCCCTGCGTGCGGCTCTCAAGACCCATGGCCGCCACCTGGATCCGGCGCTCGATGCGCGTGTGCACCAGGCCCTGACGGCCGCGGGCGAGATGGAAGGCTGGCAGCGCTGGCGCGCCGACCAGCTGCGCCAGGAACTGCTCACCAAGGCCCAGGCCTTGCTCGGCCCCGACAAGACGCCCACGATGGGGGGGCGCAAGATGCAGGACGCCCTGCGGCAGCTGCGCGAAGCCTGGAAGCAGACCGATCAGGGCGGACTGCCCAACCACGCGCTCTGGAAGAAATTCGATGCCGCCTGCACCGAGGCCTACAAGACGGTGCAGGCCTGGCTCGACCAGCTCAAGCAGGAAACCGCGGCTCAAAAATCCCAGCGCGTGCAGCTCATCGAAGAGGTCAAGGCCTGGACGGCTGCGCATGCAGAGGGCACCGACTGGCGCGCCCAGTCGCGCGAGATCCACCAGTTCTCCGAGCGCTGGCGCAGCGCCGGCCACCTCAGCGAGAAGGCCTATGCCGAACTGCAGCCGCAGTGGAAGGCGGCCATCCATGCGGCCGCATCGCGCCTGGAGTCGGCGCAAAAGCAAAGCACCCAGCGCCGCCATGCCCTGATTGAAGAGGCCAAAGCCCTGGGGGCGGCGCCCCAGCTGCGCATCGATGCCGTCAAGGCCTTGCAGCAACGCTGGCAGCAGGAAGCCCAGGCGGTGCCGCTGGACCGCAAGACCGAACAAAAGTTGTGGGAAGTTTTCCGTCAGCCCATCGACGAGGCCTTCCAGCGCAAAGGCACGGCGCGCGCTTCTGCCGAGGGGGCGCTCAGCCCGCGCGACAAGGCGGTGCTCGAAGCCTCCAAAGCGCTCGATGCGGCCAATGCCTCGGGCGATGCCGTGCAGATCCGCGCTGCCATGGCCACGCTGGACGCCGCGTTCAAGGCCCAGTCGCTGCAGCACGATGCGACCGCAGCGCAGGCGACTGTGCCAGCCGTGCCGGCGGGTTCAGGCGCTGCCGCCCAGTCTGCACAGGAGTCCGCGCCAGAGACCGCATCCGAGTCCATACCGGAGCCTGCAAGCGCGCAGCCAGAAGCGACAGACGCGGCGGCGGACACGGGCGAAGCGCCCGCAACTCGCACCGCACCCGAGGCACCTGTCCCGGTCGCCAAACCGGTACGCCCTGTGGTGGCGGTGCGCGGCGACGACCGCCCTGGCCAGAAAAAGACTGAACTGCCTGCCGCCAAAGGTGCGCGCCGCGATGCCCGTCCTGGCGAGCGGGGTTTTGAGCGGGGTGATCGCACCGGGCGTCCTGATTGGCGTGATGACCGACGCGACGATCGCCGTGAAGACCGCGGTCCGCGTCTGGGCGATGCCGCCTTCCGCGCACAGCGCGAAGCCCGTGAGCGTGCCGAGTTGGCCTTGCGCAAGCTGGCGGCGCAGGCGCACGGCGAAGCCCTGACCCGTGTGCTCTCGGCTTGGAAGGAACGCCAGGCCGAGGCATTGCCGCCCGCCCAGGAGCTGGGCAAGGCCGTCTCGGGCACAGCGCGCCAGGCCTGGGTGCAGGCCCTGGGGCAATCACCGCAGGCCGATGCAGGTCAGGCCCTGCTGCGTCTGGAAATGGCAGCCGAGGTGCCGACCCCGGCCGAGCACCTGTCCGAGCGCCGCGCCTTGCAGCTGCAGCTGCTCACGCGCCGCAACGAGGCCGGCCCCTTCGAAACCTGGGGGCAGGATGTGGCCAGGGTGCTGGCGTCTGCGCACGACGAAGCTTCGGCGCGTCGCCTGCAAAACGTCCTGCGGAATTTGCTGCGCCGCTGAAGCAAAGCGCGGCGGGTAACCGCGCCTACGGCAATGGAGGCTGCAGCCGCTCGCTGCGGCCGTCGGCGTGCAGGCGCAGTACCTCGGCCCGCTGCTGTGCGGGATGGGCGTCGGGTCGTGCTTCGGGCTGCACGTGCCAGTCGCTCAACACTTGCCTGCGCGCCCCTGACAGGCCGCTCACCGCATGGTCGGTCGGTCGGTGGGTGTGGCCGTGGATCAGGCGCCGGCTGCCGGCCTGCTGCAGCCAGTCCAGCGTCATGGCCGTGTCCGCGTCGGCAAAGCTTTGCATGCTCTGGTTGTGCGCCTCGCTTTGGGCGCGCATCGCCTGAGCCATGGCCAAGCGTTCAGCCAGCGGTTTGGCCAGAAAGTCGGCTTGCCACTGGGGCGTGCGCGTCAAGGCGCGAAAGCGCTGGTACGCTTCGTCGCCCAGGCACAGGGCGTCACCATGGCTGAGCAGGATGCGTTGCGCACCCCAGACCAGCACGGTCGGATCCTGCAAAGGCTGCACGCCGCAGTCGTCCAGAAACGCCGGGCCGACCAAAAAGTCCCGGTTGCCGGGCATGAAGCCCACACTCAGGCGCAGGCTGGCTTGCCGCAGCACCTCGGCGCAGGCTTGAAGAAAAGGATCGTGGGCCACGGCGTCATCGCCAACCCAGACTTCGAACACATCGCCCAGCAGCAGCACCGCATCGGCCGGGGTGCTGAGCATATGGGCGTGCCATGCGTCGAAGGTGCCCGGCTCACCGGCCTGCAGGTGCAGGTCGGAAATCAGATCCACGGCCTGCCAGTGGTCGGGCGCCTGCAAGGTGCCAAACATGCAGGGCAGGGACGTGGACGCCATGGAGGTCAGAGGGCGACAGCCTTTTCGATGACCACGTCCTGTTTCGGCACGTCGTCATGGAAGCCGTTGCGTCCGGTTTTCACGCCTCGGATCTGGTCCACGATCTCGGTGCCCTTGACCACCTTGCCGAACACGGCATAGCCCCAGCCCTGCAGCGAAGGGGCGGTGTGGTTGAGGAAGTCGTTGTCGGCCACGTTGATGAAGAACTGGGCGGTGGCCGAGTGCGGTGCCTGGGTGCGCGCCATGGCCACGGTGTACTTGTCGTTCTTCAGGCCGTTGTTGGCTTCGTTGTCGATCGGCGCATCGGTGGGCTTTTGCGTCATGCCTGGTTCGAAGCCTCCGCCCTGGATCATGAAGCCGTCGATCACGCGGTGAAAGATGGTGTTGTTGTAGTGGCCCTTGTTCACATAGGCCAGGAAGTTCTCGGCGGACTTGGGCGCCTTGTCGGCGTCGAGTTCGAGCGTGATGACGCCCATGCCGGTGATGTGGAGTTCGACTTGCGGGTTGCTCATGGTGTTCTCTCAGGGAAGCAGGGTGATGGACTGGATGATGACCGGTGTCCTGGGCACATCGGTTGGGAAGGGGCCGCCCGAGCCGGTCGGGGTCTGGCGGATTTTCTGGACGACATCCATGCCGGACGTGACTTTGCCAAAAACGGTGTAGCCAAAGAGCTGCGGGGCATTGAGCAGCTGGCTACGCGCCATGTTCTCGTAGACGCGCCCCTGGTATTCAAAGCGTTTGACCGGATCGCCTTCGGGGATCGGTGTCGGATCGAGGAAGGCGTTGTCCACCACGTTGATGAAGAACTGCGAGGTGGCCGAATGCGGGTCGTTGGTGCGGGCCATGGCCAGCGTGCCGGGGCTGTTTTTCAGCCCGGCGGCCAGCGCGGCACGGCCTTCGTGCTGGATGGGCGCGCGGGTAGGCTTTTGCTGGTATTTGGCATCAAAGCCGCCGCCCTGGACCATGAAGTTGGGGATCACGCGGTGAAAGATCGTCCCATCGTAGTGTTTGTCCTTCACATACTGCAGGAAGTTGGCCACCGTGTTCGGCGCCTTGTCGGCATAGAGCTCGGCTTCGACGGTGCCCAGCGAGGTGACGATGCGCACCTTGGGTGTGCCGCCGCCCTGGGCCAGGACGGGCAAGGTACAGGCGGCCACAGCGAGGGCGGCTACCGTATGAAGGACACTGCGAAGGAAAAAACGTTGCATGTTGGGATGTACTCCGTTGGACGTCAGCGCCAGAATCAGCGCTTGAGCAAGGGCGTCAGTGCATCGGCCTTGGCCGCAGCGCCGGGAGAAGGGCCTGGCGTATTGCGGGCCTGCTGGTAGGCCTGCAAGGCCATGCTCAGATACAGGTCGCCCAGGTTTTCGAGGGCCACGGTGTAATCGGGACGCGCCGCCACCGCCCTGTGCAGGCTGGCCAGCGCGTCCTGCATGCGGCCTTGCCGGGCGTAAAACACCGCCAGGTTGTTGTGGGGTTCGGGCAGTTCCGGGAATTCCAGGGTCAATGATTCAAGCGCCGCGATTGCCTCGGCCTGATGGCCTCGCGCCTCCAGTATGCGGCTGCCCAGCAGCCGCATCTGGGGGTCCTGCGGGTTTTTCTCCAGGTGTTGCCGGCTGACCTGGCTGGCCTGCTCGTACTGGCCATTGCGGATCATGCGCTCGACATCGTCATAGACATCGGCTTGCGCGTTCAGGCCCAACAGGCCCAGGCCAAGGCCTAGGAAAAATGCCGGACGAAAACGGATCGGACCAGGGATCATGGGAGGGGGTGTGGATCGGCATGGCCGACAGCTATACTGCAGCCA
>Ga0255165_1000323_pt1 | contig 17595 bp, 19 predicted proteins | sample Atl_Cont_RepB_8d_FD_183182 | JGI IMG/M metagenome (GOLD analysis project Ga0255165, IMG submission 183182) | Freshwater microbial communities from Altamaha River, Georgia, United States - Atl_Cont_RepB_8d | ecosystem: Environmental > Aquatic > Freshwater > River | place: USA: Georgia | collected... | reverse complement strand
GATCGGCATGGCGATGTCGTGTGCTCCGAATTCCCGCGTGATCGGCATACGCTCGCCCACGGCCAGAAACCCGGCAATGTCAAAGCCATCGGTCAGTGCATCGGCCACATCCCAACCTTCGGGCTTTTCTGCGGGAGGCTGCAAGATGGCGCACGATTTGGCCCCTGCCTGCAAGATGGCCTGCGAGGCACGGTCCGCGTACAGCCAGCCGGGCTTGTCCCGATCGGGCCAGATGAGGACATGCTTGCCCGACAGCGGCGACCAGTCGGTTTTCTCAACGGGCGCATTGGCACCGTGCATGGCCGTGGTGGCACACACACCGAATTCGAGCAAGGCCTGGGCGCACTTCTCTCCTTCGACCAGCACCACCTGATCGGCCTTGAGCATGCCGGGCTGGTTGTACAGCGGGCGCGGCTCGGGCGGCGTCATCTTGCGGCGGCGCACATCCCAGGGCCTGAACTCCTTGCGTCCAGGCTCAGGGTCATGCCGGTACACCACAGCGATGAGCTTGCCGCTGGCATCCTGGTAGTCCCACTTAGCCGTTGGCGGGCCCAGCTCATCGACCACTGGTGCCTTGGCCTTGCTTGCAGCCACGGCGCTGGGCGGCATGGCCGAGACACGGCCGAGCCATTCCCGGGCTTTCTCAAGCACCTGCGGGAACTGCGTCTGCACATTGAAGCTGTAGTAGCGGGCGATCAGATCGAAGATGTCTCCACCTTCACCCGTGGCGCGGTCAGTCCATAGGCCGGCCTTGGGGCCAGAGAGCAACAACTCCAGGCTGTCGCCCGGACCACCCATCACATCGCCCACCAGGTATTTGTTCTGGCGGCGCTTGCCCGAGGGCCAGATATCCACAACCAGTAGGGCCAGCTGGTCATTCAGGACTGTTCGGATTTCGGATTTCTCACGATTGGCATCGCTGGCATCCCCCGCTGCTTTGCGCGTGTTTGAAGTGGGTGCATCGTTGAAATCAAGCATGCGCACCTCCCTCTTGGGGTGCTGCGTCTTGTTCTTCTAGCAGCTTGTGGGCATAGGCAATCTGCCACTGGTGCAGCTCACCCAATCTGAAGCGGACCAACCGATTGACGCAGTAAAACGGCAACCCCAGGGCTTTGCGCTTTGCAGTTTTGGTGAAGTAGTACAGCGGCAGGTTCAGCGCCTTGGATGCACGTTTGGCTGTGAGCAGCGGCTCATCGCTGAAGTCGTTCTCGCCTGCTGCTTGCAGGCTCAATGGCGAGGCCAAAGATTCAGGTTCATTCATGAAATAGTCTCCCCTGCAGGTGATCTGTTTCACCCGCATTTGTTGGTAGAAGTTGGAATCCGCAGGACGCTGCGTCCTGCGGTGGATTCAGGGCAATCGACTCAGAGTCGTCTCTATGGCGATTGATCCAGTTGCATGCGAACAGGCGGGTACTTGCTGCGCTCGTGTTCCTGCACCATGGCCTCGACATAGGTCGTGACCACGGCATTGATCAGCCGCAGGGCCTCGTGCTGGGTGTAGCTCGACAGTGGTCGGTCCATACCGATTTCACCGGCAGCCTCACCCAGCGGCTTGAGGCATTGCTGCATGGCAGCCAGTTCGGCTTCCGATGGATCAATCACGCCAGCTCCCGTTGGCAAAGTGCCCTCGCGCTCGAGTGCCCGCACACCGGCCGCGTACAGTCGGTGGAAACAGGCCTGGCAGCGCAGTGAGCAAAAGATCCAGTCGATGGGGTACCGCTTGGGGTGCCCCACCTTGAAGCGCAGATCCACATGACCAAAGCCTTTGGCCTGACGGGAACACACCCAGCATTTCATGCAAAGCCGCCATCACTGCGCCCATGCAGGCCGCGACTGCGCATTACCCGGACGGGGGGTGTAGCTGGCCCCGGACTGAGGGGCTGGCGCTGCTGATGCTGGAGAGGCCATTGCCGGAGCTCCACCGGAGCCCCCGCCCGTGCCACCATCACGTTGCAGCTTGGCTTGCATCAGCTCTGCATACTCTTTGTGATCGGGCTCGATCACCAACCGGATGATGTTGCGGTACTCGCCCTGGCCATCCTTCTCAATACCGATCCGAGCTGCGAATTCGGCACCATCGAGGTCACCGAAGCTGCGGATCTGGCGGGCACGCTGCGCTTCAGGGGAGCCGTCATCAGGGTGGATGTTGCGCGAACTGTTGAGCACGGCCTTGATGAAGCTGCGACCCATCTGCGCCCAGGTCGGCCCCTTGTTGGAATGCAGTCCGACATTGCTCCAGATCTTGCGTTTGGCAAACGGACCTGTGAGCAGCACGAACTCGCAGGACAGAAACACTGCGCCGGTTTCATGAGATGCAGTGGCATAGCCGCCCGTCCAGCCCCTGCTGGCATCGTCATAGCCGCCGGGTTTGATGGCCATGCGCACCAGGGCCTGGGTACCTTTGGGGATCAGGTTGAACTCGCCTTGCTGGGCATCGGCGTCATTGAAGTCACACCAGGCGCCCGGTGCGCCGTGGGTCGAAGATTGGCCATAGGTTGCGGCCTGGTTGTAGCTGTCGTGGTTCATTGAAGGTTTTCCTGTTGATTGGGGGTTGTGTTCGAGTTGGTACGGGCTGCCAGCGGCTCAAAGCTGGACATCGCCGACCCAGCGGATCTGGAAGGTGGGCTCGGTGATCAGCTCCTTGCGGGCTGGCTGGAAGGCCGCGCGCAGCAGTGGGTGCCAGCGGGCATAGTCCTGCTCGGCCACCGAGAACTGGACTTGCATGAAGTCCTGCACACGGTCACCCGCCACCACCATCCGCTCAGCGATCTGGGACAGGTGCTGCTGGTCCCAGACGATTTCCTTAGGCTGCGAGACATCGATCTGCAGGTCACCGTCATCGATGCGGAACCTGGCCGCTTCCTCCTGGCCAAGGCATTCGGCATGGCGGATCTGGTCGGCGTAGCGGATTTCCATAGCCCGATTGATCCGGCCGCGCATCTGCAGCGTCCACTCATTGAGTTGCTGCACCGCGTTGCTGAAATGGGCCAGTTGGTCTTTGGGCAGACGGCTGATCTGGCTCACGGAGAGGTCCGGCAGCGCAGCTTGCTGCAATTGCAGGTGGTTCATGCCGCACCTGCCTTCCCGGCGATACGCTTGGAGGTCGAGACATGCTGGACGCAGTTCTCGAAGGCGATCACGGCGTTGAGCGGGTAGCTCACCCGTTTGCCCAGCTTGAGATAGGTCGGCCCTGTGCCTGTCATACGCCAGCGCTGCAGGGTTTTGGGGCTCATAGCCCAGCGCGAAGCCAGGTCAGCCTCGGTCAGCACCAGCTGCTTGGGCATGGTGGATTCAGGGGAAGTGGCGCTCAGGAAGGCTGGCGCCTCGTGTGCTGGTGTTGCATGCAGCATTGGTAACTCCTTTCGAAGAGTTGGGGGACAACGCTGCTATTTCAGGAAATCAATAAAGAACTGTTAAGGAACTGAATAAAGAACTTTGGCGATATCTCCAGTTCTTTAATCCGATTTCCGCTCCACCCGACACCTGGACCATGTCCTCGCCTCCCTCTCTGAAATTTCATAACGTAGGCATTTATTGACAAGTACCGACGTTATGAAATAATGTCGCCATGGAAGCCACCTCTGACTCCCTTCTCGATCTCGCCCAGGGCAAGGTTCTGCTGCGTCCCAGCGACGCCGTTGCCCAGGGGCATTCACGCATGTATCTGGCGCAGCTTGCCCAGCGAGGACTACTGCACAAGGTCAGCCGGGGGCTGTATGCACTGCCGCAACGCAAAGCATCCGAATTCGCCAGCCTTGCCGAAGTCGCAAGCAAGCATCCCCAGGCACTGGTGTGTCTTCTGTCTGCCCTGTCCTTCCACGGACTGACAACCCAAGCGCCCTTTGAGGTGTGGATTGCGGTAGACAACAAGGCCAGGTCACCACAGATGTCCTACCCCCCCCTTCATGTCGCACGATTCAGTGGAGCAGCGCTCTCCGAGGGCATCGAACTTCACAACATTGAAGGGGTACCTGTGAAGATCACGAATGTGCCCAAAACCGTTGCAGACTGCTTCAAATACCGCAACAAGATTGGCCTGGACGTGGCCATGGAGGCGCTGAAAGAGGCGTGGAATGCAAAGCGTGTCTCTATGGATGAGCTTTGGCACTACGGGCAGATTTGCAGAGTGCAAAACGTCATGCGTCCATACCTGGAAGGACTAACCACGTGATCAACAAACCCGCATCTGTACGGGCCAGACTGCTCAACAAAGCCAAGGCGGAAAACCAGGACTTCTCGCTGGTGCTGACCCGATATGGCTTGGAGCGCCTGCTCTATCGCCTGAGCGTTTCATCCAACAAGGACAATTTCCTGCTCAAAGGCGCGTTGCTTTTTGACATGTGGTTTGACGTCCCGCATCGCCCCACCCGGGACATTGACCTGCTGGGCTTTGGCTTGGCGGAAGAGCCGTTGGTGCATGAAGCATTCCGGGAGATCTGCGCAATCGAATGTGATGACGGGATCGTGTTCGATGCCGACACCATCCGTGTCGCCGAAATCCGCAAGGAAGCCAATTATTCAGGTCTTCGAGTGATCTTGACCGGCCATCTCGATGGCGCTCGCAGCCCAGTCCAGATCGACATTGGCTATGGTGATGCCGTCACCCCAGCGCCAGAGCTGGCCGACTATCCGGTGATGCTGACAGAACTGCCAGCGCCCAAGATCAGGGTCTATCCCCGGTACACCGTGGTTGCGGAGAAGTTCGAAGCCATCGTTTCACTGGGCATGGCCAACACTCGGCTAAAGGACTATTTTGATCTTTGGGTGCTGCTCACAACCCAAGAGCTTGATCCAGAGTTGGTGCAAGCGGCGATCGTCGCGACCCTTGACCGACGTAAAACGCCCATGCCGGCCTCAACCCCCATTGGCCTGACATCCGTCTTTGGCGACGATCCCCAAAAGATCAAGCAATGGCAAGCATTCATCAAGAAAAACCAGTTGGAAGCACCGGCACTGAATTCGGTCATTGAACTGCTCCAGCAAAAACTCCTTGCCTGACTTTTATGCTCTTCTCCGATGCCAACCGGACTGACTCAGCGCCCAAACGAGCTGGCGAGTCCAGCTATGCTTTCTTGGATCGATCAGCTCGCGCGTCAATCGCATGTGCACGAGTTTTCCTGACAGAGGCATTCCACCGCTATCCCGAGTCAGAACGTGATGAGATCGTGGCGCGAATCCGATCAGGCGATGAAACCAATTTCCGATCAGCGACCTTTGAGATCTATTTGCATGAGGCTCTGATTCGCCTTGGCTACCAACTGACGGCACATCCTGATCCAGGAACTGGCGTTGCAAAGCGCCCTGACTTTTTGGTCAAAGATGCCAATGGCAGCGAGTTTTTTCTCGAGGCTGTTCTCGCGTCTGAGCGAGACGGACGAAATCCAGCAGCTGAAGCCATGAAGAAGTCCACTCTCGGCTACCTCAATGAGGCACCCCACAAGGCCTTCCTCATAGATGTAGACAGCGAAGGAGACCCCACAACGCAACCGTCAGGAAAGGTTCTATCGCACGCGGTGCACGCATGGCTGGGAAATCTTGAGCCAGATTTGCTTCGAGCGCAGTTGATGACTCACGGCCTTGATTCCATGCCGCAAATGACATGGGAACATGAAGAGTGGGAAGTGAGACTCAGAGCCATCCCCCTATCACAAGAGCGACGGGGCAAGACTACCCAACTGATCGGAGCCCAGGGAGACGGTGCAAAACTGGTCAACTCATGGGAACCACTTCGCGATGCCGTGAAGAAGAAAGCGAATCGCTATGGTGATTTAGCCAAGCCATTCGTGGTCGCAGTAAATGCGGACATCTTCAATCTCGATCAAATCGATGAAGTACAGGCTTTGTATGGCGAGGAGTACTGGAGAGAAGTCATCGATCATCCAGAGAAAAGTGGCCCAGGCCGTCATCCAAACGGTGCATGGCGCGGTCCACATGGCCCCCAGAACCGTCGAGTCTCTGCTGTCTGGTTCTTTAACGATTTGACGCCATATACACTGGCGAATCGCCGAAGTACCTTGTACATCAACCCTTGGGCCAATTTTCAAACACCTGAGGGATTGCTGCGGATTCCGACAAGACGGATAGAGGGGAATTCGCTTGTGCACGTGCCAGGCATGGATCTAGGCACCATATATGGGCTTCACACGGATTGGCCAGAATAAGCACAACAAGCCGCTCCTATCAGAACGATCATTGTTAGTGACGCAAGTGCTCCCACCCCGATGCAAGATCAGGATGATCCCGTAACCATCGCTCCAGGTCAGGTCCAGTCAAGTACCCATCTTGTCTGGCTCGAGGCTGTGGGTATGGCAAGAAGAGTTTCTGCAAGGCATGCTTGGTGGTAGCCGCCAATGCACCGGCAAGGTCAGGAAACAGCAGCGCCACCAAGCGATCATTGGTCGGCTGGCGCAAATACATCGCCTCTCCCGCTGCAATGCTCGCCTTGACTTCGTGGCGCCACGTTTGTACGGTCTCGGCCTGCTTCTCAGACAGATGGATATTCCAAAGACGGGCAGCTACCAGATACATGGGGATATCCTGCCGATTGCCATCCCTGGATTGCCAAACTGCATTGAGAACTTCAAATCCAGTTTTCACTCGGTACCCGATGCCACGATCGTGCTTAAGAGAGAGGAATCTGGCGAGCATTCGAGCAGCTTGTCTTTTAGTGACGCCCCTGCCACCAAAATAGCCATGAATCTCCAACATGTCAGCCAAACGGTACATGGCTGATTGCTTTGAGTCGAGCTCGTCTCGAGAAGTACCTGACGCAGAGTTATCCAGACGATCGTGCTCCTGCAAATAAGCTGTGACCGCTACAAGATACCGGCGACCTATGTCCCCGCTATCCATTGCAAGCACTTCATCTCGCCAGTTTTGCGTATTTTTCGACTCGAGCTGTTCTTCCTGAATATCAGCAAGGACCTGCTTTTCGAGCTCTGTCAATGCGGCGGCAGCTTCGGGATGCCAAATCCAGTTCTTGAAGGTAATTTCCCGAACCAACATATCTTTGAACTCGGCCAGATTCAGTCGACCACCTGTTCGGGATAAATCGACCTCGAGTGTGGCGTCCCCTTCTTGCTGCAATCTGGTTCTGCGTTCATCCCCAATCGTGTTGGTCACCGTGATTTCAATGCACAATCTAGGGAGGAAATTCCCAAGCTCATCTTGCGCATCACACACGACATCAGGAACAATTTTTCCAAGTCGGCATTCCAGTTCAATGTTGCTGAGTGTGAGCGTGGATTTCGGCTTGGTCCATGTCCGAGTGAACATCGCCCCAGTGACCGATCGTCTCGATACCTCATGGTGAATTGCAGGCACCTGAATTTCTCCTGCATCTCTTAGGATCTGTTTTGCCAAGTAGTGCAACACAGTTTCCCGACGCAACTCTGCCGGAACGTTGCTCAGATCCAAGTCAGACGGCGGCACTTCCATTGCATCCATCATCTGGAGGTCCAGCAACCTTTGTACCTCAGCATCCAGGACACTGTCTTGCCAGTGCGATTGCCAGCACAGCCAATCCGGCATCAAGGTCAGTCGCTTGCGGATCTCTTCAGGCGATAGGGAAGCCACCTCCGGGTCTTCCATATTGATGGTCAAGCACGCGCAAATTTCATCGGAAGTAGACAAGGAGGCTGAACCGGTTAGCCAGACCTCCAGCTGACGTCCGTCATCGAGTGTCAGCAGAGCACGCGCATGATCCTGAAAATTGACATTGGCTATGCGTATCTTTTCTGCAGGTGCAGCCACCCATGCTTCATAGGTCTGACCTGATAGACCAGTTGCAGTAGCCTTGCGCCGTGACTGCGGCAACTGAATCCAACCCTCAGCTTGGATTTCCTTCAAGAGCGCAATCCTGGCAGCAACAATTGAGCAGGAATGCTTTTCTGTTCCCGGTGGATGACGGAAATGAGGGCGCCTGATGTATTCGGCTTTTGCCGCGTTGACGGCAGTCAAGGGCTCGAGGCAACTTGGACATATGCACCGGGATTTTTTTCCACGACGGTCAGCATCGAGCTCAAAGATATATCGCGGCTCGCCCGTATCCTGATCCCGTGCCCAAGCCATGATCAGGTCGCGCAAGGAATCCGCCTGCGACTGCGGTTGATGTTGGAGCCGAATTTCAGTGCTCATTTTTCAAGAGAGCGTTCAATAGCGAGTCGACTGGATCTTCAGCATCATTTACCCCATATTTCCTCAGTGAATCACCGTCGCCGTCCATCAATGTAGGGCCGATATTTTCTTCTTGATTTCCGTATCTCTACCAGCTTAGGCGTGAAACGGATTTCTTCAAGGAAGATTTCATCCGGGTTCCTGTGATACGAGATGAACTCTTGAAGGCGATTCCCCATGAAGTCCTCTACCGTTCTCTCAAAATTTTTATCTAGGCCAAAATATTCAGCAAATTTTCTTGCAGCTTCTTGTGCATTTTCCATTGTGGCAGTGCCAGAGCTGAATCGATCCAGAATGTTTACGACAGTCTCTGCGAGCGCCTGAACTAGCGCTGGATTTCTTCCAAGCTCCCTCGCAACCTCTCGCTTAACGCGCTCATATTGGACGTCGTTAACACGCGAACTCCAGCTTGGCTGGAAATCGCCAGCCAGTGGAAATCTGATTTTTCCACCTTCGTGCAACACCTTTTCCAAATGAACATGGTGCCAATTTGTAGGCTGAGCATCTCCCGCCTGATGAGTATCAAACCGGACATCCTGCCCATGGATAAGTTTTTTGAGATTGGCCATCAACTTCCCCAAAAAGTTTGCTGAAATTCATCCTGAAGCTCAGTATTTCAGGTGTCCAGCTTAGCGCAATTGAGCCGATACAGACCATTGCGCTGCTGGCGAATAACCCATGTCTTGTAGACCTGCAGCGGTCCTTCATACCGAGGGTCATCACGGTTGGATGCCTTCACCTTGAAAACATCTATCGGCCGCTCACTGGCGAGTCCAGCTTCTCTCATGAGGAACTCAGCAGACTGCGGCTGATTGCGGTGCTTCCAGAGTGCCGAAAATAGATGCGCCTGGGCTTCAGTCAAACGAATAGGGCCGTGCGGCCAGTCCTCCAGATGCACCCAGGCGAAGTCTTCACTGAACGGCCCATGGACAGCCACGCTTGGCATGTTGTCCTGCAAGGCATCGGGGGTTTCACCTTGATCTCGATCGAGCAGCCGCAATGCTAAGCCATGCAAGGCAAACCGATCTTCCAGATGCCACCAGGTCGCCGTCCCGACCAATGGCTCCAGTGGTGGCCGCACCAAAGGCCGTGGCGTGATCACCCAGCTTTGACTGCGCGGCTCAGGTCCATTAAAAATCCGCAGCCCATGGCGCTCAACCAGTTCAATGCGGCGAGCCAGCACCACCGGCCGCTTCTTGTATCGGCCAATGTCCCACACACCATCGACGATCTGAGTGGTCGTGGCGAGCGGAGAAATATCCAGTGCGCCACGCAACTTGCGGATCAACCACTCGTCGTCCAGCTTCCAACTGCGCTGACTGGCCGGATCCAGCGCAAACGGGCCACAGTCCGGGCACTGCACCATGAGCCCTTCATCGCTTCTGAAGATCGGGCCACGGTACAAGCCGCAGAAAGCGCAGACGGCATCACGGCTGCTGACCACACTAGGCACAACCGCCTTCGTCTGCTTGAGAAAATGCAACGCAGCCATTTCTTCATCGTGCAGGCTGCTCTCAAAGGATGCACTGCCCCGCACGAACATCAAAGCGGCCAAGCTGATGGCTTGCTGATTGGGTGTCAACTCCATTCACACCTCACTCGAACAAGCTGGTTGCAACGGCTTGGGACTGTTCCTGCTCCCGGTCGGGTTTGAGCACCTGCTGCGCCTTCAGGATGCCCAGCTGAACCAGGTAACCCTCTAGCTGCGCACGCAGCTTCTCATCGAACTTGTGCAGGTTCAGTCGCCCCTTGCTGGTGATCTCCACACTGACCACCTGACAGCGGCTCTTGCCTTGCATCGGTGCCAGATAGAAGTTGAGCACCGCTGCCTGGATGGTCCAGCCGCGTGCAAGCGGGTTTTCTGCGCCAAAGTAGTCCTGCAGCAGGTCCGTCACGCAGCGCTGATCGCTGGTGGCACTGGCCGTGCATTCCATTTTGAGTTGCCCGCAACCACTGACCACGGTCACGCTCTTGACCTGCAAGCCAACAAATCCGTCATCAATGGCCTGTGGGATGTTCAGTCCCAAGCGCAACGTGGACAGGTTCAGGCGTGGCGTCTGGATCCGCTGTGCATCGGCATCCACACCCAGTAGGTGCCTGGCAAAGGCCTCACACAGCATGGCGTGGTACTTGGCCCCGCCACGGATGATGGTGCGAGCCACACCGGTGGCCTGGGCGTACTCGAGCACCATGTGAATGTTCGGACTGCCCACCCGCCGCTGCAGCTGGCTGCCCTCAAACTCCAGCTTTGCTGTTGCCAGGTCCTTGGCATGGATGGAGATCAGCTGCGTGCCACGCGCACGGTCCAGAACATTGACCACGCACACCTCCCCGCACCCCAACTCTCGCTGGTAGAAGCCTTTGATGGCATCACCGAATGCGGCGATCGACACATCATCACGCTTGATGGTCCGCTTGAGGCCCAGGTCGTGCTGCTGGGCTTGCTGGCCATGGTGGTCCAGGTATTCAATTTCCGCTGCCGCCTCGAACAGTGCCGGGTGATGGACGTACAGCCAGAAGGCCCGGTGCATGTCACTCTTGCAGGCAATGAGGCCCACCAGTTCGGCCGGGCGGTCATGGGCGGCTTGGAACATGGCCTGTTTGCCCAGCGGGTGGGCCAGCAGCGTGCAGGCATGCAGCCCCGCCACGATGCGGTCACGCATGGCCACAACGGGATGCGCCTGAATCAACCCGATCAGGCGTCTTGAAGTCTGGACCGTGTCGCTCCATGCCCAGCCCTCGGGCATGGGCAAAGCATGGCGCTCAATGAAGGTTTTGAGGGTGTCGTCGACAGGCAGGCTCAGCAAGATGTCGGCGTAGGTTTGGTTTCGGCTCACGAATATCTCCTTGTTGTTTTTCGTTGGGCAATGAGGCGTCCCAACCCCTGGTCCTTCGTCCTGGGGCTTTTGTGGGTTTTCGCCGGATTGCTGGATAAATATACAGCTTTTCGGAAATCTGTCAAAACCGTCGCTACAGGCCGCATGGTTGCTGGGAGGTCTCAGAAAAAGCCAGGATTCATGCGGGTTTGTGCTCTCAAGCGCGTTGATGGACCTCTAAAACAACGACTCGAATTTGGGTGTTTTGGCTACGATTTCCGAGGTCAGATTTGATCAATCAAGCACCTCGATGAACCACTCCCAAACCCCAGTCCAAGGCAATCCGACCGAGAAAAGTGGGTACCTCTCCCTCTCGCAAATCGCTCACCTGATCGCACAGGCGGTTGTCGATCAACACCAGGCCCTCACGCAATCGCACAGCAGTTGGGTATATGCGACTGATCGAGACAAGTTTCTCGACTTCCATGCCTACCAGAGCGTCAATGCAAACCCGTCTACCCACATGGAATCACAGCCTTGAAAAACACCGCCCCGCCGATGCGCGACATCCTGCGCGCCAACCAAATCTCCGAAAAGCTTCACGCGCTCCCGAACATGAAAATGCCCGAGCTCTGGGCCTTGTGGGATCAATTTTTTGTGCACCGACCTGATCGCCCTAATCGCACGCACATCGAGTCACGCTTGATCTACAAGCTGCAAGAGCAGGCCTATGGCGCACTGCCCACCGGCACCCGAGACATGCTGGCTGACTACGGCGCCCGGTTCTCGAAGATCAAGACCGCTGCCCCATCCACCCGGACATTGCTCCCGGGCACCACACTCTTGCGTGAATTTGATGGCCACCAATACAAGGTCACGGTGCTCCCCACGGGTGGCTATGAATTTGACGGCCAACGGTACAAGAGCTTGTCGGCGATTGCCAAGTTAATCACCGGCACGCAATGGTCAGGCCCCGCCTTCTTTGGCTTGAAAGGCAAGAAGGCATGAGCGAGACGCAACAAGTCACTCCCAAGCGCTGCGCGGTGTATTGCCGCGTCTCTTCAGACGAACGGCTGGATCAAACCTTCAACTCCATCGATGCGCAGCGTGAAGCGGGTGCAGCATTCATCGCCAGTCAGCGCGCCGAGGGCTGGGAGCAAGTCGAGGACAACTACGAAGACCCGGGTTACACCGGCGGCAATATGGACCGCCCAGGTCTCAAGCGCCTGTTGCAAGACATCCAGGACGGCAAGATAGACATCGTGGTGGTCTACAAAATCGACCGTCTTTCACGGTCACTGGCTGACTTTGCCAAGATGATTCAGCTCTTTGATCGGTACAAAGCCAGCTTCAGTTCGGTCACCCAGCAGATCAATTCGGCCACGTCCATGGGTCGCCTGATGCTCAACGTCCTGCTGTCTTTTGCTCAATTCGAGCGCGAGGTGACCGGCGAGCGCATCCGCGACAAATTTGCCGCCTCCAAGCGCAAAGGCATGTGGATGGGCGGTCAAGTGCCGATGGGCTACTGCGTGGATAACCGAAAGTTGGTGGTGGTGCCAGAGGAGGCCCAGGTGGTGCGGCAAATCTTTGACTCGTTTGTTGCAACACGTTCGACCACCCTCATGGTCAAGCAACTCGTAGAGCAAGGCATCACGAGCAAGAACGGCAAGCCACTGAGCAAACAGGCTCTGTACACCATCCTGCACAACCGCCTGTACATGGGTGATATTGGGCACAAGGGCGACTTTTATCCGGGCCAACACGAGGCCCTGATTGACCAGTCGCAATGGGACCGTGTGCAAGAGATCATGGCCCAGAACAGCCGGGACCGGGCTCGCGACACCTTCGGTCAGAAGTGCAGGCACGGCTTTTTGCTGCGCGGGATGATGTTCACGGCCGATGGGGACCTCTACCTGCCGATGGCCACCCGCAAGACCAGCGGCAAGCTGTACCGCTACTACGTGGTCAACAAGAACCAAAAAATGGGGGCTGGCACCGTGGAATTTGCCAATCTGCCTGCGGCAGGCATAGAAAAATCCGTGATGGAGAAGGTGCTTGAGGTGTTGCGATCCGGTCAGATGGTCCACAAATGCTGGGAGCAGGTGTGCAGCCTCAACCCCAAGCTAACCGAACCCGAAGCCATGGTGCTGTTCTTCAAAAACACGGCTGGCATATGGGACCAATTGGCCACCCAGGCCAAACAAGACATCGTGCGCACGCTGATCAAGCGCATCACCGTTGCCCCGGAGGGCTTGCATGTGGACTGGCGATTTGAAGCCTGGGGCGCACTGATCGGCCTTCCGCCCAAGAACCTGGCCGGATATGAACAACTGGAATATGACCTGCGTGAATTGGAGATCGCATGAATAACGCACAGCCGATGGGCAACAGCGTGGCCACCACCTCGAATCACGTGGAGTTCAGCACCTTCATCCCACTGAAGTTCGTCAAACGCGGTGGGCGCAGCGTTGTTGAGCCCCCAGAAAACGTCGCCCAGGTGATCAAAGACCACGCCCAGCTGCCGGACACCAAACTGGTTGAAGGGCTCACACGGGCCTTTTACTGGCAGCGACTCATCGACGAGGGCATCGTTCGCAGTGGCGTTGAAATTGCCAGGCAGGAAGGCTTGGATCAGGCCACGGTCAACGAATGCATGCGCTTGACGCTGCTGGATCCCAAAATCATCGACAGCATCCTTCAAGGCACCCAGCCCAAGGGGTTGAACCTGCACTGGTTCACCAAACACACCATTCCGGCCCTGTGGAGTGAGCAGATCGCAAAGTTTCAGGCCATCGCCGACAGCCAATGAATCGGTGAGCTGGTGCGTCGGGGATCCGGGCTACGCCTTGCACCTTCAACTTCACGTGCAAAGCGAGTGCACCAGTAAAAACGGCCCCGAAGGGCCGCACATCTGAGCAAGTCAGATCACTTCTTTTTGTTCACGGCAGCTTTGAAGGCTGCACCTGCGCTGAACTTGGGCACGGTGGCCGCTGCAATTTTGAGCTTCTCACCAGTGCGGGGGTTCTTGCCAGTGCGGGCAGCGCGCTTGGCAGCCTTGAAGGTGCCAAAGCCAATCAGTTGCACGTCCTGCTTCTTGGCCACCGTCTTGACGATGGTGTCGATCACGGCATTCAGGGCGCGGGTGGCACCAGCCTTGGACATTTCGGTTTCTTTGACCAATGCTTCGATCAATTCGGCCTTGTTCATTCAGTTTCTCCTCGGTATTGAAATAACACTTTTGACGAATCAAGCTTCAGCAGGCTCGCCCAGCTTGGCGGCGACTGCACGCTTGCCCAATTTTCTCACTGCAGCAATGGCTGCCAGCTGGCTGACCCGGGGCTTTGTTTTGCCCGTTTCCCAGTGATACACGCTCTGGGCGGACACGCCCAACAGCTTGCCCATCTCAGCGGCGCTGATGTTCAGTTTTTTGCGCAGTGCAGCAAAACCAGCCACGCGGAAACGAAGCGAAGTGCCAGACTCCTCATCTGTTTTCACTTCAGCTTTGACACGGCCTGCACCCTTGCCTTGTTTCTTGATCTGCGCTTCCAGAGCGGCAATGCGGCGCTTGAGGGCAGCAATTTCGCTGCGGTACTGTGTTGATGCCTTCTTCAAGGCCTGGGTCTCAACTCTAACTTCCTTCTTGGCAAGTCGGCTGATTTCACTTTTGAGTTGATTGGCAAAGGTGGACATATGGGTTTCCTTTGCCGGGATGCTACCCGACATTACGGCGCAGCCGACAGGTTTGCAGCGGTTGCTGCCGGTCGTGACCCGCCTTCAGCTTGGGGCTAATCCCGATCAGCAGTCACTCAAAGTTTCCCGTCTCTTCTTCATCAGTTGACTGTTTTCAGGTGACCAACAGACAATTGCAAAGTTCAGTATCGCAGCAAAGCGATGACTGTCCGCTTACTGTGGCTGCGATCAGGTACTGAGACCCATTCTCAGTCGTAGAGTGAGTCAATTGCAATGACTCAACATTTTCAACAAGGGCTAAGCACTCCACTTTTCAGAGGTAATGTCATGCCCAGACTGTCCTGACATCAAGCTCTCGAACTGCCAAGTGGGGATCCGTGTGCCGGGTGGTGTGGCAGGGGAGCCTCCGAAAATAGAGGCTCCCTATGCCGATTCAAAGGTTGAGTCGGTCAGCATGCACTGTGTGTCCGTTTGCATCGGCTACACAGAAGATACAGGGAGACATTCTGCAAGGAACTTTGATACATCCGATACGCATGCCACAGAGCCTGGAACCTCCCTGCTGAAACCAAAAAACAGATGCGCCATGCCTGGATAAATTTTGAAGAACCTTAGTCGGTCTGCTTGTGCAAGGCGAGAAGCCAGCAATGAGGATGCATCCCTGAATACATCGTATTCGGCGGCTGCGATGAAAGACTGAGGCAAAACCTGCACATCGGCAAGCACAGGAACGGCCCGAGGGTCTGAACGCCCCCCGGGATTGGGGACATAGGCTTCGAACATAGACTTGATCAAGTCCAGTTGAGGAAACAGACCAACATTTCCAAACGCTTGCATGGAAGCTGCCGTGGTGTCAAAGCTGAATGCGCCGACGATCCCAACCGCAGCACGCAGCCATGACATCTTGCCTAAACTTATGGCTGCTCCAAAGCCGATGCAGGCACCTGCGGATACCCCCCCAAATGAAATGTTTTCGGTATCCAGCCCCCAAGCTGCACCAGATTCATGCAACCACTGAAGCACGGCAGCAACTTCCTGAACGGCTGCTGGAAATACGTGCTCGGGTGCATGCAGGTAGTCGGCACTGATGACAACACCACCCCATGCGGCTGCAATTTCCCGCATCTGCCGATCGTTCGTCCATTGGTTACCGATTTTGAAGCCGCCTCCGTGTAGAAACAGAAAAACCGGCGCAGGTCTGGAAGACTCGCGGGGGCGATACAGCACCACAGGTACATCCCTAACGGGGCCGGGGATCAAACGTTCGCTGACCTCGAACATGTCAGGACCACCTTGATTCCAATACGAGCGGGCCAGTGTGGCCCGCTCACGGATGTCGGCTATATCAGGACCCACAGGTCCCAGATCTCGGTCAATTTCCGCAGCTTTCTGGAGTGCAGCGCGAAGCTGCGGTTCCAATTGAATGCTTGTTGTCGATACCACAAAGACTCCTTGACGGCCGAGAAATGGATGGTCTAGATGCTCAGGCATCACTTACCGATGTATTTCCAAACCTTGCCATCCACATCGGCTGCCAAAATCGTGGCGGGGATATGCGCGTCGCCTGTGTCACGGAATGTGTATCTGTGTGCGCCCGTGAAAGTTTTCAGGTTGGTGAACTCAGCACGTATCGCCTCACGTGCCTTGACAGGGTCTGAGGTTCCATCGAGTCGAAGCCTTCGCGCGATGTCTGCAAACAGCAAGACGCCATCATAGGAAATCCCCCAGTTGGCGACGTTAAAGGGCAGACCCACAGAGGCATCTGCACGCTTTATGGCCCTTTCGACCAAGGATTTGTAGACCACTGGGTCTGAGCCCGCTGGGCCAGCCTCATTGGTGGAGAAGCCGATCACGTGCCAATTGCGCCCCACATCTCCGACATGATTGATAAACGGACCTGTCCACAGAATGCTGGTATTTAAGACTGGCACGTTAACACCCTGGGTTTTGAGGTCCTTGGCAATCAGCATGGCCTGGGCAGGAAAAGCCGCGGCGAGAATCGCATCAGGGCTTCTGCTCTTGATCTGGATGGCCGCCGCTGAGAAATCGGTTGCGCGAGAGGAAAATTCGACGGTCTCCAGCACCTCAAGCCCTTGTTGTTTTGACAAAGTTGCATAAGCATCGGCGCTGGCCTTGCTGGAGGCCTCACGCACATCGGCCATGATCACGACCTTCTTTGTTTTTGGGAAAGCCTTTAAAAATTCTTTCATGCCGTCAGGCATCAGAGTGTCATCGGCTGGTTGAAGTCGGATGGTCCATGGTCGGATAGTGATTCCAGGCTTGACGGCATTGACACTGATCGCAGGCATTTGGATGCGGTTGGCCAAAGGACTGACGGTTTCCCATTGGGTTCCTGTCATGGGGCCGAGCACAGCAAAGTAACCCTCACCGGCAAATTTTCGGAAAAGCAGGACTGCTTGACCAGGATCTGTTGAAGAGTCCTGAATATCCAATTGCAAAGGACTGCCGTTGATGCCGCCCTTGGCGTTGACATCTTCGACCGCAAGCTTCATGACCAGCTCCTGGGCTTTTCCATATGAAGCTAGGGGGCCTGTCAACGGCGTGATGAGACCCAATTTGACGGGAGGTTTTTGACTTTGTGCCACGACTGTGCCGTGAGCAACCGACAACAGCAGCGCCGCGACGGCGCCGGTCAAAACTGCTCTTTTACTGTTTTTCATGATTTGTCTCCTAAGTGGTTGGGGGTGTGAAATTCAGCGGGTGTGGCACTGACGGTATTGCGCGGCACGCACAAGTGCCTCTTCGATGCGCTTATGCCTTGTTTTGATCACAGATTCGGCCGTAGCGTCCGTGAGGATGTAGAACTCCTGGTCTTTCATGGCTTGCCAAATCCGTTGAGCAACATAATCGGGCGTCACACCTGCGCGCGAAATGGTCTCGCGCAGGAAATCTT
>Ga0255165_1000313_pt1 | contig 17920 bp, 17 predicted proteins | sample Atl_Cont_RepB_8d_FD_183182 | JGI IMG/M metagenome (GOLD analysis project Ga0255165, IMG submission 183182) | Freshwater microbial communities from Altamaha River, Georgia, United States - Atl_Cont_RepB_8d | ecosystem: Environmental > Aquatic > Freshwater > River | place: USA: Georgia | collected... | reverse complement strand
CTCGTCTAGCGACGGCGCAGGCAGAAGCCATTGAAGTGCAGTCTCAACTAATCCTTGAGAGAGATCGAATCCAGGCCGATCAGCGAGGCGCTGCTTCTCGCGTCGAGGCCGCACGCATCCAGCTCGACGCAGCCCAGCGAAGAGCCAAGCTGGCCCGGGAGTCTCGTGGCTTTTTTGACAAGTCATTCAGGTTGGGCGAGACCGATCTGCCGACCCGCTTGCGCATCGAGGCCGAGGCCGTTGAAGCAGAGCGACAAGAAGCGCGCAGCCGAATCGAGCTGGCCACCGCCATTTCTGCATGGCGCCAGTCCTTGGGCTTGCTGCCCCAGTGACCCCGCTCATCACCAAAGAATTAAGGAACACCATGAAGTTCATTCAATCGACTAGGGCCATTTTTTTGGCTCTGATATTCACACTCCTTAGCCCGTTGGCTATCGCAGGACCTGGTCACGACCACGGAGACACCGCACCGCAAGCATCAGGATCTGCGCTGCCCCGGTTTACCGCAACGTCTGAGGATCTTGAGCTGGTTGGCATCCTCAATGGAAAGCTGGTCACGCTTTATCTGGACCGCTTTAAAGATAACAGCCCGGTCAACGACGCCCAAATCGAGGTGGAAATCGCAGGCAGCAAATACAAAGCGCAAAAGCATGGCGAAGGTGAGTACGAGTTCACGCTCAATGACACGCTCAAGACCGGCGTGATTGCGATCACCGCAACCATCCAGGCCGGTGACCTGACCGATTTATTGGCGACGGAACTTGATTTGCACACCGATGAAAGCGTGCCAGGACTTCGCTCTGCATGGAAAACCATCGCGATGTGGGTCGGCGCCGGTTTACTTGCGCTGCTGACGCTGGGCGTCATGGTTCGCTTCCGTCAAAAAACCCGTCGTGCTTAAGGAGCCATCCACATGAAAACCAAAAACACTGTGAAAAAGCTCCACTGGCTCGCTCTGGCGGCAACTTTGAGCTTAGCGGGTGCTGGCGCGCCGTCTTTCGCTGGTGAGGGTCATGACCACGGCGCAGCCCCTGCCGTGGGAAATGCCAATGGCCCGCAACGCATGGCCGATGGCAGCGTCTTCTTGCCCAAGCCAGCGCAGCGCCAACTCAATGTCAGGACGCTGGTGGTGGAGACCGCCGAGCTGCCTCGCGCCTTTGAACTGAACGGACGGGTGCTGATGGACCCGAACGCTGGAGGGAAAGTTCAACCCATCAATGCTGGACGGATCGAGCCCGGGCCCAACGGCCTGCCCAACGCGGGTCAGACTGTGAAAAAAGGCGAGGTGCTGGCCTATGTAGTCTCAGCTGTGGCCCCGCTGGAGAAAGCCAGCCAATCGGCTCAGTTAGCTGAGATCCGTGCTGCCAAGGCGCTTGCCGAAAAGCGTCTGGCGCGTTTGCGTGAACTATCGGACACCGTGCCACGCAAAGAGGTGGAAGCTGCTGAGAGCGAGGTGGTCAGCTTGACGGACCGCATGTCGGCCGTCAGCGCAGGCTTGGCCAGCAAGGAGGCTTTACTGGCCCCGGTGTCCGGGGTGATTGCGTCTGCCCAAGTCGTCGCAGGTCAGGTGGTCGACGCCCGTGAGCTGATCTTTGAAATCGTCGATCCGAAACGGCTGCGGATCGAAGCACTGGCTTTTGATGGCGCAATTGCGAGCAATATTGGCGGCGCCACACTGGCGGTCGGTGATCAGCGTGTGCCTCTGAGCTTCATTGGTGCTGCCCGCAGCTTGCGCGAGCAGGCACTGCCCTTGAATTTCCAGGCGCAGAGTCCGGAACTTCTGGGTTTGGCCGTTGGGCAACCGGTCAAAGTGGTCGTTCAGTCCAAGCAAAGAACGCAGGGCATCCCGGTGCCCCAAGCGTCACTGATGAAGAACGCAGCCAATCAGAACGTGATCTGGGTCAAGACTGCACCTGAAAAGTTTGAACCTCGCACCGTCACCTTTGAACCACTGGACGGTGCAAGCGTCACGGTGACCTCGGGTCTGAAATCCGGTGATCGTGTGGCGACTCAGGGCGCAACACTCATCAATCAAGTCCGCTAAGGAGTCACGCGATGTTTAAGTGGCTTCTCGAAAACAGTCTGGCCAATCGGCTACTGGTGCTGATTGCTGGCGCCGTATTAATGGCCTACGGGGCATTCACCCTGACCCGAACGCCAGTGGATGTCTTTCCGGACCTGAACAAGCCGACGGTCACGATCATGACCGAGGCTGGCGGGATGGCGGCCGAAGAGGTCGAACAGTTGATCACCTTCCCGCTTGAAACGGCTATGAACGGATTGCCTGGTGTGGAGTCGATTCGCTCAACATCCTCGGCTGGGCTGTCTTTTTTGTACGTGACTTTCAATTGGGACACGGAGATTTTCCGGGCACGCCAATTGGTGTCGGAAAGGCTCTCGGCCATGGAGCAAGGTTTGCCCGCCGGGGTGATGCCCCGCATGGGCCCCATCAGCTCCATCATGGGTGAGATCATGCAGATCGCCATTCCTGTCGATCCGCAAAAGATCTCACCCATGGCCGTACGTGAGTACGCCGACTGGGTACTCCGCCCGCGTCTCCTGTCCATACCGGGTGTCGCACAGATCATCCCCATTGGCGGGGAAGTGCGTCAGTTCCAGGTTCAGCCCAACACGGCACGCATGTCGGACCTGGGCATTTCCTTGGACCAGTTGGAGTCTGCCCTGCGCGGGTTTTCAGCCAACACATCCGGTGGCTTTCTGGAGCTCAATGGGCGCGAGTACCTGATCCGGAATCTGGGCCGCACGTCCCGTCTGGAGGACTTGCGCAACCTGGCCATTGCCGCCAAGAACGGGCAGCCCATCTTGTTGCGACAAATCGCCGAGGTCACATTTGCTGCGGCCATCAAGCGAGGCGATGCAGGCTTTGAAGGTAAGCCAGCGGTGATCCTGGGCGTTCAAAAGCAACCCACGGCTGACACCACCAGCTTGACCAAGTCCATCGAGGAAGCCATTTCGGACCTCAAGACTTCCCTGCCCGCAGGGATGGAGGCCCCACGTGTGACATTCCGTCAGGCCAGCTTCATCGAGGCGTCGATTTCGACGCTGCAAGGCAAGCTCATTGGCGCGTCGGTGTTTGTAGCAGCGATCCTTTTCTTCTTCTTGGGGACGGTGCGTCCCACCATCATCGCGCTCACCGCCATACCGATTTCGATTTTCATTACGGCTCTGGTCTTCAAGTACTTCGGCCTGTCGATCAACACCATGACGCTGGGGGGACTGGCCATCGCCATCGGTGGACTGGTCGACGACGCCGTAGTGGATGTGGAGAACATCCTGCGCCGTCTCAAAGAAGACCGTGCCAAGGAAGCCAGCCAGCGCCAGCCGCTGCTCTCACTTGTAGCCAAGGCGTCCATGGAGGTCCGCTCAGCCATCCTCTATGCGACGGTGATCATTGTTCTGGTCTTTCTGCCTCTGTTCGCGTTGCCGGGGCTGGAGGGCAAGCTGTTTGTACCGCTGGGTATCGCTTTCATCATCTCGACACTGGCCTCATTGCTCGTATCGGTGACGATGACCCCTGTGCTGAGCTACTACCTGCTGCCCCGGATGAAGAATCTGGACCATGGTGACACCAAGGTGCTCGCCTGGCTCAAGCAACGGTACAAGAGCAGCTTGCAGGTGGTTCTGGACAAGCCTCGCGTGGCCATGGCCAGCGCAGGGGTTGCGGTCCTGCTGGCAGCCACAGCTGTCCCATTCTTCCCCACCACGTTCTTGCCCCCCTTCAATGAGGGCACGCTGCTCGTGGGCCTGCGACTGAACCCAGGCGTCACGCTGACTGAATCGTCTGCCCTGGCGCGCCAGGCCGAAGTGTTGGTCAAGCAAGTACCGGAAGTGGTGCACGTTGGCAGGCGCAGTGGACGCGCTGAGCTCGATGAGCACGCCGAGGGTGTTCATGTGAGCGAACTTGATGTGGGGATCAAACCCTCAGGAGAGCTGACTCGCTCGATGGATGAGGTTCGTGCAGATATTCGTGCGCGACTGGCCAATTTGCCAGCCTCCATCGAGGTGGGACAGCCGATCTCTCACCGGATCGATCACATGCTCTCGGGCGTTCGTTCACAAATCGCTATCAAGATTTTCGGCGAAGACCTAGATGTGCTTCGAGGGCAAGCCGACACCTTGCGCTCCCGACTTGCAGGTATCCAAGGCATCGCCGATCTGCAAATTGAAAAGCAAGTTCTTGCGCCGCAAATCAAGGTTCGGTTGGACTACGCTGCGGTAGCCCAATACGGACTGTCGGGCGCACAAGTGCTTTCGACACTGCAAGCATTGGCCGAAGGCGAACGTGTCACTCAGATCATGGAAGAAGGTCGACGCTTTGCGCTGGTCGTGCGCTTGCCAGAGTCTGCCCGTTCGCTTGAAGGCCTTGGCCAGATATTGATCGAAACGCCCTTAGGCAGGGTGCCTCTGTCCAAGATTGCCACGATTGAAGACGCTGATGGACCGAACCAGATTAGCAGGGACAACGGCAAGCGTCGCATCGTGATCTCCGCCAACGCTTCGGGTCGGCCGCTCTCGGAGGTCGTAGCCGACATTCGCAAGGTCACGGCGGAGTCTCGACTGCCCGAGGGCTACTTCATCACCCTTGGGGGGCAATTCCAGGCGCAAGAAGAAGCATCGCGCCTAATCTCATTGCTATCTGTGGTGTCTGTGGTGTTGATGTTTGTGGTGCTCTACAGCCGCTACAAGTCCACTGTCCTGTCGGCACTGATCATGGTGAATATCCCCCTCGCGCTCGTGGGTGCCGTGTTGGGACTGTGGCTGTCAGGTCAGCCCTTGTCGGTGGCAGCCCTGATTGGCTTTATCACCCTGGCGGGTATTTCAGTGCGCAACGGGATTTTGAAGGTTAGCCACTACATCAACCTCATGCGCTTTGAGGGAGAGTCCTTCAACACGCAGATGATCCTGCGTGGATCGTTGGAGCGTTTGAGCCCTGTCTTGATGACCGCGTTGGTGACCGCTTTTGCGCTGGCACCTTTGCTCTTCGAGGCCGAGCGCCCTGGCACCGAGATCTTGCATCCGGTGGCTGTAGTGATCTTCTCTGGCCTGATCAGTTCCACATTGCTCGACACATTTCTGACGCCTGCGATGTTTTGGCTCTTTGGTCGCAAGCCGGCCGAGGCGCTTTTGCAAGACAAGGACGCCGAAGCGTTCTGACATCTAGTTTTCTACCTCAAACCTAAAAAGGAAATCTCATGAAATTCCGTACATTCCTAATTACCGCGTCGCTGCTGCTGAGCGGACTCGCTTGGGCTGGCCCCAATGATGCCGAACACAAACCCATGCATGGAGGGGTTCTGACGACTGTCAAGGACATTGATTACGAACTGGTGGCCAACCCCACGACGCTGCGTCTTTATGTTCGAGACCACGGCAAGGCAGTCGATGTGTCCAAAGCCTCAGCCAAATTGACGCTGCTGACCGGCGCTGAAAAGCAAGAGATCGATCTCAAGCCCAGCGGGGACAAACTGGAGGCGACCGGAAGTTTCAAAGTCGCTTCTGGCACAAAGGCAGTTACCGTCATTTCAATGGGCGGCAAGCAGCCGACGGCAAGGTTCGTCATCAAGTGACCTTTTATCTGGCGGCAGCCGATCAATCTGCCAAGGATGTCACGGGTATTACCCGCGTTGATCAGAAGGTAGAACGATGCGGCGGCTGCCCGCTGTAATCAGTCGTTACATCGCATTACGCCGGTGATCAATACGCCCCTGGCAGTTTTTAAGCAAAAAACGGATTCAAATGAGCATTCTCAAAGCTTGGGCGGGAGCATTGAAAAGCGATGTCATGACACTTTGGTTTGCATTGAAGCACCCACAGACGCCTTGGTATGCTCGTCTGTTGGCGGCCATCGTTACGGCATACGCCTTGAGCCCGATCGATCTGATACCGGACTTCATTCCAGTGTTGGGATATTTGGACGATCTGCTCATAGTTCCTGCAGGTATTTGGTTGCTGCTCCGAATGGTCCCCGACCAGGTACTCAACGACAGCAGAAATCAAGCAGATGAGTGGTTTCGTCTGGGCAAAAACAAGCCTGTGAGTATTTGGGGTCTGATCATCATTCTTACCCTCTGGTGCTTGGCAGCATGGTCCGCATATACGACGATTTTTCGATGACCATACCGGAGACAGGGCCGCAAACGCCAGGGATTTGTCAACGCCGGTCTCGTGTTCCCCATGGATGCACGCTTTCAGCTCTCACTGGATTTTCATTTCGGCCATGCCTATCTCGGCTTCTGGCAGGACCGAGTCGCTCAAAGTCGACCGTCTCTATCCGACCCTAAGCCGTCTTTGGGGAAACTCAACTGAATGTCTTCTCATAACTGCGCAAATGCTCAGTCTCTGGATCGGCTCATCTCCATGGAAAAGGTAAATCGGTTGGATGGATGAATAGATCTGGATATCTCCAGCAGCTCTCCTGCTGCATCGAAATAGCGCCGGGTGATCTTCAATGCTGGTGAGCCGGCATCGGCCTGCAGTTCAGTGGCAAGACTTGCCGGTATCAAGATGGCATCTACGTCTTGCTTGATTCGCGCAATTGCGCGACCGTAGCGCGCCTCAATCAATGAGCTGATCAGCGTTTCAGGTGATTTTCGAACTAACTTGGCGATGTCAGCAAATTCAGCATCAACGTAGACGTCGGTCCAACAAATTGGCCTGGCTTTGGGTGTGCCGTCCAACCGTAGGCTGGAGATGCGCAGCCAGCGTGTTCCCCCATCACAACCGAGTTCCTTAGCCAACGCCCTGTCAGCAACCATCTGCTCGCTCGAACGGATCACTCGCACATGGCGTGCGCCGAATTGGGCCAGCTCATCGACTGTGGCAATAGATTGTGTGAATCCTGTTGCTGGCCGCGAAGCATCGACACGGGTACCCACGTTTTTACGCCGAGTGATCAATCCAAGCTCTTGCAGCTCATCCAAGGCTTTTCGCACCGCGTAGCGACTCAACCCATGTTCCTCGCACAACTCGAACTCGGTAGGTAGCAGTGATCCGACGGGATGCTTGCCTGTAGCGATTGCTTCCGCCAGTTCGCGGGAGAGGTCGGAATGTGTTGTTTTGGTCATGGTGCAGGCAATGGGATTGATTCCGGGTAATCCCTGATTTTGTTTTGTTCGAACATATTTAAACTTCAATTGTTCGAACATAACAATATGTTCGATATTTGTCAACATATTTATAGCCGACGCCATGTCTCTTCCCCCTGCTTCCAGCACAGTTCTCGACTCCATCTTGTTTCGCGATGCCTTTGGTACGCCTGCCATGCGCGAGGTGTTCTCCGACCGCCGATTGATTGCCCGCTACATCGAAGTTGAAGTTGCATTGGCACGCGCCGAAGCCCGCTGCGGTGTTATTCCTTCCGAGGCCGCTGAAATCATTGCCCGCGAATCTCAATTGGATCGAATTGACTTTGATCACATGCGCCATGAAACCGACATCGTGGGCTACCCCATCTTGCCGTTGGTGCACCAATTGGTAGAGATGTGCGGCGAAGCCGGGCGCTATGTGCACTGGGGCGCCACCACCCAGGACATCATGGACACAGCCAATGTGCTGCAGGTGCGTGATGCGCTGGACATCGTGGAAGCCGACATTCGCGCCCTGCGGGGCATCCTCGCTGACCTGGCCAAGAAGCACCGTGACACGCCCATGGCCGGCCGCACCCATCTGCAGCAGGCGCTGCCGGTGACCTTTGGCTACAAGGTTGCTATCTGGCTGGCCATGTTCGACCGGCACCAGCAGCGGCTGGAACAACTGCGTGAACGCGTGCTGTGCGTGGAGTTTGCTGGTGCCGCAGGGACCCTGGCCTCGTTGGGTGACAAGGGCCTGGAGGTGCAAAAAGCGCTAGCCGAAGAACTCGGCTTAGCTGTGCCCACCACCACCTGGCACGTGGCCCGTGATGGCTTCGCCGAAGCGGTCAACCTGCTGTCCCTGGTAACTGGCTCGTTGGGAAAAATCGCGCTGGACATCATGATCATGGCGTCAACCGAATTTGCCGAAGTTTATGAGCCCTTCGTCAAAGGACGTGGCGCAAGCAGCACGATGCCGCAAAAGCGCAACCCGATCTCCAGCGAACTGATGCTAGCCGCTGCCAAGGGTGTACGTCAGCACGCGGGCCTGATGGTGGATGCCATGATTCAGGACTTCGAGCGCGCCACCGGTCCGTGGCATGCAGAGTGGATCGCAATTCCCGAGAGCTTCATCCTCACCGCCGGCGCACTGCACCAGGCCAAGTTTGCACTGGGCGGTTTGATCGTCGATACAGACCAGATGCGCCGCAACCTAGGCATCAGCCGTGGCCTGATCGTGGCAGAGGCCGTGATGATGGGCTTGGCACCTGCCATTGGTCGCCAGCAAGCACATGACGTGGTCTACGACGCCTGTCGCACCGTAAATGAAAAGGGCGGAACTCTTGCAGAAGCCCTTGCGACTCTTCCTGCGGTAACTGAGCACTTTGACCGTGCCGCAATCGATCGCCTTACCGACCCGGCGAATTACTTGGGTCTGTCACCGCAGATGGTCGACCGCGCCCTGGCTTCATCGGCCACTGTTCGCTGACCCTAAACCTTTACCCACTCAAGGAGATAAACCATGAAGTTCATGAAAGTTGCTGGCGCCATCGCGCTACTCGCCGCATCCCAGTTCGCACAAGCGCAGGCCTGGCCTTCCAAGGGCCTGACCTGGATCGTTCCATTTGCCGCAGGCGGCCCGACCGACGCTATGGCGCGGGACATCGCTGACAAGGTTGGCAAGCAAATCGGTCAGCCAATCATTGTTGAAAACCTCGCCGGGGCAGGCGGCACCATCGGAGCCGCCAAGGCAGCAAAGGCGAACCCCGATGGCTATACCTTTCTGGTGGGCCACATGGGCTACATGGGTGCAGGCCCGGCCCTGTACAAAAAACTTTCTTATGACCCCGTGAAGGACTTCGAGGCCACCTTCCGCTTCCCGGATACACCGCTGGTCCTTCTCGTAGGCAAGAACTCGCCTTACAAGAACGCTAGCGACCTGATCGCAGCGGCCAAAGCTAACCCTAAAAAAGTGAACTTCGGCAATGCAGGCATTGGGTCGACCTCACACCTGATCGCGGCGCTGTTTGAGGCGAAGGCCGGAATCGATGTGACACCGGTTTCCTACAAGGGCGCAGCCCCGGCGCTCAACGACCTGATCGGCGGTCAAGTCGATGCCATGTTTGACCAGAGCAACACAGCCTTGCCCCAGGTACAAGGCGGTCGCCTGAATGCGATTGCACTGACCTCGCTTGCGCCGATGCCGCAGCAGTATCCAGGCGTGGCGCCTTTGGCTGAAAAGACCCTTCCCGGTTTCGAAGCTGCCACCTGGTACGGGCTGTATGCGCCCAAGGGAACTCCGAAGGACATCGTTCAGAAGTTGCATCAGGCGTATGTGAAGGCGCTGACCGACAAAACATGGACGACCCGTATGGCCGGCCAGGGAATTCAATTGCTGCCGGAAGCACAATACTCACCCGAGGCCTTTGCCAAGCACACTGCGTCCGAAGTCGAGCGTTGGCGCAAAGTAGTGGCAGACGCCAAAATCCAAATCGATTAACCCTCGTATGACCCGCATCGCGCAAGAAGACCTGGCAGACAGTCTGGCCGACGCTTTTCAGTACGTCAGCCACCATCATCCGCCTGACTTCGTGCGCGCGCTGCGACGAGCCTTTGACGCTGAGACACACCCGCCCGCCCGGGCGGCCATCGAGCAGTTGCTGATCAACAGTCGGCTGGCAGCCCTTGGGCGCCGTCCGCTATGCCAAGACACCGGTGTCGGGCAAGTGTTTTTACGCATTGGCTGCGGCGTACAGTTTTACCGGCGCGATGGTGATACGCCGCATAGCATGCAGGCCGTAGCTAACGAGGGCGTGCGACGCGCTTACCGTGATCCACACAACCCTCTGCGTGCCACGATGGTGGCTGATCCGCTGGGCAAGCGAACCAACACCCGTGACAACACACCCGCAGTGGTGCATTGCGAACTCGTTGAGGGCGATACCCTTGAGGTTTTGGTGGTAGCCAAAGGTGGGGGCGGCGATGTCAAAGCGCGTTTCGCCACTCTCAATCCGAGTGACAACGTAGCCGACTGGGTGATCGAGCAGTTGCCAGGCATGGGTGCCGGCTGGTGCCCGCCAGGAACTTTGGGGATCGGAATTGGCGGCACACCCGAGCAGGCGATGCTGCTGGCCAAGCTTTCTCTGTTTGATCCCATCGACATGGACCTGCTGCAGTCCCGGGGCGCCGCCAGCGCCGAGGACAAACTGCGTCTGGAATTGTTTGAGCGCGCCAACGCCTTGGGCATCGGCGCACAGGGTCTGGGCGGCAACGCTGCGGTGCTGGACGTGAAGGTACGCAGCGCGCCCTGCCACGCCGCCACCATCCCGGTGGCCCTTATCCCCAATTGTGCGGCGACGCGCTATGTGCGCTTCTTCCTGGACGGCAACGGCCCGGCGCGCATCGAGGAGCCCGACCCTGCGCTGTGGGATGGCATCGCCGACCGCTTCGAGGTGCCGGACGCTATGCGCGTCGACCTAGACCGCCTCACGCCCACCGAGGTGACGCAATGGCGCATCGGTCAGACGCTGCTGCTCTCAGGCAAGGTGCTGACCGCGCGCGACGCTGCGCACAAGCGCTTGGTGGACCTGCTCCATCGCGGCGAGCACCTGCCGGTGGACCTGCGGGGCCGCGTCGTCTACTACGTAGGACCGGTCGACGCCATCGAGGGCGAGGCAGTAGGCCCTGCAGGCCCCACCACAGCCACACGTATGGATCGGTTCGTCGAGCCGCTGATGGCGCGCACGGGCCTTCTGGCGATGATTGGTAAGGCAGAACGCGGCCCTGAGGCCATCGAGGCAATCCGCCACCACCAGGGTGCCTATCTGTGCGCAACAGGCGGTGCGGCTTACTTGATGTCTCGCGCCATAAAAGCGGCCCGTGTGCTGGCCTTCGATGATTTAGGCATGGAAGCGATTCATGAGTTCGATCTGAACGACTTTCCTGTAACCGTTGCCGTGGACAGTCGTGGCAGATCGATTCATTCATTCGCTCGACCAGCAGATTCAAACTAACTGAGCTTGAAGGTATGTCTAGGCATCCTCGGCAGGAAGCCTCTAAATAGCTGTCATTGGTCTACTCGAACTGATCGACTGCTTGTGGCCGGACTGAGTCACTCAGTAGCGACCGGCTTTAGCTTAGTGAAAGGTGCGGTCAATGAATAGATCTTTTGAACTGTAGTTCCAGGTCATCTTAATTACGCACCACTGGCTAACATGATGCTGCTTGAAGCCGATGTGCAATTGTTGATGTCGTAACCACCTTTACTTATGGCACCAACCATTCCAACTCGCCTGCAGGTTTGAGCCTTGCCCGGCAATGCCCGTCTTTGCTCAAAGCCAACCAGTCCATGGAGGACACTTTGAAGTCCAAAATCGCTAAATGGTGCCCCCGCAGCGAATCGGCTGTGTTTTTGACTGGCGCTTTAATGGAAGCTTGGACATCCCCGGGTGGCAATGCACTCAGATAGTCTGCAGACGCATGGGTTTGCCTCACGCGTTCCCAGGCAACATTGACTTGCTCGCCTTCGAATTCAACCGTGGCATGCGCTGACACGCGCAACTGCCAATTGAGGCGCTTGAACAAAGGAGATTTTCGGACTAACAACGCAATTACGGACTTCTTGACTGCCAAACCAAAACTGGGCAATGCTCGTGCGATACAAGCAATCCGTCAGGACGTTGCTGCCTAAAAGACTTTCCTAAGTTGAATTGCGAATGAAGGCTGTTGGCTGCTTTTGGTTGATTGTTGCCGGTCATCTGATGTTTCAGTGATGAATGCGTTGCGACATTTGGAGGTCTTAGAAAAGTTCACATCCCCAATGCTTATGCAACAACAAGGTCCAACCCAATCCCTGAAACCCGCATGAATACTGGGCTCAACTCATGGACACGTCCACAAGACAACAGAGAAAAAAGAGAGAAATTTGCTCTCTGTGGGCAAAGACCAAGGAAATATGACCCGTCGCGTCCACAAGGCAAAGCGCGAAAGCCCGCATAAACAGGGCTTTCCAAGAAAGAAAAAGGGGGACAGAGAAAATCTGTCCCCCGTGTGTGGTGGTGCAGAGGCGACTGGTTTCGAACCAACTCTCCAAACACCTGAGTAATGCTTGGGGTTTGCGGGTGAAGGCGCGGGTTAATGCAAAGCAGCCAGCGCAGCTTCGGGTGCTTTGTCCAAGACCTTCAGCAAGGCCTTCGCCGCACCGGTTGGACTGCGTTTGCCCTGCTCCCAGTTCCTGATTGTGTCCAGCGATACATCAATGCGCTCGGCAAACTCCGCTTGGCTGAACCCCAGTCGCCTGCGTACGCGGCGCGCAAACTTGGCGGCATCCAGCATGGCATCTGCGTCATCGGCTGCCTTGTGCTTAGCTACCTCAGCCTCGGTCGTTGCATCGACCCGCGCGGCGTCAATCCGGCCCACTGGCATGGCTGTCGGATTTTGTACGTCAATCGTCATGCGAACGGTTTTCATAGCGCTTCACCTCTCTTGAGTTGGCTTTTCGAGCAGAGATGATTCGGATCGCATCGTGACGCGGCGTGTAAACGAGGACAAACAGGCGCTCCTCGATACGCCCGATCAGCTGGTAGCGATCTTCGCCATAGCTGTGACGGGTGTCTTGCCGGATGATCCGGTCCGGATCAGCAAAGGCTGACGCCGCGTAAGCGAAATCAAACCCTCGATCCCGAAAACAAGCGTCACTCTTGCCCTCATCCCACTCGAAATTCATGGGCAAAGTGTAGTTCAATGAACGACTTTAGGCAAGTTCACGCCTTGGCTTTTCCCGCAAACAGCGCCTTCATGGCATTCCCGACAACTCCTGTGGAAGGACGCCCATGACGACCGAACGATGCATGACCCAGACCGAGCTGGCCGAGCGCTGGCGAATCAGCGAGGCGACGCTGGAGCGCTGGCGGACTGAATCGGCCGGGCCGCTGTTCCTCAAACTCGGCAACCAGGTGCGCTATAGGGTTCAAGACGTTGAAGCCTTTGAGGAAGTGGCACTCAGGGGCTCGACCAAGATCGATAGCGGGGTTGACCAGAGCGCAATTCCGAGACCCGCCTCCCAACGCCATGCTGCCATTTCGCGCCCGGCGAGACCAATCACCATCTGGCTGCGGACCGGTCCTCGAAAGACCGGCCTTCGCCCCATCGCCGCCGGCCGTCAACGCTGATGCCGCCAGTCTCAACCTCCGACTCCCAAAGCCTGCGCCTCGGCCTCTTGCTCCAGGTACACCCAGTCCACGATGTCATCGCTGGGGGTGTAGCCCGCCACCAGTTGCTGCATCATCAGGCGAATCACACCCACATCATTCACGTTCAGGGCCATTTCCAGGGCGGTGAGCTTGGCTTCGAACTCGGCCCAGGGGATGAAGTCCTCGTGGGCTTTCATGATGCGCGGGTGCACCGTAGGCTTGGGGTTGTCGCCGATCAGCAGTTCTTCATAGAGCTTTTCCCCGGGTCGCAGGCCGGTGACGGCGATCTCGATGTCGCCTTCGGGGTGCTCTTCGTCCTTCACCGTCAGGCCGGAGAGCTCCACCATGCGGCGAGCCAAGTCCATGATTTTCACGGGCTGGCCCATGTCCAGCACAAACACGTCCCCGCCCTTGGCCATGGCTCCGGCCTGAATGACGAGTTGTGCCGCCTCCGGGATGGTCATGAAGTAGCGTGTCACGTCCGGGTGCGTGAGGGTGATGGGTCCGCCGTCACGGATCTGCTGGCGGAACTTGGGTAGTCCCACATAACCTAGGCCTATTAGAGCTATTTTTTGCCTGCTAGTGTCCATATGAGTCCTCAATACATCCAATAATCGTAAGCTAGTCTGAGATGATTGCTGCCTATCAAAGCTCGGCCCTCAACGCCTCGATTTCGGCTTGAAGCGTTTCATACTCCACCACTTTGCGCTTCAGGAACTCCGTCGTCAGCTTCGACTTCTCAGCCACCCCGGCAGGCGTGAGCAAATAGGCATAGCGCAGCTTGTTCTTGCTCTGGCTGAAGTTCTGCATCTTGACCAAGCCTTTTTCAACCAAAGCCTGGAAGCAGAAATTGATCGTGCCAAGCCCCACCCCCAGATCCTTTGCCAGCGCACGCTGACTCACTTGGGGCGTCTGGTGCAAACGACGCAAGACTTCGAACTGGATTTCCTCTTGGAAACCAGCCATTTTTTGTAGTGGGGATACGAGACTCAAGGTGAGTTTGGCACGCTACCGCCATGCCGTTTCACGATCAGCAAGCGCGGTCAGCGGGATTTAGCAGGAGTCCGGAGCAATAAAATGCAGCAAAAGGTACTGCCGAAAGTTCGACGGATGAACGCCATTGTGCCACACCGTCATGACTTTGAGAAAGGTTTTTTGCCAAACAGGCAATACGGGGCAGACTTGTCAGCTGGCCTTGCGCAGACTGACCGGCGCCACGCGCACAGTCACGGGCTTGCTCAGAATCTCGATCAACACCATGACACGGCGCTCGCCGTCGGCCATTTGGTAGATGCCTTCGATACCGGCAAATGGCGCTTCCATCAGGCGAACCCGCTCGCCCGGTTTGAACAAGCGCTCGGGCTCAGCCTGAACCGAGGCCTCCTGCGCCCGCAGGGCTTCAACCAGGCTATCGGCCACCTTGGCCGGCTCCACCCCAAAGCTCACCAGCCGACTGACGCCCTTGGTCGAACGGATGGGTGCCCAGCTGGGGGCTGAATCCCCCTGGCCCAAGCGAATGAAGAGGTAACGTGGGAACAGGGGTTCGTCCGTCACCGTCAGCACGCCCTGGCGGAGTTTCTCGGACGGGAGGGTGGGCAGATAGCACTGAAACCCTTGGCGCTTGAGGTTGTCCAGGGCGCACTTTTCCTGTCTGGGCTTGGTATGGACGAGATACCAGTGCATGACCACCTCCGAAGGTTATTTTTATTGTCAGTATTTTACCCTTCGGTGTTGCAATGCGGCAATGCAAGGTGGCAATGAATCTGTCCTATTGCGCCATCCCTATTACTCCCCTTTCTGCTCGGGTGCATCGTCTTCGGGCGGCTCTTCAAATTCGCCATCGGCCTCCCGTTGTTGCTGCACGGCTTCTTCCATGCTGACGGTGTTCACCACCAGTTCGAAATGCTCGAGGATTTCGGGTTCGTGGCGGGTGATGTAGCTTTTGACGGCATCGTTGCCCAGTAGCTTGGTCAGGTAGCCTTTGGCCACCACCAGGTTCAGTAGGTCGGAGCCGTAGTTTTCTTCGGCGTCCTTGTACTGGGTCTGAACCTGGCTCATTTCCTTTTCCAGTTTGACTATCTGCTCGATGGGGGCCAATTGCCGGTCGCGCTCGGTGGGTTTGAAGTCGGTGCGCTGCTCGGGCGGCGTGGCTTTGAGCAGGGCATCGGCGTGCGCCACGGTGATGGTGTTGCTTGCGACCATCAATTCCACCGCCTCCACCTGCCGGGCCGCCTTCATGTTGCGCAGCACCCGGGTCACGTCCGGTGTGAACTGCTTGTCCTGAAGCCGTGCGATGGCGTCTGGGCAAATGCCTTCGAGCAGGTTGATGCGCCGGTTAATGGAACTCAGGTTCACGCCAAAGGCCCGGGCCAGACGTTCTTTGCTCACCCCGCGATCGATGGCGCGGCGGATCATGTAATGTTCCTGGATGGTGGAGAGCCGGTTGATACGGTGGTTGTAGGTGTAGGTTTCGTCGTCCTTGGCCAACAGGCAGGGGGCTTCGTGCACGCCGAGGTCCTTCAAGGCCAGGACGCGCAGATGACCGTCGAGCAGAATGAACTCCGACTTGGCCGGGTCGTGCTGGATCACGGACAAAGGCTCGATCAGCCCGATTTCATGGATGGAGGAGACGACCTGTTTGTACTTGCGGGTGCTCATCACACCATCCGGGATGCGCTTGCTGGGCATCAGGGTGTCAAGTGGGATCTGGTAGGTCTCCAGGTCAAAGCCGAGCAAGGTGTTCAGCGGAGCGGTGGGCAGGTTGGGGCCTTCCTCGACCTCATCGGGCTGATGGATGCCGGGGTACATCGGCGTGATGTTGGGTTGGGCTGGTTGTGCCCGTTGTGCGTTCATGGCGGGGTTCATGCGGGGGCTCCATTCAGGTTGTCGCTGCAAAGTTGTCGATGCGCTCAGCCAGGTACTTGGGCAGGGTGTCCAGTCCCTCGGCGCGCAGTAGGTTGACGAAATGCTCGTCGCCGAAGAGCTTTTTCAGGCCCTGGACAACCAGCAGCAGGCGTTGGTGGGCGTGTTCGGCTTTCAGAACCATCTTGCGCTGCCGCTCGACCTCGCGCTGGTAGGTGCGCACCAGGCTGTAGCTGGAGGTGGGCGGCTTGATCTGCGCAGGATCGGGTGAGCCGGGGCCGTAGGCCTGGCGCTTTTCGACGAGGCGTTTGGTCTCGATGATCTGGCGCCGGTTGAGCTGGCCGTTCTCGTAGGCTTCCTGGAGCATTTCGCCGAGGCTTTCGTCATCGTCCTTGGCGCGGGCGATCTCCAGGGCGGTGGTCAGCGGGATGGCGCCGCGCTGCACACCTTCGATCAGGCGTTCTTCCCCCTGGTCGAGCAGGAAGACGATGTCCTTGACGTATTTGGGCGAGAGGCCGGTTTTGTGGATGATGGTATCGGCGTCGTAGCCGCGTTTGCGCAGGATTTCGATGTCGGCCAGGATTTCCAGGGGCCGGTGGCCGCGCCGGGCGATGTTCTCCGCCAGGCTCATGATGAAGGCGTCTTCATCACTGACATCGACGACCAGGGCGGGGATGTGCGTCTCGCCCAGGATGCGGAAGGCATTCAGCCGCCCCTCACCGCAGACCAGCAGGTATTTCGGCTGGCCATCGTCGCCGGGGCGCTCGGTGACGGTGATGGGTTTCTTCAAGCCGATCGATTTGATGTTCTCGACGATCTCCTCGAAGATTTTCATATTGCGTTCGCGGGAGTTGAGAATTTCAACGCGTGCGATCGGGATCAGGGTGACGGTTTCGGGGGTGTCGGTCAGCATGGGAGCCTCCGTTTGAGTGGGGTGGTTGGCGTGGCTGTCATGGGATTTCCTTTCTTGGGGTGGTTGGATCAATGGGTCAGATGCGCCGCTGCAGACGTTCGCGCTCGGACATGCCGTAGAAGAAGGTCAGGTCGTCAAAGCGGAAGCATTCGAAGTCGGCGCTGTTTTTGTTGCTGACGCGGATTTCCTGCTCCGGCAGATCCAGCCGGGGCAGCAGGTAGTAGTCGAGCTCCTGGGTGTTGGCGGCATCGAGCCGGATGGCAACTGTGATGTCGGGGTGGCCGGTGTCAAAGAGGCGCGAGGGGTCGAAGCGGATGCGCCAGCGTAAATGGCCGGTCGGGGTGGTCTGGCAGCGGGCCAGCGCCAGGCTGATGACCAGTTCGTCGTTGAGGGTCAGCAGATCGGTTTTAGGGTCGCGCCGGATGTGGCCGCCCAGCTCGGCAATGGTGTGCTCAGTGCGGGCGATGATTTCCGGGTGGAGCTGACGCAGGCGGCGGTTGATTTCCAAGTGCTCGGTGCCGCCCGGTGGGCGGTAACCAATCAGCTCGTAGGCGCGCATCAGGCTGCCAAAGCGTGAGGTATACAGACTGGCCGAGGGGCCATTGGCCACCTGGTCGATGATGAAACCCGACAGGCGCCCGCACTCGGCATAGAGTGCCTTGAGGTGGTTGAGCAGTTCTTCGTCGGTGAGCTTTTTGCTGCGCTCGGCCAGCACCTCCTGGGCGGCCAGAAAGGTATCCAGCGGCACGATACCTTCAAACGCCCCCTCCTTGCGGATCCACATCTCGGGTGGGTTGTCGACGTGCTTTTTCTTGAGCTTGAAGGAGTGGCGGTTGTAGACGTTGTTGCCGATGTACTTCTCGGTG
>Ga0255165_1000312_pt1 | contig 18009 bp, 25 predicted proteins | sample Atl_Cont_RepB_8d_FD_183182 | JGI IMG/M metagenome (GOLD analysis project Ga0255165, IMG submission 183182) | Freshwater microbial communities from Altamaha River, Georgia, United States - Atl_Cont_RepB_8d | ecosystem: Environmental > Aquatic > Freshwater > River | place: USA: Georgia | collected... | reverse complement strand
TTATGGGATAGGATGCTGAATAGGTGTTATTCAGAATCATTCAAGAAAGACCATCCATCCTATCAAGATTGCATAGTTAGCGATAATTTCAAAAATTACTCATACTTTTTTGATTGGTGTGAAGATCAGACTGGTTTTAACATTGATAACTTTGAACTTGATAAAGATTTAATAAGAAAAGGTAATAAGGTTTATAGTGAGGATACCTGTTTGTTTTTGCCGATGGAAATAAACAAGGTTTTAATAAATAAAAAAAGAGATCGCGGAGCTTATCCTGTTGGTGTTGATTTTAATAAAAAACGTGGGAAATACAGAGCAAGGTACAGTAAGTGTGGCGTGTCAATTCAAATAGGAATATTTGACAATCCACACGATGCTTTTTGCGCATACAAAAAAGAAAAAGAGAAAGAAATTAAACTTCTTGCTGAAAAATACAAACACAAAATAGACAATAGAGCTTATAACGCATTAATTGCGTATGAGGTTCTTATTACAGATTAGATGCGATAAAATTCAAGGCGGTAAAATCAACGTAAGGTTGTTTGAGTTGGTATAGTAGTACCTTTGCGCTAAAAACACGTTTACCCTATCTTAAAACGCAAAATAGAGGCCGTAGCGTTGATTAAAGAAGATGAAGTAGAGAAACACAAACAAGAATGCTTGTATAGATACTTGTTAAAGCTGTCAAAAACATCAAAATTGGACTTGGATAGATTTTTTGAACGTCACGTTAAATTACACGGTCAAGACGCTGTTGATAAATTAAAACAGGACGCAAGGGAGTATTATAAGAAAAACAAATAAGGCTTATAAGTTTTATTGATTAATGATTTTGGTCAGTGTGGTATTATTTAATGGCTCGCTAGCGTGAGAACGAATGAGCAATACATTAAACAACATAAAAAAGTCAATTGTTTGTGTCGGTTCGGTTTGTTGTTTGCCGTTTCTCACCCGATTAAAACAGTTGGCTTTTTTATTTTCTGAGGTTTTAGGTTTTAAAATGGAATTAATCGCATTTTCTGCAATTACTGTAATTTTCATTACAGGTGTTTTGTTATTTGTTGAAATGGTGAATTCGTTATGAGTAGGCCGATTAATCCAAGCTCAAGGAGGCAGTTGGCAATGCGAAACGGTATTGATTTAAGCACATTGCGTTATCGTGAACGCATGGGCTGGGACAAAATCGACGCGCTTGTAACTCCGCCAACTAATCAACAAAAAGCGACAGATCAACAGATTATTGATTGTGAAAAAATGGGGATGACAATTAGGCGTAGTGCTTATTTTTTGGGTATTAACAATACAGCGTTGCGCCTTAGAATCAAAAAACTAGGCATAAACTGGAGGGGAAAAGGTGAGTCAATCAATAGATAATCCTGATTACTATCGAAATAATCAATCTAAAATAGAGTGTATTGAGATAACTCGTTATTTAAGTTTTTGTAGAGGCAATGCTATTAAATATTTATGGCGTTGTGGTCAAAAAGACACCACTGATAACGAACTAAAAAAGGCTATCTGGTACCTAAAAGATGAGTTAAAAAATCGCAGTGCTGTATTGTATTGTAAAGATATTTGTTTGTTGCTTGATATGAAGCTTACAACATTGTCAATGTATCAAGATGATAATACTAGACGTTTGTTTTGGCTGATCGTTTTTGGTGATAGTCAGGATTTAAAAACAGCTATAAATATAATTGAGGATATGCTTTTATGATTGGTGTTGTTATTGGTCGCTCGACAGTCATGGTGTATGTTGATGGCATTATGAAAAGCGAGATTGGAAAAAGGGTCGTTAGGGGTCGGGTAAAGTCGGTTATCAAACATTACAAAACAAAAAACTGGTGGCGTAAAGAGTTTGAACAAACAGTCAAAAGACAATTATTGGGGGCTTAATTATGCAGGACTTACCAACACAAATGCACCCACGCTATCCTGAGTTTTTGGAGTTTATGCGCGATTGTCCGCACAGAAAAACACCTGCGACACTAGAGACAGCATTTTGGGCGTGGATTGAAAGTCAAAAAAAATGCTTTTTTTGTGATCGTCCAGACCCACGAGACGAATATATAAATTCACTAAAAACTGAGAATGAATTGCTTAAAAAAGCATTAAGTGAGGTGCGTGATGGCACATAACACAATAGAACAATATGCCATTTGGCAGGCAATCACCGATTTAGAAAGCCGTTGCAGACATCGTGCAAGTGGATTACAGATTGAGATTGAGGACAAAGAGCATGAGCCAGTTGTTCAGGCTGCTTTGGAAATTCTCAAAGAATGTAATGTTGAGATTGTTAGTGATGTGCGTTATCCGAACATCAAAATTAATTACAACAAAGCGGATAATAAATTTTTTGGGAAAAGCAAATGAAACACCTAGAAGCGATATATCAGCAACAAGTCGTGGAGTGGTCAAAGTGGGCTTACAAGTGTAATCCAATCGCATATCCAAACCTTGATTTATTACATTGCTCGCTTAATGGCGTAAAGCTAACAAAAACACAATCAGGCATAGCCAAAGGGCAGGGAATGTTAAGCGGTGTCCCTGATTTGTTTCTACCAGTTCCGCGTCAAAACTACCACGGCCTATATATCGAAATGAAAAGCCAAAAAGGTCGAGTGACTGAAAATCAAGAATGGTTTTTAAGTAAAACAGAGGGGCTAGGGTACAAAACAGCCGTTTGTTATTCAGCCAACGAAGCCATCAAAACAATACAGGACTACTACAATGAAAGTCATTGACGAATGTATGCAGGCCTACAAATTAGGTTTTAAAAGCCACAATAACGGCAAAGCAATGCCTAATACTTTTTCAAAGCATCAACATGATTGCTTCAAAATGGGCTTTGGTGATGCGAAAGACGGAAAACAGTACCCAAGTACAAAAAATCAGGAATCGTGCATAGAAACGCAAATAAATGCGTATAGCGAGGGTTGTCATGTTGAGTAATTTAAAATTATTTGTCATTGGTCTGTTTTTTTTAATGATGACAGTACCGTTTTTTTTAACAGGTTGTGCAAGTCAGCCAACTTTTTGTCCTGAATTAACAGTTAAGTTTTGTCCTGTGAAGTAAAAATATAACATAAGGTGCGGCAATGAAAGCAACACATGAAGAAATCGAAAGAGTAAAAAATGCAACAATTCCATGCCAAACATGGCAGAGCGTTTCTGCTATTTCGTATCATGCTAGAGTTGCAAAAAAAAGAACACTGATGATTGTTAAATACATGCGTGATACATTGGGATTAGTAGAAATGCGTGATTGTCGTTTAGATGGTCATAATCCAGTTTGGTTGGTTCGGCCACTTGAGAGAGATAAAAAAAATAAAATTGATAATCAGGTTAAAGAATGTGGACAAAAAACAATACCCTTAATTGTGGAGGTTTGATGTGGCTAAAAAAATAACATCACAAAGACAGCGGTTTGTTGATAATTATATTATTTCACTAAATGCAACGACAGCGGCTTTGGCGGCAGGATATAGCAAAAAATCAGCAGGGCAAATGGGCCATAATTTATTGCAAGAGCCTGTTGTTATAGCAGCAATTGATGAGGCAATTAAGGCGCGTAATGAGCGTTTAAAAATCAACGCGGATTATGTCCTTAATCGTTTAGTCGAGATTGATAAAATGGATGCTTTGGATATTTTAAAAGACGATGGTACGGTAAAGCCAGTTAAGGAGTGGCCTAAAATTTGGCGGCAGTTTATTAGCGGCATGGATATTTCAGAATTGGCTAGTGGTGATACAACGGCAATTGTTAAAAAAATAAAATGGCCTGATAAAGTTAAAAATCTTGAGTTAATCGGTAATCATGTCCAAGTACAGGCATTTAAAAAAGACTTGGATTTGAACATCAAAGAAACACCAAAACTTGAGATTGTTTTAACAAAATGAGATTAGAATTACACCCAAAACAAAGTTTGGCCTTTACAAGTGAAGCAACAGAAATTTTATACGGCGGTGCGGCAGGGGGTGGAAAGTCGCATTTAATGCGTATTTTGGCTATTGCTTTTGCGATGGATTGCGCAGGTATTCAAATATATTTATTTAGACGTGTGCATGGTGACTTGTGGAAAAATCACATGGAAGGCGCAAGTTCTTTTTTTGCGCTGCTTGCTGATTTTATTGGTAGTGGTTACGTTAAAGTGAACACATCAGATGGTGAGATAATTTTTTGGAATGGCTCTAAAATATTCTTATGTCACTGTCAACACGAAAAAGACTGGATTAAATACCAAGGGGCTGAAATTCATCTTTTGTTAATTGATGAGATTACCCACTTTACAGAATTTTTGTACAGAATGTTGAGGGGGCGATGTCGTTTGGGTTCTTTTAATCCACCTGATAAATATAAAAATAAATTACCTTGTGTTTTTGCGGGGGGTAATCCGGGTGGAATTGGTCATCATTGGGTTAAGCAAAGTTTTATTGATAATTGCGAACCTATGAAAATTAGACGCATGAGTAAAAAAGAAGGAGGCATGCTAAGGCAATATATTCCTGCTCGATTATCTGATAATCCAAGCATGGACGATGATTATGCGGATAAATTAGAGGGTTTGGGTAACGAGTTTTTAGTAAAAGCCATGCTAAACGGTGATTGGGATATTATTGCAGGGGCTTATTTTACCGAGTTTAGGCGCGATAAGCATGTTATCAAAGCGTTTAATATCCCTAGCGGTTGGACAAGATATAAAGCGTTTGACTGGGGAAGCTCTCGACCTTTTGCTTGTTATTGGATGGCCGTGAGCGATGGTTCAATTAAGGAAATTCCGCGCGGTGCGTTGGTTGTGTATCGTGAATATTACGGCATGGAGGAAGGCAAGCCAAACGTTGGCTTAAAACTTACTGCCAAAGAAGTGGCTAAAAACATTAAAAAAATGGACAAAGACGAGACGGACTGGGGTGTGGCTGACCCTGCTATTTTTTCAGTAAATGGCGGCATTAGTATTGCTGAGGATATGAGACGAGAGGGTGTTATTTGGCGTAGAGCTGACAATAAACGTGGCGCAGGTTGGGAGCAAGTCAGAACACGATTAAAAGATGACGAAGAAACCAAAAAGCCAATGATTTATTTTTTTGAGTCTTGTGTTCATGCTATTAGAACACTGCCTGCGCTTCAACACGATGAACATAATATTGAAGATATTGACTCGGATATGGAAGATCATGCTGCTGACGCAATTAGGTATGGTTGTATGGCTAGGGCAATCGTTAAAGATACTCATGTACAAAAGAAAAATACGATTGATTTGCTGCTTGAGATGACAGACGAGAAAAAGGCGGTGAGTAAGTACAGGCGGTAATTTATATTATTTTTTAATTTAAAATCATTTAAAACTATTCATAACATGGATTAACCAAACCTCGTTTATTGTGCAATCTGCTAAATGAGGTTTGTTATGTCTGATATTCAAGTGTCTATTCAAATACTCCAAAACACTCTGCCAAAAATCAATATGCAGCAGCTTATTGATATGCCTAATCCTGTGCCTGAATTTGAATTTAATTGTGATAACAAATGGTTTTATTCTGTTCGTGATTCAGCAGATTTAGACGGTGGCAAATTGTTGGATGGTAATTTGATTTGTGTTGAGGCTAATTCACCAAGCCAAGCGGAAGATATTGCATATAACGGACTTCAAGATTCTATTAAACATTTTCGTGATTATTTGTCTGCTGCCGATGGCGAAATTGTCACAGAAATTAAAGAGTTACATTAAGGGGTAATTATGAAACACCTAAGTTTAGGTTCTTTGACATCTGCTACAAGTGGCACTGCTGCCGAGTTGAATACAACGCCATTTATGCAGGGCAACACGCTATTAGCTGAAATTTGCGCCCCAACTGGCGCATTTAGCGGCACTGCTAAATTGCAGTCTAGTGATGACAACAGTACATGGGCGGATATTTCGGGTTCAACATTCACAACAACGGCTGGCGGTTTGTTACACGTTAATATTGCTGATGCGCCCAAATATATTCGTTTGACGTGTTCTAGTTATAGCTCTGGTACTGTTAAAGCTGTGTTAATTGGTTGATAGTTTATGTCTGACTCTAACAACGAAAATACTCAAGTTGATAATGAAAACTTGGCTTTAATTGCAAAATTACAAAGCCAAGTTGAGTTATTTTATAAAAGTAAAAAGTATGCTGATTTTCGCAAACAGTGTAAAACTGCGCGTAATTATGTGCAGTCTAATGTTGGTGATGATGGCGAAAAAGGCGTTGTTAGAGTCAATATTATTAAATCGCGTTTAGATATTATTCAGCCTAGTGTCTATGCTAAAAATCCTGAAATATCAGTGATTCCAGATGAGCATTTGTCTGCTAATAATTACGAGTTAATTAATAGTTTTGCTAAAACATTAGAAATTTTGCTTAATAAAATTTTGGTTAAAGAGGCTAATTTAAAGAAAAAAGGTAAACAAGCTGTAAGGGCTGCATTAACAACAACAGTGGGTTGGATTAAGCTGATTTGGCAAGAAGAATATAACGAAGACCCAGTAATTAAAAACCGCATACAAGATACGCAAGATAATATTGCGCGTATTAATATGCTGATTAAAGAAGCCGAAGACCCGACTTGTCACGAATCGTCTTTAGCTGAATTAAAACATCAATTAAAAGCACTAGAAGAACAAGCCGAAGTCACCAAAGCTTATGGTTTTGCAATTGATAATGTGTTGGCTGAGGATATTTTAATTCTTGATGATAGCCTAAATTGCATTGATGACTACACAAGCGCGTCCAAAATCGCACACCGAATTTATTTTAGTGAAGAGCGTTTTAAAACAGTTTTTGGTAAAGATGTTCCAAAATCTTCAAAAGTTTATGAAGATAAAGTTGACGAAAAAGAAACATCCGCAAGTGTTATAAATAACAAAAAAGACTCAAAGGTTTATGCGGTTTGGGAGATTTGGGATAAAGATTCTAATACTGTTTATACAATCACTGAGGGTGCAAAAGCTTGGGCTCGTGAGCCTTATGTTCCCGAATATGTGGGTGAGCAATTTTACCCCTTTTTTCCAATGCAATTTGAGCGCATTGATGGGGTTTTACATCCTAAATCCTTGGTTATTGAATTAATCGAATTGCAGGACGAATATAATACTTCGCACACTCAATTTGCAGAACACAGAAAAGAATCATTGCCAGTTCGCGTTTATAATAAATCTTCAATAGCAGAAGAAAAAGAAGTCCAAAACATTGCTGATAGACGCTCTAACGACATCATCGGCTTAACTGGTGACCCAAACACACCCATTGTTAATCAGATCGCTATTTTAGATAACCCACCCATTAATCCTGCGGTTTATTCAACAGAACACATAATGATGGGGTTTGAGTTGGTGTCAGGCGCACAAGATGCAAGCGCAGGTAGTGTGAGCCAAGCAAAAACAGCGACAGAAGCCGAATTATTGGCACAAGGCGCAACAACAAGACGCTCTGAAATGTTGGATATTATTGAAGATTGGCTAACTGATATTGCTAATTATGCTGCTGAAATTTTGATGCAAGTGTTAACACCTGAACAAGTGGCTGAATATGTGGGTGATAAGGCAGTTTGGCCAACTTTGACAAAAGAGCAAATCTTCAAAAGCGTGAATATTTCTATTCGTGCAGGCTCTACAGCCAAGCCAAATAAATTACGTGAGCGTGACCAATGGGCGCAATTTGCCCCACAAATCACACAAGGCATTATTCAAATAGCACAATTTAGGGCGCAAAACATGCCTGATGTTGCCGAGGCATTGCGTAAGGTTTTAGATGAGTCACTAAAGCGTTTTGATGAGCGTTTAACGGTTGATATGTTCTTGCCAAATCAGCAGCAACAAGCGACTTTATAACATGGATTTATAAGGCTTATTTTATGATGCTGAAAAATATATAAATTGGTGGGTTAAAAATGCCAGATGATTTAGAAAATGGTCAAGACCAAAATCTTGAACAACAAGCGCAAGATACACAGACTCAAGCTCAAGATACTAATGAGCCAAAAAGCTCGCTTGAAGCATTAGAGCGTACTTTATTGTCGCAGGGTGATAAACAAAAACCCGAAGGCGATCAACAGCCAAACACTCAAGATACCAACAAGCAAGAACCTATTAAACAAGAACCGCAAAAGCCTGTTGAAGATGATCCTTACAAAATGCCAGAAGGCTTACAAGAAAAAAGCCAACAGCGTTTTAGTAAACTTGTTGAAATGAATCAACAAAAAGATACACAGATTCAACAGTTGCAGCCAGTTCATAACTGGATTAATGATAATTTTGGCAAGCAGCAAGGCGGTTATGAGGCTTTGCAACAGTTTGCTGACTACTTCGGTGCAATCAATACGGGCGATTACCAAAAAGCAGGGCAGATTTTACAGGCGCAATTGCAGCAGTACACATTGCTAACTGGTCAACAACTACAGATTAGCCCGCTTGCTGAGTTTCCAGAATTGCAACAACAGGTTGATAACTTTGAGCTTGACGAACAATCGGCTTTAGAACTTGCACGTTATCGCAAGCAACAAGCCATGTTAAGCCAACAGCAACAACAAGGACAGATTCAGGCGCAACAACAACAGCAATTCGAGCAAGAAGTTAATCAAGCTGAACAACAAATTTTAGGCATGATTAACGAGTGGAAAAACTCTGATATTGACTATCCTGCCAAGGAAAAAGCAATAGCTGATTTCTTGGGTGGTTTGCAAGGTGTTCGTCCATCTGCTGTACCAAATTTAATTAAGCGTTATTACGCTTCGCTTGGTGCTATCACTCAAGCAACACAAAAGCCTACACAAAGCCAACAGCCGCTAAGGGCTACAGGCAAAGGTGCGGGTAATGCAGTGCCGAAAAACTCATTAGAGGCTATTGGTGCAGCACTTGGTTATGATGTTTAAGTCATAGCCAAAATTGTCGTAGTGGGTTCGACTCCACAAAAAAGATAGGCTGTAATTATTCGGGTCGCCTCCGATAAAAGTTTTTATTTATTAATTTCTTTTTAAAGAGGTGGCTTATGCCATTTACCAGTTCCGAGCTATCAGATGCTCAAAAAACCTCGTTAGATTATTTCTTACGCAACAAACCTGTTGACCAAATCAACGTTGAACGTCCTTTATTAAAAGCATTGCAAGCCAAACAAAAAGAGTTTCCAGGTGGCAAGCAATACGTTACTGAACAACTCCGCAAAGCCAATCAATCCAACTTTCAGTGGATTAATGGCGCACAAGAAGTAACTTATAACCGCCGTCAATCTATTGAGCAATCCCAGTTCGCTTGGCGTACTGCGCATGATGGCTATGCTATTGATGAAGACCGTTTAGCTCAAAACGGCATTACCATGATTGATGACAAACAAGGTGGTAAAGCAACTCGTGCTGAATTAGTGCAATTAAATGACTTGCTCATGGAGCAAAACGAAATCTTAGCATTAGGTTTTGATGAAAAATTCAGTGCTGCTTTGCATTTAGACGGCACTAGTTCTAGTGATGCAATCACTGGTTTAGATGCGTTGGTGTCGTTAACTCCATCTTCTGGTACAGTCGGTGGTATTGATGCGTCCTCATCGTCTAATACCTGGTGGCGTAATAGTGCTGCTACAGGTTTAAGCAGCTCTACGCTATTGGCAAACATGGAGGGCGTATGGCGTTCTTGTACCAAAAACGGTGGTATGCCTGATTTTATTGAAGCAGGTAGCGCGTTTATTGATGCGTATATTGCCGCGATGGTTGCCGCAGGTCAACAAATTCAATACGCGGGTGGCCAAGCTCGCAAATTGGATGGTGGTGTTAGTGGTGTTTATTTCAAAGGCGTTGAAATCATCTGGAATCCAGAATTTGAAGATAATTTCGGTGAATCTCCTTCAACATCGTGGTCTAAGCGTTGCTATTTCTTAAATACACGTCATTTGACTTTGCGCCCAATGGCAGGTCAAGACCGTATCACTCGCAAGCCACCACGTGCATACAACAAGTATGAATACTATTGTGCGATTACTTGGCGCGGTGCATTAACAACTAATCGCCGCAATGCACATGGTGTTTTAGCCCTTTCTTAACCGTTTAACCCTTTGGCTAGGACTTCGTGAGCCTAGCCTTTTTTCGGAGTCACTCCATGAAAGTTAAATTAGTCGTTGCTATTATTGAGCGTTCACTTGTTGAGCATACGCCGCGTATTGTGCCTGAATATGAATTGCCTTTATTAGAAGCAATCCATAAAAGCGCAATCATTGACCAAGAAGCAAGCGAAGCTTTAAACGGCCAAACAAAAGACATTGAATCTGTCGAAGCTGAATACATCAATCTATGTAAAGTCTATGGTGATGATGAAAAGACAGGGATGCCCCTTGTAGAACGCATTTATGGTACTGAGCGTGATTTTGCTGAGGTTGTTGCTGAATATTTGGCTGATGGTGAGCAATTAGAAGCAGAAGAAGAAAAACCAAAACGCACACAACGTAAAAAGGTTGTTGCTGAATAATGGGCTAGCTAATTTGTGAGGTCATCATGTCCAAGCCTCTTTGGATTATCGAAGCACAGCGTCATATTGGCTTAAAAGAAATCAAAGGAGCAAGACATAATAATTTTATTGTGTTGTGGCTTAAATCTTTAAAGGCTTGGTGGTCTGACGATGAAACTCCTTGGTGTGGCACTTTTGTTGCTCACTGCATAAAAACCGCTAATTGCTCACTGCCTAAATATTGGATGCGAGCTAAGGACTGGCTGAACTGGGGGGTGATTGTTAATAAGCCATTCATTGGTTGTGTTGTGGTTTTTGATCGTCAAGGTGGTGGTCATGTTGGCTTCGTGGTCGGAAAAGATACCCAAGATAATTTAATGGTTTTAGGTGGTAATCAGGGTGATGCTGTAAAAATATCACCATTCAGTAATGATCGTGTGCTTGGCTATCGTTGGCCTAATGAATATCCATTACCAATTGCAAAGGACTTGCCCATTATAAAAAGCAGTGAAGCTCTATCTAATAATGAGTCATAAGGGTGAAAAAATGCATCCGAGGGTAAAAATGCTAGACAAACAGCCTGATAACATCTCAATAGAATTAATAAAGACCATTCCTGCAACAATTAGCGTTTTATTAACTGGTTTAATAGCTGCTTTTGGTGGTGGTGTTAATTATTTAACAACAGTGAGGCAAGGAAAAAAATTTAAGTGGCAGGATTTTTGGATTGAATGTGCTAGCAGTATGTTTGTTGGTATTATTTTCGGGTTGTTTTTTTTGGCTACAAATATGCCTATTTTGATGGCTTTAGCGGGTGCAGGGTTGGCAGGGCACATGGGTACAAGGTCTTTGATGGTTTTGCGCGAGGCATACAAGCTAAGCGCAGAGAAGATGAAAAACGAGGCAACGAATGACAACTCTAAAAAAGACTCTCGGTGAAATTCGCTCAGAAATTCTTGCGCGGCTTGGTTTTGGTGGTGGTGGTTCTGCTGCTATTACTAATTCTACGCTAATTGATTCGTTTATTCGTGATGGCCAGTATCAACTTTATAATCAATTTGATTGGCGCGAATTAATCAAGTATCACGACCAAAGTACAGGCATTGACCAGTCTTTTTATGATTATCCTGACGACTGCAATATTGAGCGTTTGATTAAGGTTGAACTAAAAGAAAACGATACTTGGTACGAATTAAAAGAAGAAATCACGCTTTATATGCGGTCTGATATGACTTCTGGTAGACCATGTCGTTATGAGCGTTTTTCACAAATTGAGGTTTGGCCGCCTGCTGACGTAAGCACATATACATTGCGTTGTTGGTATGTGATGGCGTTGCCTGATTTGGTTTTAGATAGTGACAGGGTGGTAATTGATTCTAATTTAGTGTTTTTACATGCGTTAACTAATGCAAAATCACACTATAGACAGCCTGATGCCAATATTTACGCATCACAATTAGAAACACTGCTTAATCGTTTACGCGCAAAAAACCGCAGAAACGAGCCAATTAGACGCAATAACAAACCAACCAATGAATGGGATTTAATGTCTCCGCCAAGGGTGGTGTGATATGCCTAGCATTACATTTAAAGAGTTTCAAGGTGGATTGGATTTAAGGCAGGGCACAACGGTTGCTGATGCTAATCGTTTGCGCGTTCTTAAAAATTGTTATGTTACTGTTGGTAAATCAATAAAAAGACGGCCAGCCTTAAAGCTTGAAGCAACTATACCAACAGCAGCAACACCACAAGAGCAAATGAAAGGGCTTTTTGCAATAAATGGCAAATTAGCAATGTTTCATTCAACGCCATCAACAAATATTGACAACTCTCCTGATTCTCGGTTTGTTTCCTACGGTATTGGTTTTAGCACTTATTTGATTGATACTGTAGAAAATGCTTTTAGTTTCATGGGCGAGACAGATGTAGGATATGAGTTAACATCATTTCCATTTGTGCAAATTAAGTGGGGCGCAAGCTATAGTCCTCCGTTAGTTTCGTTAAGTAGATCCATGCATTTTCTTGGTAATTCAAGTCATTTGCCAATTAATAATCAGCCTAGCGGCACTAATTACGATCAAAATAAGCCCATGCTTAAAAAATCCAATAGAATTTGGATAACATCAACAGATAAAGAAAATGTATTTTTCTCAAAACTAAATGATGCCAGAACATGGGGTTCAACTCCCAGTGTTGCTGCTGATGCTGGATTTTTAGGTGTTGCAAGTAATCAAAGCTCATCAACACGGGTGACAGCTTTAGGTGAGTATGGCAATAAGTTGATTGTGTTTTTTTCTGACTCAACACAAGTTTGGACTGTTGATCCAGACCAAACATTAAACAAGCTAGATCAAATTATTCCAATTGGCACAAAGTATCCTTATTCTCATGTTGCTGTTGGCAATGATATTTTCTTTGTTTCCCCTCGTGGAGTGCGTTCTATTTCTCAGGCTAGTGATTTGGTTGGCAATCTATCCGAATATGATGTTGGTTCTCCTGTTGATTCAATAATAACCGATTTTTTTGGCGCAAATGAGCCAAGAGCATTTTATTGTCGATCATTGGGTCAAGTTTGGTTTTATGTTCAAAAAAAAGCACTGGTTTATACGTTTTCTCGTACATCAAAAATTAGTGCATGGTCAATATACGAGTTTGGTGTAAATATTGAATACATGTGCGAACTTGATGACAACGTTTATATTCGATCTGCAAACAAAGTATATAGCCTCGATGCAAATGGAAGAAGTGATGATACTTCGGCTTTTGTTGGTGATACTGGCGCAATTCCTGTTGAAATAGAATTACCATTTTTGGACTTTAAACAGTCGGGCGTATTAAAACAAATCACTGGTATGGATGTTATTTTTTCGGATGAAGGCGGTTGGATTAGCCATAGATACGACGCAAGAAATCCAACATTAAAAACAGACCCTGTTTATTTATTTGGCGACACAAGAGTTAGAGGTGTAACACCTGTTGAGCTTTTGGCAACAAGTATTGCTCCAGTGATTACACACGATGACCCTAATTATAATTTCGAATTTTTTGGCATTGTTTATTATTTTGAATCATTGGGAGTGTTCCCATGATTGCAGATTTAACACTTGAGCGAGCTTTGTATATCGCAAACAACATGGTTCAGGATGATTTTGATGAAATTATGGCAACTCATTGGCTTGATACGATTGACGGTTTTGCCGAGCAATGCGTGATGGCAAACGGGCTAAATATGTGTTGTTTGGCCGATGATGGTGAGCCTGTAGCAATGGGCGGTATTGCCTTGTTGCAGCCAAAAGTTGGTACTGCATGGATGGTGGGCACTTCGCGTATGATTGAGAAAAGAATCGAAGTAACACGGTTCGCAAAACAAGCCATTCACAAATCACTAGAAAATGGCGTAATACATAGGGTTAATGCGTTTGCAAGTGCTTTGCATCTTCGCACTCATCCTTGGCTTAGAGCTTTAGGATTAACCGAAGAAACATTGCTTAGAAAGTGGGGCAAAAACGGCGAAGATTTTATTATTTTTGCTAAGGTGGTGTGAGATGGGCGGTAAATCAGGCGGCGGTGATGGTGGCGCAGCAGAACAGGCAAGGATTAAAGCTGAACAAGACAAGGCTATTGCGCGCTTAAATGGGCTTTTTGGTGTTGCAAATCCTGCTGATGTTGTTGATAAAAACGCATTTTATAGCAGTGATTACACAGATTTAAAAAACGCAGCCGAGGCAAGAGGCGGAAGCGTTGAGGGCGGTGAAAATTATTTTGATCAACAAGGTTATGATGCCGCATTAAAAAAAGTTAGTGATGAGAACGCTATTGTTAAAGCTGCTCGTGATGCAATGTATGGAAAAGTTGGTCAAGATGTTTTTAACCTAAAGCTGCCAACACTAAAAAAACAATACGATCAAGCAGGGTCTGATTTAGATATTAATTTAGCGCGTCGTGGTCAGCGTGGCGGCTCTGTTGCGTTGATGCAACAAGGCGAACTTGATACTAATTACAACCGTGGTTTAACTGATTTGGCCAATATGCGCCAATCTACTGTTAATAATGCCCGCGCTGCTGATGAAAATTCTCGTCTTGATTTAATTGGTCGTATTAGGGCTGGCATGAACCAAGCCGATGCTTTAAATAGCGCATCTGTAGCACAACAAAATAATTTAGCAAAAGTACAGGATAATGCACTGGCTCAAACGGTTGGTGATTATTTTGGCGGTATGCGTTATTTACAAAACCAAGACCAGTATCAAAAAGATTTAAACAGTACGCTAAAGCGTTTTAATGTGAATCCGTCCGCGTATAACGGCACTGTCGGGAGATTATAAAAATGTGTAATCCTTTAGCAATTGGCTTGCTTGCCGCAGGTGCAGGCTCTAAAGCATACGGCAATTATCAAACCAACAAAGCTATGAATAACGCCTTAGAAAACGGCGTGATGCGTCAAGGCCAATTACAAGGCCAGTTAAATGATAATATTTTAAAAGGTGCTGAACGTGATTTTAGTGTGGGCAATCAAGAAAAAAATTATGAAGATGCAGCGCAAACTCGCTCTAATTCTATCGTCGATATTCTAAATCAATACGGTGCAAATGCTGGCGAAGTTGAAAATACTGGCACAGGTGATGCGTTTAGTTTGGCCAAGGCACAAGCCAAAGTTAAACAACTTGAAGATTCTACGCGTTTGGCAGGGTTAATGGGTCGTGCAGGGGCTTATGGTGATTCAGGCCAACAACGACAGCTAAACATAATGAATGATGCCGATATTGCTAGTGCTATCGGCCAAGATATGCGCCGTAGCCAACAACAAACACAATGGGATTTAGACAAGGCTAGCCAAAAAGGGGCTAATGCTAATCTAATCGGTGATTTAATGATGATGGCAGGGACAATGAATCCTAGTCTTGGTGGTTTGGGTAATTTTGGCAAAACTGCTGTTGGGGGTAGTGGTGCTAATGCGACTCGTATGTTTGGAGCGTTTGCATGAAATACAGTAACGCCATTGGCGCGGCCTTAAGTGGCTTGTTTCGCTCAACGATTGCACAGCCACAACAAAACGGTGTTTTGGATGGTTTAAAGATTGCTCAAGGCGAAAGTACGATTAATCAAAATAATGCGTCTATTGCCAAGAATAATGCAGAAGCTACGCGCTTAAATGATGAGCGTTTGCTTTATAGTGATGATGCGTTAAGGGGTGCAATAAGCAGCGCGTTAACTGGTGGTAATGAAGCAGATAGAACAAATGCTTTACTTCGCATCACTCCACTTGTTAAAAATCCCGAACAAATCACTGATGCTATTGGTAAATCATTTAGGCAGCTTTATGCCAAAAATGTGATGGATGGCTTGCCTAATGCGGCTGAAAATCTAAATACATTAAGCGCAGCCGAAAAAGGCAATATGTACAGTGACGTTGGTACAACTGGTTTAGTGCTGAGTCAAGGTACTGGCTTACAAGGTGTAGGCAATCAAAAATTATTTACTGGCACTATGGGTAAGATTGGGTCTGAGACTACCAAAAATAACGCTCAAGCAAATCAGGCGAATAGTACCGTTAATTTAAACAACTGGCGCATGAATCAGCCTAATAATTCTATTGGCTATAATGCTGATGGTGGCATGGTGCTTGTTGATAAGCGCACAGGAAAAACAACGCCAGTTAGTGGAAGCGTGCTATCAAAACCAGTACAAAAACTTCCACCAACAGCTTTAAAAATGCAGCAAGATCTTGTTGATACCATTGGTACGCTTGGTACAACCAACACGCGATTAGGCAATATTGTCAAACAAATAGATTCGGGGAAATTGGATTTAAGCCCTACTGCAAGAGCTTCGGCATGGGTGCGAAATAACACCAATAATTCTGATGAAAATAGCCGAAATATTAGCAATTTAGCTGCTACTCTTGAGGAGTTGCGTAATGCGTCTTTGCGTTTAAATGCAGGCGTACAAACAGATAGGGATGCTCAAAACGCATGGAATGAAATTGCTGCCAATCCAAACGATACGGCATTAGTCAGGGATAGATTGATGGTTATTTTAGAAAAAAACAAAGAAGCTGCTAAGTTGAAGAAATTGCAAATTGAACAAATTAGACAAAACTTTAATCAGCCACAGCTTGGTAATTATGGTGATAATGGCGCGATAGACCAAGCCAATCAATCTGCTAATGTTTTTGATTTTAACGATTTGCCAGACTGAGGTGATATATGCCTGACGTTCGTATGCCTGACGGCACTATCATTCGCAATGTGCCAGAGGGTACAACCAAAGCCCAATTATTGGCTAAGTTGCAAAAACATCAGCAACAACAGCAATTAGAAAAGCCTTATTCTGATAGTAAGGTGGCGTTATCCTCATTAGTTAAAGGTTTTGCTGCCATTCCTGACGCGATTATAAATACGCCTGCCAATTTAGCCAACTTAGGCAAGGCTGCAACTGGTTTTGTATTAAATGAAGCAGGGCAAGGCGATTTAGCACAAAGACTTGGCTTTAATGATATGACCGAGCCTCCATCACCTGTTACCAATGCAATTAGAAATACAGTAGGCTTGTTTGAGCCAAGAACAAGCGGCCAACGTGTTATGGATTGGGCTGTGCAAGGCGTTTCAGGTGCGGCTATTGCTCCACAATCAAGCGCGGCCAATATTGCAAAATTGATGGCTCATGGTGGTGGTAGTGGTGCGGTTGGTGGTTTAGTTAGTGAAACAACAGACAGTCCAATTGCAGGTATGTTGGCTGCCACGTTAGCTGTTCCTGCTGCATCTGCTGGTATTGCCAAAGTAAAAAGCGCAACACCTCAATTATTTACGCAAAAAGGCCGCGAAATGAGTGTTGCTAAAAACTTAGAGCGCAATATTAAAGATGTGCCAAAAGCCATTAATACACTACAAAACGCGCCTAAAAAGCCACTTGTTCCAAGTCCTGACAAGATGGCAGGTCAAGACTTACCTGATGGCGCAACTCCTGCTAGTTTACCAACAACAGCCCAGTTATTGGCTCAAGGTGGCGACACTCAGTTATTAGGCTTAGAAAAGGCTTTACGCGAGGTGCCAAGTATTGAGCGTGATATGATTAATGCTCGATATGAGGGAAACGCTAACGCGCGTAATGCTCAAATGGATAGAATTGCACCTATTCCAAGGGAATCGGGCGCGGATGCTGTCAATGCGTCAATTAATAAAGATATTGCCAACAAACAGGCTATTGCTGACCAACAAATTAATAATGCTCAAAATACAGCTATGCAAGCGCGCATGGCAACAGGTCAACAAGTAACACCTGAGCAGGTCGGACAATCATTTTTAGATGATTTTGACAATTTATATGCAGCACAAAAGCAAAAAGTGTCAAATGACTTTCAGGTTGACCCTTTTAATGAAATCACAAATTTGCCACTAAACAAACAAGCAGTTGCTAATACGATTGATGAGTATTATGCAGGGTTAAAAAAGCCTATTCCTGCCAGTGTTAAACAAGCTTTAGGCATGATTGACGAGGCGACAGGGGCGAATACCGCTAAATTAGCCGAAGATGGCGGATTTTTGCCGCCAAAACA